>Ga0306867_1000222_pt1 | contig 36281 bp, 34 predicted proteins | sample AntRauTorckE6831_FD_190432 | JGI IMG/M metagenome (GOLD analysis project Ga0306867, IMG submission 190432) | Saline lake microbial communities from Rauer Islands, Antarctica - Metagenome Torckler E6 #831 (v2) (version 2) | ecosystem: Environmental > Aquatic > Non-marine Saline and Alkaline >...
GCAGATAATCGCGACTCTTGCAGGAGCCCGCGCGAACTGTAAAGATAAAACTGGCACGCGCGGCCACTCTGCCAGGTCGCTGAACGAACAACCTCATCTACTTACCCACAAACTTTCCTGTAGAACCCATTTTCAAATGCACCACAACGGTCTATACTATGAAAAGCAGCGGGAAACGTGCGTAAACTTGTCGGTGTAGCCATTGTTGACCGTAGTTAATTCAGTTCGTAATTTCCGTTCGCCCATTTCAATGTCGGTTCAATCCATCCTTTTAAAGGTTTAAACAAAAATCCGTGTCCCATTCCTGTAATCAATTCGATTTCTTTAAAATGTTTGATTTCGCAAGTGGAAGTTTCCTTTCGCACCAATGCCGAAACTCCAAATGGGTCAGACTTTTCATAAATCGTTAGAATATTTCCGCAATAATTAATTTCGGGAAAATTCTCGATGTCGCTACTCCTAAAACTTGCGACAAAAACATAACTCAAATCCGGATTATTTGCTAAAGACGAAACGTATTGGGCGATATAACCGCCTTTTGATGTTCCAACTACTGTTATCTTTTCTGGTTCTGTTCCGTTTTTAATTAAGCTGTCAATTTGGGTTACAATTCCGCCAGCGTATTCACTAACATTTACATTTCCGTATCTTTTTTCGCTAATGACTTCAAATCCACTTTTCTTAAATTCGTTGATTATTTCTAAATACTCAGTCCGCCCAAATTCCGGATGTAATTCATTCAAATCGTGTTCTTCTAAAAATCGATTGTGAAGGAAGAAAATAAATCGGTCATCATCCTTTTTTTCACACGCGAATAAGGTCGAAAAAAAAAGAATTCCGATTACTATACTTATTTTCATTGATTTTCGATTATCTCAAAATTATGGGCAACGTGTTTGTATATGAGCCGTGTCGTGTCTGGGCACTGACCTCGCCAATTAGAAACTGGCTTTGGAAATTTCGCAGGATTTTCTAAGTGCGCCCAAGCCAGCCATAGCTTATAGCCGGTGTTACCCGAAGGCATTCTACGCATTGTATTTCAGAACCGTTATTCCGCATTCGAAAGTTTTTGCATCTTCCAATTTCAAGTCCTTTTTATATTCCACTTTTTCAAAAATCGCCATACCGCTACCCAAAATTGAGGGATTTATGAAAAAATAAAATTCGTCGATTAGATTTTCTTTTATCAGCGATGATACAAATTGGCCACCACCATAAACGATTATGTCTTTTCCGTCAGCTTTTTTCAATTTTTCAATTTCACTCTTTAGTCCGCCTTTAGACAATTCAGTCGATTTCCATTCCGATTTGTCCAGCGTTTTGGTAAACACGATTTTGTCCGTTTCCACCATTTTTTTCGCAAACTCATCTTTTTTATCAGACTTTTTATAAGTGTCAGTCCAATGCGGAATGAAACCTTGTGCCAGTTTTCGCCCCAAAATTATTGTTTCGACCGGTTCGGTCACTTCATTTACGAATCTTTGAAGTTTGTCATCCCAATTCCAAATCATCCAGTCCATTTCGCCATTCGGCCCAGAAATAAATCCATCTACTGAAAGTTGAATTTGAAGTTTTAATTTTCTCATTTGAATTAATTTTAACACGTTTAGGTACTCATACAGACGTAATCGTGAATATTCCGGGTTAAGTTTTGGCGGGGAGTGTAATTGTAAACGTTGTAGATACGCCTTCCTCACTTTTAATTTCCATGCTGCCTCCATGCGCTTTAACAATATTGTTGGTGATGTATAGTCCTAAGCCTGTACCCGCGGTTCCCTTTTTGGTCGTAAAAAAGGCCTGCATAATTTTGTTTCTTATATTTTCCGGTATTCCTGTCCCATTATCTTTGATTGTAATTCTCACTTTATGCGTTCTGCGCTCCGTTCGTACCGTCAAAGATGGCATATATTTGTCACCCGATTGCTTGCTAAGAATTTCTTTTTCACGCATTGCGTCAAACGCATTATTGCACAAATTTACAATCACCCGGCTAAAGTCTTCTGCAATCAATGAGACTTCACCTACTCGCTCATCCAGCTCGAGGTTGATATCCACATTTATCGGATTCTTTCCCGCCCGCATTCCGTGAAACGCCAGATTAACAAATTCCTTTATAAGGGTACTTATATTGGTAGGTTCCATCACTCCGCTGCTGCTGTTGCGGCTGTGTTGTAACATAGACTTGACTATACGATCGGCGCGGTGGCCGTGCTGGTATATTATCCGTAGATTGTTTTCTATGTCGTTCAGGATGGAGTGGATATTTTCAATATCACCCGTTCCATTTTTTTCTAAATTTTGATGTCCTTTATTAATCTGTTGCGAACTAAGCTCGGCCAGTCCTTCTCTTACCTCCTCAATCAGTTCAATGCTCACCTCCGAAAAGTTATTCACAAAATTCAGTGGGTTTTTAATCTCGTGTGCAATACCTGCTGTGAGCTGACCAAGTGACGCCAGCTTTTCTTGTTGCACGAGCTGCTCTTGGGCAGACTGGAGTTTCGTATGAGCTGTCTCCATTTTTTTAAATGCTTTCTCAATCTCCTTTGCTTGTGCAACTTCGCGTTGCATGGTTCGCTCACGTTCTTTGGTTATTACCAGCTTACGCATAACACGATCTATAAACATCACTCCGGCAATAAATATGATGGCATAAAATATGTAGGCTAACCAAGAGCGATACCAGGGAGGCAAAATTCTAAAACTATAGCTTATTGGTTCACTCCATACCCCATCCGGACTTTGGGCTTTTACTAAAAAGGTATACTTGCCTTCAAAAATATTACCAAATGTAGCTGTGGTATTGGTAGAAACCGGAGACCACTTTTCGCCTGTGCCTTCCAGTTTATACCGGTAGTAAACCAACTGAGGTTTTGTGGTTTCCACACCTAAAAAATCAAAACTGATATTATTTTGGACGTACGGGAGAATCAGTTTTTCGGGAATGGAATAAAACGGACGAACGCTTTCAAAACGTACATTTTTGAATATATCAATCAGGCTATCGCGTTCACTCGCAGTTAATGTCCTGCCAAATTTTAGAAGCTCCCCGGCCACATAGGGAGGAACATCGTAGGTTGTTGGCTGTGCTTTGCTCTCGTCCTTTCTTGCCCAATCAAGGGTGTTCCAACTAACGGTTTCGTTATTAACTTTTATACTTTGAATAAAAACATGCAGCGGGTTTTTGCTTTTGTGAACACTGCTAAAGTCAAACCGCACCAGTTTATCGCCCGTTCCGGCCCAAATAAATCCCCGGCGGTCTTCATGCAGGCTGAAATTATTACTTATATCCTTTATGGGATACCCGGTTAGTTCGTTATAATTTTCAATACTGTCTTTGACGATTTGGTTTCCCTCCCTGCTTATCCCCCCTTTGATGATAGTTAAACCGTAACTGCTGCCGATCACAATATTACCCGAACGGTCCTCGAGGATTTGGTACACTACATCGTTTGCCAATCCATCAGCCGTGGAAAAATGCTCAAAGATATTTCGGCTGCTACGGATGGTATTCCGCTGTGCTAACTGGTCTACATCTTTTTTCCTGATAATGGATACACCACCACCCCAGCCCCCCATAAGTATGTTACCCTTAGAATCCTGAATCACCGTGGCAAGTTTATTATCCGGCAGGCCCTGATCTTTGGTAAAATTCATAAACCTTGTGCCGTCATACCTACTTAATCCGCCCCGGGTAGTAATCCAAATGATCCCGTTTTTATCTTCTAAAAAGTTCCAGACGGTTTTGTGCACTAATCCCTGCTCTGTAGAAAAATTGGTAAATGATGTGCCGTCAAACTTACTTGCCCCGCCATCATACGTGCCTATCCATAGGTTGCCTTCTCTGTCGGTGCTTAAGGCGGTTATATAATCATCCGGTAAGCCTTGTTCTGTTGTATAAGTGGTAAAGCTATTGCCATCATATTTGCACAAACCTTCAGCCGTACCAAACCACAGGTTGCCGTTCTGATCTTCAACCGAATTATAGGCCGTATCACTGCAAAATCCTTGGGCCGTTGTATAATTGATAAACGTCCCTCCGTTCGTCGCCGACCCTTTGTCTCTCTGGTATTGAACGATTCCGCCATTCAGGGGTGCAAACCATAGGTCGCCGTTTTTATCCCCGGTTATTGCGTAAATAGCTTTACCCGGCAAGCCTTGGTTGGCAGAATATTCAACAATACTTTTGCCTTCGTATTTGCTAAGCCCGCCTCCATAGGTAGAAAACCAAAGGCTTCCTGAATTATCCTCAGTAATACTCATAACCTGATTATCAGCAAGGCCCTGTTCCATAGCAAAATTCAGAAAGGATTCATCTGCTTTATTATACCTGGAAACACCGCCTTTGGTGCCAAACCACAGGTTACCTTCTCGATCCTCGATGCTGCTTAGTACAAAATTATCAGCAAGGCCATCCTCAGTCGTAAAATGTGTGAACGTATTACCGGGCGTGTCTGCTTTATCCGGGGTATACCTGCTAACCAGCCTATTAGTACCCGCCCAAATAGTCCCTTCCTCATCTTCCATTATGCTGTATACAATTTCGTCCGTAAGCCCAAAGGATTCGGAAAAATCTTCGAATGCCTTTTCACCTCTTGCTTCTGAAACAGCATTATACCTGCTAATGCCACCAGCTCCGCCAAACCAGAGGAAACCGTTTCTATCTTCCATGATGGTGATTATTGAACCGCCTATAAGCCCATCTGCTGCCTCATAAGTATCAAACAAATTTGACCCGTTGACATTATGAGAGGGGTTATACCTGTTAACTCCGCCTCTTGTAGCAAGCCATATATTCCCTTTTTTATCTTCCAGTATGCTAAGCACGTCACTATCTATAAGACCTTGTTCCGTGGTAAAGTTTTCAAATGAGATACCGTCAAACTTACTTGCCCCGCCATACGTGCCAAACCAAATATTCCCTTGATGATCTTCTGTTATTGATGAAATAAAATTATGTATCAGTCCATGCGATGTGAAATAATTAGTGAACGTTTTTCCATTGTACATGCTCACACCGTTGCCGGATGTGCCAAACCATATGTTCCCTGCCTTATCTTTATAACTAGATACGACGCTGCTCAGGGCCAGGCCCTGTTCGGTATTGAAATTTGGCATGGTCACATAAAATCGGAGCGCTGTTTTAACTGGCTCGGGTTGTTGAGACAGCATTACGACCTTTGGAGCGGGGAGCATATCAAGATTTTGGACATCAAATTGTCCGGCATCAACTATTATCGGTGCGGTAATAGAATCGGGTTTGGCGAATACGGTACTCTCTTTTTTATCTGAAACCGGATGGCAGGAAACAAATAGATTGAAACTGACCATGATCAAAAAAAGAGAAAGGATCTGAATGCTAAAAATACTCCCCCTCACTGAAGTTATATTTACTTTTAGTCTCTCCATTTCTGTTTTAATAATAGTCTTTGATAGTGGATAGTTTGAGTCCGGTTTACCAGGCAACGTACAAGTTTATGAGAAACGGATGCAGAATATTATCTGTGATTAACCCGATTCTACCTGATGATTTTTAATTTCGGTAATTTAAAGGCCATTTCCTCATACAGATGTCGCACTGAATGAGATTGTTGGCACTCTGACGTTTCTGCAGTGGAACTGAAGCTGGCCTTACGTCCCTTCTTATGTGATATTAATATTGGGCAAATTGGTCGGCTTGGGCTTCACTTGGGTCGGGCTTTGGGGGCTGAACGTGCCAAGCTGAGTACGATAGCCATTGGGATTCAGAGTAGGCAAAGACCGGCAGTCACTGACAGCAATTGTTAGCCTTGTGTTTGTGTCATATTATCAGCAACTACAATTATATAATTTGCGATGGTGGCTGTTTCTGTATCCGTCATTTCATCCCATTCAGATTGCGTAACTGTAGTAATAGATTTTATATCCAAACCCGGCTGAATTTTATTGATCCACCAAATGATTCCTTGGTTATAATTTGAATGGTAGGAGCCTTCGAAATGAAATAGGAGATCTCCCTGATTAAAATTATTAAGTGAAAAATGAGCCATTGTAGCATCTTTGGAAGCCTGAGCAGTTTGTATATTGAGCATATTTTCGGGAACATGTGCTCCCATCACATCGGCCATTTCTGCATAAGCTTTAACGGTGGGATCAAAATATGTCTCCAGATCCGGACCGATCAGCGCAAGTGCTTCCGGACTTAATTCTTTTAAAGCGTCCATCCCCATTTCATTAATCATAGACGCGTATCTCCTGGGAATATTTGTAGCAATAAAACGTAAGCTATTCTCTTTTGCGAAATCAAGCAGCGGTTTATAATCGGTTTTATAATTGCTCCACATCTGCGTCATTTCAGGAATCATCTTCTCTTCAGAATACAATCCCTCCAAATATTCGTTGATCACTAATTGGTTACCTGCTTCAAACATTTCAGCTCCAAAAATTAGCTTGTCGCCTTTAACGTCATAAAAGCTTTTACTCATCTCCAGTTGCAGCCAGTGTGAGATAGGATTGCCGTGATATTCACCAAAAAACACCATATCACTTGTTGCGAGATCTTTTATCATTTCATCATAGTCAGCAATGTCTCCATCATTGCTAAATAGCTGGTAGGCTGGTTTGTTTTGGGCGTTTGTTAAGCTTGCTATAGACAGCAGTAAAAGGATCGATAGTAGTAAATGTTTCATATTTTGGGTCTATTCTAATCGATGCGGGTAAGTTCCCATATAGTTTAGCTAGTACCGTTACCAGTAAATTAGTAACGTTAGATTTGCAAAGAATTCCTATACAATAGCTGATAATGATCACTATGTATACTTGCTGTATTTAATGGTAACGGCACTAGCTATATATTTTTGCTTTCATATATCGCGCATTCATCTCTGCAATGTTACTAATCGATATTTCTGCCGGGCATTCCACCTCACAAGCCGCTGTAAACGTACAGCTTCCGAATCCTTCCAATTCCATTTGAGCAGTCATATCCGAAAAGCGCTTATGTTCTTCCGGATACCCTTGCGGCAGTTTGTTAAGATGATTTATTTTTGCAGACGTAAACAATGCTGCAGAGGCATTTTTACAGGCAGCCACACAGGCACCGCAACCAATACAGGCCGCCGCATCCATGGCACTATCTGAAATTTCTTTAGGTATGAGAATGGCATTGGCCTCCGGAGCTGTGCCCGTTTTAGCGGTAATGTATCCTCCTTGCTCGATAATCCTATCAAATGCAGAGCGATCTACCACCAAGTCTTTCACGATTGGAAAAGAGCTGGCCCTCCACGGTTCTACCACGATGGTATCACCATCTTTAAAGCTTCGCATGTGCAATTGGCAGGTGGTTAGATGATCATGCGGGCCGTGCGCTCTACCATTGATGAACACACCACATTGTCCACAAATACCTTCCCTGCAATCGTACTCAAAGGCTATTACCTTTTCGTTGTTTAAAACGAGCGTTTCGTTTAGATGATCCAAAGCCTCTAAAAAGGACATGTCTTCAGTAAGTCCATCGGTCTCATAAATCTTGAGCGCACCCTTAGATTCCGGACTATCTTGTCTCCATATTTTAAAAGTTACTTTCATCAATTTATTATTTTAGAATTAGGAGTATGGAATGCCCTGGAACGTGTTTATTTATTAGAGTCTGTCAATGGGCATTTTATAGTACTATCTATCATTTATAATTCCTTACAGTTGGTTGTTCATATTCAAATTCCAACTGTTCTTTGTGTAAGATAAAATCGCCGTCATTGTATTCCCACGACGAAACGTAGGCAAAATCTTCGTCATTCCGCAAGGCTTCTCCTTCGTCGGTTTGATATTCTTCCCGAAAATGGGCGCCACAAGATTCATCACGCTGCAGCGCATCTTTACACATAAGCGCGGCTAAATCAATAAAATCGGCAAGACGCAAGGCTTTTTCTAATTCCGTATTCATTTCATTTTCGTTTCCTGTAACCTTTACATCTCTCCAAAATTCTTCTCTAATGGTTTTTATTTGAACAATTGCCCTTGCCAAACCTTTCTTATTGCGACTCATGGCACATTCTTGCCACATAACTTTTCCCAATTCACGGTGGAAATCGTCCACTGTTCTGCTTCCGTTTACCATTAAGATTTTTTTGATATGCCCTTTAACTTCATTCTCAATTTTCGAGAATTCAGGATGTTCTATTCCGGGATGATTTTCCTTCAATTCTCCTTCGAGATAATTATTAATAGTATTAGGTAGTATGAAATAGCCGTCAATACTGGTTTGCAGCAGCGAATTTGCACCCAGACGATTGGCGCCGTGATCGGAATAATTGCATTCCCCAATTGCATACAAGCCAGGAATAGTAGTCATTAGTTCGTAGTCAACCCAAAGTCCGCCCATTGAAAAATGGGCTGCTGGTGAGATTTTCATGGGTTCTTTATAAGCATTTATTCCGGTGATTTTTTCATACATGGAAAACAGGTTTCCGTAGCGGTCTTCAATTACATCCTTCCCAAAGGTTTTGATGGCATGCTTAAAATCCAAATACACGGCATTTCTTAACTGTCCTACGCCATGCCCGGCATCTATGCGTTCTTTTGCAGCACGGGAAGCGATGTCTCTGGGGGCGAGGTTACCGAAGCTGGGATAGCGCCTTTCCAAATAATAATCGCGCTCTTCTTCTGGTATATCTATTGCTTTTCTATCGTCATCTTTTTTCTCAGGCACCCAAATACGCCCATCATTGCGCAGTGATTCAGACATCAGGGTGAGCTTTGATTGTGCATCGCTAGACTGAGGAAGGGCTGTGGGGTGAATTTGAGTAAAGCTGGGCGCTGCAAAATAGGCGCCTCGCTTATGGGCTTTCCAAATGGCACTTCCATTACAACCTATGGCCAATGTTGATAATCTGAACACTCGAGAGTATCCTCCTGTAGCAAGTACAACAGCATCGGCGGCGAAGCTTTTAATCTCACCTGTCCTTAAATCTCGTGCAATCACTCCTTTTGCTTTGCCATCGATAAGAACGATATCAAGTATTTCATGCCTGGGTAGCATTTCCACTTTTTTCGCTCTAATCATTTTGGATAATTGAGAATAAGCTGCTACCAATAGCTGCTGCCCGGTTTGACCCCTTGCGTAGAAAGTACGCTGTACCTGCACCCCGCCAAAACTTCGGTTTACCAATACCCCACCATATTCCCGTGCAAAGGGAACACCCTGTTGTACAAAGTGATCTATTAATGGAGCCGATAGTTCCGCAAGCCGATAGGTATTGGCTTCGCGAGACCTGAAATCACCACCTTTTAGCGTATCGTAAAACATGCGGTAAATACTATCACCATCATGTTGATAATTTTTTGCGGCATTTATGCCACCTTGTGCAGCTACGGAATGTGCTCTGCGGGCTGAGTCCTGATAACAAAAACATTGGACGTCATATCCAAGCTCAGCCAATGTGGCCGCAGCACCAGCACCAGATAATCCGGATCCAACAACTATGATATTTAGTTTCTTTTTATTGGCAGGATTTATCAATTGAGACTTAACCTGATAATTTTTCCACTTATCTTCTAGCCTGCCTTCGGGAATTTTTGAATTTAATTTCATGTGTCAGCTATTTGAAATAAACGATTAAAGGTATAATCCCGAAACCTACGCTCATGATTATTGCATATACAAGTGAAATTTTGGCTAATATTCTTAGCCCTCTCTTATGATAAAAGCCCAATGTCTTAAAAGCACTTTTGAGTCCGTGATGGAGATGAAGCCCCAAAGGAATCATCAAAATTGAATAAAAAAGCACGTAGTATATATTTTGGAATAGGGAATAGGTCACTTCATATACATCTACGTGTCCAGCCACATCCAAGCCTACATTTTCACCAATACCTAATTTAACTCTGGCCCAAAAGTTTGCTAAATGGACAATTATAAAAAGTAAAACAAAAACGCCTAACAATCCCATATTTTGTGAAGTCCAGGTGCTATTTTCACTTTTACTGTTCATCACATAGCTACTACCTTTCGACTTTCGATTTCTTACAGTAATAATTGCAGCATATACCACATGAAAAATGATAGATAGGTATAATAAGTAGGCTATAATGGTTATTAAAGGGTTTTCTCTTAAGGTCGTAGAATAGGAATTATATAATCCTCTGGCGGTGTCTTCGGGAAGTAACAATAAAGAATTGGCCGACAAATGAACAATGAGAAAGATGCATAGAAATAATCCTGTACCGGCAATAATACTTTTTTTGAAAAATATGCTCATATCTATCAGTTTTTAAGAGCTATGTTCAGGTAATAAGCTCAACAGCGCGGTTTTTTAAGGTTTGTGGCATAGCCATCTCATTGTGAATGTAAAGGTGAAAGGTAATCAAATTTTCGTAAGGTTTATTATTCAAAAAGCGCTGCACCGTTCTGTTTCGTCGGCTAGCGAGCTCCCGCAGTGGCGTCCCTATTGAAATAAGCGACGGACCACGCCGGGCGAGCCCCCGGATTTATCTACATTTCGGGAATGCTCCCGGCTATTAGCAGACCGGTGGACACCGATCAGGTCAATGGTGGCAGAATGGTTATGCCCGGTATCCAGCAGGGTCTAAACACCAAGACGATCGTGAAGTCTGACAGTCCAGCGTATCGCTTGTGGCGGTTTCCGGGGCCTCTCTCTTGGCCGCCCTACCGCAACATTTATTAATGGCAATATCTCAATATTTAATCAGTCAGTCCGATGTTGCTATAGCCGATGTTAGGAGATCGTGTTCATGTAAGAATAGTTGCATGTACAAGCAATTATTCTAACACGTTGTTGGAAATAGTATTTTTAACAATTATTTCATTCAGCTTTTGAGTGTCAGATTCCGAAATTTCCTTCAAATCAAATGTTAATTTATTTCCGTCACTCTTAAATATGGTTAAATTTTTTCCAACCAGTTCGGTCTTTTTTATTTCGTCAAATTTTAATGACTTTCCGAGAAATGATTTGTTTCGAATGAAGATTCCTCTCTTATTCCATTGAACATAATTTTTATACCAAAATATTTTACTGTGATAAATTGTCGGAATTAAAAATCCAACAACAGTTAAGTATGCATTCATTTTAGAGTTTGCAAAATCAATCATGCCAAACGCTCCAACTAAAATACAAGCAAAAGCTATAGCTAAAATACTTATCCCGACTACTTTCCAATATCCCCCTACTTCGTCAAAGTGTATTCGTTTCATTAGAGTCCTGTTATATTGTTGCTACCAGTATGCTTAAGTTATGATATTGAGCTTAGTTGTCAGCACAAATAAGTAGAAGGCTTTGCCCCATCGGGATGCCTTCACGTAATTATAGTTACACTTTTTTTATGTACTGGCTGCATCATCTCAATTACATTATCAACCGGATTCGTCCAACTCTATTTAACATCGGCATATTTCCCCGTTGGAGTCTTATTGAATAACCCGTTTTCATAAACTATATCCATCTCAGCCAGGTTTCCAGATTTATGAAAACAATGGACCTTAAACATGTCTACAAAATCGTTGATTCTACCAAATACTTTTTTATTATTATTTGTTCTGAAAAAACTCAATTTTGATTCATAGGTAAGAGAAATTGCTTTATCAAAATCCTCGATAATCCTGTCGTGAAGCAATTGTTCTTTTAGTCTCTGCTCGAAAATTTTAACAATGTTCTTTAAATCCTTTTTTAAAATGTCGGTAACAAAAACAGAATAATAAGTCAGGATATTGACAAAAACGACACACTTTCTTTTATCTGCAAAAAACAAATGAGCATTCCAATCTGATGTTTTTATGCCTCTGAAATCATCAGACAAGGTTTCGCCAACGTTTCCAATGAATTTTTTTAGTTTATTAGTGCAATATATTCTTGTCATATCTTGCCTCAAACAACTTTTGTATGTCCTATTAGCGGTCTTGTATATCCGTCAGTTTTGGGTTTAGAATTTCGAATTCTTCAGCTTGGTTATCCAAAATCACTCTTTTTTTAATTTGGTCGCCCACAATTGTGGTTATGCGATTTGGGCAACTGACTTTTTAAAAATCATATTCCAAATTGTCTCAAATGGTGGTCAGAATGTTTGTAAGCTAATACTCCAATCTGCTCTTTTTCCATTGTGCCGAAAAAATCGTGGACGAAATTCGGATTATTGAAATTTTCATATTCATTTATCAGTGAAATCCATTTAGATTTTTCACCTTCTAAATCTCCATTCGTCTCCTTTGCTTTGAATTGAGAGGAGGTAGGAATATTTTTATCCAAAGGTTTTTCATCCTTTATCATTTTCTTCAATGCTATTTTTCCGAATATCTTACCCATAAGTACCTGCTTGTAGGTATGATTGTCCTTGCCCAAAATCCAACTGTTCCAGTAGGTGTTATGTTTGACCATTTGAAAAATATTCATTTTACCCCATTGAGCTTTATTACTTTCATTGAGTTGCCCAATCCTTTCTATCAGTTGTTCCCTAATATTTTCGTCGAAAATTGTTTTCATTCTACCAATTATATTTATGACTAATTCACTTCATTAAATCACATATCAGCTTGCTTATATTTGGGGTGAAGCTTGCCGAGGATTCAGCCGGCATACTTTATAGCCAGTTGTTATACGCTTTCTTTTTTGCTTAACGAAGGCTTTGTCCCATCGGGATGCCTTCGGCGCAAAACCGTGCTCTTGGAAAGCCTTCTTAAAGTTAAATAATTTTCTTTTTTATCATCTTCTGCAAAAAGATATTATTTGGCATTAGTACCTCTTCACCTTGTTTTGTTTTTAACTTAACGAAGAAAAGACCGATATCACTTATTCTGCCTTCTACTTCAAAGTCCTTATCAATGATGGAAACAGTATCGTCCAATTTGAATGGATGATTAAAAAAGATTATTACACCTGATGTGATATTTGATAAATGAGACCACTGGGCAAATAATGCTATCCCTATTACTGTTAGAACAGAAGCCATGAACAGGAATAGTTCAGATTGATTCACGCCCCAAACCGTCAAGATAAAAATTAAAGTGATTGATGAGAGTACTATTTGGAGAACTTTTTTTATAATTTTACCACGAGTTTTTTGCAAAAAACTCTTGGTCACAGTTCTATCAATTAATTTTATGATCACTAATCGAATTATTACGAATAGAATAATCGATAATGCGGTTTGAAGTATTTTAATTTCTGTCAAATTCATTTGATTCTTTATCTATTGCTTATTGCGTTCAAGTGTTCGATGTTTTTCAGTGGTAAATTGCACAAAGTGCTTACCAGTGGCAAATATGGATGGGTGGAAGCCTGCGGATGTATGGAGCAAGCCGTGTAACCACATTCGCAGTGTTATATGATGTAATAATATATTCTTAACCCCGACTGAAAGGAGAGATGTGGGTCAGGAAAAATTTATTTTCACTTCTTTGCTTCAATGATTAAGCCCCAATGGTTGAGATGCCAATATGGGGATAAAAAACTTTTGAAAATTACTTTTTTAAATCCGGAATCTAATACTACCTGCTTGATTTCGTTTTTGTTATACATGTTCGCTCTCCACCACATGTTGATAAGCAAGCGCATAGACAAGTTCTTTTTTGTGATGAATATCAAAATAGTGCCATCGTCTTTAAGCAGATTACTGAGATTGCGAATTGCCTGTCTTATTTTATTCTTTGGTATGTATTCAAGCATTGCGGAGGAAACGATAAGGTCATAGTTCTGCCAATCTTTAGGAAGCTGTTCATCCAGACGTAGAACATCAGCTTTCTTAAGAGAGATAGTCTTATCGTTTTCTTTTGGGATCCATTGTTTAAAAAGGTCAAGCATTGCCTGAGTAAGGTCAAATCCATGATACTTTATGCCCTCCAATTTTTCCTTTTCCGCAATCTCTGTAAGTATTCTTGTTATAAGCCCGTCTCCACAGCCAGCATCAAGTATTTTAATGTTTTGATTTAAGTAGTTATTATTTCCAAAAAATTTCTTTAATCCTTTTCCATATCCCAAGATATCGATAAAGAATCGATGATAAAATGAAGCTTTTTTAGTGTAGAGTTTTTCAATTGCTTGCATGGTTGTGAAAATAATTTTCTGGCCCTAACCGCTTAGGTAGTGGCGGGAGGAATATGAATATAGCCGAAATACTTTAAAAGAATGGGCACCTTCTCACGCTTGAGGTTTATAGTGATAATACCCTGCTTGCCTGCCTTTATGGGGTATCACACTTCTTAGATAATTTATGCCGTCGTGCAACTGAAAAAGGTTGCACCTCCATATCACTTGAGTATAATTATCAAGAATGGTAATGACTTTTTTTCAATCTTGCAGATGATGTAAAAATAGTCACAAATAGATCACGCCGTAATTCGAATAACCCCGGAGGAATCGGGTGTCGACATTTCATCACTGGCCGTTCGGTTGAGAATCTTTTTCATGAGAAAATGGAGAGCTGATCGTGCCTGAAGCAGATCATCATATGAATGATCCCGCTTTTTTAGTTCTGACATAAAAAAGTCCGTTTGCCAGTGACGAATTTGAGAAGAGTGGTCGATGGTGAATTCATCTAAAAACTTGCGAATCCATCGCAGGGCTGAAACCTCCTGCTGATAAGTCGCCCCTTTTCGTCTGAATTCCGTTCTGAATGTGGAGAGTATACGTGCTCTTTTCATAATGAGTTATCTTTTCTTTTTACCTGTATGAGCAGTAAACGTCACTTCCCTTACACTTTTTGCCCCATTTATTTTTTTAACTAAACTATCTTGTCGCCGTATACCCGATTCTATTTGCACACCTGTTCAGTTGTCGTATATTTCATAACTGCAAAGAGACCTACTGTTTTATAATTCATAAACTTACATATATATGATACTCACAATTATTGCTGTCATAGTTCTGATCATACTGGTTGCCTACCCGGTTTCGATATACAATAAGCTGGTGTCGCTGCGAAACCGCTTCAAAAATGCGTTCTCACAAATTGATGTTCAGCTCAAACGACGGTACGATTTGATACCCAACCTGGTGAATGTCGCTAAGCAGTATATGGCTCATGAAAAAGAGACGCTTGAGGCGGTCATTCAGGCCAGAAATCAGGCAATGAGCTCTGAAAAGGAGGTTGCTCAGGAACCCGGAGATCCGGAGAGTATGCAAAAATTAATGGGAGCCGAACAGTCATTATCAGGTGCCATGGGCCGGCTCTTTGCCCTGTCAGAAAACTACCCCGACCTGAAGGCCAATCAGAATATGATGCAGCTTACCGAAGAGCTGACCTCTACTGAAAATAAGATTGCATTTGCAAGACAATCATTTAACGATTCGGTGATGACGTACAACACAAGCAGAGAAAAATTTCCAAATAATATGCTGGCCAATATGTTTGGTTTTAAGGAAGCGCGCCAGTTTGAAATAGACGTTGCTGATGAACGGGAAGCCCCGAAAGTAGAATTTTAACACTGCCGTTTATCCCTGACTTATGGACTTTTTTGAAGCACAGGATCGTGCCAAACAGGCCACCTGGAAATTGCTTGGCCTCTATTGTGCCGCCGTTGTCTTAATAATTATGTCGGTTTATATCGTCACGCTGCTATTGCTTGGATATGCAGGCGGAGAAGGCGTTCAGCAGCCCTGGCAGCCGGTGCTGTTTTTTATTGTGACGGGCTTTACACTGATCTTAATCGTATCAGGAACGCTGTTTCGAATTGCTCAGCTTAGAAAAGGTGGAAGTGCCGTTGCTGAAATGCTTGGCGGCCGCAGGCTTGACGCATCAAGCACCGATCTGAATGAACGCCAGCTTATCAACGTCGTTGAAGAGATGTCCATAGCCTCCGGACTTCCCGTGCCCGACATCTATCTTCTGGACAATGAGGATACGATCAACGCATTTGCGGCCGGTTTTGGGACGGAAGACGCTGCTGTTGGCGTCACGAAAGGTGCTATTGAACAGCTTGACCGCGACGAACTCCAGGGGGTTATTGCCCATGAATTCAGCCACATCTTCAACGGAGATATGAGGCTTAATATCCGTTTGATTGGTATTCTAAACGGAATTTTGCTTATCCACATCACGGGCATGATCCTGATGAGAAGCTCATTTTTCTCGGGAGGAAGAAGACGCTCCTCAGACAGCGATAGCGGAAAATCTACGATTGTCATTCTTCTGCTTGGCCTGGCGCTTATCATTATAGGCTATATCGGGATGCTGTTTGGCCGCATGATACAGGCAGCTGTATCTCGTCAGCGTGAATACCTGGCTGATGCCGCCGCCGTACAGTACACCCGAAATCCGGATGGAATAGCGGGAGCACTCGATAAGATCGGACGTATTAAAAAGGGCGCAGAAATCAAAGACGGCCACTCCATGGAGTTCAGCCACATGTTTTTTGCCAACAGCTTTCATACTGCACTGGACAAACTTTTTGCAACCCATCCCCCGCTTGATAAACGTATTCAGGCCATTCAGCCCGGTTGGGACTCATCCCACATCAAACAGAAAGAGCAGATTGATAAACGCCTGAAGAAAAACCGCATGGAACAGAGTACAGAACAACAGACAGCCGGCTCTGCCGCAGGCCCGCTCTCTGAGACGCTTCCACTGCAGGAAATTTTACTGGGAGCCATCGGTACAATGAATCAGAGAAGCGTAAAGCAGGCGTCACATATTTTAAAAGAAATTCCTGAGGACCTTATTGATGCCGCTCATGAACCGTTTCAGTCCATTGCACTTATTTACGCCCTACTGCTGGCAAGCAACAGCAAAGCTTTAGAAGGTGTACCAGACTGGAGCCGGTCCCTTTTCACGGAAGATATAGCAAGGGAGGTGTCTTTGTTGCTGCCTCAACTTATAAATGGGAAAAGAGAATGGGCGTTGCCGCTTGCAGAGATTTCAATCCCTGCCCTGCGCCAAATGAGTGCAAGTCAGTATGGACTGTTCCGACAAAATCTCAGGAATATCATCGACCATGACGATGAGGTGAGCCTGTTTGAATTTTCAATTGAGAAACTGATTGAACACAGACTCGATCAACATTTCAAAAAAGAAAAATCTCCAAAGATCAGGCATCATCATCTCAAAACACTGGACAACGAGCTATCTGTCATACTCTCATCGCTTGCAAATACGTCCGACTCAAACCAAAAAGAGGCGTATCAGGCAGGTGTAAATATTTTGGAAAAGGCAGCCCCTGATGATGTTCACTACCTACCACCCGAAGAATATACATTCACCGACATTAACGATGCGCTCAAGGAATTTGCCCAGTCTGCCAATCCTGTAAAACGCTATCTTTTGAAAAGCATGGTTCACTGCGTGATGGCGGACGACACCCTCTCACTCGATGAGCTCGAGCTCCTGAGGGCTATGGCAGAGGTTATTGGTACGCCGATCCCGCTTCATGTGAGACCCACCGGGTAATTTGAACGTAGTTATCAATTACTTTCAATCGGTGTAGAATACCCGCAAGTATCAGACATGGTTGAGGCTGAGTAGTTCGGTACTTACATCTCCTGACAGCTTTTGCACACGTAAATACGGCGGCCTGACTTCTCTAGTTTTTCCACTTCTGTTCCGCAGGTTCTGCACGGTTTGCCATCGCGGCTAAACAGGTAGTGCCGGTAGTGGCGTCTCTTCTCGCCGTTCTTTTTCGCCTCGGCAAGCGTTTCATCATCCACAGTAATTCCTTTGGTTTGATACGCCCGGTGTGTGATGGTTAGCGCAGATTTTGCAAATTCGGTCAGCTTCTCGTCTGACAGATCTTTTGGTTTTTGAGACGGATCAATTTTTGCGTCAAACAGTATCTCAGTTCTCAGGTAGTTGCCCACGCCGCTCAGGAAGGTCTGATCAAGCAGTAACGATGCAAACATTTTCCGCCGGAAATTATCACTTTTGCTTCGCTCTACAATTTCATCAACCGTCACTTCTTTCAACAAATCCGGCCCGAGTTTACTGAGGTAGGGATGCTCTTTGATCGATTCTCCATCCATCACATCAATTTCACTGGCACTATAGAGCAGTGCTGATTTCTGATCTGTTCGCAGTTCAGCGCGAAGCTGTCGGTTTGTCTTGGGATAGTCGCCTGCAGGTTTGATGTACCACTTGCCATACAGCTGATTATGGCTGTACATGTGATAGTCGTCTTCAAATGTGATGACCAGCCCCTTCCCAAAGGCCTCCACGTGTTCAACCCGCTTATCGGCAAGTTCTTTTTCAAACGGTTTCAGATGATCGTGGTAGTAATAAATGTACCGGAGCTTACTGTTTTCAATGGCGTTACTGATCTTATCGGCTTCCTGGTGAATCTCGGGACCTTCAGGCATTTGGTATCAATTTTGGTTTGATGTTTTGACAGGCTTTATAACTTGTAATAAACCTTTTACGTTGCATTGCTTTCTAACTTCAGTCAGGGTTTTAGTCGGAATTGATCCCAACTTCCTCCCACCACGATTCTCATTCATCATTCGGGGGCATGATTTGAAGAAAACGTTGGTTATCCGCTTTAATAGAATCTTGTAAAGTAAAAAGTATTTTTTCCAAACAATTCCGGTCCGTACAGATTAGAAGTGGCTTATTGCTTTTACAGATCCGTCGTCGCAAAAACACTTCTCAATATGAAATTATTCCATGATGTATTGTGGGCGGCGTTTCACCCTTCCAGACATGTTTCATATTATTATCTACGCCGCCAAAGCTATTATAACGCCGATATAAATCATTCGATTCGGGAAAGAATTTGCAAAGACGGCGGGATATTTACCAGTTGTTTAGTAATTAACAAGCTAATCAACCGAACGCTGAGAGGAGCTTCGCACGCTTTCAGGTTCTATTGTGCAGAAACAATCCGTATCAGTTCTCCATTTTCATGATCGGTGAGAATATACAGGTAGCCATCCGGCCCCTGCTCAACACTTCGAACTCGGCGGCCGATGGTCATTGACTCTTCACCTACCACTTCTTCCCCATCAAGAATAATACGGCGCACCTGTTCGCCTACAAGTCCCCCGCTGAACAGGTCTCCTTTCCACTCCGGATATCTGTCGCCGGTATAGAACTCAAGTCCGCTGGGAGCTTGTGACGGTGTCCACACGACTTTTGGATCTGCCATGCCCGGCATCGTTGTTTCGTCTGATATACGCATGTAGTGATATTCACGGCTGTAGGTAACTTCAGGCCATCCGTAATTGTTGCCGGCCTCCAAAAGATTCAGCTCATCTCCGCCTTTTGACCCGTGCTCATTCGCCCATATCCGTCCACTTTCCGGATCCCTGGCAATGCCCTGGATATTCCGGTGGCCAAGTGACCAGATCTCCGGCAGAGCCTCTTCACTGCCTGAAAACGGATTACCGGATGCGGGATCGCCCGTCTCGGTCAGCCGCAGAACTTTCCCCAGATGGCTGTCCAATTGCTGAGCCTGAATGCGTATCCAGTCTCCATCAAATCGAATGTAGTTGCCGCCATCAGCAAGCGTCAGCAGAAATGTGCCGTCCGGCAGCCACTCTATCCTGGAACCAAAATGCTGATTGTCTGATTTATCGTCAGATACCCGAAATATCTCTTCAAAATCGCGAAGCTGCATGCCAATGAGCTTCCCTCTTGCCACTGTGGTTCGGTTCGCATCTTCAGTCCCAGTAGAATAGGTCAGGTAAACGAATCGGTTGTCAGTAAAGTCTGGGTGCAGCGACACATCAAGCAGTCCGCCCTGCCCGCTGACAAACATGTCCGGCAGACCACTCACAGAATCGGGCAGAAGTTCATAACCGACGGCCATGCGCAGCCGCCCCGTTTTCTCAGTGATCAGCAACGTATCGCCATCTCCCGGCAGCCATACAATTGCCCATGGTGAGGAGAGTCCGCTAATAACGGTTTCGGTTGACCAACCCTCAGCTTCCTGAACCTCAGCTGACAGTGGAACCGGACCCTTTGGCATTGCGCATGCTCCCATCACGCCAATTGTGAGCAGCAGTAGTAAAATATGATTGAATTTCATTGGATTTAAGTGCATTTAAAAATATGAATGAATTATCGAGGGCTTTGCAGAACCAGTGATTTTGTCATAGTTCAAGGCCAGAGTGACATTGGAACCGGAGCGTATTGACTATACGTGAGGATTTCAATGGCACGATAACGACGAAATGTGGCAAATGCACGGTTTTGCAAAGCCTTCTTATCTTTTGGAATACGGAAGCTTACAAATATTTCTTGTTCCATCATAAAATATCGTGTTCTACATAACTCATATAAATTTTTACTCAGCATTTTCGTGACATATACCACTCAATCTTTATTGGATACGATGTTGGTGAAATCGATTCCTTCCACGTATTTTCCACCAAGAAAATTTTTCATAAAATATCATGTATGCCCACGCCCGGAACCTATCAAACCGTAACTGTTCAACTGAAGCAACCCAACGGTTATCTGCTCGTTTTTGAAAGCGGTGAAACAATCTTTATGCCGTTTGATGAATCTACACGGGACCTTACCACCGACGAGGAAGTGAAAATCTATATCTTCCAGGACAGTGAAGGCCGCGATACCGCAACCATGCACACCCCAACGATTGAGCTCAACAAGATAGAGCTGCTTGAGGTAAAAGCTGTTACCGATCACGGTGCGTTTATGGACTGGGGCATCAGCAAAGATCTGTTTGTCCCATTTGCTGAACAGAGCAACCGAATGATGGAGGGGCGAAAGAATTTAATCTACCTGTATATCGATCGAAAATCGGAAAGGCTTACCGGAACCACTAAAATTGAGCGCTATCTGACCGAATCACCCCTCACGGTAAAAGAGAAAGACCAGGTAGACCTGATCATTTGGAATAAAAGCGATCTGGGTCGAAATGTGATCATCAATCAGCAACATGAGGGTTTGATATACCAGGATGATATTTTTCAAAATATCAGGTACGGTGAAAAACATACCGGATACATCAAACAGATCCGGCCGGATAACAAAATAGATGTCACGCTGAGGCCGTTTGGCTACAAAAAGGTGGAACCCAACGCCGACTTCATCTATGATCTTCTGCAAAAAAGTGACGGATACCTGAACCTTCACGATAAAAGTGATCCAAATGAAATCCGTGCCCGGCTCGAAATGAGTAAAAAGACCTTCAAAAAAGCGCTCGGTAAACTCTATAAAAATGAGATGATCCGAATTGAAGATGACGGCATATATTTACGTAATCAATCTAACTAAGGTAACCTTGCTATATGGCTGGATACGATAAAGTTGAACTAAGCTATCTCACCCCCGATCTCTATCCAAAACTGAAAAAGTTAATGCTGACCTGCTATCCAAAAATCGGTGATGCGGCATGGAAAAAGGAGCAGGTGAATACGCTGATTGATCGCTTTCCAAAAGGCCAGGTTGTGGTCATGGTTGACGGTGTTTTGGCCGGTGCTGCGCTGTCTATCCTCATCAGGTACGACCGGTTTGATGAGAAACATACCTACATCGAAATGACGGCCAACGACACCTTCGACACGCACACAACGGATGGCGATACTATTTACGGGCTCGATATGGTGGTGCACCCGGAGTATCGTGGGCTGCGTCTTGGGCGCCGGATGTACGACTACCGAAAAGAGCTATGCGAAGAGATGAACCTGAAAGGCATTGTACTGGGTGGACGGCTGCCAAATTACCACAAGCACCAGGACGAGCTCACGCCCAAGGAATACATCCAGAAAGTAAAGAAAAAAGAGGTATACGACCCGGTCCTCAGTTTTCAGCTGTCGAACGATTTTCATGTCAAGCGGCTGGCACGGCACTATCTGCCGGAAGATGAAGCGTCCCAAGGGCTGGCAGCACTGCTGGAGTGGACCAATATCTATTATGAAAAACCAAAATCGAAGCCATCCATCAGTTCAGGGAAGTCCGTGGTACGGATGGGACTTGTTCAGTGGCAAATGCGCTCATATGATGGGTTTGATGATCTTGTGGAGCAAATTGAGTATTTCGTAGACACCGTGTCCGGCTACAATGCCGATTTTCTACTCTTTCCGGAGTACGTCAATGCTCCACTGATGGCAGAATACAATCACCTTACGGAAGCGGCATCTATCAGAAAGCTGGCAGAGTACACCGATCGGCTGAGAGATATATTTTCTGAATTTGCGGTCTCTTACAATATCAACATCATAACAGGGAGCATGCCTGAGGTTCGCGAAGACGGCCTTTACAATATCGGGCATTTGTGTAAACGAAACGGCGAAATAGAGAAGTACGAGAAGATCCATGTAACCCCTGACGAGAAAAAAGCGTGGGGAATGAATGGTGGCAATACGATCAAAACATACGAGACCGATGCCGGGCGTATAGGTATTCTCATTTGCTACGACGTGGAGTTTCCCGAGCTCACACGATTGCTTGCCGATGAAGGACTCGACATTCTGTTTGTGCCCTTCATGACCGATACTCAAAACGGCTACTCACGGGTTAGAAATTGTGCTATGGCGCGGGCTATTGAAAATGAGTGCTACGTAGCGGTTGCCGGAAGCGTTGGCAATCTGCCGAAGGTTCATAATATGGATATCCAATACGGTCAGTCCGTTGTGTTTACGCCGTGTGATTTTGCTTTCCCGACAACCGGCATCAAGACAGAGGCGACACCCAACACGGAGATGATGCTGATTGCAGATGTAGACCTTGACCTTCTCAAAGAGCTTCATGTGCAGGGAAGTGTACGTATTCTTAAAGACAGGCGAACCGACCTGTATAGTCTCACAAAAAAGGGATAGGCCTTTAAAAAGCCTACTCTGTAATAACTTTAGTTATACGAACTGAGAGTTAGCTGCAGGCCGTTTCCGCAAACGATTCATCCCAGCAGCGGCGATCTTCTCCTTCCCGGTCGATGTATCCGGTGCCGTTCTCTGAGTTCCAGTAAACTGTAACGGCATTAATTGCTCCGAATCCGCTGTATTCAAGAGAGTTATCAGCGCCATTTCTTACATAGTCTATACGCTGCAGTTCTTCACCGTTTAAATCTGAGAAAATAGACGAGAATGATGATTGTGTCTCATCAATAGTTTCCCATTGATATTCCAAAATGGGTTGATCACTGCCATTCGGAGTAAAGTACTGCCAGTTGCCGGTGTCGCCGTTTTCTGATATGAAGCCGGACAAGAATTGGAATTCCGAAACTACCTCGTTGTTAAATGAGCCGCTGATATATACGTTCCATTGAAACCCACCCTGCAATTGCTCTGCTGTCGTTCGGACTGACACATCTACACCGCTTTCGTTTGATGTAAAGTTCCATGACCATGTACCATCCTGATATACAGCGTCGTTTGAGCGAGTGAATTCCAGGTAGGTCTGTCCTAATGCGGTGCCGCCGCTTATTTGTGCAGATGCAGTTTCGGCAAAAGTAGCGGCTTCATTGAAAAGCGCGTACTCAGCACCTGAGAGATTGTTGTTGTCGAAAATTGCTCCGTTGATTTCAGCAGGTGTTGCAACAGGAACTGAGGGTGGGTCTGGCTGATCAGCTCCGGTTGTTGAATTATCCGAACATCCTGCCATTGCAAAAACGATCAATAAAATTAGATACGATGAATATTTTGTATAGTTAAACATTTACATGTCCGTTTTAATTGTTGGGAGTTGTTGTAGTCTTTCTATTTTGAAAACTTCTATTTATAAGACTGCGTTCAAATGAATTAGTTTCATCGGACGATGAGCCCGATAGTATCTCTGAATGGTTAGGGAGCGCATCAGGTCTAATTTAGAAAATCTTTGAATACAAGACAGACTCGCCCCAAGGATTTATTAAGATTTAAGCGATTTTTACTAAAATTTCTCTTTCTTATCCTTCAGCGCTTTATATAGCATTTCACGGGCTCTGAAAATATGTGCTTTTACCGTTCCAAGCGGCAAATCCAGTTTATCGGCGATCTCCTGGTAGCTCAGTTCCTCAATATGCCTCATTTCAATCACCTGACGGTATTTTTCAGGTAGATTTTCTATCGCATGTGTAATAATTTTCTTTCGCTGCTTACGAATAATTGTCCGGTCTGTTTGCGCCTGTTCATCCGGCAGCTCGAATGACATCTCTCCTTCATGGGTTTTGATCGGTTTATCGATTGAGGTAGTTCTGAGCTTTTTCTTTCGAAGATAGTCAATCGTGTGATTCGTTGTAATGCGGTACAGCCAGGTCGAAAATGCATAGCTCGAATTATAGGAATCAAGATTTTTAAACGCTTTAATAAACGCCTCCTGCACAAGATCTTCAACCTGCTCAGTCTCTTTCACCATTTTCGTTACGTGATACTGTAGCGGACGCCTGTATTTTTCTGTTAATTGTTGATAGGCCCGCTGATCGCCCTCAAGAGCTTTCTTTACATATTTTTCATCCTGCAAGCTGCTCTGGGATGCATCTTCTCGCCTGGATTCGTTTTCTGAATCGGAATTTGAACTCATTTAAAAAAAAAGTAATTTCGTGATACATATATCAGACGATATACGCATTAAAGACAGATGGCTACTTTAACCATTTTAAACCAAACCTAACATAAGAATAGAACAATGAAAAAACTACTTGCTATAATATTTGCTACTGCTTTAGTATTAGGTACTTCATCAATCTCAAATACAGCCACAGCTCAAACTGATTCAGCTCAAACTGAAGGAAGCGTGCAGGAAGGTGATATTAAAATTGGGGTTGGCCTTGCTTTTGGCTCTGGAGTTGGATTTGCCAGCCTGGACAATGATTTGGGAATTCGTGTGGACGGATATTATGCAATTAATCCAAATATTCGTGTTGGTGCCGATTTTACATTTTACTTTCCAAAAAGTGAAGGAGAAGTGGATGTAACCGTTTGGGAATTAAATTTTAATGGTAATTACATTTTCCTTGATGAAGAGGGCTTGATCCTCTATGGACTCGCAGGTATAAATATTACCGGCATAAATGTAGATATCCCGTCTACTACAATTGGTGGGCAAACTTTTGGCGGCAGCAGCAGCGAAAGTGAGTTTGGTCTGAACCTTGGTGGAGGTGTTGAGTACGCACTCGATTTTGCTGATTTATTTGGTGAAATTAAGCTTGGCGGACTGGGAGGAGATGCCGATCAGTTTGTACTTGGCGCTGGCCTTAGGTTTCCGATCTAATCTCATAGAGATTTAAATATATATCAAGACAGAAAAAGGCGTTCCGGAATTCCGGGCGCTTTTTTTATGCGTAAGATTTAATACCGGCATGAGTGGCGATGCAGCATCCTTTTGCTGAAAAATTCTACCCTTTCATCAGAATACCATGACGAATCCCACCGGTTGAAACGATGACATAATTATTACCGGACCAGTCCATAAATTCCGATAGAATGAGCAGGCCGCCGGTGATTACATCTCCCCTGCCCTTCAAAAATACCGGGTACTGCTCTTCAATTTCTTGTGCAGTCAGTTTTTGAAGCCTTTCAATCATCTCTTCAATAAAATCACGGCTGCACCGGTGCCCGTTGATTTTATCCGTATCGTAGCTGGTCAACTGCAGTTCAATGCCCGCCATCGATGTGACGGTACCCGCAACTCCAATCAGGTGATCAAAGTCACCGGGCTTCTCAGACCACTCAGAAAGCATTTCACGCGCTTTTTTCCTGGCCTCTGTTAGCTCATTCCCGAGCGGTGGGTTATGCTTCAGGAATCGTTCGGTAAAACGAACACTTCCCATATTAAGAGACACAAATTTAGTGAGTAATTTTGACTGCCCAATCGCAATTTCAGTGCTCCCACCTCCTATGTCAAGCACAATATTACGGGATGGTCCACTGGAAATCTCTAAAACTGACAGCGCCCCGCGATAGGTGACCTGAGCTTCATCATTTCCGGACAAAAGCAGCACGTCCCAGCCGGTTTCTTTTTTAATGCTGTTCAGAAAATCTTCCCGGTTTGATGCATCCCTCACAGCACTTGTAGCCGTAACGATCGTTGCGGAATAAATTGACGGATAGTTCTCATCAAGAAAAGCTTCATAACTTTTCAGCACTTTTAATACTCTCTGTTGGGCTGCCTCAGACAGTGCGCCGGACTCATCAACGCCCTGGCCCAGACGGGGAATATTCTGCTCTTCGTGTAATACATCAATCTTGTTACCTGAGCAGTCTGCAACCAAAAGCAGAACGGAGTTGGTACCGATATCTATTGAAGAACGTATCATGATTGCGAAAACTCAATTTGAAGAAGCATCCATTCCTCTTCTGTCTGTTTATCTGTTACGGTTACGGGGTAGCCTTCAAGTTTTTGCATTACAACCTCCTCATCGGTTATCAGCAGGCCCGAAAGACAGAGTTTTCCACTTTTATCAAGCAAGGAGATCATCTGATCCAAAAATTCAAGAATCACGTTCCGGTTGATATTCGCAAGTATAAGATCAAACAACTCTTCTTTTTCAACAGTCTCAAACCCACCCAAACGTATGGAGAGGCGGGAACCAATTTCATTGATCAGAGCATTCTCAGTCGCATTTTTTTCACACCAGGGATCATAATCGAATCCAATGGCGCGGGTTGCTCCCAGTTTACAAGCGGCAATGGCGAGAATACCTGTCCCGGTTCCCGCATCAAGTACGCGCTTCCCTTTGCAGTGGAGGCTGCTTAACTGACGAAGCATCAGCCGTGTGGTGGCATGATAACCCGTTCCAAACGACATTTTCGGGTCAATCTCGAGAAGAATTTGTTCATCACCGGGTTCTTTATCAGACCAGGTTGGCCGGACTAAAAAATCACCGATTGTTTGCGGCTGTATGCTGGCTTCCCACGTTTCATTCCAGTTTTGCTCGGCCAAATCAGAAAACTCAATAAACCCTGATCCCGGCAGAGTAGCTATCATCTGCTCGATACTCTCCCGGTTTGAATCATTAAACCGGGGTTTTTCAACGTAAGCAATGAGTTGATCGTCGAACTGCTCAAACCCATAGAAATCCATCTCCATCAGCTCTGCAATCACATATTCCTGCGTCTCTTCAGGAACCTGTACAACGAGTTTCAAATAGTTCATTGAGGAATCCGGTTGTATATCAATTCGAGGAGAACATCCCCCACAGCCTGTAGTGTGGTATGATCGATAATTTCCATATTATCATTTTGAGTGTGCCAGTACGGTGGAAACTGAACTGTACCGCTCTCATTCACCGAATGATGAATAATATTAATCATCTCAATACCGGCCTGCTGCTGAACAATAATATGGTCGTCAGCAATAGCACCACCCCGCTGATTGACGAACATGTCGTCATACCCTTTCATTTCTGCTATAGACCAAATTTCATCGACCAGGTTCGGGGCATAACTCATCGAGTAGCTCTCTTTGTAGAACACCGCATTTTGTCCGCCAACCATGTCGAGCAGAATGCCAAATCTGGGATTGTAGCCTGGCACAGGTGGATTATTGCTCCACTCCCGCGCACCCAGGAAATAGTTGTCCAGATCGGATACTTCGCCGTAATCCTCTCCGTCAAAAAATATGATATCCACACCGAGCGGCACCTCATTTTCTGAAAATATTTGAGCCATTTCAAGCAGTACGCCCACGCCACTGGCCCCATCATCAGCGCCAAGAATCGGGGTGTCAGGATTATCGGGGTCTTCTTCAGCGCGGGGACGAGAATCCCAGTGTGCCGCCAGAATAATCCGGTCTTGATACTGCAGCCCGAATCCTGCTAAAATATTAAACATGGTCAACGTGTCACCATACACAGTCTGCTGAAACTCCTGAACAAATACATTGCCCACACCCGCAGTTTTCTCAAGCTCTGCCTTCAAATACTCTTTCGTCTGAACGTGAGCTTCAGAATTGGGGACTCTCGGACCGAAGGATACCTGTTTCTCAATAAAATTGTAGGCGTTATCAGAATCAAAAGCTGGGACATCTCTGCCCTGCTGTTCAAACTCAAGGTTGGCTTTTTGATCACCGCAGGAAACAATCATTATCACACCTAAAATCGCAACCAACGGTTTCAGACGTCTCATCGGCTGCGGTCCACCATTGTTGCTGCCGATTGCTTCACGGGATAGACAATGGAATCCATAATATTTACATGATCCGGACGGCTGGCCATAAACAAAATAATTTCGCCAATATCTCTTCCGGTGAGTGGCTCCATGCCTTCATACACCTTATCAGCGCCCTCATCGTCACCTTTGAGACGAACATTACTGAACTCCGTCTCCACCAGACCGGGCGAGACAGAACTCACGCGAATAGCGGTGCCGTGCAGGTCTTTTTTTGTTGATTTGGTGATCGCATCTACAGCGTGTTTTGTAGCGCAATAAACCACCCCGCCGGCGTAGGCTTCATGCCCCGCAATTGACCCGATATTTATGATATGGCCGCTATTTCGCTCTTTCATGCCGGGCGCAATCAGGCGGGTCATATTTAAAAGTCCCTTTACATTGGTATCAATCATACGGTCCCAGTCTTCAAACTTGGCTTCATCCACAGGATCTTTTCCAACCGCGAGGCCGGCATTGTTGATGAGAATATCAACAGGGTGAGACAGATCATCGACAAACCTGATACAGGCCTGCCTGTCACGCACATCAAACGAGCTGATTTCAACTTTTACCGAATGTGCCTCTTCAAAATCTTTCTTGAGTGATTCAAGCCGTTCCTGACGGCGGCCAGTTATAATCAGATTTGAGCCCGCCTCGGCAAAGAGTTCAGCACAGGCTTTTCCAATACCGGATGTTGCGCCGGTTATTACTACCCATTTGTCACGTAACCGGTCTGTTGAAATCATCTCTGTTTTATTATCCTTGGAGATTTTCTATTGCACGTCCTGCCCGCAGAATATTCTGTTCTTTAAATGAATCAGCCATAAACTGGATACCAAATGGCAGCCCGTTAGAATGCGATCCCGCAGGTACGCTAATCCCGCAAATTCCTGCGAGATTGGCTGAAATTGTGTAAATATCATTCAGATACATTTGTACAGGGTCATCCTGATTTGACCCCAGCTTGAAAGCTGTTGTTGGAGCAGTAGGCGATACAATTACATCCACGTCCGCAAAAGCTTTATTGAAGTCTTCTTTGATGAGACGCCTAACCTTTTGAGCCTTGGCATAATAAGCGTCATAATATCCTGCACTCAAAACGTACGTACCCAGCAGTATTCGGCGTTTTACCTCTTTGCCGAATCCTTCCGTTCTTGAATTTTTGTAGAGACGGATAAGCGGAGAATCTGCTTTTTCAATTTTCTCAAGCAGTTGCTGGTGCTCTTCACCGGTAGCAGCTTTCAGACGTTTTTCAAGCGCAATCTGCTCGTTTTTCAGCTCCTCTTCTACCTCTTCAAAATCTGCCCGGTGCCCGTATCGAATACCGTCATAGCGGGCAAGGTTGCTCGACGCTTCTGCCGTCGCCAGAATGTAATAGGTCGCAATGGCATAATCGGTATGTGGCAGGTTGATCGATTTAATTTTGTGCCCGGCAGCTTCAAGTTGCTTTAGCTGTTCTTCGATCTTAGTTCTGATCTCCTCGTCCAGGCCTTCTCCGAAATATTCATTTGGAACGCCTATGGTCAGTTTCTCGTCATTTCCAACCGCATTCCTGTAGGTATCTATCGGCCGGTCTGACGACGATTGATCCATCGGGTCTTGCCCTGATAAAAATTCCAGCATCACGGCTGCGTCTTCTACGCTATTTGCAAACGGGCCTATGCAATCGAATGAAGAGGCAAATGCAACCAGTCCGTGCCGGGAAACTCTCCCGTACGTAGGTTTCAAACCCACGACACCGCAATAGGACGCCGGCTGGCGAATAGACCCGCCGGTATCAGACCCTAGCGAAAAGTTACACATCCCTGCGGCCACTGAAGCAGCGCTTCCCCCGCTGGATCCACCGGTGACGTACTCAGAATTGTGTGGATTTGTGGCCGGGCCATGAATCGTATTTTCATTTGACGAGCCCATTGCGAACTCATCCATGTTTGCCCGGCCGATAAAAAGAGCATCTTCCGCCGCCAGTTTTTCAATTACAGTGGCGTCGTAAACACTTTCAAAATTTCTGAGGATGTTACTTGAGCAGGTAACTTTTTTACCTTTTTCACAGATCAGGTCTTTCACGGCCACAATTGAACCGGCAAGCTGACCGGCAGTACCATTATCGATTTTTTTTTGGATATTGGCTGCCTGTTTCCTGGCATGATCTGCATCCATAGAGACAATGGCGTTTACGGTGCCGTTTTTTTCTTCTATGGTATTTATGTACTGTTCAACAATGTTCGGCAAACGTAGTGACCCAGAGGATAGCTCGTCCTGGATAGAGAGCAAATTCTTCATGAAAAAACCGTCTTATTATTTATCAGATTTAGATTCTGCTTCTTCCTTTTTTTTCTTAGAGTCTGAATTTTTGATCTCATCAGCCCCTTTGTCGATCTCTTTTTTGATATCGTCAGAAGCTTTTCGGAATTCCTGTATCCCCTGTCCTACTCCTCTGGCAAGTTCAGGAATACGTTTAGCTCCGAACAGGAGCAGAAGGACTAATACAATAAGAATAATTTCGATACCGCCGGGCATTCCCATATGAATACTATATTTAGGTTATATACTATATATTGATTCGTAAAAATGAAAAACATGAAATTCGTTCGGCCTGAGAATAGTTCACTTTTAAAAAAGGGAACTTAAAGACCGTAAGAGCTGTAATTCAAAGTCATATTTCTACAAGATAAAAAAAATATCGTTGACCTTTTGAAGAGCAGCCAAAAAAAAGTGTACCTTTCTGCCTCATTTTATTTGCATTTGTCATCTACAAACAGTTTATAACAGTCGAGATAAGTTTTACCATTAACCGTTAAAGAGAACACTAATATTATGATTTGGACAGTAGAATTAGCAGCCGTATTAGACGAAGCCCCATTTCCCGCTACCAGGGAAGAGCTAATCGAATGGGCTGAACGAACCGGACTGCCAATACAAGCCATCGACAATCTGTATGAACTGGATGAGATTGCAGAAGGTGAAGACACTGTATATGAGGGAATTGAAGATATATGGCCCGACTATATTCGTAAAGAGGACTTTTTCCACGGAGAAGAAGACGAAGGGTTTGATTACGACGACGTTTAAGCGCTCTGTAAGTTAACATCCATGATAATTCCTAAGCACTGCTCATTGGCGACTAATTTACTATGAGACACTTTTTTTTATGCTTGGGATTCATTGTTTCCTTTTTTGTTTTGTCTTTCTATTCGCCAACTGTAAACGCTCAAACCAGCTCGTCGGGTGACGATGAAGATCCGGACAGTGATCTCGTGGTAAGGATTGTTCGGTTCTCCGGCAATCAAAATATATCGAACAGCACCCTCAGTACGCTGGTCCGAACTGATAATAACAGGGAATTTCTTGGCATTCCCCGCTTTACGCCCTGGTACTATCTTTGGAAGCTTCTGCGTGTAGGGGAATCGCCGGCGTACCTTGATAGGGAAATGGTGGCAAACGACATCGAAAGAATTCAAGTGTACTACGAAAATCTCGGCTATTTCGAGACCGAAGTGGATACTTCTATCATCGAGTATCGGGAAAACAGAGTGGAAGTCTCATTTATTATTGACGAAGGCCCCCGCTCAAGACTTGAATCGATCTCTTACACTGGAATGCCGGAGTTTGATGAACCCGGGCTAAAAGAACGATTCTTCGCTAATAGTGAATTCGCGGGGTCATTCATCAACGATTCCACTTTTGCAACTAACGAACCCTATTTGCTTCAAAAGCTGCGCAGCGAGCAGACACGAATCATCACCTTTTTGAAAAATAACGGGTACGCTTCCGTTCAGAGAGATTCCGTACAGGCTCTGGCGAAACCGGATCAGGGAAATTCAAATCTTTATGACATCCTATTTACAGTCAAGCCCGGTAGCTACTATATCTTTGGTGATGTTCATATTCAGCTAAAAGGTCCGGGAGAACAGGATACAACTCAGTTTGAAGAGTCGCGGACATTCAGCGGTGAACCCTATACGAATCCGGGGTTCACCATCTTTACAAAAAAACAAGTAAGCGCCCAATCCCGATACAGTCTTTTAACAGAACAGATTCGATACACTCCCGGTGCGACATTTAACCAATCAGCGTACCTTAGAAGCGTAAACGCATTCCAGAATCTTGGAATGATGATAACCAACCGTTTTTCGCTTCACGAAAGCAACAGCGTCCCGGATTTTTCCCGTTCACAGATTCCATCTTACTTTGAACTGGAAACGATCCCGAAGCACTCTATCAGAACCGAGTTTTTTGGGATGAGGCGCTACGGGTTTGGTACAGGATTTGGCATCAACTACAATAACAATAACATTAGCGGCCGGGCCGATAATTTATCCCTCGGAATCAACACCAGTTTGGAATATGTAACATCGGGTACTCTGCGGGAGATATCTCCGCGCGATGAGGAAACGGGTGCTCGCAGCAGTACCGGGTCGGCAATATTTCAAAGCAATGAACTGCGTGCAGAATATACCGTCCCCCGCCTGAATTTCCCGTTCAACGGCCTCAGAGATCGCTCATGGATACAAAGCTCCAGAACACGATACGGACTCACCTACAGCCAGAGCGATCAGCTCTTTTTTGATATCAACTCCGATATCCGATTCAACGTACGTTATGAAGTCACTCACTCAGATCGCTACACGAGCTACTTTGATCTGCTTGAGATGGATATTATCGATACCGATCCCTCGTCTCAGTTTCGACAGAATCTGATTAATGAGTTTGGCGAAAACTCAATCGAGCTTCTCAGAATTGAGGAGGATTTCAGGCCCCAATTTTCGTCCATCATCCGGTACACACTTCGAAACCGAGACACAAATCTGATTAAGAGAAACTATGGGTACTCCCGTGAATTTTCTTTCGCTGTCGGAGGAAATATTCCTTACTTGATCGACCGGTTTATGGTGAGTCCCGGTGAAATTCAGCAGACGCTGCCCTCTCCATTTGGCATATCATCAAATGCATTGGCTTACAGCCGGTTCATTAAATTATCTACCGATTACAGGCGCTATTTTCAACTGTCTGAAAATACCGTATTCGCTATTCGTGGGTTTGCCGGTCTTGCGCACCCAATCTTTCAAAGTGATAACATACCCCTAAGTCGCCGGTTTTTTGCCGGAGGCAGTAACGACATTCGGGGCTGGAACCCATTCAGGCTTGGCCCGGGTAACCTGAGGCCTGATGAAGTAACAGTGCCTGGTGGCGATATTAAACTTTCAGCCTACAAAGAGCTTCGGCAGATATTCCTGCGAAACGTTTTCAGCGCAAACTGGCACATTGCGTGGCATACCGATGCCGGAAATGTGTGGTACGGGCCAAAAACGTCGCTTGTTGGTGCGGAAGGAAATGAGCTTCTTGACGAAGGCCGATTTTATATTGACGAGTTTTATAATCAAATTGCGGTGGGATCCGGCTTGGGGCTTCGTTTAGACTGGGAGTTTCTCGTTGCCCGTTTAGATTTTACCTTCCGGGTGCACGATCTTCAGCAGGGATGGTTCAAAAATAAAACGGCCTACTTTAGTTTTGGTATCGGCCACAGTTTCTAATCAATGAGACATGTTTAACAATCACCAGTTTTCGAAATTGAAAAATCAGACCAGCATGATCTTCAGTTCTAAGTTTCTGAAAGATCTGTCAACTACCGAACGGTACGAGTTTCTGCAGCTGTGCCATCGTAGGAAATACAACATGGGCGAATTTATTTTCTACCAAAACGATCCCGGAACCGGAATGTATTTCATTGAAGAAGGCAACGTGGAACTTATTGTGACCGGAAACACAAGCAACGAACAAGTTGATGATGTCTGCTTTAAGCTGGAACCCCCCGAAAGTTTTGGAGCGCTGACTATCGGATATGATCTGCGTCGACTATCCTCGGCAAGGTGCGTCACAGATTGTACGCTGCTTGGGTTTTATAACCCAGATTTTGAAACCCTCAAGAAAAGAAATCCTAAAATTGCTGTGAAATTTCTGGAGTCTGTTTCAATACTTGCCATGCGACAGCTTGAACGGACTGTGCGCGAGCTTGAAACAGAAACGAATACACAAAACGCGTTTTCAATTCACTTTCAAACCTATTACGATCGCTTTGAAGAGTCCACTGAAACTAAAAATGAGACTGAGTAAGACACGTTTTTTATGGCATTAAAAAAAGGGTCCGTTGTTGAACTGGATATTGAGTCCACCGCATTCAAAGGAAAGGGGATTGCCAAAGTTGATGGTCTGGCTGTATTTGTACCCGGAACAGCTCCCGGCGATAAGATTAAAGCCATGATTACCCGTAAAAAGAAAAAATTCCGGGAGGCAAAAGTTCTTGAACTTATTGAACCCTCCCCTGTTCGTGTTGAACCGGTTTGCAGTCACGCAAACACGTGTGGCGGATGCACCTGGCAGCACATCCCGTATGAAAAACAGGTAGAATATAAAGAACAGCATGTTTGTGATCATATCGAACGAATTGCGCATTTGCCGCCCGATATTGTTCAACCAATAATTCCATGCGACAACTCCCTCTACTACCGAAACAAAATGGAGTACAGTTTCGGCACCAGACGATGGCTCAGTGAAGAAGAAATTCAGAAAGATGAGTTCGTTGACGACAGTGGTTTTGCTGCAGGACTGCACGCGCCCGGACGTTATGACAAAATCCTGAACCTCAAAGAGTGCCACCTTCAAAAATCGGTATCCTATGAACTACTGGATTTTGTTCGGCAATACTGCATAGAACATGACATCCCCGCTTTCAATACGCATAAGAATGAAGGATTTATGCGTCATCTGGTGATCCGCACATCAGACTATACGGATGACCTGATGGTGAATCTTGTAACCTATCGCGACGAGCCCAAGACTGTTCAGGATCTGACAGACAAACTACTGGAGAATTTTCCGGGTATCACAACAGTGGTGAATAACGTTAACGATCAGCCAAACCCAACTGCTATCGGCCGTTTTGAACACCTGCTATATGGCCCCGGATTTATTGTTGACAAAATCGGGTCGCATTCGTTTAAAATTCATGCCAATGCTTTTTTCCAGACAAATACAAAACAGGCTGAAAAATTATACGAGGTTGCCCGGCAGTACGCCGAACTTGATAACGGCGGCCATCTCTTCGATCTCTACTGCGGAGTAGGTACGCTTTCTTTGTTCATGGCGGATAAAGTAGACAAAGTAACGGGTATAGAACTGGTGGATGTCGCCATTGAAAATGCACGTTTTAACGCAAAAGAGAACAATGTGTCAAATGCTGAGTTTGTGCTCGGCGATATGAAAGATACCTTCAATGAAGCCTTTCTTGAAAAAAATGGCCACCCCGACTGTGTAATTACGGATCCTCCGCGCTCAGGTATGCATCCGGATGTCGTAAAGCAGCTTTCTGACCTGAAGCTTGACAGGCTTGTCTATGTAAGCTGTAATCCATCAACGATGGCAAGAGATCTGAAACTATTAAAAGAGGTATACGACGTGGAATCTGTTCAGCCGGTGGATATGTTTCCTCAAACGTATCACATCGAAGCGGTAGCAAAACTGACACGAAAGTCATAGTGACAGCAGTTGCTGAACGATTGATAGAACAGTTGCATTAAATCACTTCAATGTAAACCGCTGTACATCTTCTAAATTCAAGACTATGTCGAAATCTGCTGTCGTGATTGGTGCCGGAATCGGCGGGCTTGCCGCAGCATCTCTTCTTGCGGCCAAAGGATTTTCCGTTGACGTGCATGAGCAAAATGAGCATCCCGGTGGAAAAATGCAGCAGTTTACGCGTTCCGGATATCGGTTTGATACGGGTCCGAGCCTGCTCACCATGCCGTTTATTTTAGAGAAATTATTCAGTGATTGCGGTGAGGACCTGGCTGACTATCTAACCTTGACTGAGCTTTCGCCCCTTTGCCGCTATTTTTACAGAGACAGGGTTCGTTTTGATAATTATTCAGATCGTGATAAAACAGTAGCAGAAATCGAGAAATTCTCCGAACATGACGCCAAAGCGTACGGTTCATTTCTCGATTATTCAGAAAGTCTGTACCAGAAAACAGCCGATGCTTTTCTCTTCAATCCGCTCTATGACCTTTCGGATTTAAAGAAACTAAATTTGCTCGATTTCCTCGGCATCGACGCTTTTTCGACTGTTTCAGATAAGGTGAACAGCTACTTCGAATCGTCATATCTGCGGCAATTTTTCAAGCGCTTTACGACATACAACGGATCCTCACCGTATCGTGCACCGGCTACGTTAAATGTGATTCCACATGTGGAACTCAATCAGGGCGGTTATTACGTAAAAGGCGGGCTCTACGGTATTGCTGAGGCTCTGCACGCTCTTGCAAAATCCAAGGGTGTAACGTTTCA
>Ga0306867_1000224_pt1 | contig 35955 bp, 34 predicted proteins | sample AntRauTorckE6831_FD_190432 | JGI IMG/M metagenome (GOLD analysis project Ga0306867, IMG submission 190432) | Saline lake microbial communities from Rauer Islands, Antarctica - Metagenome Torckler E6 #831 (v2) (version 2) | ecosystem: Environmental > Aquatic > Non-marine Saline and Alkaline >...
TCGCCATATGGTAGAAGAGTCAATACTTACGTGAGTCCTGAAAGGGCTCAAGCCTCACAAGGACGATTAGCAGGCTGCCGCCCCTTCAGGGCTTGCATGATAGAGCCGCGTACCTGCTCACAGGGCGGATGGCCCTGTGTTGGTGATTTAGCCCACGTTGAGGCTACCTTTAACTGATATCAGATAAGTTATGGTGAAGAGTCAATGTCGCTAACCCTTGTCAGTTAAAGCTTATCTTCGTAGCAACTACTTCTCTATTTTGCGGAAGTTGAGTTAAGGTTAACTCTAAGCCTCCGCCATTTGAGTTTCAAACAGAATAGTAAGCCGTAAACGCTGCTCTTCAACCGTTTCCCGCAAAGAAACAAGATTTTCATCAGCATATGGTTCGTACGTTGAAATTTCCAGGCAAAGATCCATTCCCTTCTCAAGATTATTTCTCATCTTCCCAAGTTTTCTCCACTGCTGTTTATCTTCCGGTTCGATCTGCCCTGCCAGTTCACTAACGTAATCCACATACATCACTAACTCTTTGGCAAACATGTGTGGGCGTTCTTTGGGTACCAGCGATTCTCCACGACCATAGATATGAGCTGCCATCTCATCCAGGGAGTATTCCCGGTTGAACCACGCGATGTTGGGGCCCGGGCAGATCGCCTGACGGCCATACGTGGGCTTCATAATTCCTAATCTTATCAGTGATCCCGTTCCGAGATTCGTGCAGAGACAGGTTTTTTCCATCACCCTGTCTCTTTGCTTCTCTTTGTCGATATCTGAAAGATCACTCTCACGAATTGAGCTGATTTTCAGAATTTGGTACTCAGCCGATGCTGTACAGATTGGGTTCTCGGTAAACTCCGTATTGGAAACTAAAAACCCTTTCGGACATTTTGAACCCGGTTTTCCTTTGGCGACCAGTTCTTTGGTATGTATCTCAGACCCTGATCCGCGAATATTGTTAAACGGAACGCCGAGAGGAGATACGTTACTCAGATACAACTCCTTTTCACCGGCACTTGCCAATAGTTTTGATGTAAAATCATCCACACAGGTAGCCTCGGGCACGAGCAGAAAAGGGCTCCCCCACCCGGTGCCGTCCATACCAAAATCTTCCAGCAGCCGGCGCATTTCTCCATTCGTGCCAATTCCACCCTGGACGGTTATTTTTGGTTTGATATCATCCTCGGATAGTTCCGGGTAGTCCCATCCCATAGATTCATAAAAGTTATGCACCATGGGCTGAAACGTTTCCACAAGCTGCCCCCGCTTTTCCCGGAACTCCTGCAGCAGCACGGGCATAAGGTATCCGTCGGAAGCAAATGCGTGTCCGCCGCAGTTCAGGCCTGATTCAATCCGGAATTCGGCAACTTCAATGCCTTTCTTGGCAAGAAACTTACCCTGGATAAGGGCCGATCGAAAATCACTCACTTTCAGAATAATTCTCTTTTTAATCTGCCCGGTGGCATCCCGATAAAAATCTTTAAATTCAGAAAGATAGCTGTATAACCGCGGATTAAATCCCGCCGATAGTACCAGACCGGATGATGAAAGGTTACTATTAGCATACCCACGCAGTGCCGCACTGGCATCGCTGAATTCAGAGCTCATCGGCTTGTCATCATTACCCGTTCCCAGGGCATCCACCTTGGCCATGATGTTTACGTCGATTGTTCCGGGTTTCATGCGTTCGGTCAGATCCCGGGTCAGGCGATCCCTTGTCTCTGCATCTGCAAGTGATTCAATGAATTGGTATGAGCTTTTCAGCGGATTTGACTGCGGAAGCAGGTTGAAGTATCGATCTTTATCCGTTCCCTCCAGCAGGTTCAGGCCTTTAAGCTTTTCAAAGTTTTGACTAACAATCTCACTCACCATATCAAGATATGCAGTGATTCGTTTCGCACGGCCATCGTAGGCAGACCGCGGGATGTTGGTGTATGGCAAATTAAATTCTTTGCAGTAATGCTTTCGAATTTTTTCACAAAGAAGGTCATCAACAACCGAAATAACGGAGTTAATGCCGAGATGCGCAACGCGGATGGGGCTATCGATGGAGTGGCCTGTGCCCATAACAGGGATGTGAAACTGATGTTGGTTTTGAAACATAGAATTGTGTTGTAGTCTTTGCTGGTTATTATGGAGTACCAAAATACAAAGAAATAACAATAAAAGACAAATTACTCTTTTATCTTTAATAAAGCCTTCGTACCTTGGGTTAACCAAATATTTAGATGGACAATAAATGAAACCTATTTACTCCCTCATACTGCTTCTCTCCTTCATCATCGGGGTACTCCAGCCCGTGATGCCGATGGTGGAGTATGTGGTTACAGAGATAAATCTGACAAAACTATTTGATTCCAGCGATGCCATGTCATCATGCTCTACTGCAGATTCAAATCCGGATATGGATAAAATCACTGAATTCTGTGAGTGCTGCGAGACCGATAATAATGAAAAGGAGAGTCTGCTGGATACCGATTTCTACCCTATTCCACTTCATACCATACAATATATCGGCCATCACGCATTAACGGTTACTTCAGAAAACAATGTATTCATCGACGAACAAATCCTGTCTCACTATTACTCAACGCTATCTCCGCCACCCAGGCATGCCTGACTTATCGCTTTTCAACTAAGTATCAGTTAAAAAATTAATTGATTAGTTTATACCAGCCGGTATAGTGCCGGCTGGCTCAAATTCTTAAAACAACTACATACAGACGCATAATGAACACTTTAAAGACATTTTCCACACTACTTATACTGCTCTTAGCAACAGGTTTAGCTAAAGCACAAACCACGGAATACACAATCGACGGAATGACCTTCGGAATGCCCGAAGCAGAGGTCTATACCGAAGACTACAACGGTCCTCCTGTAGTGGGCGAGTACGTGACCATGCTGCCCAACCTGGCCCCGCTTGACTATGAAGGAAACAAGCATCACGAAATCCGCATGGATACTTTTACCCAGGAAATTGAGGTTGCCAATGGCGTCCGATACCGAGCATGGACCTTTGGAGGCATGGTTCCCGGCCCGGTTATTCATGTTCGCGAAGGTGATAAGATCACATTCACCATGAAAAACCGCTCTGATGAGGAGGTCGTGATTACCGATCCCGGAGCCACACCATCATCAGATTATGCACGACAGATAGCGGAAAATAACTACATGGATGCACAACCGGCCACGATGGCGATGCCTCACTCTATGGACTTTCATGCCGGTACAGTGGCAAAAGATGACAAGTGGAGAACCATCGCACCGGGAGAAACCATTAAATTTGACTGGGTGGCCAACTATGCCGGGACGTATATCTATCACTGCGGCACGCCAAGTGTGCTGATGCATACCGCCATGGGCCAGCACGGTGTCGTGGTCGTATCACCAAAAGAGGGTTACCCAACGGATTATGAAGTAGACCGCGAATATGTGGTGGTTCAGTCTGAATATTACCTGAAAAAAGGCTCGGACGATCTTTACCAATATGACTTTGAGGCCGCGCAAAATGTGAACCCATCGCACGTGGTATTCAATGGTCATCAGACGATTCTGCATGATCAGCCGCTTGAGGCAAATGCCGGTGAGCGCGTACGACTTCACTTTTCCAATAACGGACCCAGCGGAACATCGAGTTTCCACGTCATCGGGGCGATATTCGACCGTGTATGGCTGGAAGGCCACCCGTTTAATGAGATGAGAGGCATGCAAACCGTACTGCTTGGCGCTTCAGGATCAGCAACGATGGACTTTATCGTCCCAGAGGAAGGAAAGTACATTCTGATTGATCACGAATTTGCAGATGCTGAAAAAGGGGCAACCGGTACACTGAAAGCCGGACCGCGAAATAAATAAGACGTGAATTATTCGCCTGACTACTAATAACAGTCGGGCGGATATACTTATCACTACCAACCTTTATCAATAAGAAGAATTTCAAACGATTAATTTTTCAAACTTAATTATACAAGCACTATGAAAACATTACTTAAAACAACCCTAATTACACTTATTGCGGTGCTAATCTCTTTCCAGGGAATGGCAAACACCGGTACTGATGAACCCCGTGAGATAACAATTGAGGGTACCGACAATCTGAAGTTTAGTATAGAGCTTATTGAAGCCAGCCCCGGAGAAACCATTCGTTTGACGCTGGAAGTTGTAAGTAATATGCCAATAACAGCAATGGGACATAATATTGCTATTGTAGATAAAGGCACCGATGTGCAGGAATTTGTGATGCAGTCCATGTCGGCCAAAGACAACGAATATATCGCCCCTGCCATGGAGGATCAGATCATTGCCTTTACCAAAATGATTGGTGGCGGTGAAACATCTGTCATTGAATTTACAGTACCTGATGAGCCGGGCGACTATGTGTATGTATGCACATTCCCGGGCCACTACTTCGCCGGCATGAAGGGTATCCTTCGTGTAAAATAATAATCGAAGAAGAGGTCTCTCCTGCCAGGGGGCTCCGAGCATAAGCGAGATATTCCCCAGGGGATGCCTTCAGCGAGAGGGGTGTTCAACAGCTTGTTCTACAATCTGATAGACATCCTCCTCAACCCCCCTTTTTTCGCCATGGCCATCCCTTCGGGAAAGGGGGACTTTTACAAATGCGACTTATTAATCGAACACAGATTAGCAAAACAAAACATTTAAAATTCTAAAACAAATCAGACCATGAGTTTAAAACAGAGCACTATTGGAGAAATTGTAAGCGATAACTTTCACGCGGCGGGGGTTTTCAAGGAGTATGGGATCGACTTTTGCTGCGGGGGTGGTAAGCTACTAAGTGACGTATGTGAGAGCAAAAATATCCCGTTTGATGAGGTTGCCGACAAGCTGAAAGAAGCCCCTTGGGTTAACCGTACCAGCGGTGACAATTACAACGACTGGTCACCCGATTTCCTGGTTGATTATATCATAAATACCCATCATACATTCGTTCGAAAAAAATCGGATGAAATGGCCGGATATGCTGCAAAAGTAGCAAAAGTTCACGGAGAACAGCATCCGGAAAATGTAGAGATTTTTAAGAAGTTCATTGCTCTTTCAAATGAGTTGATGGAGCATCTGAATGAAGAGGAGTCCCGTGTTTTTCCACTGATCAAAAAGATGTATAGAAAACGGCAAAGCGGATTGAAACCTGATGAGAGTGAGATTATGGAGCTGAAGGCAGTACTCAGCCAAATGGTGGATGAGCACGAAGTTGCTGGATCACTGATGGCTGACATCCGGGAGCTGAGCAACGAGTTTACGCCCCCGCAAGACGCGTGTGCCACCTATAGAATTCTCTACCAAAATCTGGCTGGATTTGAGGAAGACCTGCATAAGCATGTGCACCTCGAGAATAACATCCTGTTTAAGAAAATGGAAAGGCTAATCGCGGCCTGAATTCAGAGTGGATGATGCTTTATAAGGTGTCCGTATTTCTGCACTTGGTTTTTGTAGCATTTTGGCTTGGCGGCATGCTGTTTACGGCCGCCGTGCTGGTACCGGCTACCCGGAAAAGGCTGAAGGAGCATCGTGGAATGCTGTTTACTGAACTGGGAACGAGGTTCAGCCGCATTAGCTGGGTTCTGTTTCCGCTGCTGTTCGTAACTGGAATCACGGCTCTGCTTGGAAAAGGATTTACTCTGGATGCCCTTATTTCGTCCCAGTTCTGGTCAAGCGGGTACGGTACTACGCTGATGAGCAAACTGGTTATTTTCGGACTGGTACTAATTATAAGTGGTGTCCATGATTTTTGGCTGGGTCCCAAGGCCTCAGAGCTAATGGAGCAATACCCGGAAAGCAGTCGAACTCAGCGATTCAGAAAAGCCTCGAGCTGGGCCGGGCGGCTGAATTTATTTGCCGGACTTACCATCCTCTACTACGCCGTAACACTTGTGAGGGTGTGAAAGTAGCGTTTGTAAACCTGAAACAACCCTCAAAGGGTTGTTTGTAACAACGAAAAAAAACCTGAAAAATGCCTCCCGTCACACGATGGTTTATTAAAACCGGAATAATTTGGTTTGCACTGGGCGTCACACTGGCACTCGTCGCAGAGTTGCCAAATGTGCAGGGTTCGGCACTTTTGCTGCCGGTCTATTGGCACATGTTGGTCATTGGCTGGATTACACAGGTGATTATGGGCGTATCGATATGGATGTTTCCGCGCAAGAAACGAAACCGTAAAAAAGAGTCGTCGTCCCTGGCAACCGGGGCGTATTTCCTGCTGAATGGCGGGCTAATCATCCGGTTTTTGTCAGAGCCATTCCTACCGCTGGTTACGAATTCGGATATTGTACCGGTTGTGGTTATTGTTTCAGGGATCCTGCAGGTTGCGGCTATTATGCTATTTATAGCGGAGATCTGGCCGCGGGTTCAACCCAAGAAAAAGCTTAAACGCAAAAGCGGGAGGGCGTAATGCCGGTTCAGTCTGTTTGGATGATACGACTGTCTCTCAGCTACCTGCTGGTTGCGATCCTGACCGGTGCGGTGCTACTGGTGCATAAAGCCGTACCCATTCATAACGCCATTTGGGGGCTCTTGCCGGTTCATTACGAGATGGCCATCTGGGGCTGGCTGGTACAATTTGTGATGGGAACTGCCTACTGGATGTTTCCACGATATTTGAAGGATAAAGGGAGAGGATCTACGGTGCTGGCATGGAGTGTGGTTGCGATAATGAACCTGGGCCTTTGGTTGTTGCTTGCCTCATACGTTACAGACGAATATTTGGCAATTGCCGGGCGCGGCTTTCTTCTGATTGGAACACTCCTTTTCGCCGGGCTGATGTGGAACCGGGTGGTCAGCTACAGGAACCGGAGGTAAGTGGAGCAAAAGAGTGATGGATCACACAGATACTAACAAAGTAATTACTGGATTAATATATCATGCTACTTTCAAAATCGTGTAAATATGGATTAAGGGCTTCAGTAATGCTGGCAACGCTGAATCTGGATACTTATGTATCGATCCGAGACTTGAGTAATGAATTGGATATCTCATTCCACTTTCTGACCAAAATATTTCAAAAGCTGAATGCCGCTGACTTGATTGACTCCAAAAAAGGGGTAAACGGAGGCGTGAAGTTGTCCGTGCCATCAAACCAGATCACATTTATGGATATTGTAGTGGCCATTGACGGAACCTGCTCGATGGACTCCTGCGCACTTGGGTTGCCCGGATGTGGGGTGAAAAGGCCCTGCCCGATGCACGAGCAGTGGTCAACCATTAAAACCGGAATGTTCAGCACGATGGAGACTACAACACTCAAGGACGTAACCCGGCAAAAATGTGCTGATCTATCTGTGAACATTGAGAACATGCAGGGTAAAATAAAATTAAGAGAATAATACAGTTAAAATAGTCTTATGTCTTTTAATAACAAAGTGTTACCATCCTTCGGTTTTAAGTTATTGTAGTGCTTAACATTACATGGATATAAAGCTTCATATTACGCACTAACTAAGTCGCTAAGATTAACTTTAATAGACAACTATACAGAAACAGCCATACCTATGATGAAATCACAAACTCTATTTTTAATTCTCCTCGCCTCCTTCTTCGCAATTGCATGCGGGGGAGGAAATGGCAACTCCGGCAGCTCAGATTCGACAGCCAAAAACGAGAACGGCGACCTCACTGAATTCCAGCTGGAACACGGCATAGGCCCGGTAACCGAAGTGGTTGAACTGGGTGAACTCGACCCTGAACTGGCCGCCGAAGGTAAGGAAGTTTTCGAAGCCAAATGTACCGCCTGCCACAGACCGAAAGAACGTTACATAGGCCCGGCTTCGGGAGAAATTCTTGACCGCCGGTCTGCGACTTATGCAATGAACATGATTATGAACCCCGACGAGATGACCAAAAAGCATCCCGAAGGAAAGAAAATGATGCAAGAGTATATGTCTCCCATGCCCTATCAAAACGTGACCATTGAGCAGGCAAGGGCCATCGTGGAATATTTCAGAACCATTGAAATGCCCAACGAAAACGAAACCAATCAATAGAAACCTAACCCAACACGAACTATGGAACCAACAACCAAGAAATCAAAACTGATATGGTGGTCTGTCCCGCTGATCGCAGTGCTTGCGTTCACCTTTTACGGTTGCCCTTCGCAACAGAGCTTATCAGGTTCTGGCGATGCAGCACAAAAAGTATATGTAGCTCCCGGTGAGTATGACGAATTTTACGGAATGTTTTCTGGCGGGTATAGTGGACAATTGCCGGTTTACGGACTTCCATCCGGCCGTCACCTCTATACAATCCCCGTATTTTCACAGGCTCCTGTGAACGGATACGGCTACTCAGAGGAAACGAAACCGATGCTGATGACAAGCCATGGCTATATCCCCTGGGATGACGCCCACCACCCTGAAGGCTCGCAAACAAACGGTGAACTGGATGGCCGATGGGTTTTTATGAATGCAAACAATACACCACGTATTGCACGCATCGATCTGTCTAATTTCCAGACTGCCGAGATCATTGAAATTCCCAACTCTGCCGGTAACCACGCATCTTCGTTTGTTACTGTAAATACCGAGTATGTTTCCGCAGCTACCCGCTTCAGTATTCCTATGGATGAGAATATGGAAAACATGGATGTTCCTATCTCTTCTTATGCAGAAAATTTCAAGGGAACCATCTCTTTTATTAAAGTAGGTGATGAAGGTGAAATGAGCGTGGATTTTCAGATTTTAGTCCCGGGGTTTAACTACGATCTGTCTCACGCAGGCAAAGGTCCATCAGAAGACTGGGCTTTCTTCACAAGCTACAACAGTGAACAGGCTCACACCCTTCTTGAGCGAAATGCGTCCAGAAATGATAAGGACTTTATCGCCGCCATTAACTGGAGAAAAGCTGCTGATCTCGTTGCGGAAGGCGCCGGAGAAGATATTCCCGGAGAGCACTACCGAAACTATATGGATCACAGCGAGCAACGGGCAAAATCAGAATTGATTGAAACGGTTCGCGTGCTTGATCCATCCAAGCACCCCGGCATCATCTACTATCTGCCAACTCCAAAGTCTCCTCACGGTGTAGACGTTGACCCGTCCGGACAATATATTGTAGCCGGTGGTAAACTTTCATCCGTACTTCCTGTTCACTCATTCGAGAAAATCCAGCAGGCTATCGAAAATGAAGATTACGAGGGTGAAATAGACGGAATTCCCGTACTGAACTACGAATCTATTGTACAGGCAGAAGTTGAAAATGCTGGTATCGGTACGCTTCACACAGAATTTGACGGTAACGGCTATGCGTATACAACGGCCTTTATCTCCTCAGAGATTGTAAAATGGAGCCTCGAAACGTTTGAAGTTGTAGACCGGATTGATACCTACTACTCACCCGGCCACCTTATGATTCCCGGTGGAGACACCCGCAACCCTGACGGCAAGTATTTGGTCGCACTTAACAAAATTACTAAAGACCGTTATCTGCCCACGGGACCCGAACTGTTTCACTCAGCACAGCTGATAGACATTTCCGGAGACAAAATGGAGCTGCTGCTCGATTTCCCAACCGACGGGGAGCCTCATTACGCACAGGGAATCAGAGCTGATCTTATTGTAGAGAATCAACTCAAGTTCTATGCACTCGAGGATAACAACCACCCCGATGCAACCAAAACTGAAGCCGAAGCTCGCGTTGAGAGGGATGGAAACGACGTGCATGTGTACATGACATCCATCCGAAGCCACTTTACTCCCGATAATATTGAAGGCGTAAAAGTTGGTGATACCGTTTATTTCCACCTCACGAACGTTGAGCAGGATTGGGACGTACCTCACGGATTTGCCGTAATGGGAGCACAAACAGCCGAACTTCTTGTGATGCCGGGCGAAACCAGAACGCTGGTATGGTATCCAAAAAAAGTTGGCGTTTTCCCATTCTACTGCACCGACTTCTGCTCGGCACTCCACCAAGAGATGCAGGGATACGTAAGAGTATCGCCTGAAGACTCTGACGTGGAAATTTCGTTCGGAACCGGTACAGAAAGCTAATAGAATAATTTTTTGTGAAAAGGGTTTTGACCGGCCCTTTTCTCTTTTCCAAAAATTTCACCTAACGAGAGGGTTTTATGAAAACAAAAGAAAAAATAATGATGGCCATCGCATCGCTGCTGCTGGGGCTGGTATTCACCGTTCCCATCTGGACGATCGACATGGACGCACCGCAGTACCCCGAAGGCATTGGAATGGAAATCTCAATCAATAAAATCGAAGGGCAAAAAAAGAATGATCTTCAGAACATCAATGGTCTGAACCACTACATCGGAATGCAAGAAATTAATCCCGATTCCATCCCGGAGCTCAAAATTATGCCGTGGATCTTCATTTTTCTGATTGTATCGGGCCTCGGAATCGCTATTTGGGGAAACAGAGTTGCTCTTCTCATTTGGATCATCCTGTTTGTTCTTTTTGCTATCGCCGGCCTGGTTGATTTCTACCTCTGGAGCTACGACTACGGCCATAATCTGAGTGAAGATGCTGCCATTGTAGTGCCCGGCATGACCTATCAGCCACCACTGATTGGCACAAAACAGCTGCTTAATATTACGGCTTCGTCCTGGCCCGGGGTCGGATTTTATATTTCACTGGTTAGTATGGGCCTTGCGTCGTACGCATTCTGGTCAAGCAAGCCATCATCATAAATAAAATCTATTTAGAGAGATATCATGAAAAAAAGCCTTGTCTTCTCAACACTATTCTTATTGATACTGAGCGCCTGTATTAATCAAGAGCCGAAGAAGGTAAATCTGAATATGGACGAATGCGCTTACTGCAAAATGGTTATTTCTGATCAGCAGTTTGTCTCTCAGCTCGTTTCGGATAAGGGAAAATCATATCCCTTCGACAGTATTGAGTGTATGGCGGCATACGCATATCAAACACCGGATATTGCCGAAAATGCAAAGCTCTATGCAGCAGATTACACTCAGAGGGGGCAGTGGCTCCTGCTGGATAATGCCGATATTTATCACGCAGAAGGTGTACCGAGTCCCATGGGCCTGTCGCTGTTTGCTCTGCCCGGGCAGGAAACCATTCCATCAGAAATCGCAGATGCGGAAAAAATGAACTGGAATGAGACCATCAATTTTGTGGTGGATCAATGGAACGTAAAACGATGATAAAACCCCTTTTTTTGCAACACTTTCGGAGACGTCATCTTAATTCCCTGTTGTCTGCAATGTTTCTTCTTTTTTTACCCCTGATGGCTGTCGCTCAACATTCGTCTTCTGAAACTGAAAGTGCCGGCTTATCGGAACTTGCAAGAATCATTCAGGAAGCCGACTCCGGATCAACTATTCTCCTTGAACCCCGAACCTACTCCGTTAATGATCTGCTGATTGAAAAATCAGTAACCATCGACGGACAAAACAGCGCCGTGCTCGACATCGGAGGAGAGGGATATGGCCTCATTGTGATGGGAGAAAACATCACTCTGCAAAATTTTGAAATTAAAGACTCGGGCTTTGGTTTTATGGATGATTATGCGGCCATTCTTGTAGAAGACAGCAGGAATATCCTCATCGAAAACCTGACGCTTACCAACAATTTTTTCGGAATTTTTGTGGCAAAAAGTGAAAAAGTTGAAGTTTCTAATAATCGGATTATTTCGAATGCCGAACGCCAAACCACATCAGGTAACGGCGTTCATATATGGTACAGCAAAGATGTAGAAGTTCACCAGAACGAAATAACCGGCCATCGCGACGGCATCTACCTCGAGTTTGTTGAGGGCAGTATGATTACCGGCAACAACGTATACAGCAACATCCGCTACGGCCTGCACTTTATGTATTCGGATAACTGCACCTACATCGGTAACGAGTTCCGCGACAATATTTCGGGCGTGGCTGTGATGTACACCAAAAACGTAATTATGCGCCACAACCTCTTTGTTCAAAACTGGGGTGCCAACCGCTACGGGTTGCTTCTCAAAGAGATTAACGACAGCGTGGTTCAGTTTAACCGGTTCGAGACGAACTCCGTAGGCATTTACAGTGAAGCATCGAACCGTGTAGAAATTGAGCGCAACGAATTTTACAACAATGGCACCGCCATTCGTATGATGGCCAACGGGCTGGATAACCGCATCGAAAGAAATAATTTTATCGGCAACGTTTTTGAAGTGTCAACCAACAGCCGGTCGAACCCCAACCACTACGAAGGCAACTACTGGAGCCAGTATGAAGGGTATGACCTCGACCGCGATGGAGTGGGAGATGTGGAGCACAGGCCGGTGCGTCTTTTCTCACTTTTTGCAGAGCGTCATCCCCTCTCTCTCATTATGCTGAGAAGTATGATGGCGGGCCTGCTCGACACCGCCGAGCGCGTATTCCCTGTACTCACACCAAAAAATCTTGTTGACCAAAAACCAGCAATGGAGCCTATTCAATGATTCGCATAAATAATTTAAAAAAGGCTTTCGGACCCCATCAGGTACTCAATGGAATGGATCTTACCATTCCTGCCGGTCAGGCAACCGGCGTTGTAGGGCCAAACGGAGCAGGAAAAACCACGCTCATAAAAACAATTTTGGGCCTTGTAAAATCTGATTCGGGAGACATTTATATTAATGATACCCACCTTAATGGCAACTACGATTATCGCCGGCAAATCGGCTATATGCCTCAGCAGGCTCGCTATCCCGAGCAAATGATTGTCTCTGAACTTCTGAATTTTATTGAAGATTTGCGGGGTGATGAACCCGTTTATAAGCAGGATTTGATTAAAGAATTTAACCTTGAGCCTGAGCTCCATAAGCAGCTTCGGGTACTTTCAGGCGGTAACAAACAAAAGGTTGGCGCCACCCTCGCCATGATGTTTAATCCATCCATTCTCTTTTTTGATGAGCCCACAGCGGGCCTCGACCCCCGCTCCAGCTTCATCTTCAAAGACCGCATTCAAAAAGAGAAAGAAGCCGGCAAAACCATGCTCATAACATCACACATCATGAGCGAGCTTGAACAGCTTGTGGAACACGTGATCTTTATCCTTGAGGGCGAAATTAAATACTACGGCAGAATTGACGAACTGCTGAAAGTGAACCGGCAGGAACGACTCGAAGGCGCCATTGCCAAACTGATGGAGGAACCCGCACCATGATGAGAGTTTACTGGCAAATTCTGCGAAACGAATTTCAAACCCTGCTCCGTGCAAAATGGGTGCTCGGCTATGGGCTCATCTTTCTTCTTCTCACGGATACACTGTTCCGTTTTGCCGGCGGTGGGACCGAGGTGTGGGTAAGCGTCAGCAACATCATGCTGCTGCTTATCCCCATCATCAGCCTTATTTACGGAATTCTCTATATATATCAGTCGCGGGACTACCTGGAACTGCTGCTCACGCAACCTGTTAACCGCTCCACCCTTTTCTGGGGGCTCTATACAGGTATTTCCGCTCCGCTGACAGTAGCTTTTATTGTTGGCTCTGCCCTGCCTCTTGGCTGGCACGGCGGTTTAGCAGACGGCTCGGCCTCACAGCTTTTTTTAGTACTTGCGCTTGGATCTTTACTCACATTCATATTTGTAGGCATCGGTTTTTTGATGGGTCTTTGGTTTTACGACGACAAGATTAAAGGCTTTGGCTTCTCTATCGTAATCTGGCTGTTCATGGCCGTCATTTACGACGGGCTCATTATGGTAATCATTTTCATATTTGGGGATTACCCGCTCGAGACGGGCATTATTGCAGTTACTATGCTCAACCCGATGGACCTTGCCAGAATCTTAATTCTCATGGAGTTCGATATTTCCGCGCTGATGGGATACACCGGCGCCGTGTTCAATCAATTCTTTGGCACGTCCCTGGGTACAATAGCCTCGTTTGGTATGCTCTCTCTGTGGCTCGTAATTCCGGCCTGGACGGGGCTTCGGGTCTTTAAAAAGAAAGATTTTTAAAAAATCTCCCCTCAAGAGGCTGTGAGAAAATTGATTTCCAAAGAAATGGCACCTAAGTAAATTAAGGTTTCTGTTAAATTCAGCACTGCAAGTCTTTCTGACTCACCCCCGACCCTTCCGTCGGTGGCCGGACAAGCTCTGCGCCCTGCGGGACTTGACAGAGAGGGGAGCTTCGAAAAAAATTTATAGCCTTAGAAAAGTTAAGTTGGCCGGAACTTTAGTCTTTAATTTCTCACAGCCTTTTTTAAGGGGAGCTGATCAAGCCGGGTGTTCCCGGGTTGATCTGAGGGGTGTTACGGGACTTTGATCTGGTTTTGATTTGCATCAATGGTCATTACCTTTACCAAACACACCCCTCAAACATCATGCTGAACGCATGATGCCTGAGGCTGGGTAAAAGGGCGTCATCCCGCACTCGATGCGGAATCTACTCTCCTAAATTAAGGCAGGAGATGCTGGATTGGAGTCCGGCATGACGGATTTGACGATTAATGTCCATCTTGCACGCCCTTTTTGGACAGCCTTAGACTTTTTGGCTCATAAACCTGAAAATATCATCAACTATCCCAAATGACAGAAAAAGACAAAAAACACATCCGGACCTGGTACCTGAGCGGCGCCATACTTGTTCTTTTGATCGTAATTATAGGCGGTATCACGAGGTTAACAGGCTCCGGACTGTCGATGACTGACTGGAAACCGATTATGGGGTCAATTCCGCCAATTTCAGAGGCCCAGTGGGGAGATGCATTTAACCAGTACAAGCAGTTCCCGGAGTACAAAGAAAAAAACAGCGGCATGAGCCTGGCTGAGTTCCAGTTTATCTTTTTCTGGGAATACCTCCACCGAATGCTGGGCAGGCTGCTGGGTCTCGTGTTTCTGGTTCCGTTTGCATGGTTCCTGGTACGCCGGAAGTTTAACCGGGAACAGCTTCTTCGCTCCGTACTGCTGCTGACCCTTGGGCTGGGACAGGGGCTTATGGGATGGTTTATGGTTCAAAGCGGCCTGATTGATGTTCCCGAGGTGAGCCACTACCGGCTGGCAGCCCATCTGCTGCTGGCGTTCATCATTTTTGGCTGCTGCATCTGGTTTGCCCTTGATTTAAGCGGCAGAAAACATAAGATGTCGGACGGCGGTAAGGAGCTCAAAACCTGGCTCAACCTATTTCTCGCGATTCTTTTGCTGCAGGTAGTTTGGGGAGCTTTCACAGCGGGGCTTCATGCAGGGCATATCTATAACTCTTTTCCGAAAATGTACCAGTTCTGGATTCCTCCTGAGATGTTTCTGGTGGAGCCTGCCATTCTGAACTTTTTCCAGAACATGACCACAGTTCAGTGGACGCACCGTCTGTTGGGCACCGTGCTGGGTGTAATGGTCATTGCTATGTGGGGACGCACCTTTTGGCTCAACACTACTAAAGAAGAGAAAAAATGGATACTGGCTCTTTTTGGAACGGTTCTGTTGCAGTACGCAATCGGTGTATTTACGCTGATTTACCACGTTCCCCTCTGGCTGGGAGTTCTCCACCAGGTGATGGCCATGATATTATTTGGCGTGGCATTGGGAACGCGGCACCGTTTTAAGAATATGCAACAACTTTCATTTTGATATAACCATACGAGTGAGCGGAATCCCACGGATTATAAAATCGGAGTTTTCCACTATCTGGAAACTGTCCCTCTTCAGCTTTGTGATTGCAGCGTTCACAGGTTTTCTCTACCGGTATGGATTCCTGGGACCGCTGCCTGGCTGGCTGCATCTCATCAACATTCGCCACGCACACTCCCATCTGATGTTCTTTAACTGGATCACCCCGGCAATCATGGCCTGGATGGCGGCAGCAGTAATTTCACCGGCCAATGGAAAGGATGCACGACAGTTTAAAATCTGTCTGTATACAATGATGGCGCTCGGTTTTCTTTCATGGCCCTTTTTCCTGCTCTATGGCTACAGGCCGGTTACCATTGGATCTGCAAGACTGCCCATTGCGGCGATATTATCTGGCATGGTAATGCTCAGCTGGTATGGATTTGGTTGGCTCTATTATGGCCGAAGAAAAAAATTGCAGGCCACGCTTCCTTTGCTGCTGTTTGATGCGGCCCTCGTTGCACTGGTGGTTAGCTCACTGGGGGCGTGGGGCGTGTCGGCCTACCAGTTTAGCTCTCTCGAAAGCCCTCTGATCTCAAAAGCACTCACCAGCTTTTTCCTGGGTGTGTTCACCGAGGGCTGGGTGATGCTCGGAGTGCTTGGCATGATCTGGAATGCGGCTGAAACATCCAAAACAGAAGTAAAAGCGTACCACAACTGGTTCTGGGTGCCGCTTCTTTTCGGCTCCATGCTGATCTTCCCCTACAGCCTCGATCAGTCCATCCTGACTCCACCCATGCTCTACTCAGCAAAAGCGGGCCTTCTGCTGATCCTCATCTCCCTGGTACTTCATTTGTATGGCTTGGTAAAAACCTCACTGACATCGTCCGGCGTGTGGCTGGCGATTCTCCTGTTTTTGGGATTAAAAGTTCTTTTTCAGGCAGGTGCGCTTCTGCCAACAGGGATCTGGCCGGGTGAACACGGGTTGCGGATTCTCTATCTTCACCTGACACTCCTCGGTTTTGGGTCAGCCGCGTTGATAGCAGCTATCTATCCCGCTTCGGAGCACCTTGCAAAATGTTTCTACATTGCTGGTGCCGGCGCGGTGCTCATCACACTGGGAATGTTCAGCGGGTACTGGCCAAAAGTATTAATTCCCGGCAGCTTGATCTACTTGCTTGCTGTTGCCGCCCTGTTACCGATAGCTCCCTTGATATGGTTATTATTCAGAAAGGTGTGATGCAGATAACGGCTTTTTGAGAGGTGTATCATTTACGAAATAGTACCTATCGAATTTTGTAAGAAATGCCATATTTCCACCCCAAAGTGATTTAAAGTTCTCGTTTAAAGTGACTGTATCCTGCGCCGGAGCTTCGGAGATTAAACAGGATTTGAACTTGCGTACAATCGATTATGAGTGATTCGAAACATAGAAGGCTTCGCAAAGCCTTATCATAGATTATAAAATCCATAAGAACTACGTATTTAAAGACTTCACCACAAATTTTGATCACGGCTGAAGGGAATTCATCTGATTTAACTAGCGCATTAACTGGGGTTTCGGTTTTGGATTTCGAAGTTGCTTGTTTTAGAATTTTAGCCGTTTATTAACTCATAACCCCTGCGCCCGTTATACGCGGGATCGTTATGGGGTGGTACGATCATTTAAACAAAATTTAGAAGCAGACATAGCTTTACTATTTGGTCGAACGTCTGTTGATTTTTTGTTTAATAACCAATCCCTATCACTTATATCATGAAAAAAGCCCGTCAAATTATGGTAAGAAAGTTCAGTTTACTTCTTTCACTATCTGTTTTTCTAATCGCAACAGGCTGTAATACCGGTTCAGATGGAGTTGTACCTACCGGAAAAGCCGATCGTGGTAAACGACTGGTAACGGAGAACGCGATGGTCAGTTCAGCCCATCCATTAGCCAGCGAGGCCGGTCTCAGAATGCTAAAAGAGGGCGGAAATGCGGTTGATGCTGCCGTAGCTACTGCTTTTGCTCTAAATGTGGTAGAGCCAAATATGTCAGGTATCGGTGGCGGCGGAAGTATGCTAATCTGGAATCAGGAAAATATGGAGGCTGATTATGTGGATTTTTATACCGCTAAACGAGCGGCATCCTATAAAGGAATGAATTATGATGAGATCGGAGAGGATGATTTCAATTTGCTTTCAGTAGGTATCCCCGGTACAGTTGACGGGTTGCTCCAGGCATTGGAAAAGCACGGGACAATGACAAGGGAACAGGTTATGGCACCGGCGATAGATTATGCTAATCAGGGATTTCCTGTTTACTTAACATTGGCTCAGTTCATCGTTGATAATGAAGAGAAACTCAACCGGTTTGAAGGTGCTTCCAAAACTTTTTTCCCTAACAAAGACCCTCTTGCTGTGGGGGAAATCTTAATACAACCTGAATTAGCTGAAACCCTTCAAAATATTTCAGATCAGGGGGCGAGTGCGTTTTATGAAGGGGAGAATGCACAAGATATTATAGAGCTGCTTAATGCAGAGGGTAACCCTGTTTCAGACATCGATTTCAGTGAGTATGACCCTCAATGGAATAAGCCTGCGCTGTGCGGAGGATATAAAAACTATACGGTATTGTCTGCCCCACTTCCACAAACCGGACTGTACATTATTCAGGCACTCAACATTCTTGAGGATTACAATCTGAGGGAGATCGGGCTGCCCACGGTTTCCGCAGAGGCTTTTGATATTCTAAGTTCAACCATGAGAACAAGTATATCAGACCGACTTGAGTACGTATCTGATCCAAACTGGAGAGACATTCCAATCAATGCTTTGATATCAGATGAGTACGCCGACGAGAGAAAGAAACTGACAGGGACCGGACATGCGATTGAAGAGATCACTCACGGGTATCCCGATTCGCTTTCTATAAGTTCACGTACGAATGAGTGTGATTTCGTTACGTTTGCCGGCAACAGATCCCAGAATGATTTGAACCAGAATGAGACTATCTATGCGATGTCAAACCAACAGGAAAACGAACATCCCGACAGAGACGGCCGGGGTGAAACAACGCATATATCGGTGGTTGATGCCAGCGGCAATGCTGTGTCACTTTCAACCACATTAAGCCATGTATTCGGATCCGGTGCCTGGGTTAATGGCTTCATACTTAATAATTCAGGGTTTAATTTCTCATACCTGGAAACAGACGATGAATGGGTTTCAAATCATGAGTACCGCATCCGGTCATCAACAATTTCGCCAACAATAATACTGGATGAATCCGACGAGGTAAGGCTCGTGATTGGTGCCCCCGGTGGCGGAAGAATACCAACAGCCATTTTACAGAATATCATCTATATCCTTGAATACGATTTGGATCCACTTGACGCCGTGAAAATGCCCAGGATATTTCCCAACAGAGACGGCACTGAGGTACAAATAGAGAAGGGATTTGATTTAAGTATTCTTGATGAGATAAGAGCGATGGGATATGATATCCAGTCACTGTCTGAAGGTTACGCCAGGCTATATCTCGTTTCCAAAAAGAACGGACAGCTGATAGGTGTAGCTGATCCGAGACATGATGGTGAAGTTCGGGGATACTAAAAAGACATTGGGAAGTACTCCCCAATGTTTAGACCATTAAGTTCGCTTTATGATTGATGACGTTATACTTTCCTCCGCCGAAAAACTTCTAAAATACCAACGCGAGGCATCTGGTATTACCATTTGTGATAAGCTTATCGAGCGGGTGGACATGAAGGTGGTAGCGTGGTAACTATCGTTTATAAATCGATATTTATTGCGAAACAAGAATATACCCGGTGAGACGTTTGAAAATCACTTTCAATTAATTAAAATTATACTTAGAACACAATTCATTGGAATTTTAAACCCCCATATCGTCCAGTAAACGAGCAGAAAATGCCGGTAAAGATTTACCAAAATCCATAATCACTTCTTCAAGATCTTCTCCCTTTTTCCTGGCTATTTGGTTCAATTTCATAACAACGACCTGTGGATTCATTGAATAGAGTGTTAGCAGATAATCCTGAGGATGGAGAGCTCTGACACCCCACTTCTCCAAATCTTCTGACCTAAAATCCTTCAGATTAAACGTAATAATGATATCAAGTTTCTCTTTTACTGCTGCAGCCAGTACATGCCTGTCCTTTTTATCATTTGTCATTACAGGGATGAGCTCATCATATCCACTAATCATAGCATCTGGAAATTCCTCTCTAAGCACTCTTTGAAATGAGTTTGCCAGTTGTTTGACCCACCCCAAACGTTTTATGTGTGTTGAATATACTTCATCTAAGATTTTATCTGACCATTTCGGTATAATCAAACGTGGTTTTTCAGATAGCCTCAGATAAAGATCACAAACTGCGTAATTCGCCAAAACATTGGCGTCCAATAGTATCTTATAATCAGCGTTCATCTCCGGTATAACTGCTATCGTATTTATCGGCTTTTGTTACCTCGTCAAACAGCTTATCAATTGATTCGCGTCTTTCAGAATCTCTCTCATCGGCATACTTTTTTAAGTCCCTGAAATAGGCTCTGCGGTGGCTGCCAACTTTGTGAAAAGGTATTTTGCCATCTTCTAAAAGATCTACCAAATGCTGCCGGGATACTCCTAAAAAGTTTGCAGCTGCCTGCGTTGTAAATGTTTCATCTTCAGGCATCATTATAATAGCACGACCCTGTTTCACTTGTTTGATCACGTGAACCAGCATTTTATAAAGTGCTTCTGGGATTTCTGTACTTTTCCCGTCAACATCCGTGAGCATCGGTTTATTTTTGCTCCGAATAATAGTTTGCATAGCTTCCATCTCAGAGCTATCGAACAATGATGAGTCAATTCTCTGTTCCATATCATTTCATTTGGTTAATCAACAATTATATAAAATAAACGCTATAAACACTAATTTAGTTTGTTGAACATAAACCAAACAGTCTTTACTACTTACTTTCTGAGGCTGTCCAAAAAGTGAATTTGCCAGTAACCAAGCTTAAATAATTTAGACATTTGATCCCTCTCTATTAGATAGAGAGGGATATAGGGTGAGTCGGGATAAACATCCTAAATTATTTAAGCGGAATAGTTGCCAGTAAACCTTTTTTGGACAGCCTCATTCTTTATTGACATCCGACCTATACCCTACCATATTCTTTCAAACCAAAAAATGTAGAACAGCCAGCCTCAGAACTCTTTGATTAAAAGAATTGGAAAACTATAAATGCCTACCAGAATAAACTACATCGGCAGAAAATGAAGGTGCATTGGGTTGGGTGACCCATAGACTGGAGCTTTGCCTTTGGTATTGGAGAGTCAGATAATAAATTAATCGGGTACTGTATGCACAGACATGCAACGATTTATTTAATCACGTGATAAAGACCTATTGAAACGAAATACACTCTAATACATTGACACACATTTTAGGAGCTAAACTAATGTCTTTATAGCTATCAAACTGAAATTGCAAATTCGCAGGTTACACACTCCTATTAAAAGTTCAAAAGCGAAGTGCCCCTCACTTCAACTCTTTAAATCATGAATAAAAATTACTCTTTTATTGGTGAAACCAATCTTTTTTGAGAAGATTATTTGTGACAATTTCGTCTGTTTTTTCGTCTGCTCAACCTAATCTTTTAGTTTAAACCAGGCTAACACGCTGATTCCAGCTACCAGCACGATAGATCCGGCTAACAGGGCAATATTCAGATCCCGTTGCACTCGGTGTGCACGGCTGAGGTAGTCTGATCCAACTCCCTTCTCGGCAATTAAACTCTCAACTTTATTCAGCCGCTTCTCAATCTCGTGTGCTGTTTTCTCTTTTGTATTCATAACTCACAAATTTAAATGTTTGTTTTTTTCTTCATCTTTATCAACGTCAGATAGCTGCACAGTGTTCATTATTACTTCGCATCTGTCGCATTGCCGTTAAATAACTTGTGACAAATAAAATAGATCTACTCCTTCTCTTTTTTTCTCCTCGAAAATGGTTTCGATGCCAGTCGCAACGGTGCTGACCCCATGTAGCGGACCAGTTTTTTGCTACCGTCGTACACGATTCCAGCCAGCATTTTTGCCGCCTTAGCGGTCGCGGAATTCCGGATCGTTTGCCGCTCCTGTCTGACCAAAGAGCCACAATACTGCTGTGTTACCTTGCCTATCCGAAGGGTCAAAAATGCGTTCGAGCTCCCGGTTATCGCCGAGTTTACAATTAGTGCCGTACCGGGTACCATCGAGAGAACCGACCCAATGCCCTGCGACATGGATGATTCCACAATTTCATAGTATTCCGCTTCATCAATGCTGCTGGCAATGAATGCGGTAACCAGTACATTGGTGTATAGAAAACTCAGATCCTTGAGTGACGGCCGCTGCTCATAAATGTGGGCAATTTCCCAAATCAACCGAAACTGAAGTCCCAGAATAAACAGTGCATCCAGCGCGCCATTCTGGGAAATAGCCGTCGTGATAAACGCCCGGTTAGCCGAACGTTTGATTGACAGATCTGACTTCTCATCCAGCTGTTTGATGACAGTCTTCACATCCTCCAAGCCCTCCACACGGTCAGCCTCAACTACCGGGTTTGCTGACAGCCTTTTGGCCAGCTTTTGCAGGTATTTATCGTACGCTGGCCCGCTGTCAATCACCGGCGGAATTAACGGTCCCGGGAGTTTTACGTAGAGATAGACCGGGGTTAGCACGGCGAGCAGCAGCACGATGGAGAACATGCCAAGGGATATTTGTCCCATCAGAGGACTAATCTGACCCAAAAACGCCGAAAACTGAACAAGCTGATTCACAATCACGATCAATACAATTATTGTGACGGCAATCGAAAGGACGACCATGCTTTTCTTGACGCTTCTGCTCATTTTTACTCACATATTCTTTGTTGATGAAAATCGGGTAGCTGTTTCAATATACGACTTTTCAGACCCGAATTTTTTTGATGTTGATGTGACAATGTGATGTCACCCCGTGGCTTTAGGTTGATGCTTGAACAATCAATTACTCATCAATAAAATCTTACAACTATAGAATCTATGACGCCTTTTCTCGATCTGAACACCCCTCCGAGGCTGTCCAAAAAGGACCATAATAAGTTGCTAAGCTTAAATAATTTAGACTTTAAATCCCTCTCTATTAGATAGAGAGGGAAACAGGGTGAGTCAGAAGAAAATTCCTGAATTATTTAAGCGGATTCCTGGGCAAAATACTTTTTGGACAGCCTCTCCTCCCCTCAAGGGAAAATTAGATAAGCTTTCGAACATGGAGGCTATTAAAGATAGCAGACTCACAAATCCAACTAACTAATTAATTAACGAATAAACCAATCAACCAAAAATGAATGCAGACAGCTACCCTCCTATTAATGTACTGAGCGTTTTCCGCGGCGTCCCCAGTAAAAAGCTCCCCTACCGAATCACCCCATACCGGTTTGAAACCAAAGGCGGTGCATCGTACCATATCAAAGAGATACGCCAGTTTCACAGTGATCGTCGTGGAAAGGGACGGCACTTCCACTACATTGTCGTCGCCGATAACGGCACGGTATTCCGAATCCTGTTTGACACCAACACCTTCAGCTGGCGCCTGGTTGATCAAAGCAGAAACGGACAGGCGATTCCGAACTGAAAGGTGCCTCATCGCGGCGCAGCCATAAGCACTGTGATAGCAAACTTTCAGTGCGCCGCTTTTACCCACTTGCGAACCCGTCATTTCGACCGAAGGCCCGCTTTTTGGGGCGGTGTGGAGAAATCTCCCCGCAATTGATTGGAGTTTTGTAGAAGCGTTGTTTTGTTTAGTAAAAAGAACGCGAAGATCTCTCCGTGCACTCGCTCTGCTCGTTTAGTCGAGATGACAAAGGCTCCGCACATGTAAAAGCGGCGTTTGAGTATTCCAATTATGCAACATTCAGACATACGCCGTTGATAATTTACCCAGCCCCGATGCAACGTCCTTCCCTCCATATGGATTCCTGCGTTTCCGGTGACATTGGGAGAGCGAAGATATTCCCACGCAGTGATAAAAGATGGGTGGGTCAGAAAAAACCATTGCTTACAGATCATCGGTAATGCCGGAACCGAACCGATAGACCTTGCCGTCAAACCCGGTCATATAAAGTTCATTGTCCGCATCTACACCAAAGGATGAGATATTGAAATTTGCGTGATGGATCTCAGTATTTACCGGATTCCCTGAATCTGAAGAATCCAGCGCCCAGATTCTGCCCGATACGTAATCAGCATAAATGTAGAGCCCGGTCAGCTCTGGAATATCGCTGCCCCGGTAGACATATCCCCCCGTAATTGATCGATCACCGTTGTTGTGACTGTAGTCGTATACCGGAAGTTCCAGGCCATCACGGTCGCAGTTACTTCCTGGAGGGTAGCAGTTCATTCCCTCCATGCTATTCCACCCATAGTTGAGTCCGTTCTCGATAATGTCGATCTCCTCCATGCTGTTTTGTCCCACATCGCCGGCCCACAGCTGACCAGTATCGCTGTCGAAACTGAACCGCCACGGATTTCTGAGTCCGTACGCAAAAATCTCTTCACGGTACCCTTCCACGCTGCCAGCAAACGGATTGTCATCCGGGATTCCATATGAATTTCCATTTTCCTGGCTGTCGACATCAATTCGTAATATTGATCCGAGAAGAGTACTCCGGTTCTGGCCGTTATTTTGGGGATCGCCGCCGCTGCCGCCGTCACCTGCCGCAATGTAAAGATACCCGTCAGGGCCAAATGAGAGATGCCCGCCGTTATGATTTCCATAAGGTTGGTTATAGGTCAGCAGCACTGTTTCACTGGCAGCATCACCCCGACTCTCATTATCACCTTCTATGCTGAACCGTGAAATAACAGTTCGATCCGGTCCGGGAGCGGTATAGTTCACATAAAAATAGCCGTTGTTTTTGAAATCGGGATGGAATGCCAGTCCCAGCAATCCCTGCTCACTGGACGAGTCTGTTATCCTGTCTTGAATATTCATAAATATCTCTGCTTCAGCTACCTCAGGATCGTTTGGAAACACAGATATGACGCCGGACTGCTCAACCACAAACAGTCTGTCGGAATCGTCGCCCGCATGCAGAATATTTAGTGGCCTGTTGAACGATAAGTTCGGAAATGCATCAATGACTGATCCCTCAACAACATCTTCCTTGCCGTCGTCTATCTCATCAACAAGCTGAGTGTCTGTGGTTTGAGTGCAGGCCGTAATTATATAAATGGCTGATAAGAGCAGAGGTATGAGTCTCATGGATTTTTGATGTATAGTGAACGTTCATAGTCTTTTATCCAACGTAACCTGAAGCATTATCTTATAGTTTGAAATTTCATATCACAGCTGATGACGCTGGATAAATTCTGATATCTGTATTTTTCGTGATTCTTAAAAGATCAGCCTCACATTTTCTTATACCGGTTAATCGCCACTTCGTAGAATAGCACTCCCATACCGATGAACGCCAGTATAATGTGCTGAATCTTCTGTCAGACTTTGGTAAGGTAAAAGACCGTTAATTACTTTTTACCATAGCTCATCTTTTCGTAACGTTAGTGACGATTATACCGAGTTCGAATACCTAACCCGGATTATTCACCAAGAAATTTGGTTGTGAACAAGGCGAAGTGGAAGGGTACTGGAGTACCTTGAGCAAGCCATTTTCACTTCTTCCAAAGGAATGCCCTGGGCAAACGCAGTGCACGGAGAAATTTCGCAGCCATTCACACCAACACTTAAATTTGAGTTATATATATTTTTCGATATACCAAATATTATCTTAAACTCAACTTCCATTTTATTCTATTTCGTGAATAATCCGGGCTAAACAAATTTCTTGCGACTATGAAAACCTTGCTCTTCCTATTAGCTTTTCTCTTCACTTCCTTTCTGGCTCATGCTCAGGTCAGTCCAGAGTGGATTCGCTACCAGACAATCTCCCCTGATGGGAATACTATCATTTTTACCTATCAAGGTGACCTTTACCGGGTCTCTTCTTCAGGCGGTCAGGCCCGGCAGCTGACGTTTCACGATGCCCACGACTATATGCCTGTTTGGAGTAAAGACAGCAAGCAGATTGCCTTTGCTTCGGATCGCTACGGGAATTTTGATATTTACCGCATGGATGCGCTTGGAGGGCCCGCAGAACGCCTTACGTTCCACTCGAATGATGAATCTCCCTTCAGTTTTTCACATGACGATGAGTTTATACTTTTTGGAACTGTACGTCAGGATCTGGCCGATCATCGCCAGTTTCCAACCGGTTCTCAGCCTGAGCTGTATAAGGTACCGACAAGTGGCGGCAGAGTTGACCAGGTGTTCACTATACCTGCAGAGTATGTTCAGGTAAGTGATGAGGGAAACGTTATGGTATATCATGATAAAAAGGGCGGTGAAAATGAATGGAGGAAACATCATACGTCTTCCATCACGCGGGATATCTGGAGATATGATGCACAGAACAACCAGCATACCATGATAACAAGCTTTGAGGGCGAAGATCGTCAGCCTCTGTTCAGTGCGGATGAGCAGTCGTTGTATTACCTGAGTGAAGAGAGCGGGAATTTCAACATCCACAAGCTTGCCCTTTCAAATCCTGCTGTTAATGAACAATTGACTGATTTTAGCACCCATCCTGTACGCTTTTTAAGTATTGGAAACGGGATGCTTTCTTTTGGTTACGATGGCGGGTTATATACGATGCGAGAGGGAGAGGAACCGCGAAAGTTGAACGTAACCATCCGAACGCAGGCTAAGAGTAACCCTGACAAATATATAACCATCAACGGAGGGGTGCGTGAAATGACTATCTCTCCTAACGGCAAGGAGATGGCTTTTGTGGCAAGGGGTGAAGTATTTGTAACCTCTGTAGACGGGTCCCTCACCAAACGCATCACCAATACACCGGAGCAGGAACAGTTTGTGACCTTTACCCCTGACGGAAAAGGTGTGGTGTATGCCAGTGAAAGAGACGGCAGGTGGAGCATTTTCAAAACGATGAAAACGAGAGATGAAGAGCCATTCTTTTATGCCTCTACACTCATCAATGAAGAAGCGCTGGTACAGGATGATGTTGATAATTACCTACCCTCCTTCTCGCCGGATGGAAAGAAACTGGCTTATATAGCCGGAAGACGAACCCTGCGGATTAAGGATCTGGAGTCGGGAGATACTGTAGATTTGCTCACTCCGGAGGACCTGTTTCATATGAGTGACGGGGATAAATATTTTACCTGGAGCCCCGACAGCAAGTGGTTGCTGGCCGACTGGAGCAAGTTACTGAATAACAATGAAGTGCTATTACTGGCCGCCGATGGCAGCGAACGAATCAATCTGACCGAAAGCGGCTATAACGATTCTACCCCGAAATGGATGAACGAAGGAAAGCAAATGATCTGGTTCAGCGATCGCAATGGACTGAAAAGCTATGCCACCAGCGGCCGTTCACAACGCGACGTGTATGCCATGTTTTTTACGCAAGATGCCTATGACAAATATAGAATGAGCAAGGAAGACTACAAGCTGATGAAAGAGGTGGAAGAGGCCTCCAAAGAAGATAAGGGTGAGAAAAAAGATGAAGACGATGAAGCGGAAGAGGAAATAGTAACGCCGCTTGAATTCGATTGGGATGGTCTGAACGACCGAAAAGCGAGACTGACCATTCATTCCAGTTCATTAAGCGATGCCGTGCTTTCAAAAGACGGACAGAAGCTGTATTACCTTACTCAGTTTGAGAATGATATGAACCTCTGGGAAACCGATCTGCGTACCCGGGAAACCAAGATGGCGATAAAGCTGGATGCCGGTTATGGCAGTCTTGCCTGGGATAAGAAAATGGAAAATCTCTACCTGCTGAGTGACGGACGTGTTTCCAAGCTTGATCTGTCAGCAGGCAGTTCCACCGGAATTGAGATTTCAGGTGAGATGACCTATGATGAGGTTAAAGAGCGCCGGCAGATGTTTGAGCACGTCTATATCCGTACCAAGAATATATTTTACGAACCCACATTTCACGGCAATGACTGGGATATGCTTTACAGTGAGTATCAAAAGTACCTTCCGCATATTGGCAATTCCTACGAATTTGCCGAGATGCTTTCTGAGATGCTGGGCGAGCTAAACGTGTCGCATGCCGGAGCAGGTTATAATAATAGCATCGACAATGCGGATGCCACGGCATCACTCGGTATTTTCATGGATTATGAGCACACCGGCGACGGCATCCTGATTTCAGAGGTTTTAAAAGGCGGCCCCCTGGATAAAGCCACCCTTAATGTAGAACCCGGCATGATCATTGAGAAAATCGATGGTGTAACCGTGAGTCCGACCCGGGATGTAGCGTCTTACCTGAATCGGAAAGCAGATAATTTTGTGCTTTTGGAGCTGACCGGCCCGGGAAACAATGGTCGCAAACAGATCACGGTTAAGCCCATTTCTCTGCAGGATGAGCGGAACCTGTTATACGAGCGGTTTATCCGCATCAATCGACAGGAAGTAAATGAAAAAAGTAACGGACAGCTTGGATATGTCCATATTCCCGGAATGGGCGACGGACCGTATAGAAGTATCTATGAAGATATGCTGGGCAAATACCTCGATCGAAAAGCCGTGATTGTGGATACCCGATTCAACGGGGGCGGAGATTTGGTTGCAGACCTGGCCATGTTTTTTACCGGCACTGAGTTCAACACCTATGCCACGGCAGATAAGGTAGTCGGCGGCGAGCCCACGTCTCGGTGGACCAAGCCCACGCTTTCATTAATCAATGAGAGTATGTATTCCGACGGCCATTGTTATGCAAGTGCCTACACCGAACTGGAGATAGGTACTACAGTTGGGATGCCGGTACCGGGGACCTGCAGTTTTGCCGGATGGGAAGGGTTGCCCGACGGAACATTCTGGGGCGTGGTTCCGGTTAGTGCCAAAAACATGTCAGGCGAGTGGATGGAGAACAATCAGACAGAACCGATGATCAGGGTTAAAAATATGCCCGGAGTTATTGATAATGGCAGGGACCAGCAACTGGAAAGGGCCATTGAAGAGTTGTTAAAAGAAGTGGACGGCTGATACTATGGTCGATGCCACGGCTTTGTATTAAATCGTGGCATCGTACTTTATTTATGTGAGAAGGCTTAGTTTTGGGTTTTGGCAGCCACTATTTAGACGACCCGTTTTTCCTTGTCAATATCCTGATCATAATCAGAATTGGGTGAAATTGAAATCAGCTCTATGTTTTAACCTGAAATAATAATTTCCTGCGGAGCAAGACAGGTATTCAGGTTCGCTTCGTTTCTTATGATGTCTTCTTGTACCGGTTTATAGCCACTCCGTAAAACAGTACTCCCATCCCGATAAGCAGCAGCACCATGTGCTGAATCTCCTGCCAGCCGGCCCCTTTCAGAAGAACCATTCGCATTATTTTTATGAACCAGGCCACGGGATTTGCCAGCGTCAGATCCTGAGCCCACGCCGGCATACTTTCAATCGGCGTAAACAGTCCACCCATCAGGATAAAAACAACCATGATGAACCACGCAATAAACATCGCCTGCTGCTGGGTACCCGTAACGGTTGAGATGAACAGCCCCAAGGACTGAATAACAATCAAATATATACCTGCTACAAACAGAATTAAAGTCAGGCTTCCAAGAAACGGGATCTGAAAGCCGTATCGGGCAAGTGCCAGGCCAATCACCAGATCAAACATTCCTATAATCCAAAACGGTACAATCTTACCTGTTATAAAATGGATTTTTTTGATAGGCGTGACATTCAACTGCTCAATTGTGCCTATCTCCTTTTCACGTACGATATTCATTCCCGACAAGAAGAGTCCAATCATCGATATCAAGATTACCAGTATTCCAGGAACCATAAACGTCACGTAATCCAGATCCGGATTATACCAGTTCGTTGGCACCAGTTCGATTTGAGATTGGGACAGAGTTTGAGAGCTCACCTGAGATATCAGTTGAATATCAAGAATATGGTTTTTGTTGAAGTCCTGGATGATCGACGATCCGTAGGACTGAATCATGCCCGCTTTCGTACCATCTACAGCATCAATCAGCATCTGGATAGAGACCGCATTTCCCAGGCTATAGTCACGGCTGAAATTCTCTGGTATCGTCATAATCATATTCACGTCACCGGCCTCGAGCTCCCGGAGCGCTTCCTCGATATGAAACGTTTCATGATCCAAACTGAAATAACCTGTTGCCTGAAACTGAGCCGCAAGTTCCCTGGATAGCGACGACTGGTCATAGTCGATGAGTGAAAATGAAGCCTCTTTCAGTTCATACGTTGCCGCAAACGATAAAACCAGAAGCTGTATAACAGGCAACACAAAGAGAATAGGCAGCATCGCCCTGTTTCGAAAAATCTGCAGAAACTCTTTTTGCAGGATAAATTTAATCGTTCTCATTGCAGCCTCACGTTAAATTTTTTCATGCTTAGCCCCATAAAGAGCAGCGTAATTCCCACCAAAACCGTGGTTTGAAACCAGAGAATTGAGATCCCTCCTCCTTTTAGCATGATACTCCTCACGATGATCAGGAACCATTTTGCGGGTATGATATGACTAATCATCTGAAGTGGAAACGGCATGCTCGACACTGGAAAGATAAACCCTGAGAGAAGAATCGTCGGCAGAAGAAGACCGGTAAGGGAGACCATCATCGCGGTCTGCTGATTATTCGCAACAGCCGAGATAAATACACCCAGTGAAAGTGCTGTAAGAATAAAAAGAATCGATTCCGCAAAAAACAGCAGATATGATCCCTCAAATGGTACATCAAAAATAAAAATCGCGAGAATAAGTATTGTACACACATTAATTAGCGATAAAATCAGGTACGGGATAATCTTACCGATAATAATCTGATACGGTTTGAGGGGGGAAACCAGCAGGATCTCCATATTTCCCATCTCTTTTTCCCGTGTGATGGAGATCGAGGTCATGAGCGCAGATATCAGCATAAGGATCACGGCAATCAAACCCGGTACGAAGAGATTAACGCTTCTGAGCTCGGGGTTGTACATCATTCGAATGTCGGCAGTCAGCCCTGTTCTCCCGGCCGATGCTTCAGGGCTCAGGTCTCCACTATAATCACGGATAATACTGGACGCGTATCCCTGAAGCAGCCTTGCCATATTTGGGTCTGTTGCATCCGTTACCATCTGAATATCAGCAGATGAGTATTTGATTACTTTTTGTTCAAAATCTTGATCAAAAATGAGGACAGCCTTAACATTTCCCTGCTGGAAGAGCGGTTCAACCTCGCTATAGGCCTGCAAATAGTGCGTAATACTGAAAGAGGGATTTGATGCTATTTTCTGAATCAGCTCCTCCGTCATGCTGTCTTTTGACAGATCAAGGACGGCAATCTCTGCATTTTGAATCTCGTTGCGTATAGCGAATCCAAAGAGAATCATCATGATGACCGGCATGCCAAAAAGCACCACCAGCGTACGTTTATCACGATAGATCTGCTTAAACTCTTTGATTACAAATCCTCTAAATGCATTCATTTTGGTGTCATTCTATTTGTAAACAATTTCGGAAAAGTTCCTCTTCTCCCGCAGTAGGGATCCCGAGTAGGGGAAAGGGGGACTCCGTTCACGATTTGTAAACTATCCATCATCATTTTCAGCACCTCTCGCCAATTTGATAAAAACTTCCTCAATCGATTTAGCAGAGAATGATTTTTTTAATTCTTCTGGCGTATCAAGTGCCGCAATATTTCCATCCACCATAATGGATACCCGATCGCAATATTCGGCTTCGTCCATATAGTGAGTGGTTACAAATACCGTGATACCATCTTCCGACGCTTTATAGATCATCTCCCAGAACTGCCGGCGGGTCAGAGGATCAACCCCGCCTGTGGGTTCATCCAGAAATACAATTTTAGGATTGTGCAAAAGAGAAATCGAAAACGCCAGCTTCTGTTTCCAGCCAAGAGGAAGGGATCCCACCAGGCTATTCAGTGACTCTTGAAGCCCTACCTTCTCCAGAATCTCAACATATTTTTTTCTGAGTACGTCACTCTTCAGTCCGTAAATCCCCCCGTAAAACCGAATGTTCTCTTTCACGGTCAGATCATCATACAGCGAAAATCGCTGACTCATGTATCCGATTATTTTTTTAATCTCTTCTGATTCAGTGTTGATATCCAATCCCGCGACATGCCCCTCACCTGACGTTGGAGATAGTAACCCGATTAACATTTTTATAGCTGTGGTTTTTCCGGCACCGTTCGCCCCGAGAAACCCGAAAATTTCACCCTTTTGCACATCAAAAGAGATCCGGTTCACCGCCGTAAAATCACCAAACATCCGGGTCAGATTTCTTGTTTGAATAACTGCTTCACCCATTTGAATCCTCCTCCATCAACTCCATAAACGTATCCTCAATAGTCGATTCAATCATTTGAATGGTCGCGTCCTCTATTCCCCTTCCTTTCAGGTAATTGAGAAGTTCATCCGTATCCGGCTTTCCTCTCCGATCGGCGTAATGAACAGACTCCCCAAACGGATGAACCGATTTTGCAAATTGATACTCCCGCAGCGTCTGAATCAATCGAAACCGCTGTTTCGATTTGATGCCATACAGGGTTGATGAAAATGATTTCGCGACATCATCAGGAGTGCTGATTTTGAGGATTTTACCATTCTGAATAAGAGCAACTCTGTCGCACTGACTGGCTTCATCCATGTAGGGCGTAGAGGCGATGATAGTAATTCCCTGCTGCTTCAGGTGATGAAGCATCTCCCAAAATTCTTTTCTTGAAACAGCATCTACACCGGTAGTTGGCTCATCCAGAATCAGCAGTTCAGGCTTGTGAATCAGGGCGCAGCTTAACGCCAGCTTCTGCTTCATTCCGCCTGAAAGAGCACCTGCCAATCGATCCCTGAACGGCTCCAGCTGACTGTAAATGGGCTTAACCAAATCGTAATTCGTCTCGAGCGTCGTCCCAAATACGGAAGCAAAGAACTGAATATTCTCCTCCACGGTTAAATCCTGATACAGAGAAAAACGGCCCGGCATATAGCCGAGCAGCGGCCTCAACTGCCGAAACTCATTCACCGCATCTCGTCCCAGAACTGTGGCTCTGCCCGAATCAGGCAGCAGAAGGGTCGTGAGTATACGGAACAGAGTTGTTTTTCCTGCGCCATCCGTCCCTATCAGCCCAAACAACTCCCCTTTTTCAACTTCAAACGTAATGTTTTGAAGAGCCTGAACATGCTCAAACGTTTTAGAAATATCTGATATTTCAACAACCTGATTCATAATAGCCGTTGGTTTAGTTGCTGTTTAGTTCATCAGCACCAGTTGAAAATATAACTTCACCCGGCATTCCTATCTTCATCAGCCCGCCTGAATTCTCAATACGAACTTTCACGGCATATACCTGTGTCACCCTCTCCTTTTTGGTCTGAATCATTCGTGGTGTGAACTCTGCCTCCGAGGCGATCCAGCTGACGCGCCCCATAGCCTGCTGGTTTTCAGTTTCGTTTTGGTCGAACACGACCTGCACCTGGTCGCCAAGCCTTACCTGAGGCAGTTGGGCACCCGATATGTAGACACGGAGAATCATCTCCTCCAGGTTGGCAATACTGTAGAGAGGTTTTCCCGGAACAACAAACTCAAACTCTTCTGCAAAGGTGTTCAGAACCGTACCGTTGATTGGATTTAGAATTTTTGCACGCTCAATATTATTGTTGATTTGGTCAATTTTAGTGTCAATTCTATTTAATTCTGTCGCCACAGATTGCTTGTCTACTTCAATGGATTCAATCTGTTTTTGCAGGGTAGTCACACGCCCCTCAGCGGTATCAAGCTGCTGCTGCGTCGCCGCGTTATTCTGCTTCAGGGCCTGAAGGCGATTTAGCTCTTTTTGAGCTGTTTCGATCTGTGACTGAATGACGTCTCTTTGAGATTCAAGTTTATTGATGTTGCTTCTGACAGATTCAATTGATGCTCTTAACTCAAGTTTTTTCAGAAATAAATTTGTCGTATCTACGACACCCACCCGGCTACCGGCTTCAAGTGTTTCTCCTTCATCAATGCTAAATGAAATAAGTCTGCCATTCGTCTCCGCTGAGATAAGAACCTCATCCGCCTCAAACTGTCCGAATGCATCAGAGCCGGTGCCATTCGAGCAGGCTACAGTTGTCATCAACCCCAATACTATGATTGTCCATTTTTTTAGTTCCATGACCATCCCTGTTCTGATTCGTAGTTAATTATTGCCTGAATACGCTGAATTTTCCGCAGCTCAAGCTGAAACTGAGCACGTATTTGCTCATTCAATTCCGTGATATATTCAGTGACAGTTGCGCTTCCTTCTGCTACCAGCGTTTGTTTCTCTTCGGCCACTTGTTTCCGTAATTCAACGATCTCTCTGTCACGTGCAACCTGCTCTTCAATCGCCTCAATTTCTCTCACCAATCGGCTTAGCGCTGCATTCTGTTTTCTCTCAAAAAGTGTTCGGTCTTCTGTTATGCTCTTCTGTCGAAGCTCAAGTACATCCGTTTTCATAGATGCATTATGAGCTGTTTTAAAACTCCATCGGGCCTGAATTCCCACAATCCAGTTAAATTGCAGATTATCTTCAAATATGTTTAAACCCGGCCGGCCGTAGGATGGCCTCGCAAAGAGTGATACCTGCGGGAGTTTGCCGGCATCAGCCAGTGCTTTCTGCGTCTCAAAGAGCTCTTCACTGGCATTCAGAATGCTCAGTTCAGGCCGGATTGCTACTGGGTCTGACTGACGCCAATTCTCTTTATCAGGCAGTATGAGAGGTTGAGATGGAATAATTTCACCCCCTAAAACTTCATTTAGGATCTCATATCCGGCCATGATACTGTAACGAATGTCAGTTTCCTGCTGTCGTCGGTTTAAAATTTCAGCCCGAAGCGCTGATTCATTCCCCGGCAGAAGCACCCCGTTTTCGACCCGGCTCTGCACCACGTCAAGTTGTTCATTTAAGTCGGCAAGAACGTTTTCTGTGATCTCCCGCTGCTTCTGTAATATCAGAATTCCAAAATAGATGCGATCGACCTCCTCTTTCAGACGTAACAAGTCCGATTCAAGGGAAGCCTCAGTCACGTCGCCTGTATCACTCTCAAGCTGTCTGGTGGCTTTCGTTCGTCCACCATCCAAAACGGTCTGAGATACATTCAGATTCAGATTGTAGTGATCCTTGCTAAAGGTGGGACCACTAATACCCGGAGCATCAAACGGGAAATTAACCACATCCGACTGATAACTGGCACTTGCATTCAGCTGGAAATCGGGGTACCAGCCGGACGCTGCTATCCTTTGATTCAGGCTGGTAATCTCTCGATTCGTTCTGATTTTTTTTGTCACCGGATTTTCCCAATACAGGATCTCATAGCACTGTTCCAGCGACAGACTGTCGGCGGGACTCTGGGCAGTGGCGGCTCCTACAATCATCAAACAACCGATCATCAGAACTAAGTATTTCATTGTTGAACTCCGTTAAAAATTAACGCTGGGATAAGTTCTTTTCTCTCCTCCAGAAATTTTTCAAATGCTCTGTCATCCATAGAAAAAAGTGTCTGCACCATGGTACGCGCCACAATCGGCATCAGACAAAGCGATACGATATTGATCAAAAAGTGAGATGGTTTAATTGGCATAATTCGTCCCGATTCGACTTCCTTATTTTTCTGACCAAAAAACCGTGCCGGAACTTCAATATCCAGCGACGCGATAAACTCTTTGAATCGCCTTGGATGCTGGTTCATCTCGTGAATCACGAAAGATGGCAGGTATGGATTGTTTTTAAACATGGCGTAGTAGAACTCAACCACGCGCGTCACTTTCGATTCCAGATGCTCATCCGACGAAAGAATGGCGACCAGCTGTGGAAAGAATTTTTTAACGCCCGACCGGAAGACCTCAAGGAATAATTTCTCTTTACTTCGGAAGTAGTAGTGGAGCATCGACTTGTTGATATTAGCCTCATCTGCTATTTCCTGCATTCGGGCACCTGCAAATCCTTTTTCTTGAAATACTCTCTGTGCCGCTAAAAAAATCTGTTCCTCGGTCTGTTGTTCTAAAGGCATAATGGTATATCTGTTTAGTTCTTTAGTAAGTTAATCACTTCAACCATGCTATTCAACCATTTGGTTAAACTAAGTAGTTATACCCCTAAAATGATCTTTTTGAGTTGATGAATAACAAATATTTGGGAAAAACCGTCGGTATTTATGGATGGTGAAACTGCGAATATTACCCTGTAAGGCAATGAAGCGGTCGCTTGTATCCAATAAGTGTATGGATGAGTAACTTCTGCTTTTATTTGCCGTACGCCACATACGCTGATGGAATTTTGTCACCGGTACCATTCAGCTTATTCAATTTTTGTGTTGCAAAGTGGTACCGATTTTCAAATATTCAGCTAACAAACA
>Ga0306867_1000227_pt1 | contig 35531 bp, 35 predicted proteins | sample AntRauTorckE6831_FD_190432 | JGI IMG/M metagenome (GOLD analysis project Ga0306867, IMG submission 190432) | Saline lake microbial communities from Rauer Islands, Antarctica - Metagenome Torckler E6 #831 (v2) (version 2) | ecosystem: Environmental > Aquatic > Non-marine Saline and Alkaline >...
AAGTATATAAGTATATAAGTATATAAGTATATAAGTATATAAGTATATAAGTATATAAGTATATAAGTATATAAGTATATAAGTATATAAGTATATAAGTATATAAGTATATAAGTATATAAGTATATAAGTATAACTAAAAATGTACGTCACATCATTACTAATAGCAATATCTTATAGTAAAAATAGCATCGTCTTTTCTAACGAGCGTATATCCATCATGATGGACGTCCTGTATCAAAGACAGTATCATAAACTGCCTACTACTAGATAAATTGTCGCTATTGGATATCAATTTGAGCTACTAAAAGCAATACTTCATCAGCTCATATTCGTTATAATCCGCTCACCAATCAAAAACCACTAATATGAATGAGGGAACCACTATGGTGAAGTGTCACTTATCGACCATCATGGGTGAAAGACGCCTTAAAATTGCCGATATCTCAAGAGATACTGGTATCAATCGTGGCACCATTACTCGCATGTATCATGAAGAAGCCACCCGCGTTGATCTAGATGTCATCGAGTCTTTATGTACTTATCTTAGAATCAATGTTGGTGATTTATACGAAATCATAAACGAGGACAGCAGTGAGTCACCAGCATAAATAACGTTATCATGAGCTGTAATTGTCTTTAAACGAATAAAAAGACCTACAGAAGGTTATTTTCTCTTGCAATAGATTAAAATATAGGTATAATTTGACCTGTAGTAAGTCATTTTACTTATTATATGCACATAATAATCTATAGGAGAATACCAATGAATAACAATCTATCTCGGCTCAATAGCTGCACATGGTTTAGTGAACAGACTAAAACGTTAGCCTCTCAGCTGTTATTAAACTTACAAATACAGCAAGGCGTACAGCTGGCAACCCTACTTGGTGTTGACCCCATTCTTTATAATGGTGAAGCGGTTTATGTCTGGGTGCAACGACAGCTAGATGACGGTCTTATCGTTGACGATTATGCGTTAAGCACCCTTGAAACTGCTTTTATAGAGTTGGTCACAGCTCACACTGACCAAGCAGCGTAATGGCTTTAGCTTATATTTACAGACAACTTGTTTAACAAGAAACAGTAACCCTTAAAGCCAGATAAAGTGTCATTATCTGGCTTTTTAATATAGACAAAGATAACGACAATCAAAAAAGCTTTTTTCAGTCTTATATGTCTCAGAAGACGCACTTTTGGGCAATATAGCTTACTATTACCATACGCCTTTACTCAGTCGGCTCTGCACGCGGCACCCCAGCTATTTTATAATAAACAAAGCCTCTCTCATCTCTCAAAACACTTTTACTGTCTGCTCTAACGCACCAGCTGATTGCATCAGGCTGCGCTTCATTAACATCACAAGCCAAAATAATCTGCTGACTTTGAGCGTTATCAAATGCCTGCTTCCACCCCGTTTCAAGCTCATCGATGCCGCGCTGTAGCTCTGCTTGCTGGTATCTCATCTCTGCAATCTCATCAAAGCTTGGCACATACCAAAATACCAGGGCCACCAAACTTATTATCACAGCCATCGTACCCGCTGCGACAGCGGCTGCAATCCTTTTAATACTCATAGTCTCAATGGACTTATGAATTTTGTCCAAGTCTTTACTAGCTCTACCCTCGACCTGCTCAATCCGCGTTTTGGTGGTGGTCTCAAAGGTCTCAATATCTTCAATAATCTGCTTATGACCAGCTTGGTACTGATTGGTGAATAGGGCTAGATTGTCCGCGCTTGCGCTAAGTTTATCAGCAACTCCTTGCATGGTACTGATTTGTACCTCTATGCTATCGCTTTTAGCAGTGACGACCGACTCTACAGCCGTATCAATCTGCTGTTTCATATCGGTGATGATGCCCGCTATTTTGTCATCATAACGACGCGGCATCTCATTGTCAGTGAAAGCCGTCACTGCTGCTTGAAGCTGCTTTAACACGAGTTCTTGATACTGGCTCAATGCCTGCGAAGTCGTGCTTGCGCTACTACCTAATTCTTCAATGGCAGAAGACACCTCATTCACCTTGCTATCAATACCGCTAAGCGAACGCTCAAGCCGCCTCGCTACCGCATCATCGGCTCGCTTAATCAGCTCACGCAAGGCCCCAATGACCGGAGTCAATGAAGTCACTAGGTTAACAAGTTGATCGTGTATGTCTTGCTCATTGCTATTGTCTTTATTCATGGGGTACTCATTATTATAATGCCGCCTAAAATGGGCGTGGTGAGGAGTAGCGGCGTCTTTGTGCTTGTTCATGCGCTTGGATGGCGTTCTTCGTTTTTTGCAGGTGATCTGTCACAGTTTGTGTGAGCGTTGCCCCATCTATGGTGATAGCAGGAACGTGCTCAAAGCGCTCATTGATCTGGGTTAATACCTCGACCTTATCTTGATTGTCAGGCAAGCGCTCAAGCTGTTGCCATAGCGTCGTTGCTGCCTTCTGCACCTGCGTTGCAATTTTTTTGGCATCGGTGTCTCGTAAACTTTTTTGTAGTGTCGTAAAGCTGTCAGTGTGTTTTAGAGTAGTGAATATAAATGCTTGTGCGGCAACCGCCTCAGCCGCGTTGATCACTTCGATCGGTGCATCAACGGCCTTAAAATCAAGGGCATCAACGCGGTCACGCACCCGTACCACTAAATTGTCAAATCGATCTCGATATGCTTTGGTCTCATTGATTCGCTGACGCTTAAGAGATGCCTGCTGCCGTCTCTGTTGTAAAGCTACTCGCCGCCTGGTTAAAGCCTCCTCTCGTGCGCGCTCAGCCTCTTCCTTAAGCTTTGCTTGCTCATGTGCTTTATTGAGCTGGTGGTGAAGCACCATCGTACGGTTGCGCCAGTCATCAAGCCGATCTGCGTTCAATTGAGTGGTCTTGGTACGGGTAATCTCATCGTATAGGTCATCATCTTGCACAATCACAGCTTCACTTTGATCCAGTAAGGCGATACGCTGCTCATAAAACGGCGACAGGCGCTGATAGGTTTTTTGACTGGTATTAATTTGCTGCTTTAACTGTTTGATGTCGTTATCATTGGCAGTCTTAAACGCTTTAACATCAGCGGTCAATGCCGTTAAACGAGTGTAAGCATCCGCGTCTACCTCTACTGCTTTTAACGTACTGAGCGCCTCACGCTCTTTTTGAAGATATTTAAAGCGCTCAACATCCAGATCTGCAAATGCGGCAAACTTATGATAAGTGTCCATGTTATTGGTGACGTCTATCTCTTGTAGATCCGCAAACGCTTGATCCCACTGTAAGGATAAGTCGGATTTTTCAATATCAATCTCATCAAGAGCTTTAAAGCCAGTCGCCAGTTTATTCAGCTTTGCGGCAAAGGGTTTTAGCGTGGCCTTCAACCCTTTGTAGTCCGCAATGACTTCATTATTAAGCGGGATCAGCTTTTTTAAAACCGTTTTATTGTTCAGCACCGTTTTATCAATCTGTGACAGCTGCTCTTCAAGACGGCTAACAGCGCGGCCTGTTTGTAGGGTATCATCTTGTCTAAACTCCTCAACCAACGCTAAAGCCGCCTTTAGTGCCTCACTTTGCTCTTTTGTGCTTATCTGCCTGGCAAGCTCAATCATTTTTTGGCGGGGGTCACTAAAATCCTGTCCCACCTCCTCGGTGAACCGCTGGGTACTCTTAATGTTTTTATCAATAGTAATAATCTGTTTAGACTGGTGCGCTAACTCTTCATGCAGCGCATCAATGGTTGAAAATAAGGCGCTGCGTACCATCTTTTTTTGACTCACAAAGTCGGCTGAGATTGCTAAAAGCTCATCAAGTGCGTGATCATTCGCCGCATCACTATGCGTCTGACTGTTACTTTTAGGGATAGCGGGTTCAAGTTCAACGGCAGGATCTACAAATCGGATATTACTGAGCTCAATTCGCGCAAAGGGTTTACGCTTTTTATAATGTATTGTGACGCCGTTAACCTCTTGTTCATTGCTTTCTAGGTCAATACGTCCCTTGTCGTCGTACTCAATTACTAAACCATTTTTTTCAATGTAAGCATTGATCTCATCAATCGTCTCGTTGTATTCGTGAATCACTGAACGATTGCCTTTGAGAATATCCTTATATAGTGATTTACCCAGTTTCATTTTTGGCAAACGATTGATGCCCAGCTCACGGTAGGATTTCTCACTAATGGTTTTATTCTTAGGCAGTAGCTCATTGGCCATATCCGCCCAAAGGGTGCGTTGATATTTAAGCTCATCGCCGCGTCCGTTTAACCCCTTAGATAACCGCTCCTCCGTTGACCACTGCAACCAATTCTTGCGTGCTGATAAAGCATAACCCTCAACATCCGCTACTATCTCACGGCTTGAGAGTAAAATATGGGCATGAAAGTTACGACTGGTCAGCTCAACCACTTCAACCTCCCCCACATGTTTCTCGTGACTGTGGGGCCGATGAATGGCCACATCGACAAGCACGTTATAGCGATCAGATAAGGTTTGAGCGTAGCGCTCGGCCAGAACTATACGCTGATCCGCGGTGATCCCATCAGGAAACATCACGTCAATCTCAGTACCCAATTGCGCGTTTTTACGAGTCTCAATGCGTTCGATATCATTCCAAAAACCCTCACGTGTCACTGCTAGATCCCCAGCAAGAGTTGGCGTTATCAACGCCGTATGCATCACATTTTTCTCAATAACTTGCGTGTATTTAGTACCATCACTGTCCACTAAATTTAAGATTTTGTCTTTAGCTTTACTGGTGTAATCGTGGACGACTCCTGACTGCTCATCAACCAGTTTTGAGCCAGAATTATAAGCCGACTTTGCCACCACGCTATGATTTTTCGCCTTACTAACGGCGCTAACTGACAGGTGAAACCCTTTATTATTCATAGCAAAAAAACCCAATATTGAGAGATGATTTTTTGGGGGTTGTAGGGGGTTCGCCCCCTGCCGGACGACGGAGTTTATGTAAAAAAATAGCGCCCCTTGTGGGTCTTTTTTACATAAACTCCTAAGTTCGCTCTTAACAGAGGGTTAAAATACTACTGCGCCCACGAAACGATGTGGTCTTGTGTATTTTACTACCTTGCATACCTGTGTATGTACTGCTAGGATCAACTCTATCATAGTTGGCTAAAAAAAGGATGAAGTAATGTCAGTAATATCAGATGATTTATTCGCAAATAAGATTAAGCAATTACAGGCTCTTAAAAAAGAGATTGATCAGGACAGGCTTGAAGCACATAAAATATTGGGGGAGTGGTTGGCCAACGCATTAGACGATGATGATAATCATGAACTGCAAGCTATTTTTTTAGACGCACACGATAATGAAAAATATGCTCGTTTGAAAAAGCACCGTGAATTTTTGAAAGCAATTGCCAATAAAATACAAAGTAAAGCTGAGGTGGTACCAAGCAGCTTTACACCACCTAAAAACAGTCAGGACAGTGACCACGGTTCATTGCTTGATATTTATTCATCATCACAGTAGCTACTCGAAATCGCCTAATTGAAGGTACAGCTGGATCGTCTACTAATTAGCGAAAGGTTAGGAGACGGTTATCGGCTGTTTTAAGCGTTTTAGAATAGCTTTAGCTACCATCGTATCGGACAGAGCGTAAAACGTATATAAGAGTGGTTTCTAGGCTTTTTAGCAACGGTTTGATAAGTGTTTACAGATGTGTCGATAATGGCTACTGAAAATGAAGACAAGCTATCTACAAAAAATGAGACTGATATTGAGAATGTGAAAACAGGGTTGTCCAGAATGACAGACGAAGATATTCAAAATATCTTTGACCATGCTTTTGAAGATCTTCAAAGATCTAAGCTTGATCCGAACCATGCGAACGTGGAATAACATTAAGTAAATGGACAATTGCATTCTGAGCTACTGATCAGTTTTACAAGTGATTGGTCGATCAAATTATCATCTTAAATCCGTCGGTTTTTTGGTTTTTTCCTTATTATTTAAAATAAAAATATATTTTTTACTTTTAAAAACTTTTAAAGACTTTTAGACAGTCTGTAAGCTTTGCTATTAAAGGGTTACGCACTCTATTATGCTACTTTTATCCCGCATTATGCTACTTTTATCCCGCATTATGCTACTTTTATCCCGTTTAAATGCTACTTTTATCCCGCATTATGCTAGTATCTTAAAGTAACTAGCATAATGAGGTTGTCATAATGAATGATGTCGAGCTATACGAAAAAAAATATCCTGAAAAATGGATTGTTATGCAGAATAAAATTACTCAAGCTTTTAGAGAGATGTCTATTGATGAGAAGCGCATCATTATTCTAGCGAGCCCATTGGTTAGGGTTAATAATGCTACTGAAAAAACACCGATAGAGGTTGCGTCTTCTGAATTTGCTAAGCTTAGCGGAATAGATAGAAACTCGGCTTATAAGCAAATGAAATCAGCTAGCAAAAAATTAATGAAGCGTACATTCATTTATGAGGATAAGGATGGTGATGATACAGAGGTTCAATGGCTAATCAGGTCGAAATATGCAGATGGCTATATATCGATGCATTTTACAGATGAGGTAATATACTTACTTCAGGTTTTTGATAAGCTCAACCCTTACACTAAATATTTAAAAGAAGATATCTTAAACCTCAAATTGACTTACTCGTTAGACCTTTACCATCTAGCAAAAAAGTCTGAGGGGAAGGGTGGTTTTTCTATGACTTTAGATCAATATAGGCAAGAACTTGGCACGCCTAAGTCGTATGAGCGCATCAACAATTTGAAAGAGAATGCAGTTGATGGACCCATAAAAGAAATTAATCAGAAAACCGACATCAAAATCACCTATGAAAACATCAAACGTGGACGCACAGTTACAGGTTTGACATTCACCGTCAAGGCCAAGCCAACTAAGAAAAAAGGACAGGAGGGCCTAAATCAGAATAATGAGGATAGAGATATCCCACCTCTAACCGTTAAGCAAATTGATCGTTTTGCCCCTTTGTTGGCTAACTACTCACCGTTTGGTAGTTACGCACCATCAGGTAAAAGCACTCAAGAAGTTATTAGTTGGTTACACACTCAATTAAGAGATGAGGCTTTTTTAAAGACCCACAAAAAGCACTTACTGGCGATAGGCTATACGTTCCCTAAGCAGAAATCATAATATGAAAAAGCATGCTTAGTAGTTTTGGCATTACAAATGGTTTATATTGTACGTACATATATAAGCCATTTGTAATGCCATGACGACAACCAATTATAATATCAGGCTCGATCAAGAGCTCAAGGATAGCGCCTTTGCCGTGTTTGAAAGCTATGGATTAACGCCGTCTCAAGCAATCAAATTGTTCTTAACTCAAGTGGCGCAAACCAATACCGTGCCGTTATCCTTTGATTATCAAAAACCCTCTAATCTTAATACGCCGCCACAAACTTCTGCGGGTGATTACGGATTGAGCGGCCAGCGCCATAAATAAATCAGTGTAAAAATAACTGTACAGATATAAGTACAGATATGGTATATAATATCAGTCATACAAATAAAGATGACCAAACACGGAGTAATCGTTATGGATGTTGTGAACTACACTGATTTTAGAAAGGGCCTAGCCAAATATATCGATAAGGTAGATACCGACAAATCGCCGATCGTGATTACTAGACAAAACGCCAAACCTGCGGTACTCATGAGTTTAGAAGAGTTTAATTCATATGAGGAAACGCTTCATCTGCTAAAAAGCCCCACTAATGCCAAGCGCCTCAGACGCTCTATAGCCGATGCTAAGGCGGGTCGTTTAATCGAGCATGACATCAATACGGATGACGCATTATTGACTTGTGATGATGAGGTGGACGCTTGATCTTATCTTGGACACAGGATGCGTGGGAGGACTACGAATACTGGCAAAAAACCAGCAAAGAGAAGGTCAAGCAAATAAGTAAGCTGATTAAAGCCATCAAACGTGATCCATTTGAGGGTATTGGTAAACCTGAACCACTCAAACACGATCTGGCAGGCTATTGGTCGCGTCGCATTGATCAAGAGCATAGACTGGTTTATGAGGTTCAAGATGATGCCATTATCATCGTTCAGTGCCGATATCATTATTAAGTAAACAGTGTTAGTTCACAAAAGTGCTTGATCCTAAGAATCAGGCACTTTTTTATTTTCCATTCTGGCTATGTGTCCTAAAACGAACGAGAAAGCTCTGTAGAGACGTCTAAATATATTGGTTAGTACTTCGACCTAAACATTCGACAACAAACCTTATGTGGTCATACGACGCCATATAATTGCTAATGGTGACTATACCTCTGATCACGTTACCACAGAATAAAATAGTTGCTGTTTTATTCTTACCTAAAAATACACGTATATTATTTTGTATTTATATATACAGATTTAACAGATTTATACGTTTTTCGCCAATCCTCTGTAGCGCTTCATTTATAAGTATTACAGGGGATTTTTTTTATTTAAATGACGACGTTAACCTTGTTATAGGTAGACAAATACCTTGTTGTTTTAGTGTATAGGTAGACATTTAGCTTGTTTTAGGTAGACAAATACCTTGTATATGACGAAAAATTATAAAATTTTTCGTCATATATGTTATATTAGTTAAAACCAAACAAATAGGTCAGGATATGACACCTGAAGAAATGCAGGGTTTTCAAGACAAGCTTAGGCAAGACTTTGGCCATACAATCAGGGTACGCGTTGAAAAACCGCTGACACCAGAGGAGCGTGAGGCTTTAATCAATCATATTAGATACACAAGAAATGATTTCAACGCCTCTATTGAGATTATTGAGCCCATTCCTATTGACTTTGATTTTGAGGTATTGCCTTTTGAAGAAGAGATTCAAAAGCCTATACAAGCCCCTCAAAATGCAAGTTCAGATGCCAGTAGTACAGCATCCGATAAAAAAGACCATAGCAACTGGGTTTATGGGCCGAATTGGATTGTGCTACAAAACAGATTATTAAACGCGATTACAGATTTGACGCATAACGAGAGACGACTGATCATGCTTTTATCGCCAAAGGTTCGAGCTGCCGTTGATAAAAATGCTAATCAGCGGACGTTTATGTTGACAGCTTCAGAGTTTGCCAAAGAATATGGGCTCGAAAAAGATGGTACATACCAGCTGCTAAGTGAGTTATCGGATAGTTTGCTACAAAAAGCGTTTTGGTTTTATGATTTCAAAGCAGATGAGGTCGTCAATAGAAAAGGTAGCAGTTGGGTTGCTGAGTGTGAGTATCTAAAGGGTCAAGGGCGAATAGCGGTGACGTTGACAGATACAGTGACTGAGATGTTAACTGTATTTGATAAGTCAAACACGTTCACGAAGTACGAGAGGCACTATATCGTGGAGCTGGGCTCTTACGGTATTTTAATGTTCGAGCTTGTCAGTAGCTGTTTGCACTTGCAGGGTGGTAAAAAAGCGTACTCAGTTGCGTATCTGCGCCAAAAATTCAACTGCACAGACAAGTATGAGAAAATCACAGACTTTAAAACTAAGGTCTTAGGTAAAGCCATAGCAGAGGTTGAGAAGCACACACCGCTGAAGGTTAGCTATACAGAAAACAAAATCGGCCGAGAAATCAGTGAAATCGTGTTTTGTATTCGGGACACCAGCAGTACAAGCCTTGAAGATATTGTCAAAGTGTTTAGTCCAGCTGAGATTAAAAAATATGGTTGGAAACTTAAAGACAAGCATGAGGTAGTTAGTAATTTTCCTCAATCGATTAAAACGCCGGTTGAGACACAAAAAGAGATCGAGGCGCGTATGGCAAAACCTGAATACTACGCAGAGTATGTGCGCTACTTAAAAAAATTAACTGACTTTGATGAAAAGCTACATATAAAAAATATGCTCAAAAGAGCCAATTAACAGCGCTTTAACCTCACTTGTGACGCACACATCAAAGGGAGTCGATGATAGTGAACTCGTGCGGTCTCTTATGCAAGGCATATTATAGGATTTAGTAGGGAGTATTATGAGCAAGGTTAGCTATAAAATAGACGAATTACCGCCACTAACTGCTAAGTAGCAAGCAGATTCAGAGCATCTAGCCACGCTTAGCGATGACGACATTGATTTATCGGACATTCCAGAAGTCACCGACTGGTCAGGCGCGATCCGTGGCAGTATCAAATCTCAAGCGTTGTCTACGGAAACCAGTGTCATTAGCCCAAGTATCCTTGCCAAATTCAAGGACAGAGCTAAGCAAACAGGCGGTAACTATCAAGACATGATCAACGATGCCCTAGAAGAATACCTAACCGATCACTAGGCATTAAATAACAAGCACATGACCTCAAGATTACTTGGGGTTTTTTTACATTCTATATTGTAGTATGTTGTATATTGTAGTATATTATATACAACATACTACAATATACTATTAAGGGATACAAAATCATGGCACTCACGATACAAGATATTCATGCAGCAGCAGACCAATTACAAGAGCAAGGGGTTAAGCCGACACTGGCAGAGGTGCGTAAGGCGCTAGGCGGTGGATCATTCACGACTATCAGTGATGCTATGCAAAGCTGGAAGCGAGAACAGCAAGAAGAGCAAGAGCTACAGCAAGTAGACTTACCTAGTGGTATCACAGAACGCTTGCACACGCTTGGGGCTGATATGTGGCAGACGGCTATTGATATGGCTAATGATAGATTGTCTAAAGAGCGTGAAGCTTTAGAGGTGGTTAAGATCAAGGCACAAGCAGAGATGGACGAAGCGCAAGAAGCGGTTAAGACCTTGGAGGGGGAACAAGCGGATTTACTACAGCAACTGGACGAGGTGACCGGCACTGCGGAAACAGCAACTAAAAGCGCACAGCAAGCCACAGCTGACCATGACGCTACCAAACAGACGCTATTAGATACTAGGCATGAATTAGAGCTTGAACGCACTAAGGCTAAGACCGCGCAATCACAGCTTGCAGAGGTGAGTAATGCATTAGATAAGCAATCTATAGAGCTGACTAGCAGTCTTGGTGAGGTAGCCACGCTTAAAGCCACAGCTGATAGTGATAAGGCAGAGATTGCACGTTTAAAGATTGAACTTAAAAATACTAAGTCAGAGCTAAAGGCAGTCACCACTGAGCGGAATGATATACAAACGGCTACCGCAGAGATCAAAGGAGAGTTAAAGGCAGTCACCGCTGAACGTGACAAGCTATCAGGACTTAATAATCAGCTGACTCAAACTCAGGCTAAGCTTGAAGCCGAGCATAGCGTATTGAATAAACAATATAGCGAGCTATCAAGCCGTCATTTATCAAAGCAGGAACAAGTGACTCTGTTACAAGATCAACTTAAGAAAGCACAAGATGCTCTAATACTTATTCAAAACAAAGATAATACTTTGGATGCTGACTAAATAAAAGTATTCGAGGTTTCAGTTTAATTAGGATTTCAAGATAAAGAACAGTTATAAGTTTGGGAGGTAGTTTACCCAAGGCATAGATCTCGTTCTATTCACACTAAGCTTATGAATCAACCATGACAATATCGACTCACTGAATAAGTGACTGCTGTATAATAACTATTCTAAATTTTTCTCTGGACTCTTATAGTATATAGCCGAGTGGGCTATATACTACTTAAATTAGCCTAAGTGAATTTATGCTGATTTTGGAGCCTTGAGCAGATTTCAAGGAACACTCACCCTAAAGCGATTATGAGTAGATAAAATACTCACAATCGCTTTAGTGCATTCCTTGGATTTGATGTGATTAGTCATGCCGACTTCATTGCCCATCGCGTCATCAAGACCGTATCACTGTATCAAGCTACGGTTGTTAAGATTACGGCTGATAGCACCGCCTAGACACGCTCTTAACCGCTACTGTGCTGTCATACGCTAGCAAGGGCATAAACCCAATATACCGCTACGATATGCACGAGTAACCACTCATTGCGTTGCTCAATATGTCTAGAACCCCCTGTCGAGAGCTTACCCCTGTGTCAAACGCAGTCGTCGCCGAGGCCTGCCACCCATTTGACGGGTAACGGGTACAAAGAGAGCAGCACAAGGATGTAACGAGCGAACAAGCAGTTTTTAAAATGTATAGTGAATAAGGTTGATATGAAAGCAGTTTTTGGATAAAATGCACCTACACGGGCATTTAATGCTGTTCAAATAACGCACTGCGTATGCTTATTTGTTCGTTACAGGGTGTTGACGCACTCTGTAACCGTTAGCTACATTAAAAACTAAATGCCTCTAGGAGTCAACTCCCAGAGGCATTTTTTTGTTTAGTCTTTCGATATGACTCTGGTAAATCTTTAGGTGCTATCATAATCAACTTTCTCAAGTACTTCAAATCGCTTTGAGAGTGTCATAATCTCTCAAAAAACCATCTGAACCGCCTCAGGTTTTCGGAGACTAAACAGTCTTAGAGAGTACGACGAACTCGGGGTGGTTTACCCATACGCTTTGAGCTAAGCCACATCTTCATGAGCGTCGTTTCGTAATTTGTCTTGTAATGCTAGCAATCCAAAAATTTCTCAGTTTTGCGCCAGAAATGTGCAGGTAGTGCACAAGCGGTATCATGTGGCATCTTAAACGCGCTTGCCGATAATTCTTGTAATGAGTAATGATATCAGTAGTGTCTATTTCTGACTGATCAAATCATGAAAGGTTAAATACACCCTGATGTTAAGCACAAAAAAACCCAGCAATGATAGTAAGATCACTACTGGGTTGGAGAAAAGCAATAAATATGTTGTGCTGACTTCTCAGGTCTTATTTATCATTCATAGCAAGGTAGATATTACGATCTGATGCGGATGCGTCATCCACATATTTTGAATCACGCCATGTCGTATAAGCATAGACACCACTGTATGGGCTGATACTGTTCTGACGGAAGTCAGAAATCCAATTTGTACCATCGAAAATTTGAATATGGCCATGTGGACGCTTTGATGAGCGATCATAGACAATAACATCACCTACTTGGGTTGGCATATCATTGCTGATTTTGCTGAAACCTGCTTTCTCAAGTGTGCCACGAGTAGCGTACTGATAGGCTGAAGGATTTGGAGTGAACTCATAACCAGCTGATTGTAGTGCTTTACGTACGTAACGGGCACAATATCCAGAGCTGCCAGATAAAGCCACTTTTGAGGCGCGAGCAGCAGCGATAGCGGGGGCTGAATTGCTGTCAGGAACCTTATTGACTTGCTGCTGTTGTCTTTCAGCATATAAGCGGCTACTTGATAACGAAAGCTGTTTCTCTTTTTGTTGAGCCTGCGCACTTAAGTTGCTAATTGCTTGACTGATTTCATCATTGCTAGAAACATAAGCACCACTTTTGGTGCTATAAATATTTTTTGACGAACTGTAGTTTGATGCCGCAGAAATATTGGTTATATTATTACTTGTTTGAAAGGTCGTTACAGCAGCAGTACTCGTTTGTGCTATGCCCATACCCAGTACTGACAAAATCAATAAGGCCTGTTTCATAAATCTAATACCTACGGTTAATTCAAAATGGTCTGTTGTCCATAACAGAGCAGTCAATTAAATCTCAACAACTCAATAATATACACATTGTGGTGACTAATAATTATGCTGCAAACCCTTATTCCATAGGCGGCCGGCATTATCAACGATTTCGCTAAAACCTTATAAATTTATTGGAAGTCAAACTGTTAGCCAAAACACAAATCGGACTTTAGCATAGGCTGTAAAGCATGTCATCACTAATAAAAATCTGATAAAAGCTCTTTTTAAGCTTATAAAATGATAAAAAATACCTATTTTATAATGTAATTTCGTGTAACATTTATAGAATATAGCTGACCAACCTGACAACAATATCTCCTGTTTGATAAGCAGAAAAAAACGTTTGAGGATTAAATCCTTAATTTAGATTTAATCCTCAAACGTTTTTTTAGTGGGTGAAGTAATTATGCTATATAGGGTTTAACCAATTATTAAAATAATATACTAATTTATAGTGTCAATATGAATTTTAATTCGCTAAGGAACTATGTAATCTTACGTAATTGTTGCGATACATCATGTAGTTCCTTGTATTAATTTCTAAGAAATTGGTTATTTTAAAGACAGATAATATCTAAAATAGGTTACATTGACATAAAAAGTTACATATCCAAATTTATTTTTAGCTTTTGAAGTTCCACTATCTGATGAAAAAATTAGGTTTAGGAATAAAAATCCTTGTACTAACATAGGTATTAATTCTGCAAATGGAATGTATCTTGTTAGAACTGCATTTATATTTATTTGTTCATGCACCTCGACACTTATTTCTAATATGCAGACTGCTTACCCCAATCATAAATACCGCGTTTGTAAGCATAAATCAGCATGATTAAGCCGGCGATAATCATCGGCGCGCTTAAGATTTGCCCTTTGGTCATCCAACCTAATAATATGAATCCTTGGTCAGCATCTGGCTGGCGGAAGAATTCAATGATAAAGCGGCTGATGCCATAGCCTAGTAAGAATACAGCGGAGGCGGCCATACGTGGACGTGGTTTTGATGAATACCACCATAAGAATATAAATAGCAGCAGACCTTCGGCAAAGGCTTCATATAGCTGTGATGGATGACGAGGCAATATGTATTGACCATTGACTTCAATCATCAATTCTTGCAATTGTGGATTGCTCTGTAATTGCTCCATATCAAACGCCGCGGCTTGCGGAAAGTAGGTCAGCCAGTTATAGCCACCGTCTGAGACGCGACCCCATAATTCGCCATTGATATAGTTGCCGATACGCCCAAACAGTAAGCCGGTTGGTACACAAGGAACGATAAAATCGAATACTTGAAAGGTAGTCTTTTTATATTTACGGGCAAAGAACCACATACCTAGCATGACGCCGATAAAGCCGCCGTGGAAAGACATACCGCCTTCCCAGACTTTTAATATATAGGCAGGGTTTTGGAGTAATTCACCGAACTGATAAAACAGCACATAGCCAATACGACCGCCTAAGATGACACCAAGCGCGCCATAAAAGACTAAGTCAGAGACCATGTCGGTGGTCCAATTGTCGCGTTTGGTACTGCGATACCAAGCCAAACCGTAAGCGGCAGCAAAGGCTAGCAAATACATTAGCCCATACCAGTGCACTTCCAATGGACCCAAGGAAAGCGCTACGGGATCATACTGAGGATGAATCATCATAAAGGCACCATAATTATTGGTAATAGAATGTATGAAATAGGCTTATATAAGAAATTTTTTGTCCAACAATTGAAAAGTACAACTATCGCAAGTCAGAATCTCATCTTATGGATAGAGAGACCTTCCAAGTAAACTCGCCTTCGATCTAATCTGAGCGGTTCATAGACAGTATGAAGGTATTTACTACCTGGCAATCAACAACTTTACAGCAACCTCAAAAAGACACTCATCTTTGATAGTAATACTAACTTTGCCATTATGAGCATTGGCGATAGCTTGCACAATAGATAAGCCTAAGCCTAAGCCTGTTCCTGAATGCATCGTATTCGTTTTATCATGACGATAGAATCGCTCAAACAGTTTATCGGCTTCAATCTGATTTAATGGTTTGTCTAGACGGTTGGTCATAGTTATTCTTAACCAGAGCTGCTCTGGGGATTGAATATCGTCTTTTGGCGCATTAAGCGAGGTGCTTGAAGTGAGGACAGTAGCGGATATCATAATAGTGCTATTACTAGCCGCATAATAAATCGCATTTGACATCAGGTTGGCAAACAGCCGTTGCAATAAGCCTTTATCACCTAGTACTGTTTTAAAATCACCCGATTTTTCAAAGATTATCTCACGATCCTCAGCAATCATCTCATAATAATCTATAAGCTTTGTGATCAAGCTCTCTATATCGACATGACTGATTTGCGAATCACTCAGCTCTTTTTGAGTTTTTGCCAGTAATAACATATCGTTAATCATGGCGGATAACTGCTTTAACGTATCATGCTGATGATGCAATTGCTCAATGTATTCGTCGCTTTCTCTTGGCTTAGTTAACATGACTTGCGTTTGCGTACTCAGCGTCGCTATTGGCGTACGTAGCTCATGGGCGATATTGTCTGAAAACCGTGATAATGATTCAAAGTTACTTTCAAGCTTGACCATCATAGAATTATAAGACTCCGTTAGTGGACGTAATTCTAACGGCATATCGCCAACCACAATTCTTTCATCTAACCTTTGAAGATTAATGCCTTTCATCTTTTGTACGATAGTAGCTAGGGGAGCAAAACCCCAGTGTACACTTAGTGCTGCTACTGAAACCAATAATAAGGTAATGGCGATAAGTATCAAGCTCAGCTGGCGATTAAACTGGATAAGATATTGATGATGCACATCGATAGGTAGAGCAATAAATGCCAAAACCTCTTGATGTGTAATGATAATGGCTCGGTAATACCTATTATTTATCTTGATCATAAACTGCTGATCGCGATAGTCCTGCAATAGTTGTAACAAGCTAAAATCTGCCGGTAGATCATTGATGAAATTACTGGGATCGCTGGACAATAAATTGCCGTTTTTGTCTGATATTAACGTTTTTAAATCATAATCCAGCCAAGAAGAATGTAGATGATTGGCATCAATTAGCGCTTGCGACTTTGACACTGTAAAAGGTTCTATGTGATCGTTAAAATTCACCATGCGTTTACGCAGGTTAAAAGCTGCATGGGTAATAATCTCTGAGTCCATTTGCTCAAAGTGCTCGTTAACAGAGCGCTGAACCCATATATAAATAATAACTTGAGAGATAACAACAAATATTGTCAGTAAAAAAACAGTTCGCCATAACAGTGACCAACGCCGATTCTTAGATTTATGTCTCATTTGATGTCAGACTGTCTTTATTAATACTATCGTCGCCCATGCCACTATCCACGTCGACAGCCAGTGGCTCTAACTTGTAGCCCATTCCGCGTACCGTATGAATCAGCTTTATATCAAATCCATCATCAATTTTTATCCGCAAGCGCCTTATAGCCACGTCAATGACATTTGTATCACTGTCAAAATTTATGTCCCATACTTGTGAGGCAATCACAGTGCGTGGCAGTACCTCACCTTGACGTTCTAAGAAAAGTTGTAATAAAGCAAATTCTTTAGCAGTCAATTTTATGTTGGTATCGCCTCTATATACAGTGCGTTTAGCAATATCCATTTTCAGATCAGCTATGTGTATGACCGAGCTTTTATAATCAGATTGATTGGCACGGCGCAATAGGCTTTTTATTCTAACAATCAGTTCAGCAAAAGCAAAAGGCTTGGTCAGATAATCATCGCCACCAATTTCAATACCTTTGATCCGATCGCTTAAATCATCTTTAGCCGTTAAAAATAAAACTGGCGTATGCTTTCCAGCAGCTCGGTAGCGCTGTACCAACTCAAAGCCACTGACGTCAGGTAGCATGACATCCATCAAAACCACACTAAAATCTTCAGTCATTAACGCATGATAGCCATCTAAACCTGTCATGTGATGATCCACGATGAAACCGGCCTCAGTTAAGCCTTTCTTAATATATTCTCCAAGGTTTTTCTCATCTTCTACTAACAGTACTTTCATCGTTGCTTACCTTTATATCATTATAGTTGTCAACAGCGTATCACTAACATTGTTAGCTTATCAGCCATATATTTATCAGGAACCCTTGTTATAACAGTGTTCTTTGGATAGAGACAGATGCTGGTATTTGGTTTTAATGACAAGAAGATGACAATATTATGCTGTTCCTAACGAACATGTAATATCCGTGTCATCTAGCTGTCAGCCACCATTTAGTATTCTAAATCAACGCCGCATATTGGCTTGTCTCTGATACAGACTGCCTCTACGAGTAAAGCAATTATCCTACTTAAACAGTTTGTTATTTATCTTTAAAGGGTCTTATATGAAAAATTATAGTTCATTAAAAAAAGCAGCTTTGCTTTCAGTATCGATGTTAGTGGGCATGTCAGCGGCCAATGCGCATACCACAAACTTAGATGCTTCTGTTCTCGGTAATTGTGATGCGCTCACTAGTTTTGCAAGAAACGCAGATCATAATGATGCACAAATGTCCAAAGAGCAAAAGAAAAGTTATGTCGACGCCAGAGTGGCTTGTCAGGTTCAACATCAAGATCAACATTTGCAATCTGAAAAGTATTTTGTAAAAAAATATGGTAGCGATCGTGATAGAAATGCTGAAGCCATATTAAATGAATATATCGCGCATTAAAATCTAAAGCGGTGAGAATGACAGAATTGTAATCTTATCGTCATCTACCAGTCAGAATGATTAATGTATCATTTAGGCTGGTTTAACAACTATTGAACTCAATAACCTTTAATCCAAACAATAGGAATTAATCATGTCACAATTTAAATTACTGTCTAAATCAATCGCAATGACGGCCATCGCTCTTGTCGTATCGACCTCAGCTATGGCGCATGACCCTAAAATGCATGCTGAAAAAGATCAAATGAACTGTGAAAAAATGCAAAAGCATATGCAAATGATGCAAAAAATGGATCATAGCAAGATGGATATGAAAGATCCTGCTATGAAAGCAATGATGGCTAACATGGGTAAAATGAAGCAAATGTACCAAAAACACTGCGTTACTAACGACAGTAAATCTTAAAAATTTTAGCTCTGTTAAATAGCAGTCAACACTTAACGAAAATAAAGTTTTAGGAAAACATATGAAATTTTTATTGGGTGCGCTCTTTACCGTATTTGTGGCAATCGTTGGCGTGTTTGCGGTTGTTACTAGTGGCGTTGTCAATGTGGGAGCTGACCAAGAGCATAGCCCAATGATGTTTAGCTTTTTAGAAACTGCTCGCAATCGTTCCATAGAAAATGCCAGTAAAGATATTGTGGTACCAGACTTAGAGAAGGTCGATATCAGCTCTGGGGGCGCGGACTATAAGGATATGTGTGCAGGCTGTCACTTGTCTCCGGGAGTGGCACAAACTGACTTTAGTGAGAGCTTATATCCAAAGCCGCCCAACTTTACCAAGGCTGATATTGTCAAACGTTATCAAACAGAAGACGGTGCAAAGCAAGGCTTTTGGGCAATCAAGCACGGTATTATGGCATCTGGAATGCCAGCATGGGGTGCTTCTCATGACGACGATAGAATGTGGGCAATGGTTGCTTTTATTAGATCGTTACCTGAATTAGATGAAGCTCAGTACACGATGCTAACCACTAGGATAGATGGCGATATGATGGACATGTCATTTGATGGTGATATGAATATGTCAGATGGTGGTGATATGGGTATGAATATGTCGGATGATGGATCTGGAATGCAGCATTAATACTTTCTAGATATGAAAGCCTCCTAACTCACGGTTGTCGCTATTAATAATGCAGTACTGAACAGTGCTGCATTTAATGTTTTTAGTTAAGTACATAAGAATTCAAATATAGGGTGTAAGTTTTTAGAATATCGAGCATAACAATAGACGTTTAGGAGTAATTTAATGAGACATTACACACATGTGCTTTCTAATGGACATAGCTGGTTATCCGGTCGTGTCCTTTTATTGGTGGTGACATCGTCACTCTCGTTAACGCTAGCCGCTTGCAGCCAATCTAATACCAGTGGCTCTGATTCTCAACCAGTAAAGGTTGAACAGTCTGCTACCCAGAATGCACAAGTACAAAATGAAAGTTCTGCTCCTACAAATGCTCCCGTTAACAGCTCGTCATCATTACTCAAAAACGTCTCAGCCACGGTTTATAAAGATGCCAACTGCGGCTGCTGTAAAGAATGGGTAGGCTATGCAAAAAACAATGGATTAAGTGCAACCACGCACGATGTGGAAGATCTATCCTTATTTAAGGAGCGTTATGGCGTACCACAGCAAATGCGCTCTTGTCATACCACCGTTACCACCGACGGTTTTGTCTTTGAAGGGCATGTCCCTGCTAAACACATGGCTGAATTCTTAGCAAATCCTCCTGCACAAGCTATTGGACTTGCCGTACCGAGTATGCCGGTTGGTAGCCCCGGTATGGAGTATGAAGGTAAATTCATGCCTTATAAGGTAATGCAGCTTAATAAAGACGGCACCACAGAAGTCTATGCTGCTATTGAGTCTCCTCAGCAGCAGCTGTAGTGTTGGCTTAGATGCGAGTAGATTCTATTAAATATCGAAATATTATAACTATAAGCTTAACCACCATCTCTCAAATTAAATTAGGTCATCATTATGAATAATAAAAACATGCTGAACCGTCGACGTTTTTTGACAGGGTCATCTACGCTACTTGGCGCGTCTATGCTATCGACGTTACCAACCATTGCCAATAGTGCGTTGGGTGCAAATCAAAAAAATGCCGTCATTAACAGTGATAAACCCGATCATAAAGTACCCATACTGACAGGCAAAGAGTTTGATCTTTATGTCAGCAAAAAACCCATCATTGTTGATGGCAAGTCAAGCACGGCGACGCTCATTAATGACTCATTACCAGCGCCAACGCTAAAAATGCGCGAGGGCGATACGGTAGTGATACGCGTCCATAACCAAATGAATGAGTCGACCTCTATTCATTGGCATGGTCTACTAGTACCGTTTGAGATGGATGGCGTGCCCGGCATTAGTTTTGATGGTATACCAGCAAATAGCACCTTTACGTATAAATTCAAATTAAAACAATCAGGCACTTATTGGTATCACTCGCACACTGGATTCCAAGAACAAACCGGTATGCGCGGGGCCATCGTCATTGAGCCGAAAGGGCGCGAACGTCATCCTATCGAGGAAGACCATGTCATTTTGCTCAGTGATTGGACGCACCGTGACCCGCACAACTTGGTTAAACTATTAAAGCAACGCGCAGACTTTGATAATTATCATTTACCAGATTTTAAAAAGCTACTGTCCGATATTGCCGCAACAGATCTAAAAGCTGCTTTTGATAAGCGCAAAATGTGGAATCAGATGCGGATGATGCCGACAGACTTTACTGATCTGTCTGGTGAAAAAACCTTTACCTATCTGATGAATGGTAAAACCACAGCGGCTAACTGGACGCAACTTGTCAAGGCTGGACAGCCTGTCAAACTACGTTTTATTAATGGTTCAGCGCAGACGATATTTGATGTACGCATCCCCGGCCTAAAAATGAAAGTCGTCGCGACGGATGGGATTGATGTCAGTCCCGTCGATATCGATGATTTCCGTATTGGGGTGGCCGAGACTTATGATGTCATCGTGACGCCCACTAAAGACGCGCATACCATATTTGCTCAAAACATAGATCGGTCAGGCTATGTTGCGACAACGCTTGCTACCAAAAAAGGTGCTCGTCCTGCGATACCTGCTATGGACAAAATCGAATGGCTGACGATGGCCGACATGATGGGCGCCATGGGATCGAATGGCTATAACGCTAAACATGCCAAAACAGAATATGACTTTAAGTCCGATATGCGCGTTGATAGTCCGCGTATGAACCTTGATGACCCTGGTATTAATCTACGTAACATTGATAGAAAGGTTTTGAATTATAGTCAGTTGCGCTCTGTCGGCGATGAGATAATGGCAGAGCAGCGCAAACCCACCAGAGAGATTGAAATACATCTGACGGGAAACATGGAGCGCTATATTTGGGCTCTAGACGGGGTTATGTTCAAAGATGCCGCACCGGTCAATATTAAGCCGGGTGAGCGCGTACGTATTACCTTAGTCAATGACACCATGATGAATCATCCCATGCATTTGCATGGTATGTGGAGCGATCTGCGGATGCCTTCAGGTGAGTTTCAAGTACGTAAGCATACGATAATGGTACAGCCTGCACAAAAGATAAGCTTTGATGTCACCGGAGAAGCTGGCAGATGGGCATGGCATTGCCACTTGCTCTATCACATGGAAGCAGGGATGTTTAGAGAAGTTGCCGTTGTTTAAGCAAATCTTTGGTTGATAGGTGAGAGATGAGATGAAAATACATAAAGTAGGTTTACGGTTCGCCGGGGTATCATCATTGGTATTATTAGCATCATCATTTGCTAATGCTGCTGACCCGTCCACGGTTAAAAAAGACATGACTATGTCAGATATGGACCATAGTAGTATGGACATGTCGAACATGGATCATGGCAGTATGGACATGTCTGGTATGGATCACAGCAGCATGGATATGTCGGGCAATATGTCAGATATGGACCATAGTGGCATGGATATGTCAGGCGATATGTCAGATATGGACCATAGTGGCATGGATATGTCAGGCGATATGTCGGATATGGATCATAGTGGTATGGATATGTCAGGTGACATGTCAGATATGGATCATAGTGGCATGGATATGTCGGGCGATATGTCAGGTATGGATCATAGTGGCATGGATATGTCGGGCATGGATCATGGCAGTATGGACATGTCAGGAATGCAAGGTGGCGAAGCACCAGCCGATGCTCGAAGCCCTGACTACTCGAACGGTGTTCCCTATGGTCGCTTTGGTAAGCCTGTGATGATGGGTAGCTTACCGTTATGGGGTGTGTCAGTAGAAACTTTGGGCTATCAGTTTGAGAATGACCAAATCGATTTTGAGTTTGATACGTGGTACGGTACTGATAGTAATCGTGTCACTCTACGCAGTGAAGGTAGTGCTCAAACTAACGATGATAAAGAGATCGATAGTCTAAGCTCACTCGCTTATTGGAAGCCGCTCGGTATCTTCTGGAATGGAGAAGCGGGTATTGCTTATAATACTGAAAACGATAAGTCCGCAATCATGGCAGGCATTGCTGGTACGGCGCCGTACTTCGTTGAGACTGACGCAAGAGCTTATCTATATACTGATGGTCAAGTCCAGCTTGATCTTGGGGCAGCGTACGAGTGGCGCTTAGATCAGCGTTGGGTGGTCAGACCAGAGCTGGAGCTGACTGCCTTTAGTAAAGATGATACCGATAACGGTATTACTAAAGGCTTTAATGAGTTTGAAGCTGAAGTTAGGCTGGCTTATGAGACATTCAGTCGTCAGCTCGCGCCTTATGTGGGTATCAGCTATGAGACCGCTTTAGGCAACGCAAGAGATTTGCGACGTCAAGAAGACGAAGCTGTTGATTCTAGTAGCGTTACAGCTGGTGTGAAATTTTGGTTCTAGTGTTAACCATGTAAGTAACAACAGTTTATAACACTAGCTCTAAAAAAAGGCACCTCTTTATTTAGGTGCCTTTTTACTAAATTAAGGACAAGAATATGAATAACCATATGGATAATAAACAGAAGCAAATGAACCCTTATGTAAAGTTCACAATCATGATTTTAACATCGACAGTCGTGATGTTTATCATGATGTATTTTAATACTTATCAATGGGATCACGTTTATTTTAGCGAAACCAGAGCTTATATGGCGTTATATATGGGCGCTATGATGGCTATTATTATGCTCGCCTTTATGACCAATATGTATAAAAAGACTAAGGTCAATCTAATGGTTTATGGGATTAGTGTCGTGCTATTTGCCTTTGGTTTATGGGGCGTTAGATCACAACAAACGGTCGATCAAGTGGATTGGATGCAGGCGATGATACCGCATCACTCGATTGCTATTTTGACCAGTTCGCGTGCTGATATCGAAGATCCACGTGTACGCCAGCTTGCTGATGACATTATCGAAGCACAAAAGCGTGAAATCGGTGAGATGCAAGCGCTTATTGATGAGTTGGAATAGGCAGTCACAAATTTTGAGCACTTTGTATTAGGTGTTATTAAGTAAGCAGACTATTGAGAGGTGTACGTTCACACACTAGCACTATATCATTACTTATACTAAGGAAATAACAAATAAGGAGTCCTTGTAATGGTTATTATGATGCACGGTATGATGAACGGGACTATGCACGGCATGATGAATGGATCGATGCACGGTATGGGTTGGGGAGAATCTATTGTCTCCTTATTGTTTACAGTACTGGTTTTTGCGGTACTGATATTGACTATTATGGCCTTACTCAAATATTTGCGTAATAAAGATTAAGTTCCAATTGAAACTTAATTTTCGAGATATCTAGATTAGTAATTAGATGAATAGCAATTAAAGGTTGATGATTGTGCTTTAAAAGCTTTATTTATTGTCTTCAAGGAGTGATTTTATGAAACATATTGCCGATGAAAAATCTATCAAAGGTGGTCAGTACGATAAAGTACCAGAAAATTATAGTGGTACGGTTTATATCTGCCCGATGCATCCTGAGGTTAGAGATACTGAAAAGAGCGATTGTCCGATATGCGGCATGTTTCTTAAACCTGAAGACGAGGTTGCTGAATCCAACAACCATGAAGATAGTCATGCGCATTGTCATGGAGCGGATGCTAATAATAGTAATGAGGTAAATTCTGTCGAAGACGATAAGTACGACAAGATACCGGAAAATTATAGCGGTACGGTCTATATTTGTCCTATGCATCCAGAAGTAAGAGATGTTGAAAAAAGTGACTGCCCAATATGTGGCATGTTTCTTAAACCTGAAGACGAAGTTGCTAAAGATGATAGTCACGCCAGTTGTCATGGAAAGGATACTGATAGTAGCGGAGTAAAATCTGTTAAAGGCGGTAAATACGATAAAGTACCTGCTGATTACGATGGCACGGTATATACCTGTCCTATGCATCCTGAAGTGAGAGACGTTAGAAATAGCGGTTGTCCGATATGTGGTATGGCGCTTGAGCCCGAAACGCTTACTATCGGTGAAGAGGACACCTCAGAGCTTGACGACATGACTCGTCGTTTTTGGATATGTACCGTGTTGACTGTACCGCTATTAATATATGTGATGAGCGGTATGTTTGACTTAAACGTAGTTAATTTTAGTCAGTATGGTATCTCTTCAAAGATCTTACAATGGGCTGAGTTAGTGCTCGCGACCCCTGTAGTGCTTTGGGGCGCCGCCCCGTTTTTCGTCCGTGGCTGGCAGTCTATAAAAAGCCGCAATCTAAATATGTTTACCTTGATTGCGATAGGCGTAGGCGCTGCTTATATTTTTAGTATTGTCGCGACCTTTTTTCCCGATATTTTCCCAGACAGTTTCAGAGATGCCTCTGGTCAAGTCGGAGTCTACTATGAAGCGGCAGCGGTCATTGTGACCTTGGTGCTACTGGGTCAAGTATTAGAGCTCAAAGCTAGAAGTCAAACTTCAGGTGCGATTAGAGCTTTGCTTGAGCTCGCACCACCAACCGCAAGACGTGTCGATGAAAACGGTGAAGAAGTCGAAGTCTCGCTTGATGAGGTCGTCACTGGCGATAAGCTACGGGTTAAACCAGGTGAGAAACTACCCGTAGATGGTACAGTGATCGATGGTAATAGTAATGTTGATGAATCAATGGTGACGGGTGAGCCAATCCCTGTATCAAAAGTAGCAGGAGATACAGTGACTGGTGGTACGGTAAATGGCACCGGAACGCTATTAGTCGAAGCGGTCAATGTTGGAGCAGATTCAGTATTATCTAAAATTGTACAAATGGTTGCTGAAGCCCAGCGTAGCCGCGCACCTATACAGAAATTGGTAGATCAAGTGGCGGGTTGGTTCGTACCTATTGTTATTGTCACCTCTATCATAACCTTTATTGTCTGGGCGATATTCGGCCCTGAGCCCGCTATGACCTATGCTTTGGTTAACGCGATTGCGGTACTGATTATTGCTTGTCCTTGTGCCCTTGGTCTAGCGACGCCGATGTCCATTATGGTTGGTACCGGCAAAGGCGCGCAAAACGGCGTCCTCATCAAAAATGCTGAAGCGTTAGAGAGTATGGAAAAAGTCGATACCATTGTCGTCGACAAGACCGGAACACTGACCGCTGGTAAGCCCGAGCTTACCGCAATTGATGCGCAGGTAGGTCAAGATGAAGACGAGTTCCTCGCATTGGTAGCCTCAGTAGAAAGCGCTAGCGAGCATCCTTTAGCAGAAGCTATCGTTAGAGCAGCTCAAGAAAGATCACTCATTATTCCTAAAGCTACTGACTTTAATTCGACTACTGGCGAAGGCGTACAAGCCGTGGTCGATGGTAAGAAAGTCGCTATTGGTAACTCTAAGCTTATGGAAAGCCTAAATAGTTTTGATAATGAGCTGTCCACTAAAGCTGATGTCCGTAGAAAAGACGGAGAAACGGTAATGTTTGTGGCTATAGACGGTAAAGCTGCTGGTATTATTTCAGTTGCTGACCCTATTAAACCAAGCACTAAAGAGGCTATTTCACTGCTTCATGACGCAGGTTTAAAAGTTGTGATGCTAACCGGTGACAACGAAAAAACCGCGCAGGCAGTCGCCAATAAACTAGGTATTGATGAAGTTCATGCGGATGTCTCACCAGAGGATAAAAACCGTATCGTCAAAGAAATGCAAGACAGCGGTAAATTGGTCGCTATGGCGGGTGATGGTATCAACGACGCACCAGCGCTAGCGCAAGCTAATGTTGGTATCGCTATGGGAACCGGTACCGATGTGGCGATGGAGAGTGCGGGCATTACCCTGCTAAAAGGTGATTTAATGGGCATTGCCAAAGCTTATAAGCTTAGCCACGCCACCATGCGCAATATCAGACAGAATCTGTTTTTTGCCTTTATCTACAATGCACTTGGTGTTCCTATTGCCGCAGGTGTGCTCTATCCCATATTTGGGCTTCTGCTCAGTCCGATGATAGCAGCGGCAGCGATGAGCTTGTCGTCATTCTCGGTGATTGCTAACGCGCTGCGATTGCGCCGTTTGAAACTATAATTCTGGTACGGTAAAAAGTGTTCTAAAGCACACTGACACATACTGGTCTAAACAAGATCACAAAATATAAGGATACCGTTATGGGCAGCTTTTCTATTACACATTGGCTGATTTTATTGGTCGTAGTGGTGGTCGTATTTGGTACTGCCAAGCTTAAAAATGCAGGTAAAGATTTAGGCGGTGCGGTGAAGGGTTTTAAAGAAGCGGTCAAAGATGAAGAACCCGAGAATGCTCGCAAAAATCATGTGCTTAGCCATGAAAATAGTACGCCAGCTGCAAGTAATGATTTAAATACGCGTGTAGGTAATCAGGCTGATGATATGGAAATCAGCCCTATTTCCACTGATGACCAGCCTAAAGTATGAAGCGCGCCGCTTATAAATAGCGGCACTAAGTAGTCTATTAATATATGTGACTGTTATGTTTGATATTGGGTTTTCCGAATTACTCTTGTTTGGCGTCATTGCTTTAATCGTATTGGGCCCAGAAAAACTGCCGCAAGCCGCACGTACCGCTGGGCAATGGTATGCCAAACTGCGCCGTACAGTATCCACTCTACAATCTGAAATAGAAGCTGAGCTTGATCTAGCTGAAACACGTCAACAAATGCAAAATGAACTTGCGAAAATCCGTCAGACCGAGTCGGATATGAAGCGCGAATTAGCAGAAATGCGTGGCAGTATGCAAAAGTTTGAGCAGTCACAGAACCAAAGCCTAGACGCTTCACATCAGTCAATCACCCCTTATGATAAAGACCATCAACAGAATACTACCTCCTCGTTCATTAAACAGGAGGCGGATCAGTGAGCCTATTTAAACGGCAAAAAAGTCGACAAGAAAAAATAACAGATATAGAGTTTGAGGCGCCAACAGATACAACACAGAATAGTGAGTCTGGAGATACGTTAGGTACGCTTGGCGATATGCCTATTACCGGACATTTAATCGAGCTGCGTACGCACTTAATAAGAATATGCGTGGTCGTCTTAATTATATTCTTAGTATTGGTGGGATTTTCACGCGAGCTTTATAATCTTTTATCAGACCCATTAGTGGCGCAGTTACCCATCAATTCGACCATGATTGCCACTGATATAACGTCAAACTTTATGGCACCCATTCGCTTAACGATATTCGTCGCCGCATTTTTAGCAATGCCTTATATCCTGTATCAAATTTGGTCATTTGTAGCTTCCGGCTTATATAAAAAAGAGAAGAAAATTGCCATTCCTGTACTGCTATCTTCGATATTTCTATTTTATGCTGGTGTTGCTTTTTCCTACTTTGTCGTACTCAAAGGGGTATTGAAATTTTTTATTATGTTCGCTCCGCAGAACGTTATACCAATGACCGATATTGACAGTTATCTGAGCTTTGCCCTCAAGCTATTTATGGTGTTTGGACTGACTTTTGAGATTCCAGTGGTTACCTTATTGCTGATAATGGCCGGAATCGTTTCTACTCAAATTTTAGAAGATAAGCGTCGTTATATCATAGTCGGCTGTTTTGGGATCGCCGCGGTAGTGACACCGCCTGATGGTGTATCAATGCTGTTGTTGGCGATTCCTATGTGGCTATTATTTGAGCTGGGTTTACTCTTAGCAAAGATATTAATTAAAAATGAACGAAATAATGATTTAGTCTCAGGGAATGAAACATTAGAAAGTAGCTAGCACTACTTAAACACGCCAAGAACCTTTTTTACTTTTTACTAGAGTATGTCAGCGTGAGTACTCTACTTAGCGACGGACTCTAAATGGAACACCCAACTAATAACAACGAAAAAAATGACGGTCTTGCAAATCGACTTAACCAAGAGTGCTACTGCATTACCCTTGATCGTAAAGCGCTTAATACAAGCCTTCAAGATCAATTGGTAGAAACTAGAAACAATCCAATAGGAGCGAACGAGCTTAATAAGCTTTTTTCAACAACACCCGTGTTCGTTCCCAAAACAGAGATAGAGGCGATGGAGCGAATCGTCAGGGCTATCGAGTCAGCTGCCGAACTGCCATTGTATCAAGAGCAAGTGCTGTCGTGGGCACCAGAAATAGCTGCTTTCGACCCAGGCCCAATAGGGGCCCTCATGGGTTATGACTTTCACTTGGGTAGCGATAGACCTCAGCTCATCGAGGTCAATACTAATGCCGGTGGCGCATTTCTGAATGTGTTGCTCGCTCGCGCACAAAAACGCTGTTGCAACCCCTCAGAGCAAAGCGCTGCAACCAATCAAATGCTAGGTAGGTTCGAGGAAGCAGTGTTTGACATGTTCAAACAGGAGTGGCAGCGACAGTCCGCTGTTGCTATGCCCAATCGGATAGCCATTGTGGACAATGACCCCGAGAGTCAGTTCATGTTCTTAGAGTTTGAGTTAGCCTGTCAACTGCTCCAAGCTAGAGGTATTGATACTGTGATACTTGATCCCTCTGAACTCGAGTATATCGACGGTACGTTAACAGCCCATGGCCAGAAAATCGATATGATTTACAATCGGCTTGTCGACTTTGCATTTGAGGACCCTGACCATGTATTGCTTAAGCAGGCTTATTTAGAGGGTGCTGTGGTAGTGACACCCAATCCCCGCGTACATGCTATGTTGGCCAATAAGCAAAACCTGACATTGCTATCAGACTCCCAAATATTGCGCTCTTGGGGTCTGGATGAGGCTGCAGTGGAGTGCCTCGAAAGGTCTGTACCGAGGACTAAGATTGTATCAAGAGACGATGCAGCAGAGTTGTGGCTTACTCGGCGGCAACTGTTTTTTAAGCCAGTTGCTGGTCATGGAAGCAAAGGCGTTTATCGCGGTAGCAAACTGACTCGACGCGTCTTCGAAAACATTCTGGATGAAGATTATATCGCACAGACCTTTGTCCCTGCAGGAGAGAGATCACTCAAAATTGATGACATCGTAACAACAAGAAAGGTAGATATACGTCTTTATACGTATGGCGGAAAACTGTTACTACCTGCTGCGCGTGTGTATCAAGGTCAGGTGACTAACTTCCGTACGCCAGGCGGTGGATTCGCGCCTGTCTTTCAGGTGTGATCGTCTAGGTCTTATTTAGATGGCATTAGGCTGTTATAAGTCCGGTTAACTAATTCAATATTCTTCTTACCTAACAAAAGATGGTTGTATATTTATGATTGTCTATTACTTTCGGCACGCTTTTCAAAACACTTCGAAAACAATTGGAGCTAGAGATAGCAGTAAATTTCAATAGTTTCCAATAATAAAAATCCAACCGTTACAGTGAGCTTAAATCATATTAGAGTAAACAGGGTTAGACCGTATGTTAATCACAGAATTGGGTTATTTTGCCTTGCTAGCCGCCTTAATCTTGGCGATTTTGCAGGTGGTATTACCAACGATAGGCGTTATGCGTGACCATGTTGCTTGGCAGCGTTTGGCACCGAGTTTGGCATGGGCGCAGTTTGCCGCCAAACGTTTACCTATTAGTAACCCCAGTTCGGGATAAGCCACATTGTAACTCATTGATACTATTTACAATGTCGCTACCTGTCCCTGCTGAGGCATGTTTTTGATGGTGGGCTTATAGGGAAACCAGCAATAAGCAATCAAACCCGACAGCAAGTTTGTAATAAAACCCGTGACACTACGATGGCGTGAATGCTCAATCTGACACAAGTTTTTCAGCTCCCCAAACACCGTTTCAACCAAAGAGCGATGATTGAGTAGTGCCTCATCCATAGGCTCAAGTAATTGGGGTTTCATATTACGCCGAAGTTTCGTTATCAGCCTAGTATCACTGTGTTTTGTGAGCCACGCGTTTAGTGCTTTACTGATGTAGCCTCTATCACCAAACACCTTGCCAAACACAGGCGTTGCCATATCCTTAACAGGCACTCTGTCATCCGTATTACCCGCAGTGACTTTAACAGATACAAGCTCGCCCTTATGATTGATAATGGCGTGCAGCTTAAAGCCATAGAACCAGCCCATGCTGCTTTTGCCTCGGGTTGCAAGTCCTTCAAAGACTTTATGACGGTAGATACGTTTGTTATGACAAACTGCTATCTTGGTTGAATCAATATAGCTGATACCCGTACAGTCGCCCATCATGCTTTGCAAGTAGCTGCACAGTGGTATGATACTGCGCGGCACAAGCTCTATAAATCGCGAGTAGCTCGGCAGATTTGGAAACTCCCGTTTCATCATGCCAAGCATGTGATGGTAGTAAAACGCCTTAAACTGTCGATAACGTAATTGATGAAACAGTATCAAGATGGTCATAATCTCTGCTACACTTATCTGGCATGCTCTTAACCTTTGGTGTCCCGTTGCGATTAAATGAGCGTCAAACTCAGGTTTGAATTGCTGATAAAAGTCGTCAATATGGCAGTATAGTTCGGTTAGGTTGTCCATGTAAGAAGTCCTTGTTGTGAAGTTTGTCTTGGTAAACTTACTTTAGCAACTTCGGACTTCTTTTTTTATCTTTTTTTTGAGCCCTTATCCCGAACTGGGGTTATATTATATACAACATACTACAATATACTATTAAGGGATACAAAATCATGGTGAGCTATGCTGAAGAAACCGTAGAGATAAACTTGGTAAACTAAGCGTATTGACAGGAGTTTACCATGACCAAGAAAGTAAGAACCTACAGTGACGAATTTAAAGCCGAGGCCGTCAAGAAGATATCAGACAATAATGGCAATATCTCAGCCACTGCAAAGCAGCTTGGCATTGCCATGCAAACGCTATCAAATTGGCATAACAAAGCCAATCAAGGCAAGCTTGTCGGCACAAAGCAATACGATCCTGATCTTATGAGTGCTCTTCAAGAAATAAAGCAGCTCAAGCGGCAGCTCAAAGTGGCTGAAGAGGAACGCGAAATACTAAATGAGGAGGGATAAAGCGAAGCACTGCTTCGCCCCGACGCAAGGGGAGAGCTATGCTCGAGTTGGCGACGGCGTACTTCGCGAGAAACAGCTAGTCAGGTACGCCTTTATCAAAGACAACCAGTTCCTCTTTCGCATCACCACTATGTGCCGTGTGTTAAGGGTTAAGCCATCAAGCTATTACGACTGGCTAAGTCGTGATCTCAGCGACCAACAGATACATCGCAACCAGTCTGAATTACTGGTTAAAGCGGCTCACAATGAAACGAAAGAACGTTATGGCGCAGATCGACTGCATGCTCATCTAAGCGAGCAAGGCCATAACATTAGCCTGTATATGGTAAGAAGCATCAAAGAGCAACACGGCATTAAATGTCGTCGTCATAAGCGCTTTAAAGTCACCACCGACTCCAATCACAACAAGCTGGTCTATCCAAACGTACTGGATCAGAAGTTTGATGCTAAGCGCCCTAACGAGTCGTGGGTCAGCGACATCACCTATATCTGGACGAATGAGGGTTGGCTGTACTTAGCAGGGGTCAAAGACTTATACACCAAAGAGCTTGTCGGTTACGCTATTAACAAGCGTATGACCGCAGATTTAGTTTGCAAAGCACTAAATATGGCCATCAAGAATAAACGTCCAAGCAAAGGGCTAATCGTTCATTCAGACAGAGGCAGTCAGTATTGCAGTCACGCCTACCACAAGACCATTAAGCAGCATCAATTTATAGGCTCAATGAGCGGCAAAGGCAACTGTTTCGATAACGCTCCGATAGAAAGCTTCTGGGGCACATTAAAGAATGAGCTGGTATATCATCAAGACTATAAAACAAGGTTCACAGCCATCAATGATATTATCAGTTATATCGAGCTGTACTACAATCAGACGAGGATTCAAAAGGGTTTGGGCTATCAATCGCCAAGACAGGTGTGGTTTGATTATTATCGTCAGGCTGCGTAATTAAAATCTCCCAAGTTTATGTATACGGATTTGACGGCAGGGGTCAATAGTTTAAAACTTTTATATTTACGTGCGTTAGGACGTTACCTAGAAAAAATAAAAAACTTACACTGATTAAATTATTATGATTAAGTTTACTATTACCCTCGTCTTCTAAGTGTGGTTAGACCTTTGCCAAAATAGCTTAGTAGTAATAACAAGGTTATTATTATCAAGATAGGATAATTTCCCATAAGCATAAAGGGCGTGTTACCAACCCGTGCCTGTATCTCACCACGTAGTACAGTACGCTCAAACTGCGGTGCGCGTTTTACAATACGACCTTTATGGTTAATGATAGCGGTAACACCAGTATTGGTCGCTCGAATAAACCAGCGCCCGTTCTCAAGCGCGCGCATTTGTACCATTTGCAAATGTTGCAATGGTCCTGCTGAAGTGCCAAACCAGGCATCGTTAGAGACGGTCAACAAAAATTCAGTATCGATGGCATTTTTACGCGTGGTATCTGGATAAGCTACCTCATAACAGATAGCCGTCCCTATATTGTGTCCACGCACCTTTAGAGGTGACTGCTGATCACTACCACGACTATAGTTCTTAATATCCTGACTACCGGCCAAACTTGGGAAAATATCGAGCACGCCTTCAAATGGAATATACTCTCCAAAAGGCACTAGACGCTGCTTCTTGTATAGGCCTTCCGCTTCTACACCTCGAGCAATCACGCTATTGTAAAATGGGGGATACTTATCCGTACTGGCATTGAATGCCGCTTTATCCTTATAAGGGATACCAGTTATCCATGTCGTATTGGTCGCATTAGCCATTTCTATCATTTCACTAATAAAGCCCGCAGCCTCATCCTGAAACATAGGAATAGATGATTCAGGCCACACCACAACATCACGTCCCCACTCAGTGCGTGTTAACTTCGCATAAATCTTTAGCGTTTCTACTTGATACTTAGTCAGCCACTTTATATCTTGTGAAATATTACCTTGAATCAATGACACTGACAGATCAGGTGTGCCCTTAGGTTTTGTCCATTGCGGATTGACCAGCCATAATGATGTGCTAATGGCTAATAACAGTACAGAAACGATGGCATAACTACTGCGCCGAAGCAGTAGCTCTACTAAACTTGCAGCCAATAGTATGGCAACAAAAGAGACGGAAAAAACACCAGCAACGGGTGCTAAGGACGATAACCAATACTCTTCAGTAAATGCATAACCAACAAACAGCCACGGAAAGCCTGTGAATAACCAAGTTTTTAACCATTCTTGTAGCACCCAAAGAGCAGCAAATGAAAAGGGTTGTTTGCCTACCATACGGTTAAAGACTAGTGCTAACAATCCATGAAATAGTCCCATACCGAGACCCATCAATGCAATCATAATCAATGCGAGCCACGTTGGTGTATCGCTATAATCATGGATAGCAGTATAGAGCCAAAAGCCGCCGACGCACCATAGCCCCATACCGTAAGCTTCACCGATAATAAAAGCGCGACGACCACTCATACTTGTCACCAACAGCGCATATAAAATCGCTGGTGATACTATTGCTAGCGGCCAAAACCCATAAGGCGCTAGCGAAAATAAAAAAATAGCTCCTGCAAGCCATGCTGCTACTAGCGTAAGCGATAGCGGTAATTGATTTAAGTGAGTACTCAAACGCTTTTGTAGATTAATAGTAGACAGGCGCATCGCAAATTATCCAAAATTATGAGCCTTGAATTTTTAATCAAAATCCAAAACTTAGATAGAGCCGTTAATACTACAGGCAGTATTTTAAAATAAAAACTGCTTATGATACCAGCCTGCACTGCTCAATGGATGAATTTATGTACTCCGTTTAATGGGTTATTATGCTACATTACCAAACGATATGAAGTGTTACTTGATCTTCTATAGCTCACAATACCTACAGTACATGAGAAAGCACTATGCCCCCCTTAAAAATAAAATCCAGTCTTATATGCAATCGTTATCTGTCTAAGGGGTTGCGTAGTACGTTATTATTACTGGCTGCCTCATCACTATTTGCTTGTAGCCAACCGAGTAGTGGCGTATCTGATGCAAGCACAACATCGGCATCAACTGAAGATGTTTTGGCTGTTCCAAAGACAGCTGAACCAAACGTTATAAATAATTCTATGATGACATCAGTAAGTAAACCAGACTTACTAAAAAACGTATCAGCCACTGTCTATAAAGATGCCAATTGCGGCTGCTGTAAAGAATGGATAAGTCATGCAGAAGATAATGGTCTAAGTGCAACCGCGCAAGATGTTGCGGACTTAGCCGTATTTAAAGAGCGCTACAGCGTTCCAAATGAAATGCGTTCTTGCCATACTGTAGTCACTACGGATGGTTACGTCTTTGAAGGTCATGTACCCGCTAAATATATGGCGCAGTTTTTAGAAAATCCGCCAGTACAAGCTATGGGTCTTGCCGTACCTGGCATGCCTATTGGTAGCCCAGGTATGGAGTATCAAAATAAATTCATGCCCTATCAGGTTATGCAGCTCAATAAAGACGGGACAACCCAAGTTTATGCTGATATTGAATCGGTAGAGCAGCAATTATAGTGTGTTAGCAGTTAAGAATACTTTGATTATAGTGTTAGCGTTAAAAGTAAATGAGGTAGGTATAAGACTGTTCTATTGCTTATAAAATGATTCTTCATCAAAAAATTCATTAGCTATTGCGACTTTAAAATTAAAAATAACTTTGAATTTGTAACTTTTGATGACAATGTAAGCGAATTTATCGGTTATTAACCCTTAAAATAGATAAATGACTAAGGGTTAATACAAGAATATACAGGATGTATCGAAACAATTACGTAATATTACATAAGCTAGTAGGGAATTAGCATCTATATTAATATTATAAATTATTATATTATCTTAATAATTGGTTAAACCCTATATAGCATAATTACTTCACCCACTAAAAAAACGTTTGAGGATTAAATCTAAATTAAGGATTTAATCCTCAAACGTTTT
>Ga0306867_1000228_pt1 | contig 35435 bp, 23 predicted proteins | sample AntRauTorckE6831_FD_190432 | JGI IMG/M metagenome (GOLD analysis project Ga0306867, IMG submission 190432) | Saline lake microbial communities from Rauer Islands, Antarctica - Metagenome Torckler E6 #831 (v2) (version 2) | ecosystem: Environmental > Aquatic > Non-marine Saline and Alkaline >...
TACCTTTAACTAAGGATGCGGCCGTGTAATTCTTTTCTAGTAACGGATCCGTTTTAGGATTCCAGATATCCACGTCAATCCCGTTCACAATACCGGCGGTTTTATCCACTTCCTGTCGAAGCAGGATTTCCAGTCCATTGCAAAATTCAAGCAGTTCATCCATGTATCCTTCAGATACAGTTGTAACTTTCCAAGCGCTTTTGATACCGGCTGCCAGGCAGTTTATTTGTTCGTCCCACTCCAGAATTCCAAGATTTTCGAGATTGAATGCGGGTAGCTTGCTATACACATCTATCGGGTATTTTCCCTGGTACTCGCCATTGTGAATCGTAAGAATGGATGGCGTATCTTTAAAGCGATCAAAACGAAAGCACTCTTTCATGAAAAAAGGTACAAGGCCGGTATGATGATCGTGGCAATGAATGATGTCAGGCTGTACCTGCCGGTTATTCAGCCACTCAAGCGCTGCGATCTGGAAAGAAAAAAAGCGCTCCATCTCATCCCAATACGGATGTCCAGACCATGGATCAATATAGACGCCCGGACGATCAAAACGCCCTGGAATTTTTATAAGATAGAGCTCGAATCCAAGCATCTTTTTATCAACGCGTTGAACCGAAAAATTGAGACTTTTGCCCTCAAAAGGGAACGAACCTTCGTAAATGAAATCCGTTTTAACATCTTTCAGCCAGTCGGTTTGATAGTATGGCATAACAACCATAGCTTCATTACCGGCTTTATTAAGATATTTTGGCAGGGCACCGACAACATCCCCCAACCCACCGGCTTTTGCAGCGGGATAGCATTCAGCAGAAATATGTGTAATATTCATTCAGATGAAACTTAATGAAAAAAAGCTACGTAACTTTGGTTGATTTTTTTTAACCTGCATTGGCAATTAGTTTCACTAAATCTACAAAAAGAGATCGTGAAATGAATTCCGAATTTTAGATTCTTTGATTAACATAATCATTATTCACTAAGATTTTCGACTAACATTTTTAATTATAAGCTACACGGCATAGCCCCATGACAAATCAAAACTCTACGATTAAGGTAGATCATTTAAGTAAAACATTTGGCAAGACCAAAGCCGTGCAGGATGTCTCATTCAATGTTGAAAATGGCCGTATTACGGGACTACTGGGTCCCAATGGAGCCGGAAAAACAACGACGATCAGAATGATAAACTATATTATTCCAATTGATGAGGGGTCCATCACAATAAATGATCAAAAAGTAAGCGCGAAAACCCAGCGGCTGATTGGCTATATGCCTGAAGAGCGCGGCCTTTATAAAAAGATGAAAGTCGGCGAACAGCTTATTTACCTGGCACAGCTAAAAGGGATGAGCGTGAGTGACGCTAAAACTCAAATCCGGTACTGGCTGAACAGGTTTGGAGCAGCAGACTGGCATTTGAAAACCGTTGGTGAACTTAGCAAGGGGATGAGCCAGAAAATTCAGTTCATTGCCACAATTGTTCACGACCCGGACATTTACATTTTTGACGAACCGTTTAGTGGCCTCGACCCTATTAACAGCGAGCTGCTTAAAGAGATTATTATTGAGTTGCGAGAGAAGGGTAAAACCGTTCTCTTTTCCACACACAGAATGGAACAGGTAGAGCAAATGTGTGACGATATCTGTCTTTTCAATAATGGAAAAATGGTGCTTGACGGAAACCTTAGGAAAATTAAAAAGGACTTTGGAAAAAATACGGTACTTATTGAATATCAAGGTGATGGAAGTTTTATTGATAATCTTTCTAATGTTCGCGTAAACAACCGATCCACAAATTTCGCTGAGATTCGGATTCTGGATGATCAAGATCCGCAACAAATTTTGAAATCAGCCATTGAGCATGCAGAAATTCATAAATTTCAGCTTGTAGAACCGTCACTTAATGAAATTTTTATTTCAACTGTTGGCGATGACAATATTAAAACCGAAAAAGAGGCGATAGCATGAACTGGAGACAAGTTTCTCTTGTACTGAAACGTGAATATTTAACACGGGTTAAAAGCAAAGGTTTTATTGCCGCTACCCTGCTGGTTCCAATTGGCATCATTGCCATTTACGGTATTGGCTTTTTAGTTATCATTTGGGAAAGTGACGTGTCATACGAGGTTGGAATTGTGGATCGCACCGGAACAGTCGTAAACCGACTGATTGAACGCAGCCCGGAGAGCTACACTGATGTTACAGATCTTCAGGTCGATTCCCTGCGCTCAATGATCCAGAGCGGTGACCTCACAGGATATATTGAGGTGAACGAGGAGAACATTAACGACAACAAAAGTCTTGAACTTATTTATAGTGGATCCGGTGGTTTGACGCTGCTCGCGACTGTGAGGTCGGATATGAGGGATGTGATTCGGGAGGAAAAACTCAGGCGTGCAGAAGTATCTGATGATATTCAGAGGATTTTTGAAACACGAATCGGAGTTGAATCGCGTCGGCTAACAGAGACCGGCGAGGAAGAAGAAGATGACACAGCATTCATGTCGGGACTTGGTTTCGCAATGGGACTCATCATATTTGTGGCCATTTTCAGCTATGGCGGTTACATCATGAGGGGGGTTATCGAAGAAAAATCAAACCGTATTATAGAAGTAATTACCTCTTCAGTAAAACCGATTGAACTGCTCACCGGAAAAATGCTGGGCGTAGCGTCGCTTGCCCTTACTCAAATCGGAATTTGGGCAATTACTATAATCGGACTCGGTCTGCTTGCGGCCCCCCTTCTGGGTGCTTTTCTGAATGAAGAAAATACTGGGCAGTTTGTGGGAGAAGCAGCTGCACAGGCAGATATCCCAATCCTGTCTGGTATACCTTCAATAGATACGTCCGTTATCATCTATTTTATCATCTTTTTCTTTCTGGGTTACTTTCTTTACAGCTCCCTTTTTGCTGCTGTAGGATCAGCCGCTGATTCAGAAACAGATACTCAGCAGCTCATGATGCCAATTATGGCGCCTATTTTTATCGCCTATTTTATCATGTTCCAGGCAGTGAGAAATCCGGATGGTATTATCGCCGTTGTCGGTTCTCTTATTCCCTTTTTCTCTCCTATCGTTATGATTACACGAATTGCCATCAGTGAAGTTCCTTTCTGGGAAATCGCTTTGGCTATCTTTCTGATGATCATCACGTTTATGGGTACCATGTGGCTCAGCGCGAAAATCTACAAAGTTGGTATTCTCAGCTACGGAAGCTCTGCAGGTTTCAAAGATATCTACAAGTGGATTAAGCAGTAGGTTGAGATTGAGGTTTAGGAGAGTTGTAACCAAGAGTCTCAGCCTTTAGTAACCTTTTCGATGCATCGGAATTTAGCTGCCTTTTTTGTGAAGGTTGAGGTTAAGTAGAGTTGAAACAGAGAACCTCAGCCTTTATTAATCTTGTCGTTGTCGCGGTGTTTGATTGCCACTCGTGAAAAGGTTCAGGTTTAGGAGAGTTGTAATAGAAAACCTCAACCTCAGGAACCTTTTTTGATGTATATGGATTTGGCTGCCTTTTCAGCGTAGTTTGAGGTTTAGTAAGGTTGAAACGAAGAACCTCGGACTTTAAAACCTATACGAAACACCCGCTTTAATGCTGAATCTGTCCCTTGTGTACGACCTGAATTCTTCTGTATCAATTCCGGCTGACCCTGACATCAGAAACCGGTTGTTTATCGGATGTTGTGCATCAACTGAAAGTGACCATGAGCTTAATGTGTTGATCTCCTGAGCAAACTGGATATCATTTGAGGCTGATCCGTACCCTCCCGACACGCTAATATATGAGCTTGCACTTCCCAGATATCTGCGCACTGAAAGATTTCCTGAGAGTGAATTGCCTGTAGCTGACGGCACAAAATACGATCGGCCGGTAAACATATAGCTTCCGCGGTATTTTGTGAGTGAAGCGGTGTAAATATAGGTCTCTGATGTTGAAAAATTGAGGTAGCGCACCCCTCCTTCTATTTCAAACGCAAATGGCAGCGACTTGTAGAGTGAAAAACCAAATCGAAATCCCGGGTAAATAGAAGAATCAGAATAGCCGCCGCTGATATATGCATATAAACCGTTAGCAATGGACGGATAGGCATCCAAATTGAACTGCACTCCATTAGTTGAGAATCGGTTGGCATACTGCAGCCGCCCGATAACCGAGCCGTATTTAGTCTGCCTGCTGAGCTGTAGCTCCCAAAAATCCCACGGTTCAAATATGTCATCAAACCGATCGTGGCGATACGATATGGATACTGTGTGTTTCATCTGCATTAATCGGGCCGAATCTAAACCCTCGCGGGCTTTTCTGCTTGAATGATGCATGAACATGATGGTCTTATAGACCTGCTCTGATTTTGCATACTCTTTATGGGAGTACAGTACCGATGCACGCTGCAGCATAAATTCTTCATCTTTGGGATAGGCATTCAGAGCACGATCTGTAACTCGTAATGACTGTTCTAACGCACCTGAGCGAGATTCTAAATTTATGAGTGCCTTGAAAGCAGAACGGTTTTTCGGATCCTGCTGAAGAACCGTTTGCAGTTCTTTACGGGCATCATTATAGTTTCCTTCCCACCCATACAGGTTGGCAATAAAAATCCGTATGCCATGATAGTCAGGGCTCACCTCAAGAGCTCCATACGCCATCCGGCGAGCTTTCTCGTAATTTCCCTCATTAAAGGCGGCATCCCTTGCCTGACTGAACTGTTTATCAACGGATAGTTGTGAAGTTTGAGCCATAAGGCCCGAGACCGAGCCACCTAACCCCATCAGACAGATTAATAGAGCAATTTTACAGGTACCACTGCCGTCAATCGACGCCAATTTTAGTTTTTTATTGAGCATTTCAAAAGATTTGATTCTCCAGTTCATCCAGTTTTTCGTGTGACGGGTGGAAATTTTTCAATTCAGTAAATGTGGTTTTTGCTTCGCCGGTTCTCTCCAGAGCCATCAGAATCCGGATCTTTTTCTGGAGATATGAATCACTTTGTGGATGATACAACAGGCCGGTATTGATCACATCAAGAGCAGCTCCGTAGTTACCTGCCCAGTATTCAGTATCAGACAGCGCATTGTAGGTATCGAAATAAGTGGAGTCTCTTCGGATCACCTCTCTGAAAAGTTCTCTGGCCTTGTCGTATTCACGATTCCATGCGTACGTTCGTCCCATCAATATCCGAATATCATGATATTCGGGTACTTCCAACAGCAGGCGTTTTGTAATAGCCCTTGACCTCTCATAGTCATCATCAAACGCATACTCACGGGCAATTCGGAACTGTTCATCGACACTCAGGCCTGTGGAGTCAAACTCTTCAAACATTTCGGCATACTTAGTAATGAACTCATACTGATCCATCGGCCGGCTATCATACCTTTCGGGATAGAGCTTGTTATTCTGGGTTGCATAAGCATTTTTTGACTTGAATGTTGTCAGATTACCAACCAGTTCATCTCTTTTGCCCGGATTTTTAGCGGCAGACAAATTCAGACCCTCACTGATTTCATAGAGTGTATTATCACTCAGGAAATGGGAATTACTGATATAGTCCGACAGCTGATTCTTATTTTTCATGAGCGGGAGCGAATGAATGTTTCGGAACGTACGGCTCGTATCCATGGTCTGACCAATCCAGTGAACTGAATCAGGCATTGCGAGGTTAGCATTTTCTCTTAAAAATGTTGTCAAGGCAGGGGCAATATTTGCATGGGTATTTACGGATTCAAATTGCACAGGCTCCTTAATTAAATCTGAGTAGATTACAATCGGGACGTGATAGCGGGAGATTTGACTGGTTTGCGGAACAGGAATGAGCCAGTGATCACCAGTTATGATAAAAATAGTGTTTGAATAGCTCTCTCTGGTTTTATAAGAATCCATAAACGAGCGCAGGGCATCGTCCGTGTAGAGCAGTGTGGTGAGTTCACTCTTGTATCTCACAAAGCTCTCTTTAGCTGATGTGGGCACTGAAAGAGTATTCAATCGGGTGTTGAACTTTTGGGCGTACCCATTTTCATCAGGTACAGTAAACGGTGAGTGAGACTGAAGGGTATGATAAATTTCCAGACGAGGTTCTGCTTTGGCAGTATCAGCCACCAACTCCGCAATTTCAAATAGTGTTTTGTCATCAAACCCCCAGTAGTTTGCTTCTGTATTTAGCCGGCTGCCAAACCGATTCGAGATCCACTCTTTATTCACGACAAAATCGGTCCCCTGATAGTCAAGAAAGAAGTTTAGGCCATCAAAGTAGGTATTGTATCCACTGTAATAGGAGGTGTAGTAGCCCTGCTCTTTCAGCATCCTGATTATCGACGAATGCACCGGGTAATCCGGACCAAGATCCATGAATCCATTTCGCCCCGGTGGCAGCGACCCAAGCAAAGAAGGAACCATCCCAAACGTCCTCCCCGACATGCTCAGCCCGTTTTCCCAATACAAACCATTGGCTGCGAGCGAATCAATAAATGGAGCAAATCCACCCCACTTTGCGTTCCGGCCTACAAACTCTCCTCCCAGGCTCTCCACAAGAATAAACACAATGTTAGGGGGCTCAGATAAGTCTCTGAAAAAAGGACCTAAGACATCTTTTTGTTCTGATCGTTTAAGAAACGGGTATTCTGAATTTTTGATTGGTTCATACGCTACCGCAGTTTGATTTGACAGGGCCAAACCTGCAGTAATAAAATGGCTCAGTTTATTGGATGATAGTTGACCCGGTGGGTTACCTCCGGCCAGAATAGAAACAATACTTCCAAGACCAGTAATCCCAAGAACAGTCACGATCACCCCATGACGAACTTTTCCAGAGCTCCAGGAAATATACTCCATCAGGTGAAACAGAGTCCAGATTAATAGTGCGATTAAGAGCAGAAACGCAAGTAGTTTGAAGATAAGATTACTCTCAGCTGCAATAACTGTATCTGCCATCTCTTGAGTGCTGTAAGCCCAGAATTCCGGTCCGAGCGGCATAAGAGTAGCAGAAAAGTAAAATGCGAGTAAAACACCGGCTGCGCCAATAGAACCGATGATGACTGCGACGGTAAACTTTCTGACAAATGCACCGGTCTGCCTCATCAATACGAAAAGAATATAAACAGGCAGAGAAACCAAGACTATAAGCTGAAGATCTGCCAAGGCAGCAATAACTAAGTCACCGAGGCTAAACATGCCCATTCCGTGCCTGTATGAAACCAAAACAAACTCTATTCCCCGAACAACAAATCCGGCAGTCAAAAGGGCTGCCAAAACAGGCGCGTACTCTCGGCTGAAGCTATCAACGAGATCTTTAGATTTTTTCATCCTGCTTTGTGTGAACGCTTTATCATGTTTAGGGCGATTTTAGTTATACAATTGCAATTATTATTTATCGTCGGTTAAAGTATGACTATTTATAAATATTAATAAATTTTAATATAACTAATCATATTTGTTTATACTGCCGATAATAAACGAATAGTAGTTCCAGTGTTTTTTCTAAATGTTTGTGTAGAAATAAAATTAGGTGTACAAAATGCTCAAAGGTAACGTCGTTGTAATTGAGGATGATGAAATAACCGGTATTCTCATTAAAAGAATATTCGAGCGGGAATTTAAGTTCAACTTCGTCTTATTCAGAAATGGTCTTGAAGGATTAGAATATATTCAGAACAACTCTCCTTCTCTCATAATACTCGACATAATGCTTCCGGGGAAAAACGGGTTTGAAATTCTGAAGGAATTGCGAGAAAGTGAAGCTCACAAAAATACCAAGATTATATTGCTTTCAGCTAAATCTAATTCTTCAGATATTGAACGCGGATTTGATCTGTCTGCCGATGAATATATTACGAAACCATTTCAGCAGCAGGAGTTTGTCGTTCGTATACGAAAACTTATGAGGGCAAGCTAAGATTGTATCTGTCACTGACATATCAGACCGTTTTACTGCTGTTAATGTTGCTCCTCACGACATTTCTTTACCTGTTAGTGTACACATTTTGGACGCGTGCAAAAAAAAAGTACTGGAGCCGATACAAAGTAAAGTTCAGGGCAATGTTTATGCCACTGATTTTAGATTACATTGAAACAGCCAATCGTCAGTCTGATGCAGATGACGTTATTAAGAAGCTGACTCGCAGAAATGAAGACATAGTGCTCTTTCTGGAGATACTTGATGAAATAACAGAGATCCTCAATGGTGATGACCGAAAAAAGCTTAACTGGCTTATCAAACATGCGCTTTTCGATCGGTTTTACAGGAAAAAGTTATATTCCAATTCCGTAAATGCTCAGCTCTTAGCCTGTGTGTACTATAGTAAAAGTGGTTATTTGAACCGGAAAATGACCGTACGTCTAATTTCTCTTATTAGCTCTCGTAATACTAAAGTAGCGTACGCTTCAGCAAAAGTACTTCAAAATTCAACGAACGAATATATACGACTGAATACGCTTAAGTCTTTTTTTAAGCGACCAGATGCATCATCAATGATGATAGGAGAACTTCTGCACCTGTTTCACCAAAACGCAGACAAAATATATCAGATGTCCGGAATTTTGCTCAAACAACTATTGCTTCAGAAGGACATACCTAAGGATAGAAAGCAGCTTGTTATTGATTATATAGCTTATCACAATCTTTATGAATACAGTTTATTTCTGCGCAATTATCTCCAAACCGTTTTGTATCGGTTTGAGAATAAATCTCTTATAGTGAGTCTGATAAATGCACTTGGGGAGCTAAGGGTTAAAGAAGCCGGGACACTCATTCGGAGCTACTCTACAATACAGAATGCTGAAATTCGAATTTGCTGTGTGGAAGCGCTGAATCAGCTGGGTGGATCGGATAATCTGTCTTTTATTACCGGAATGCTGCTGGATATTGAGTTTGATGTCAGAAAGCGGATTATTCAAACACTTGTTCAGGATCCGGATAACGGACATTTACTCCTGGAGAAGTTCATGCTGACCTATCTTAAATTTGTATCTAAAGTCTGGACATCAGAACTGCCGCCAAATGACATGCTTGTTTTTATAAACAAATTAAGAAGTATCACTACCGGCATTCGCATCACATCTGCAAATAAAGCACTTCATTTCAATCCAGTTCAGAAATGATACAGGCGATAGAGTGGGGTATTATAACGTACTTCCTGTCACTAAACAGTGTTTACCTATTGCTGGTGATCAGTTCTCTTATTTATATACGCCAACAAATGCTTCTGAGCGATGTTGTTAAGCCTTCGAGTTTATTCAAGTCAAAGGTTTACAAAACGATAAGTATTCTTGTTCCGGCCTATAACGAGGCCGGAAACATTATCGAATCTGTCGAATCTCTACTCAGGTTAGAGTACCCCGAATACGAAATAATTGTCATAAATGACGGAAGCAGCGACGAAACCATCGAACGCCTTAAAGATCATTTTAAACTTACCAAAACGGAACTCTTCTATAAACAAAGTATCGATCATCAACCCGTCCGGGGTATTTATAAAACGGCTGAAATACCCAACCTGACCGTGATTGACAAAGAAAATGGCGGCAAATCGGACGCGCTGAATGCCGGTATTAATGTATCGGATTATGATTTGGTTTGTTCTATTGATGCCGATTCAATTCTGGAGCAGGATGTACTTAAGAAGCTGATTCAGACATTTGTCCGGCACAAAGATACTATTGCTGCGGGTGGCATTGTTCGGGTTATTAACGGCTGCAAAATTGTAAACAGGGAAATTAAAGAGATACATGTGCCGGATGGTTTTCTTGGCAGGCTGCAATCCGTTGAATATTTACGTGCATTTTTGTTCGGGCGCGTCGGCTGGGACTACCTGAAAAGCCTGTTGATCATCTCCGGAGCATTCGGAATTTTCGACCGAAAAGCGATCCTGGAAGTAGGTGGATATAGTGTAGACTCCGTTGGCGAAGATATTGAGTTGATTATCCGTCTCCACAGTCATTTTTTGCGCTCTAAGAAAGAGTACAACATCCGGTTTTTACCGGAACCCATTTGCTGGACGGAAGTGCCAGTTGATTACAAAAGTCTTAAAAATCAGCGCAACAGGTGGCATCGTGGGCTGGCTGATTCACTATGGAGACACAAATACATGCTTTTCAATCCCACATATGGCAGAATTGGACTTTTGGTGATGCCATTTTTCCTCATTTTTGAGCTAATCGGCCCCATTATCATTCTTCTGAGCTATCTCTACCTTGGGGTTCTCTTTTTTATCCCGGGATATACGAGCATTTCGTTTATAGTGCTCTTTTTTGCCGTTTCGGTTATTTACGGGATGGTTGTATCACTCATATCTGTACTGGCTGAAGAGATTGCCTATAAAACATACAGCAGCACAAAAGATATTCTTATTCTTACAGCCTACTCGTTTATTGAAAACATGGGATACCGCCAGATTCACTCCTACTGGCAGGTTCTGGGGATCATCGATTTTATTAAAGGAAACAAAAGCTGGGGCAAAATGGAACGGAAAGGGTTTAAAGCTAACTCTGCTTCCTAAATCGGGTTCGTAAAAGTCGAGTTCGATTCTTAAAATTAAAATCGGACGTCTTCCGTCGGCTGACGGAGAAATTTTCCCCAGAGGATGCCTTCGGTGAGAGGGGGTGTTCATGGGTTTTTTCAAAATACTGATGAGCATCCCCCCTGCTTCCCCCTTTTCTCGCCGCGGGCATGTATGAAAATTAAAGTCAAGAAAATATACCATTTCCATGAAGCGATGAATCGCTTTTTTGACTTTAACCGGAACACCCGCTTAAAGGCTCGTTACATCCACTTCTTATGTTAACCGACACGTCCCTTTAGGGAAAGGGGGAGTTTACTTTTATTTTTTTATGAATCGAACTTAGGTTAAAAGATCCACTCATTGAAGGTTATGTCGCTAACATTTAGCCAATTTGGGTTTCTTTCCAGAGTACTTTCCCCAAAAATAGACAACACATTGACAAATAGAACGGCCTCCCTGCTTACGCAGAACTTCAAGAAGTAAGTACCCATGCCCAAGGCATATCTGCTGTGAAACCACGCTTTCGGCTGTGGTGCCACTAACCCGGATTGTACACCAAGCCCCGAAAGCATTCTGGGTAATGTGAATAAGCCATTTGCAGCACGTGCACCACAGGCATGCCATGGGCAAACGCATCACACATGAAAATTACGCAGCAAAGAATCTACATCAAAATTTGAGCTATAAGATATATAGCGTAAATACATAAATTTCAAAACAATAAGATTCTCAAACACAGATCATCGGTAATAATCAGGGCCCTCTATCACTTTCTCATTCAGAATCTGACTGAGTCAGGGTGCCATGTTTTTGAGAAAGATTAAAAATAGTTAGTTCCGGCCGACAAAAAAACCGGATCGGAAGCAGGCTGAACCCGATTCCGCGGTTTACATAAAGTCGGTTATTCCCCCTGCCAATACTGTCATCAGCCCATCCCTCGGCTACAACCTCCCTTGGCAAAGCAATATCAAGCCAGTGTTTAGAATCAGGCATCAGTGGAAGATGTATCTGCCCCCCATGAGTATGGGCAGCTAAGGTGAAAGTTCCCTGATCAGCCGGAATATCCCTGTAAACAACGGGATTGTGCATGACTACCACACGCGGTTCATTGGCAGATACTATATTAAAGGGCTTCAATATGTCACTTTGGCCTGCCCATTTCGAGCCTAAACCAATAACATGAAAAGTGGAGCCGCTGTCGTTTGTCAAAGAATAGGAGTCGTTTTCAAGTACTATGATGCCAAAATCTTCAAGAGAGGACCTTAAATAATCCGCCATTGCCTCGTTTATTTCATCGTCTTCTTTTGCGAGGGAATAATCATGGTTGCCAAGTACCGCCACAACGGGTATCTCTTCCTCCACTAACGGTTGAAGCAGTGATACGGCTCGTTTTACAACAGATGAATCAGCTTTGTACACAAAATCACCAGCGATTAATACCACCGCAGGTTTAGATTCTACGGCTTTTCTTACAGCTTTTTTGATCATACCGGTATTTCCCCACCACATACCCACCTGGAAATCTGCCATTAGCGCCACTTTCTTCCCTACCCAGTCAGGACCCAAATTTGGCACTTCTACATCGTGTATCTGCACATCAAGAAGAAAACGGGGCTCAACAATAAAGCCCCAAACACTTAGTGCAATCAGTATTACCAGAACAATGAGCGAGATTACTTTTAAAATTTTCATTTAACGGATTTTTACCAAAAATACCAATCTGTTGATTTCTAGTTAGTTGATAGAGTTTGTCTTCAAATATAACGGTCAGCTATCGCTCTCTTTATCGCTAAAAAGAAAGCCGAAGGGTTCCAGAGTCGGGACATGCAAAAATACGATTGTGATGATGCCCAAAACGGGGATTGCCAGAATCATGCCGATGATTCCCCAAAGGGCGTTACCCACAATCACGGCCAAAATCACAAAAAAAGGATGTACATCCACTTTCTGTCCCACTACAAAGGGTTGCAAAACGTAACTTTCGAAAAACTGGGCGACCGTAAAGGTAATTACAATTCCTATTAGCACACCGATTTCGCCAGATGTGAGGTAGCCAAAAACCAAAGCCAGAACGAATCCTATAATATTACCCAGATAGGGAATAAGCGTGAAAAGCGCAGCTATAATACTAACAAGAATAAAATTACTGACGCCTGTAATGCCAAGACCAATCGAATAGGTTATTGCCAGCAGGCCTATGAGTATCAACTTACCCACCAGGTACTGCTGTACTACATTCGCTGACTCCTCAACAATTTGATTGACATCATCACCCTTTTCATCAGAAAATAGCCGTAAGAGAAACGATCGGAACCGATGCCTGTAATTGAGTATGAAAAATACGTAAATGAAAGTTAGAAGATAGGTGCCCATATACCCGGTACCGCGCCCAAACATGCTGATTATAATTGTGCCCTCACCCGACTCACCTCCAACAGAGGAGAGACTACCACTTGTCGGGAGATCACTTTCAGTTAAAAAGGTATTGCCCGTCACAAATGTTTTCAACTGTTCAATTTTAGGCTCCATCGTTTCTTTAATGTCGGGCCAGCTGTCAACAAAAACTTTGGCCTGATACGAAAGAAGGGCGGCAAATCCAAGTGAAATAAAGAGGAGTATAAAGGTGCTCAGCAGAGAGGAAAAACCCCTTTTTAAACTTTTCTCCATCCATTTTGCCATGGGTAATATCACCAGTGCCAAAATAATAGCTGTTATCAGCGGTGCAAGAACACTCTTGGCTTCCAATAACCCCCAAACCAAAAAGAAGATGCCGGTAATTATTGATGCCGAATAAAGAAGAATTCTTTTACTTCCCTCCATTTTTATCTCTCCATAATTCAGAATTATTTCTGTTTTGCTGAACCAAACTGCAAATTTCTTGTGCTATATACAAGAAGAATAATCTTGGTTAGAGGCCTGGTGATATGCTTGTAAAATCTTATTCAGCTTTTTTGACCCTAAAAATTAAATTTTGCAAGTATTAGCTATAACTGCGATAAGACAGTCTTTCCCGGGTAAATCGGCCAATGCTGTGCTCATTCAGATTTATACAGTACTGGGAATTATGTAACTATCTACCAATAATATATAACGGTTATTGTCCCTCGAATAAATAAATTTTGAATATACACATAGCAGCCAATAATTAATTTTTAATAAAGCAATCAGGAAGAATATTATGGATAACACAAAAAAAATCAATCCCTATGTTCATGAACCTAAAAAGGGAGTATCCTGGAGAGCGATTTTTGCAGGTACTTTGACGGTATTGGCAATTCTTCTGGTTCTAAATTTATTAGGACTCGCATTCGGGCTGGGTACCATTGAGCCCACCGAAGAAACCAATCCGTTGAGCGGAATTGGCACCGGGGCCCTGATATGGTGGGTCGTCAGCAACCTTATAGCTCTCTTTGCAGGTGGATTTGTTGCCGCTCGTGTCGGTGTTTCTCTTACTGATATCAGCGGTGTTGTTCAGGGGATTATGACCTGGGGCCTGTATACACTTATCTCAGCATGGTTATTAATTACAGTGGTCGGCACCATCATATCGGGTGTCGGAAGTGCTGTTGGCGGTGTGATTTCCACAACGGGTGAGGCTGCAGGTGATGCATTTGCACCGGTGATTGAAAAGCAGGTTGAAGATCTTGACATATCACTTGACAATGCCAAAAAGGAATTTTATTCCCTTATGAGAGATGCCGGCAGTGATCCCGCTGAAATTGAATCTGATATACGAGATATCGTATCTCAAGGCCTCAGAGATGGTGATGTTGAACAGGCTTTCAGAAATGCCAAGGACAGACTAACCCAGTCATTCGAAGAAGTGGACAAGGATGAACTTGTCAATATACTGGTTGAACGGTCAGGCATGTCTCAGAGTGAAGCTGAACGTGCTGTTGACAATGCCCTGGACGATTATGAATCAGTGCGTCAGGATGTTGATGAATTCCTTGCAAGGGCAGAAGAGACGGCAAAAGAACAAGGAGAAAAAGTCGCTGAAGCAGGATCCAAAGCAGCTGGCTATCTGTCTATCGCCCTTGTACTTGGATTGTTTGCAGCTGCTATAGGTGGGGTATTAGGTGTTAGAGATCTCAGGGATGAATATGAGACTCATTATGTACACCACAATCCTGAATCCGATTCGCATATGCATTCCAACCCGAGTCCGTCTAATGATCCGCACCCATCTGATAGACCACATCCGTCTGATAAACCGGGTATATAATGGGCGGGAGTTCATTAGCTCCTGGTTGAATAGACAGTGCCGGAAAAACAATGTAATCCCGGCCTTTATTCAGCCTGAAAACCCGGCAATGGACGCGCGATTGTAACTACTATTACCCCAACAAATCTTAGGGGAATAATAAACCGCTAGAACTTTAAAAATAACCTTAAAAAATAAACCCCTGCACTGAAAGTACAGGGGTTTAGTGACGGACTAAAGTCCTATTCCATGATGAAATCCGAGTCGTTATCATCCTTCTTGCTTCTGTAGTGCTCCGGGTAGGTCTGTGCATACAAACCTGAATCACCCGTTCGAAACAATGCTTTTGAAAATCTCTACCCAGTACGTGAAACCGATATTTCCTAACCCATACAAGGTGCCAGGTTAAACGGGTCATCGTGTGGCTTTCTTTCCCAATGCCCCAAAAAGATACCAGAGGTTAGATTTTTCGTAACACTAAAGTTCTGCACTGAAAGTGCAGGGTTTTAACGCTCCTCCGGGACCAATAAAAACAAGACTATGGCAAAAGATAAAAAAGAAGGAAGAACAGCTAAAGAGATAGAAGATTATACTGCAGAAATTCCATCAGATGCTTATCTATGGACTGCTTTTGGTGTAATGGGTGTATCACTAACCCTTAAAATTATATAAAAGAACGACCTTGCCCTGTTTGTGGGTCAATGGGCTGCTCCGATTTTATTGATGGGAGTATATAATAAAATAGTTAAAGTTGAAGGATCAGATTAAATCAAGCACTGCAATCAAAGACCATAAATTATAGCACTATATTATTCCTTTATGACCTACATAATTCACAAGAAAGTTTCTTTGTGATAATGTGGATTTTCTTATTTCATAACTGAAGTAAAAACGATTAAAGAAGAATTTAAGCTTCCCAGACATTCCCAGTCACTGCCGGGTGAAGAATCGGAAATGCGGTGAAGCTGATGGGTGTCACTAAACTGTCAACCAGCCATAGCCAATCGAACGGCTCCATTCAACTTGTAGCTGGTTGGGTGGGTACGAAGGTGGGCAAGTCCGTGTTGAAACCGCAGTAAGTAAAAAAAAACGAATATTATATAACCAGTAGCCATTACTCCATTACCTGAAACAGTAAAAACGGTAATTTCTTTGCTTACATACCGGTTATATTTCTCTGACACTGTTGTTCTTCGAGATCCGTTTTTATTCAACTATATACTGTGCTGGACCAATTGAAAAAAGGCTAAAGAGATAGCTTTCTACTGTAGAAAAGTCTATGCCTAAAAAGTTACGACGATAAATTGTTACTTCCCTTGTAAGATAGCCAGAAAACATTGCATAATTACTACATAACACGCCGAATCAGTATGAATCGACCTCTGTAACCATCATAACCCAAGTTGAATATAGGAATTCATAAGCCCCTATTAATGTATGAGGTATGAATTTTTCAATTTACAAATGGGTCATTACGCCTTTTTTCTGGTGAAGGGCTGGTGCTTCAACAAGCTGTTGACAAACTCGCACAGGCCATCGGCAAGAATCATCTCAATTTCCCTAAGGCAAAGACGTCTCTCGGCAGAACTCATTTTGCAAATGGAAACGTCGAAGCAGCAGAATCTACTTTATCCGAATCACTTGAAATAAAACGGCAGTTATTGCCTGATGAAAATGCAACTACAGTATGGACATGGATTAATCTTGGCCAGGTTTTAACACTTCAGGATCGTTTTGAAGAAGCTGAAACAGTGTTAATGGAAGCTGTTGAAAAGGCTTCCGCTGCTCTTCTTCAGGACCATTGGCAGAGCATCAGAACTCGGCTGGAACTTGCTATTTGCCAGCTACTACCGTTACCAGTAAATAAGATAAGTATGCAAATTTATCGTTTTCGGGAAATGCATCAGATTTCGCTGTAAGTTAAACTAAATGAATTTAGTGTAACGGCATTAGCAATAGATCAGGCAGATGGTTCTATAGAAATGATCGATAATATTTTGGCTGTTTTGGAAGGGCAAACAGATTACCAGGCAGTTCAAATGCAATCACGAGCCAGTGAATTCAGATAATAATATTTCCCCCTTTTTGTTGATGCCTGAATGGTTTGAGCGGATAGTTTCCATGCCGATGCCTATTACGCTCATTGAATTCATAAAATTGCTTCTCCCCTGGTACACCAACTAATCGCAGAAGACATTATAGTTCTCGAACCAGATCCGTAATGTCTCAAAAAGACATTGCGGATCTATCGGCATGCCCATGGCACCCCTCCTATTTCTTGAATACTATTACTATTTCATTAAATTGAGTATCTAAAAAAATATTAGGCTCAAAAATGATGTAAATTGTGATTAATTAATTTGTTAGCCTTATTTAAGAAGTTTTTAACAAATCATCAGCACTATTAAGAGACCTGTATGCATAAAGAATATCACTGCTTGGTAATATTACTTCTTCTGCTGATCACAATGCCGTTCAGCGTACTTGCGCAAGTTCAAAACCAGACTGAAATTGCAGAACCGGATGAAACCACTGCTCCAGATCGCGTTGATGTTGCGCCCGTGGCAGAAGATTCCCAAATACGGGATCGGCTTACCAGGATTTTGGCTTCAACAGAATGGTTCAAAAATCCACAGGTAGAGGTGAACGATGGCGTGGTATTTTTAAGTGGATCAACAGAAACCGGCGATTATAAAAGATGGGCGGGAGACCTGGCCAGGAATACACAAGATGTTACCGCCGTAGTTAACAGAATTGAGATCCTGGACCCGGATATATGGGATTACCAACCCGCATTTACCGGTTTGCAGGAATTATGGCGAAATATTATGAGTGCTATTCCATTCCTGATCTTCGGAATAGTGGTTTTGGTTATTTTCTGGGGAATTTCCGTGCTGGTTGCTAAAGGTGCCCGGGCTTATTTAACTAATCGTCAAATGAACGACCTCTTGCAGGATATTGCTGCACGAGGAATTGCTATTTTTGTCTTTCTGATGGGGATATACATCGTTTTTCATGTTGCAGATTTGACCAATGTAGCTCTCACAATACTGGGGGGTACAGGTTTGTTGGGCATTGTTTTAGGGATCGCATTCCGGGATATAACTGAAAATTTCCTGGCTAGTATTTTTTTGAGTGTGCAAAACCCATTTCATTCGGGTGATCATGTAGATATAAATGGCAACACAGGATTTGTCCAGCGGCTTACTATACGGGCCACGTTACTTATGACGCTTGATGGCAACCATATGCAAATTCCAAATTCTACCGTCTACAAAAGCAGCATCCTTAACTACACAAGTAATCCAAACCAGCGATTCAGTTTTGTTATTGGCATTGGATATGATGCCAGCGTTACTTCTGCACAGGATCTTGCCACAAAGATATTTGAAAAGCATCCGGCCGTTTTGAGGGAACCAGAGCCCTTGGTTTTAGTGGATAAGCTGGCTTCTTCTACTATTAATTTGATGTTCTATATATGGGTGGATGGAAGTAAACATAATGTTCTAAAGGTAAAATCATCTGTGTTGAGGCAAATCAAAACTGCTTATATAGCAGAGGGGATTTCAATGCCTGATGATGCAAGAGAAAGAGTATTCCTGGATGGCGTAACAATTCAACCCCAGAAAGAAACTGCAACTTCCGAAAAGAAAAAAACCGTGGGTACACCTGTTGCAGAAGATTCAAAATTAATTACGAAGGCAGAAGGGCAATTAGAAAGCAATGATAAGGAAATTTTGGAGCAGGCCCGAATGTCAAGATCTCCTGAAGAAGGAGATAACCTTTTAAAACCGAATAAGTAGGGTAGAATTTTTTGGTATCTGATATACTCCTAATGTCATGTCAACGCTCAATTGTCGAGTGAAGGCCAGTCAGGTTTACTCAAAGCTTATCAAGATCGTATGGAATAGCATTAAAACCTGACAGGTCTGAGACATTTCTGTATTGACTACACACTATTGCACTGTCAGTCGTTAGACTTCTTTTCGTTAGACTTCCCTTTGTCAATCGCCTCGTCAGCTTCTTGTTCATCGCCAGCGTCCCGCTGGGGTTGTTCGTCTGCGGAATCACCTGGATCGTAGTCCAGGATCACGAGCATGGGAAAGTGGTCAGATCTGATGTGAGGAAGGCGGCGAAGTTCAACAAGAAGAAAATGCTTGGATGCAAATACGTGATCCAGCGGGTAGCGCATAAGACGATTTTCGGTGTCATAGGTGGTTATCAGGCCCCGGCCTACTCTTGGGTCGAGCAATCCACTGATCCGCTGAAAAAGATGCGTAGTGCGAGACCAGGCCACGTCGTTGAAATCGCCGGCGACGATCACCGGAACGTCCCCCAGTTCTGATACCTCTTTGGCAACCGATAGCAACTCGGCATCCCGCATATCGGAATCTTCGCGATCGTCGTCTTCTTGCGCCTCTCCTGCATCTCCTTCAATGCTGCGGTCTTTATTTTCTACGTCGGGACGTTTGAGGCCCGGAGGACGAGGATGCACTCCATAAAGGGTCACGAGAGTTCCCGAACGGAGCCGCACCTGGGATCGAAACGACGGAATTCCCGGCTCTATCAAAAACCGGATCTCAGGATTCACCAGTTCCAGTCTGGAATAAAGCAGCATTCCGTAGTGATTCTTCTGCGGTTGGTGTAGCGTATAAGGATAATCGTCTTCCAGACCGTCGAGCTGGTCGAGCCATCGCCGGGTCGGTTCGCTTAACAGGATGAGATCGGGATCGGTATCGCGTATGAGATCACGCAGTTTTTCCACTTCAGGATTATCGTAGAGCACGTTATAGATCAAAAGTGATATGCGGTTGGAATTGTCTTTTGCATGGCTGTCGGACATTTGTCTGGGGTATATCGCCGTGTAGGGTGCAATGGAAATGAGCTGCCAGACCAGAGCAAGTCCAACCACCGCACCAAGCATGTATTCCCATGGCCGCAATCGACCGTAAAGATGCAGCGCCGCATAGCCTGCCAGCGTCAACCCCATCAATACGGCGAACTGTATGCGCGGAAAATCGAAGACACGTATCCACCAGGCATCGCTACGGAATAGAGGTATTGCGGTACTGGAAACCAGCACCAGTGAAAGCAGGCCCACAGCGATGCGGCATAATAAATGGAGTGTTTTTCTTTCAGCTTTTATTGACATGATGAAAAAGGGTTATTTTTCTCCATAATGGAATTGTCACTCATTCAAGCTTAGTCAACTGAGTCTTCGGAAAGTGCAATTAACAAAATCTTTGGGAAAAAACACTCCAAATGATCAAGAATAGATCTGCAATTTGAATTCTCAGAAGGCTTTGCCCAAGTGACACGTAAAACTCCTATTACCCAATTATCACAACTAAGAAGTATGGTAATTAATGTATGGTTATTAATAAAGTAAAGCATTACACAATTATGGGAACAGTTATATGAATCACGCATTTCTTTTTTTACCTAAGATCAAATGGATCTACAGGAAAGTTTGTGGGTAAGTAGATTAGGTTGTTTGTTCAGCGACCTGGGCAGAGTGGCCACGCGTGCCAGTTTTATCTTTACAATTTTTCTTTGCAGTTTGCGTAGGCTCCTGCAAGAGTCGCGATTGCCGGCTCTTATTTTTTTGTAGCAACAAATATCCTCCCCAATTCACAACTGGCAGGTACTTCACTCCTCTAACCTGAGTTCGATTCATAAAAAAATAAAAAGTAAACTCCCCCTTTCCCGAAGGCATCCACTGGGGAAAATCTCTCCGTCAGCCGACGGAAGACGTCCGATTTTAAATTTAAGAATCGAACTCAGGTCTCTCCGTACTCTACCAGGTTGTTTTGTTCAGCACCATGTTACATTTTTAATAAGATTCAACAGGTAAATCTACTACAAAAGGGGTTCGCTAACCATGAAGGTTTTTCGAACTACTATTCTGTTTTACTTTGGAAAATCAGACCTCTAACCACAAACTTTCCTGTAGATCCGGTCAAATAATGATGTCCTTTTTTAGTGTTAAAAAGTCCCCTCCTTCTTCCTAATATTTAAGCTCATCGGCTCCATTATCATTCTTCTGAGCTATCACTACCTGGGTATACCAACTTTTCATTTATCTAACTCAATTTTGCCGTCTCCGTTATTTATGGGATACTGGTCACTCCTATGCCGGATTATACACCAAGAAATTTTAACACGTTAAGGGGCTCATACACACGTCATCGTGAAGAATCCGGTTTAGATCTGCAAATAGATGGTTCGACTCTTTCACATTTCAATGATTAGCTGGCCTGACTTGCCGTCAGAAATTTCTATCAAATTTATGAGTAAATTGAGCTTTTTATTCTGATACTCTCAAAAAAGTTTAATGATGGAAACAAAAGCTGGGGCAAAATGGAACGGGAAGGCTTTAAGGCCAACTCCAACTAATGAGAGCTTTCTGTCTAATTTACCAAGTTGCTGCTTATTGAGGACGCTGTTCAGGCCTCAGCCGATCGGACAAACTCCAGAACCTGCTCAAATTCAGAATCCGTAATTTGAAAATGTAAGGTCGCCCGAATCGTGTGCTTGCCAAACGGTACCACGCCAATCCCGTTATCGCCAAACGTCTGAACCCAGTCTGTGGCCAGGCCTTCGACGGGATCAAACAGGATGATATTGCTTTCTACAGTATCAAGATCAATCGTAAAGGCCTCAGATGCATCCAGTTCTTTAGCAAACCGACTTGCCCGGCTATGGTCTTTCTTCAAAAGCGGCCAGTGGTGCTCCACGGCATAGTCTGCGGCCGCGGCAAGGAGTCCGATTTGGCGCATACCTCCCCCCCACATTTTGCGGTGTCGCCTTGCGTGTTTTTTATGGTCTGATGAGCATAGCATCATAGACCCCACAGGCGCCCCCAAACCTTTACTGAAACAGATTGACATTGTGTCGGCAATTGATCCAAAAAATGCCGGTTCGATTTCGGTTGCCGTCATCGCGTTCCATATTCGGGCTCCGTCTAAGTGAACCGCCAGCCCGTGCCCATCCGCTAATTTTCTGATATCGGTGAGTTCGGTTTTCGAATAGCAGGCGCCTCCCCCCTTGTTAGTCGTATTTTCGATGGCGATTACGCGTGTATGCGGATCCCATTCATTTTTAGTTCGAATGGCCGCTTCGGCAATTTCGGGAGTAAGTTTACCACGATGACCTTTTACCGGCCGCAGCTGTACGGACGACAAGTGAGCGGCCGACGCACTTTCGTAATTAAAGATGTGACCCAGCTCATCAATAATAACCTCGTCTCCGGGAGTCGTGAGCACATTTATGCTCAGCTGATTGCTCATCACTCCGCTGGGTACAAAGAGCCCGGCTTCCATCCCAAAAAGATCTGCCATCTTTTGCTCAAATGCATTGACGGTCGGATCCTCGGCAAATACATCATCACCGACTTCCGCCCGGGTCATCTCCATGAGCATTTCGTGCGTGGGTTTTGTAACGGTATCGCTTCTGAGATCAATCATGTATTTTGTTTGTATTTGGTTTTAATCATAAGTGCAAAAAGGACGTCCAAAAAGGTGAATCATAATCAATACTGTCATCCCGGCCCCAGAGCCGGGATCTCCTATTCTCGTTCGATAGGTGAATCCTGCCAATGGTTTGCTCTTCCTTCTATTTTAGGATGAGAGATCCCGCATCGAATGCGGGATGACGCCCATTTGGGTATACACAAATTTAAGTCATGCAAGGCAACGTAAACACCACTCGCCTGCGCTCCGCTTCGGCACTCCCCTCAATGGGCTGTGAGAAAATTGATTTCCAAAGTAATTGCGCCTAAATAAATTAAGGATTCTGTTAAATTCGGAACTTCCAGTCCTTCTAACTCACCCCCGCCCCCTTCCGTCGGTGGCCGGACAAACTCTTCGCCTGGCGGGACTTGACAGAGAGGGGAGCTTCAAAATGAATTTATAGTCTTAAAAAATTAAGTTGCCCGGAAACTTTAGTCTTTAATTTCTCACAGCCTCCAAAGGGAAGATTTCTTTTAATAGCTAAAAAATCCTTCACCGGTTTTGTCGCCCAGCATTCCGGCATCCACCATTTTCACGAGCAGCGGACAAGGCCGGTACTTTGGATCTTTAAACCCTTCGTAGAGAACATCCAGTATATCGAGGCATACATCAAGTCCGATAAAATCAGCCAGGCGAAGTGGGCCCATTGGATGGGCCATTCCGAGCGTCATGATGCTGTCGATATCTTCCGGCTTGGCCACGCCTTCATACACGCAAAAAATCGCCTCGTTGATCATTGGCATGAGAACACGGTTGGACACAAAACCGGGAGAATCGTTAGCCGGAACAGCCACTTTTCCAAGCTTGTCAGACAGATCAAGAATACGTTTTGTAACGTTACTTTCCGTTTTCATGCCGTTGATGACCTCCACAAGCTTCATTACCGGAACGGGATTAAAAAAGTGCATCCCTATAAACTGCCCGGGACGTTTAGTGCATTCCGCTAGTTTTGTGATGGAAATAGACGAGGTATTGGAGGCTAAAATAGCGTGATCCGGAGCGTGCTCATCAATAGTAGCGAATACCTTTTTCTTCAGGTCAAAGATTTCAGGAATGGCCTCAATAACCAGATCCGCTTTGTTCACCCCATCAGCAAGGTTCGTGTCAGTTGAAATTCGTTTTAGAGATGCATCTTTTTCATCTTCGCTGATCTTCCCCTTTTCGACCATTCTTGACAAATTCTTGTCAATTGTAGCTAACGCTTTATCAGCCAGTTGGCTGCCGGTTTCTACAAGCCTTACGGTGAATCCACTCATGGCAAACACATGGGCAATTCCATTACCCATTGTGCCGCCACCAATTACTGAAATTTGTTCAATCTTGCTCATGGTATTCTATGTGTTATTTTAATCCGTTCAATTGATTTCATTCGGATTTGAGAGTATGTATTTTAGAGAGGATTTACAAATCTAAATTTACTTTACACGCGGCTGCCACTTGCAATGAAAATTCTCTTCAGACTGTCACTGTTCATCCTGATCCTGCTGATTGGTGCTGCCGGTATCGCCGGATTTTACACCTTTTACGGCCAGATTCCCGACCACTCAGCTACGCTTCAAGTCAATGGTGTGCAGGCACCTGTTGATGTTCACTGGGATCCATACGGTGTACCCTATATTTACGCGAATTCGGAAGATGACCTGTATTTTACTATCGGTTATCTGCATGCGCAGGACCGGTTATGGCAGTTGACGTTAGCGCAACTGATGGCAGAGGGGCGTTTTTCAGAGTTTTTGGGTGATGCATTTGTTGAGATTGACAAGCACCAGCGAACGCTGGGCATATGGAAAACAGCTGAAACCATTATTGAAGAGACAACGCCCTCGATTCTCACCAAACTTGAAAGCTATTCAAACGGTATCAATGCCTATGTGGAACAAAACCGTGAGAGTCTGCCTATTGAAATGACTCTTCTCGGCGTCTCTCCTGTCGAATGGACACCCACACATTCTATTGCCGTAGGCCGCCTCATGGCATGGAATCAAAACATTCAGTGGAAAAGTGAAATTGCGTTCGCCCTGCTAGGCTCAGAGATAGGAAATTCCCGTGTCGATCAGCTGCTTCCAAGTGAATTCAGAGCCGGTTTTTCTCAGTCCTATACTACTGACACACAGAGTATTGCGTCGGTTGACCAATATTTTTTAGAGACTAACAATAAGTTAGAAACCATCATGCAAAGCAAAGGTGTTGCAATTGGAAGCAATGCCTGGGCAGTGAACGGCAGCCGAACTGTGAGTGGTCAGCCAATATTAGCCGGCGATCCTCATATGGGGCTGAGTATGCCCGGCAACTGGTATGAACTGCATGCCACAACGCCTGAATTTTCAATCACCGGTGCTACTATTCCGGGTGCACCGTTTGTACTCCTTGGACAAAATGAACACATAGCGTGGTCCATTACAAATATGATGGCGGATGATACTGATTTCTATCTGATTCAAAACAATCCGCAAAATCCGGAACAATATGTGGCCGACAGCTCCAACGGTCAAGCCGTGTATGAAGAGTATACCTGGCAGCAGGAGATCATCAAGGTGAAAGATTCTGACGACGTACTGTTTAGAATTCCTCACACAAAACACGGCCCGATCATCAACAATGTACATCCCGATGGAGAAAATATTGGTGTCCGGCCTGTTGCCATGCGCTGGGTGGGTCACGAGATATCGCATGAGCTTCGTTCCATGTATGAACTTAACCGGGCAGAATCGTTAGAAGAGTTTATCAGGGGGCTGCAACATTTTGGCGCTCCCGTTATGAACTTTATCTATGCGGACAAGGAAGACAATATTGCGCGGATAGGTGCCGGACGACTACCGGCAAGGTTTGAGGATGCCACATACTTTAAAGAAGGCTGGGACCCTGACGAAGACTGGACGGAGTGGATACCCTACGACCGAATGCCGCGGGAAATCAACCCTGAATCTGGGTATGTGGCTAACGCAAATAACAGCGTGGTTTCAGAAACCTATCCGTATTACATCGGGCGCTTTTGGGCCTCAGAATCGCGCATTTCCCGCATACGGTATTTAATTGAACAGAATGAACAGTCGAATTTGAATACCATGCAGCGTATGCAGTCTGATATTTACTCTGAACACGCTGCTGCTTTAGTTGAAGTCCTTCTTCCTCTACTTCGAAATTCAGGACAGGGGAATGAGTTTGAAACCGTCCTCCCCTACCTCGAAAACTGGGACTTCCAGTACAGAACAAATTCTACAGCCGCCACTATTTTTGATCTCTTCTTTCTTAATTTATCCAATCGTATTCTCGAACGAGATATTCCGGACAACCTTCTCGAAGGAATATACCGGCAGGAAGATATTCCCGTTCGAATAGTGACGAAAATTTTGACGGACGGCGGCTCCTATTTTAATATTGCGGATGAGGAAACAGAAGAGTTTCGGCTCCGGACAGTTCGATCCGCCATGGCTGAAACGATCCGTGAGCTCACTGAACAGCTGGGTCCGGAACCTTTTGCCTGGCGGTGGGAATCACTCCACACACTTACACTCCGTCCTCCTCTGCTGGGCGAAATATCAGACAACCCCGACTCACCAAAAACACTCGGCCTGATCGTTCGAAATCTTTTAAGCGAAGGCCCTCACCCCGTCCCGGGACATGGCATGACTATAAATAAAAGCGAATATAGCTGGACTAATCCCTTTGCAATGACATTGGGGCCATCCATACGCCGTATCGTTGATTTCAGTGAACCCTACCGGTCACTATCAGTACTGCCAACCGGACAGTCAGGGAACCCGCTTTCAGCCAACTATGGAGATCAAACCGACCTCTGGCTCGACGGCCGCTATAGGTATATTTACTCAGACAGCACGTTTTTCAAGGAAACAAACGTTGAGACTATGAAATTGGAACCGCTCTCAGTTCAATGATACGGTTCAATATCGTACATTTGTTATCTGCCCGTTCTTTGACCGGAATAAGCAGCAGAGCTATTAAATCAAACGAATTTAAACCGATCATTTATGACGCGTTCATTATCTTTAGTTCTTTCATCTTTACTGCTTTTTGTTGCTCTCATAACGGCCGGCTGTAAATCCACAGAGTCCGTATCTGAAAGGGCATCCGGCATTGACTATGTTATGCCACCACTTCTTGATCCCACAGATAGTGAGATGCAGATAGCGGTACACGAACCGTTTGACTCAGATGTAGATATCGATTCGCTGCTCAACAGCATGTCGCTACACGATAAAATTGCCCAGCTGTTTGTTGTTCCTGCTTACGGATCGTTTACCAACGAAAATGAATCCCGCTATTTAAGATTGAAACGGCTGGTTGCCGAAGAGAATGTGGGTGGCATTATTTTCATGCAGGGTGACGTCTATGGTCAGGGTATGATGACAAATGAGCTTCAGCAGCTTGCAAAAATTCCGCTCTGGATTACACAAGATATGGAGTTTGGCGCCGCAATGCGTGTTCGGGGCACAACCCGCTTTACGCCAGCAATGGGGATTGCAGCAACAAATAATCCCGAAAACGCCTACCAAAAAGGGATAATTACGGCACGTGAAGCAAAAGCACTGGGCGTTCATCAAATATTTGCGCCTGTGCTTGATGTCAATAACAATCCTGATAACCCTGTCATCAATGTCCGCTCTTATGGGGGTGTTCCTGAAATTGTATCCCGGTTTGGGAATTACTTTATCCGGGGCATTGAAAGCGAGGGGATCCTGGCGACAGCAAAGCATTTTCCGGGACACGGCGACACCGATACAGACTCGCACCTGGCACTGCCGACCATTAACCACAACTATGAACGAATACAGAATCTGGAGCTTGTACCCTTCAGAGTCAACATCGACAGCGGACTTCAAAGTGTGATGAGCGCGCACATCGCATATCCTAATATCAGTGAAAATGAAGGGCGCCCGTCTACGCTTGATGAATCTATTTTGAACCGTATTCTGATTGACTCGCTTGGCTTCAATGGCCTTGTGGTGACAGACGGGCTGGAAATGAAGGGCATTTCCGACCATTATGCCCCAGGCGAGGCGGTCGTTCTTGCGCTTAAAGCCGGAGCAGACCTGATGCTGATCAGTCCGGATGAATTTACAGCCATTGAGGGAGTAAAAGATGCAGTGGAAATAGGCCGGATATCTGAAGAGAGAATCGATCAGTCCGTTAGAAAACTTCTTGAGCTTAAGAAAAACCGCGGCGTTTTTGAGGATCACTCGGTTGATCTTACCATTCTAAACCAGGAAATCAACACCTTGAACTACCAGGCTATAGCTAATTCTATCGCCCGGCAGTCTCTTACCGTGCTTAGCAATGAGAATGATATCCTTCCGATCACCGACGCTAAGTTTCCTTCGGTGCTGGTAGTAACCTTGGCCGACGACAGTGATGGTGATACCGGAAGTAATCTGGCTCGTGAAATGCGAAAGTACCACCAGCGCGTGGATTATCACAATATCGACCAGCGCACCACTGAAGAAGAGAAAGCGGAGATGCTTGAGGCTGCGCAAAAGGCGGATTTGATTGTCATTGGATCGTTTATCATGGTGAGATCCCATCAGCCTATACAGCTTCCTGATGATATCAGGGAGAATGTGATGGAATTACTAAATGTAGATAAGCCATCCATGCTCGTGGCATTTGGCAACCCGTATATTGTTCGTGACATTCCCGATGTTGACGCTCATGTTCTGGCCTGGTCATCCGATTCCAATCAGGTTCGCCAGTCAGTTCCGGGACTTTTTGCAGCCGAAAAAGTGAATGGAAGGCTTACCTCAGAAGTTCCGGGACTATACCCTCTTGGGACCGGCCTTAGCTTTGAACACACCGCACTTCGGTACGATATGCCCGAAGCTGTTGGATTGCGAACGGATTCCCTGATTAACGTGGATATGATTATGCATCAGGCGATTAACGATTCCGTGTTTCCGGGCGGTGTGGTTGGCGTGATGAAAGACGGCGCTCTCGTCTGGAGCGAGGGATACGGCTATCACGATTATAATCAAACCACCGCAGTGTCTGCAGATGACGTGTACGACCTGGCATCTCTCACCAAAGTGATGGGAACAACCACCGCTATCATGAAGCTTTTAGATGAAGGAAAACTCGCGCTTGATGATACCGTTGCCGAGTTCATTCCGGAATTTGATACTGATGAAAAGCGTGAGATCACCATCGAGCAGATGCTGCTTCACACCTCCGGCCTGCCGGCGTTTAAAGTCTATGTCGACAAGTTGAAAACACGCGGAGAGATTCTGGAAGCCGTCAGAAACGAGCCGCTGGAGTATGCACCCGGTGAAGACTATGTATATAGCGACCTGGGTTTTATCCTGCTTGCCGAAATTGTTGAAGAGATTTCCGGCCAGCGCATTGACATCTACTTGCGAAATAATTTCTATATACCGATGGGCATGTATTCTTCTCACTACAATCCCAAAAATGTGGGCAGATGGTTGACCCGGCGTATACCACCGACGGAGATTGATGATGTCTATAACAGGGGTATTGTTCAGGCAGACGTGCACGACGAGCGGGCCTATTTCATGAGTGGCGTTGCTGGCCATGCGGGTCTGTTTTCAAGTGTGCGTGATATCGCTATTTTTACTCAGATGCTTCTGAACGGTGGGACGTACGCCGGCGATGAGTACTTGTCAGCCGAAATCATTGACCAGTTTACACGGCACCAGTCCCCCATCAACCAGCGGGCATACGGGTTTGATATGAAAAGCGAAGGGTTCAGCACGGCCGGATCGCTGACGAGCCAAAATTCGTTTGGTCACACCGGTTTTACCGGTACGAGTGTATGGGTTGACCCCGACGAAAATATCTCTATAATACTGTTAACCAACCGAACGTACCCCGATAGAGATTTAGGGCGTGGAATCAGCCGTGTTCGCGCCAGTATAGCCGACGCAATTATGAATAGCTTACAAACTGAATGATAGAAAAAAGCCTGAAAGAACGTGTATATTCACCCTATTCCGACAAGGATTCGGAGTGGTGCGTTATATTGGGCTCGAGCGGCACGGCTTACCCCGGCGTGCGGGTTGAAAATATCTCGTTTCCGCTCACAATCACGTCCATTCACGGCGCTATTTGCAGTTGCCTTGCCAACGGCGACAAACCTGTTGCGTATGTCACTGATTTTGAACATCTGGAAATGGAAGGGTACTGGACAGAGCAGTTCAGCCTGGATAAGCTTGACAAAGTCCTTTCGTCAGCCCCCATTTATGATCCCCTGCTCCCACTGTCGATAGATACCGAATCTGAGCTGGAAAAGCTCAGTCACCAGGCTGTGATTCCTCATTCCGATTTTCCGGTTGCCGCGCTTCTTAAAACGGGGGACGAATATGTACCGGGTGTCAATGTAGAGCTGGACAGCTGGGCGCTGGGCCTCTGCGCAGAACGGGTCGCTCTCTTCAGAGCCGTTTCTCACGGCATCACCGAGTTTTCTGATATACTGGTGGCGGCACCCAAAGGAGATTTCAACAGCCCCTGTGGCGCCTGCCGGCAAGTGTTGATGGAGTGGATGCCACGGGGCCGCATCAATCTTCATCACGGTGACAACTCGCACTCAACCCACAACATTAAGGATCTGCTTCCTTACGCTTTTTCATCACGTAACCTATCTTTATGAGTATCGATTATATTGCCATTCTGGACTACGAACATCTCGACAACGGCCTGTTTCTGAAAACGTTCGCAAACGCGGTTGCCAAACACGAGCAGCGGGGATTGATCCTACACTCCGACAGCCAATATACCGACCGCATCATGCAAACCGGCGTGATGAGAGACGATGCCAGAATTCGAGCCATCAAAGATCTGAACAACAGGCTCATCGCCCTGTTTGCCGATGAAGGCGTATCGGCGATTGGTCTGAACGGGTACCAGCGGGAGCTACTCACGATGACAGAGAATAGTATTACTGTTGATGTAGAGCAGCTTCATAAGCTGCCCCATCAGCCGGTACTGCTTCTCTCAACGCTTGTTTACTCGACAGAAACTCAGAAACCTGTTTCCGCATCTTTGGCTGATGTGGCTGTGGCGCTTCAGTCAGCTCTGGATGTTAAACAAACCTTTCTTTTTGCCCGAAGTGATGATGCCGAAATTATCAAAAAAGAGCTGCCCGGCTCGCTGGATGACGTTGCTGATAAGGAGGCGTTTTTTCAAGAGAATGTTCCTGAGGAATTTCGGGCCACAACCATGACGTCCAAGCTGATTTCGGCGAACGATTTTAGAAACTATCCGGATCTGAAGAATTATACACTGCTAACAAAGTGAATAATTGCTCGACACCTTTATCTGCAGACAGTCTCAAGTACAAAGCTTAATTCACCATTTCACGTTGATGCAGTTAACTGTTTGACTGCTTGTTCGACTAAAGAACATTATGTTTTAATTCGAGTGAAATAATGACAATCGTGATTTTGTTTTTTAGTTGCAGTGAGTAAAAAATTTACTCGTCTTTGTATCTACTTGCTCCACTCATCTGCCAAAGCCTCGGCCTGCTCCATTACTAATTGCATCGCTTTCTTCTGCTTATCCGGTGGGTATTTATATCTGCGAAGCGTTCTTCGAACCAGTATTCTTAGTTTTGCTCTTACACTTTCCCGTTTTTGCCAGTCTACCGTTGTTGAGTTCCGCAGTTTCTTGGTGATCTCAACAGCAATCTTTTTAAGTATTTCATCACCAAGCTCCCTGACTGCACTTTCATTCTCGGCCAGTGCGTAGTAGAATGCTACCTCATCATTATTGAGTCCCAGCTCACTTTCTTTTTCAATGGCTGAACGGAAATCCTTGGCCATCTGGATTAGCTCCTCAATCACCTGGGCTGTTTCAATGGCGCGGTTGTGATATTTCCTCAGCGTCTCCATTAATCGGTCACTGAATTTTTTCTGCTGAACGATGTTTGATTTGGTCCTCGACTTGATTTCATCTTTCAACAGCTTTTCAAGAAGCTCAACAGCGAGGTTTTTATACTTCATCCGCTTTACATCTTCCAGAAACTCATCACTCAACAGACCGATTTCAGGTTTATCAAGCCCTGCCATTGAAAAGATATCATCGACCCCTTCAGCCACCAGTGCATTATCAAGGAGCTGTTTCAGGATGGAGTTTTTCTCTGCATCACGCCTCTTCTGGTCAACGCTGGTGTACTTGTTGATGATTGTTTTGATCGAGTTAAAGAACGCGATCTCTTTTTCCAGCTCCTTAACTTCATCTAACGTATTACAAAGTGAATGCGCTTTATTCAGTGATAATATCGTATCTAAAAATCTCTTCTTGCCATCTTCAAGCCCAAGAATATGATTGGCCGCATCCGCAATCATCTCAGGACCGGCAGTTTCAAAACTTGAGTAGTCAAAGTCATGCATCATCCCGCGAATGATATGAAGCTTTTCCAGCAGTATTTCATACGCCTGATCGGAACCGAGTGTCGGCTGTCCTTTCCCTTTTGAATCGGTATAAATTTTCAGGGCCAGCTTCAATTCGTTGGCGATTCCTATGTAATCGACAACTAAACCGCCCTGCTTGTCCCTGAATACCCGGTTTACCCGCGCAATCGCCTGCATCAGGTTGTGACCTTTCATCGGCTTGTCGATATACATAGTGTGGCACGGAGGTGCATCAAATCCAGTGAGCCACATATCACAAACAATAACCATTTTCAGGTCATCATTTGGATCTTTAAACCGTTTCTCCAGTCGTTTCTTGGTTTTCTTTGGATGAATATGCGGCTGCATTTTAGCTTTATCCGATGCTGATCCGGTCATCACAATTTTAATCGCCCCTTTCTCTGGATCGTCATCATCCCACTCTGGCCGCAAGGCTGTGATCTGATTATACAAGTCCACGCAGATCTCCCGGCTCATTCCTACGACCATCGCTTTTCCTTCCACGGCAGATGTCCGCTTCTCAAAATGGGCAACCAGATCTTCGGCAACTTGTTTCAATCTCGGTTCCGACCCTACCAACTTTTCAAGAGTAGACCACTGGCTCTTTGCTTTTTCGCGCTCAGAATCAGATTCATACTCCTCTACAACCTCTTCCACCCGGTTGCTGAGTTCTTCTATCTCTTTCTTATTGATATCCAGCTTCGCCAACCTGCTTTCGAAATAGATAGGAACCGTAGCTCCATCATCCACGGCATCCTGAATATCATAGATACTCACATAATCGCCGAATACCGCGCGGGTATCACGATCTTCCATAGAAATCGGAGTCCCCGTAAACCCAATAAAAGTGGCATTGGGAAGTGCATCCCGAAGATGACGGGCATAGCCATATTTATATTTTCTATTCTTCTCGTCATAGGTAGGTTTTAAACCATACTGGCTCCGATGTGCCTCATCTGAAATCACCACCAGATTATGCCGGTCACTCAATACCGGGTGACGATCTTCTCCATCCAGTGTTCCGAATTTCTGAACGGTTGTAAAGAAGATCCCGCCAGATGAGCGTCGGGATAGCTGGTCCCTCAGATCCTCTCGGCTGTCGGCCTGTATAGGTTTCTGTTTTAGAAGATCCTGTGCGGCCGAGAAAGTTTGATAAAGCTGTCCGTCGAGGTCATTTCGGTCAGTCACCACCACAATCGTAGGATTTTTCATCTCAGGCTGCTGCAGCAGTTTTCCCGCAAAACAGACCATAGAGATGCTTTTGCCTGAACCCTGCGTGTGCCAAACCACCCCTCCCTTTTTAGAACCGGGCTTTACGTCTTCTGCGTAGGTAGCTCGCGGTTCTTTCACAGCAGGCACATCATCCGGAACGTCAGACGCAGTAATTACCGCCCGAACCGCTTCTCTGACGGCATGAAACTGGTGATACCCCGCGATCTTCTTGATCAAAGAATCACCCTCCTGTTCAAAAATGACAAAGTGGCGAATATAGTCGAGCAGCAGCTTGGGTTTAAAAAATCCTTTGATGACGGTTTGAAGCTCCAGCTCAAAAGCCGGTCGGTCATCTTCATGCTCTACCACTTTCCACGGCATGTACCACTCGCTGTTGGCGGTCAGCGATCCGATCCGGGCCAGGTACCCGTCACTGACCACATTGGCCACGTTGTAATTGAACAGATCCGCGATCTCATCTTTGTAGGTCTGAATCTGATGGAAGGCGCTCCAGACATCCGTGTTTTCGTTATCCGGATTTTTCAGCTCCAGCACGGCAATCGGCAGGCCGTTAATAAATAGTACGATATCCGGACGGCGTGGCTGTTTGGTTCCCTGAACCGTAAACTGGTTCACGGCCAGAAACTCATTCTTTGCTGGGTCAGAAAAGTCGATCAGCCGGATCAGTTCGGATTCCTGGTCCTCATCTCCGTTGATCTCTACATCAATACCATCGACTATGTATTTATGAAAGCGTCTATTTCGATGGACGGGCACCGGATGATCCACGGTTTTCAGCTTGTGAATGGCTTCATCCACCGCTTCACCTGGCAGTCCGGGATTGATACGCAGGATCGCACGTTTTAGCGGCTCTTCCAACAGAACGTCCTTATAATCGGAACGCATGGGTCGGTCGCTGTCGGGTGCTATTTCCGGTCCTGCTGCGGTCTGCCAATCGTTTTCGGCAAACCATTCGAGGGCGAGATTTTCGAGTTGCGTCTCGTTCATAGTTAGAGGCGTTAAGTTTCACAACCTGTTTATTCAGAGGAGCTAAACTCTATGACAACATCTTCCTGAATCAGTTCTGTTAAATAGATGGGCGGAATAATATACTCCTTAAATAAGGTATCTTTTACCTTTTCATAAAGAATTCCACGAATGGTTCCAACGGTGATCACTGCCATATGGGAAGCAAATCCTTCAGGAATGACGATTTTGTTTCCTTGTGCGTCCAGAAGTTCATTCCATGCATCCTCTTCCATTTGAAAACTGCACGTTGCAGAGATTACAAGAAAAGGTTTCTCATTCTGTTCAAACTGAAACTTTAGGGTTGCCCCCAGCACTCGGTGCTCGCGATCGTGGCCAAAATTTACAAATGTCCCCATTTGCACATTTTCACTTTCAGTGTAGCTGTCTTCAAGTATGGCAAATTCTTTCGTTGAAATGTCAACCAACTTGAAACTAAGAGCAAGTTCTTCTTTTTTCATGCTGCTAAATCATCAGTTGAAGAAGGTTTCCACAGTTGCATATTTATATCGTTTAAATTCACCTTGGATTTAACAACTTTCGATTTTTTCTCTGATAGAGTCGTTTGGACATCTTTTCGTTTAACTTCTGTTTCGAAATTTGGTACAGGAATTTCAAACAGCTTGATTCCAAGTGCAGCTTCCAGTTTGGAGATCGTTTCAAGTTTCAAATTCTGCTTACCCTTCACAATCTTACTTACCTGCTGCGGAGAAACATCCATCGCTTCAGCCAGTTCTTTTTGCTGCATTCCTTTTTCATTCAGTACGCTCAAAATTCGCACGGCTATACGCTGGGATTTTCGCAGCCAAGCCCGGTTTTCTCTGCGATAACGTGCTTCTTCAACCCAACTTCCCGTATCATTCTCAACCGTTTTAAGAAACTCTTCAATTTTTTCTTTCTTCTTCATAGTTCAATTTCTAAATCTTTAACATCATCTTCATTAAAACCTAAACTTTTCAGATGGTTTCTTACAGCATTTATTCGAACCAACTCATCATTTGTGTGAGACCTTTCTTGCATGGTGCGGGTTAATTTTATGGCGCCACCGGTTATCACATATAAATTTTCGTGAATTCGAATAGCATAAATCCTCAACCAGCTCTTTCTTACAGTTCCGTATGCTTTTTCTTTTTGATAGGTTTTAAGTCCATAAGCACTTGGAGATAATGCTTTAAATATGGTTTGCAGATTATCGGAACCACTTCGTGCTGTTTCTTTTATTAACTGTTCTAATTGCTCTGCATCTTCGATAGTTCGTTCAATCACAGTATCTATGGATAAGCCTTTTAAATCTTTCTTATTTTCTTTAAAAAACTCATATAGTCGCTGAACATCATTCCATTTGTAAAAGACAGAACGTAATTCACTGACCTTTTCATCTTCATTGAATACACTTAACAGTGAGTCTGTATCTTCGATGATACGTACTATTTTCATATCAATCAACTTGTAGGTTGATTGAAAAGTTCCCTGAGGCAAAACTGATGTTTAATTGGTGATTTGTGGCATTCATCTAGTTATGTTCTTTTTTCTCATCTTGAGCTTGTAGTAACCTGCAGATTTTCCCACTCCAGAAAGCCCGGCTCGATGAAGGTTATTTCTTCCAGCAATT
>Ga0306867_1000233_pt1 | contig 34836 bp, 29 predicted proteins | sample AntRauTorckE6831_FD_190432 | JGI IMG/M metagenome (GOLD analysis project Ga0306867, IMG submission 190432) | Saline lake microbial communities from Rauer Islands, Antarctica - Metagenome Torckler E6 #831 (v2) (version 2) | ecosystem: Environmental > Aquatic > Non-marine Saline and Alkaline >...
CGTAAGGTGAAAGCCATCCCAGCTCCAGAGTTCGTTATCCCGGTATAGTGTCACTCCCCAAAAATCCCTGCCCTCAAGTTTCCTGAATATCAGCTGACGATTTTGGGATTGTTCTATCAGCGGTGTGACGCTCGCAAGGAGCCGGGTCACATCATCAGAGATTTGTTGCTCAGTTTCCTGAAACAGCTCTTTTCCCGTGTCGAGGCTCTCTTCAATCAGTAAAGCGGGAGACTCCGGAATCGACCAGTAGTATGTATTCAAAAACTCAAAAACCCCGACCGATACCAGAACCATAATCGATACGGCAGCAGGAATCAGCAGTGGATGTTTAAGAAATGGCTTCAACTATTTTCAATTTCTGGATCTTCAATCTTAGTAATTTCCGCATCATTCCACATGCGTTCAATTCCGTAAAATTCTCTCTTCTCTTGACTAAAGATGTGGACTACTACGTTAACATAGTCAAGGATAATCCATCGTCGTGCTTCAAGTCCTTCTTTTTTCCACTCGGCTTCACCAAGCTCTTTCTTTGTTTTTTGTGAAACACTACTTGCCAGAGCACCGATTTGTGTGTCTGAAGTTCCGTGGCAAACGATGAAGTAATCAGTAAGTGTCGTTAATCCGCGCACGTCAAGTACAGAGATCTCTTTTGCCTTTTTTTCAATTAGAGCTTCAGTAATAGTATTGATTAGTGTGGCAGAATCGGCCGTTTTATTTCCGGCTTTAGTTGTGAATTGGTCCGTTGCTGTTGACTCAGTCATAGGCGGTGATTTAATTTGTAAACTATATTTTAGTTAGATTTAGAGATTCAGAGAATTATAGTCTGCACCCAGTATAAGCGTAACATCCAGGTAAAACTCCCCGGATACTTCCCGTAAGACATGCTCTTCCTCTATACCAAGGGCTCGTGCAACCCGGAGGGCGTTTTCAGTTTGATTGCTGCGGGCAATGACGACGGATTTTTCCATATTGAAATGGTCGTAATTTCCGGTTTCAACCACGTCAAATCCGTAACTTCTGAGCGTACTGGTATAATTTGTTGCTAGTCCTGCTACCCCGCATCCATTCAAGACTTCCAGCTGTATAACATTGCTGATAAGTGCAGGATCTTGTTCTGCCCGGTCGGAAGAAATTCGCGGGAAGAGAACCCTGGCAATCAATGAGAAGACTAATATGAATAGTAAAAAACCTAAAAATCCAATGGCTGAGTTCAGCAGCAGTGATGACCGTTCTTTCTCTTGTTTGCTATCTGCCATCAACAATTATGTCTACCAACCGTTATGCCTGTTCCATGGAGAATTATATCCTCGGCTGTATCCGTATCCATAATTACTAAAAGGGGAATAGCCATAGGGTCGCTGGGAAAACTCAAGCGAGATGTGTGTGTTCTCAGAAAGTTTATAGTCAAGTCGTGCACTTTCTACAATAATGCGTGACCCCAGACTTGAATTATCTCCCATGAAACTATTACCAAAAGGGGAGTGAAGAAAAGAGAGATCAACCTGTGCATTCAGCTTATTGCTGATGTCGAACAGCATTGAATTGGTGTATGCATTCAGATTCTGCATCTGCCCGCCAAAACTGCTAAAGGACATTGAATAGGAGTGATTCATGGTCATGTTGAGCATATTCATCCAGTTTCCAGGGGATGACGGACGTTGCTCATGTGTTATTACACCGCTGTAATCAGATCCATGACTTAAATCTTCTCTGAGCTGGGCTTCTGAAAGAGATACCGCGCACAGCAGGATAGCAAAAAGTAGAACTGAGAATTTCATATACAGATAATTGGATTGATCAATTGCATATTTATAATACGTAAACGGATCGACTTAGTAAACAATTTCATCTGAATAGGAATTATTAAAGATGAAGCTCGCAGAAGCGAAAGGAATCCGTGGGCAACAAATATCAGATTGGGAAGTTGGAATTGTGGTACCAGATAAAAACAAGTATATTACCCAGCTGTATACATTTTAAAGTTAAACATAAAAAGTTCGCTCCCGTATGAAAATGAAACTTACGGATTTCAAATTTGAAATCGAAGATTTTAACGTCCCCGAAGTCCCCATCGAACCAAGAGACAGTGCAAAATTGATGGTGCTGAACAGGGAAGACAAGTCTATTAAGCACGAGACCTTTTCCGACATCCATAAATATGTAAATGAAGGCGATGTCATTATTTATAATAACACAAAAGTATTTCCTGCTAAGCTGAAAGGTAAAAAGGAGAAAACTGATGCAGATATTGAAGTCTTTTTGCTGCGCGAACTCATGCCCGAAAATATGCTGTGGGATGTTCTTGTAGAGCCCGCACGCAAAATTCGGATCGGGAATAAACTCTATTTTGGAGAGGACCTGATGGCGGAAGTGATAGACAACACGACATCAAGAGGCCGAACTATTCGGTTTCTTTATGATGGTCCGAATGAAGATCTTTACAAACGCCTCGACGAAATCGGTGATATGCCGCTTCCTCCATATATTGAGCGCGAGCCTGTCGAAGAAGACAAGGAAAGGTACCAGTCCATTTTTGCCAAGGAACGCGGCGCGGTTGCTGCACCAACGGCAGCCATGCATTTTACTGAAGAACTTGTCAAAAAGGTGGAGAAGAAAGGTGCTGAATTCCTACCCGTTACACTTCATATCGGATGGGGAACATTCCGGAATGTTGAGGTTGAGGATTTAACCAAACACCGTATGGATTCTGAGAACTACCTGATCTCAAAAGATACATCAGATAAAATAAATAAAGCATTGAAGAGTAAAACAAGCAAGGTGATTGCCTGTGGTACTTCTGCAGTTCGGGTCATTGAGACCAGCGTGATGGCCAGCGGACTGTCGAAACCTGGTACGGGCTGGACAGATAAATTTATTTACCCTGACTATCCTTTCAAGTTAACAGAAGCAATTATCACGAATTTTCACCGGCCTGAATCGACGCTGTTAATGCTTGCTGCTGCTTTTGGTAGCTATGATTTTATCATGAAAGCTTACGAAGAAGCCCAGAAGAAGGACTACAGGTTCTTTTCATTCGGTGATGCAATGCTGATTGTATAATATCGTGAAGGATTCATCTTTTTCATTGATTTTACCAGCAGCCGGAGAAGGCACGCGTATGGGCACGGACATCCCAAAGCCATATCTGTTGCTCAAAGGAAAGACTGTGCTTGAACGTACACTTTCCTGTTTCCGGCAGGTGGATTCTTTGAAGCAGGTCATTGTATCAACCTCAGATACTTACAAAAAACTAACGTCAGAGCTTCTATGTAGGCTTTTTCCCGGAGTTGATACGGTTGTTGTTGAAGGCGGAGCACGCCGGCAGGATTCAATCTATAACGCGTTTCAAAAAGTTTCAGATTCTATCAGCTATGTAGCCGTTCATGATGCTGTGAGGCCTTTCATCAAGATGGATAAAATTATTCACTGCCTGAATGTGTCTGTAGAGAGTGGAGCCGCAATAATCGGCGTACCTGTAAAAGATACGATCAAGCAGGTGAATGCTGATGGGTTCATTCAAAATACGCCCGACCGGTCTCTGTTGTGGCAGGCGCAAACACCGCAGATCTTCAATAAAGATCTGTACAAGCAAGCGTTTCAGTTCGCACAGCAAAAGAATGCTGAAGTAACGGATGATGCATCACTTTTTGAAGCATTTGGTAACAATGTGCGTATAGTGGAGGGTGATCGTGAAAATTTCAAACTAACCTATCCTATCGATTTTAAAATAGCAGAAATGCTCGTTGACACGTTTAAGCCATAGGTGCGATTTATGAATGTCAGAATTGGTATTGGATATGACATACATGCTCTGATAGAGGATCGGCCGTTGATTTTGGGGGGCGTAACCCTTCCATACGGAAAAGGTCTGAAAGGGCACTCTGATGCTGATGTCTTGCTTCACTCTATAACTGATGCGCTACTTGGGGCTGCAGCACTCGGCGATATTGGAAAGCACTTCCCGGATACAGACGTAGCTTTCAAAGGCGTTGACAGCATGGAGCTACTTTCAAGCATACGCAAATTATTAGACGAAAAAGGCTTCACCATTGGAAATGTGGACGCTACAATCATTGCGGAGGCACCTAAATTGCAGGGCTACGTATATGAGATGAGAGAAAATATAGCAGAAACACTCTGGTGTGATCTTTCTCAGGTGTCGGTAAAAGCGACAACAAACGAAAAGCTTGATGCAACTGGCCAAAACAAAGGTATTGCTGTTCATAGTGTGGCACTTATTGTAAAGGAGTAACGCGCTGACATGGAAGTATATATCGATCAGGCTGTAAATTGGATTCTCACACTGTCGCCCGTGAGTATTTACACGATTTTTCTGATTGTAGCCTATGCGGAGAATGTTTTTCCGCCGGTACCGGGAGATGTACTGATTGTTTTTGGCGGATATCTCGCAGCTGAGCAAATTATCGGCTTCAATCTGGTGCTCGTAATAACTACGGTTGCCTCTGTGATGGGTTTTATGAACATGTACGCATTTGGATATTACTTTGGTGATAAGATTGATACACAACGGTCTCAATTTTGGCTAATGAGAATCATCGATGTAAAATATTTCGACCGTTGTAAGAGGTGGATGCACAGCTATGGACAGGCGGTAATTGTCGCCAATCGCTTCCTGGCAGGCACGCGATCTGTTATTGCCGTTACAGCGGGGTTGACTAAAATGAGCCCCTATACGACTATTATAAGTTCTTTTTTGAGTTCAATAACCTGGAATTTTGTGTTATTGGGTGCCGGGTGGGTTGTTCACGAAAACTGGTTTGTGATTGGGGATTATCTCAACATTTATGGTTGGAGCATCCTGACTCTACTCGTGCTTGTCGTAGGCGGTAGAGTTCTATATGTAAAGTATTTACGAGGCAAAGTTGACGAGAATAAAAAAGAGTTGAAAAAATGATCTGTTTTTAGTTGACAAGTTCTGTAAATGTGACTATTTTTGAAGTCTTTCAGTGATGCGGAAGCGAGATCGGTATGCCGTCTTCAGTTGCAGAAGCAAATGATATAACAGTATTGCTTTCTTATTACAAATATATATGCTGAGGATAAAAGTTGTTTACATACTCTTCTTTTGAAATACGAGTAAGAAGTACTTGGTATGTGCCGGTAAACATTTGACATATTGTAGAGCCAGTGGAGTTCAGGTCAGGGCAAGGGTTTTTAATCCCGACCGCTGTCAGGACGTTAGTTCAAATCCGGGCAGTATTAGTAAACGATTTTTTGACATATTGACCAGCCAGTGTAGCTCAGGGGTAGAGCAACGGTTTTGTAATCCCGACCGCTGTCGGGGCGTCGCTTCAATCCGGGCAGTATTAGTGAACGTTTTTTTGACATATTGATCAGCCAGTGTAGCTCAGGGGTAGAGCAACGGTTTTGTAATCCCGACCGCTGTCGGGACGTTGTTTCAATCCGGGCAGTATTGGTGAATGATTTTTTGACATATTGATCGGCCAGTGTAGCTCAGGGGTAGAGCAACGGTTTTGTAATCCCGACCGCTGTCGGGGCGTCGCTTCAATCCGGGCAGTATTAGTGAACGATTTTTTGACATATTGATCGGCCAGTGTAGCTCAGGGGTAGAGCAACGGTTTTGTAAACCGTCGGTCGTCGGTTCAAATCCGGCCACTGGCTCATTTTTTTGGGGGGATACCAAAGCGGCCAACTGGGGCAGACTGTAAATCTGTTGTCTTACGACTTCGCAGGTTCGAATCCTGCTCCCCCCACATGACGATATTAAATTTTGATAAGCGGGCGTAACTCAATTGGTAGAGTGTCACCCTTCCAAGGTGAATGTTGCCAGTTCGACTCTGGTCGCCCGCTCTCTGATAAAGCCGATATAGCTCAGGGGTAGAGCACTTCCATGGTAAGGAAGGGGTCGTCGGTTCAATTCCGACTATCGGCTCTTCAGGTAGCAGGTTAAACTAACAAACTCAATATAATTATAGATAGTCATGGCAAAGGAGACATTTCAACGTACCAAGCCACACGTGAACATCGGTACGATCGGTCACGTGGATCATGGGAAGACAACCTTAACGGCAGCAATCACGACTGTGATGGCGAAAACCTATGGTGGAGTTGCCAAGCAGTTTGCAGATATTGACAATGCACCTGAGGAGCGGGAGCGTGGCATTACGATCGCGACCGCCCATGTGGAGTATGAAACAGAAGACCGCCACTATGCGCACGTCGACTGCCCCGGCCACGCCGACTATGTGAAGAACATGGTAACGGGCGCCGCGCAGATGGACGGAGCTATTTTGGTGGTTGCCGCCACAGACGGGCCGATGCCGCAGACGCGCGAGCATATCCTGCTTGCCCGCCAGGTGGGTGTGCCTGAGATCGTGGTTTTTATGAACAAGGTGGACCTTGTGGATGATGAAGAGCTTCTGGAACTTGTTGAGCTTGAAATCCGCGAGCTGCTGTCCTCCTATGAATTTGACGGGGACAACATCCCTGTGGTGCAGGGAAGTGCCCTGGGTGCGCTCAATGGCGAAGAAGAGTATGAAAACGCCATTGTTGAGCTGATGGATGCCGTGGATGACACGATTCCAACGCCCGAGCGCGATATAGATAAGCCCTTCCTGATGCCTGTTGAGGATGTATTTTCAATTACAGGCCGTGGTACAGTAGCAACCGGCCGTATTGAACGTGGCGTGGTTGAGCTGAACGACGAGATAGAAATTGTAGGGATCATTGAAGATCCGATGAAGAGTGTGGTGACGGGCATTGAGATGTTCCGTCGGCTGCTGGATCGCGGGGAAGCCGGCGATAACGCAGGGATCCTGCTTCGCGGGATCAACAAGGAGCAGCTCGAGCGCGGTATGGTGCTGTGCAAGCCGGGCAGCATCACCCCACACAAAGAGTTTGAGTGCGAGGTATATGTACTGAGCAAAGATGAAGGCGGGCGACACACGCCGTTTTTCAAAGGCTATCGCCCGCAGTTTTATTTCCGGACGACCGACGTAACGGGAGCCTGCCAGCTGCCGGACGGGGTAGAGATGGTAATGCCGGGCGATAACGTAAAGCTGGATGTATCGTTGATACAGCCGGTGGCGATGGAAACAGGTTTGCGATTTGCGATTCGCGAGGGCGGTCGTACAGTAGGCGCAGGCGTGGTAACCAAAATTAATGATTAACGCTGCTTAGTACCCTGAATTTGAGTGCGAGGTGAGGCCTGAAAAAGACCTTCGCCTCGTGCTATCTACGGGTGTAGCTCAGTTGGCAGAGCACTGGTCTCCAAAACCAGGTGTCGGGAGTTCGAGTCTCTCCACCCGTGCAAATAGATGATTGTCAACCGGATAGGTGACGGATTCAATCGTCCGATTTTATTGGCAACCGTATAAGTTGAATGAAACCATGCAGAAGATAAAAGAGTTTTTAGACGGTGTAAGAACCGAAATGAAAAAAGTGAGCTGGCCACAGCAACATGAGCTGATTGATAACACAATTATTGTTGTTGTGTTTACAATCATCGTTACCACATTTATTTTTGGCGTGGATCAAATTTACAGCACAGTTTTGGAGGCTATTTACAGCTTATGAGTTCTGACAGTGAATTTGAATGGTATGTAATTCGTGTTTTTACAGGACATGAAAAGAAAGTAAAGGAATATCTTCAGAGAGAAATAGCAGAGCAGGGACTCGAAGATAAAATTGAAGAAATACTTATACCTACCGAAACTATTGTAGAAATAAGGTCCGGTAAGAAAAAACAGAAAGAGAAAAATTTCTTTCCAGGATATATGCTGTTAAGTACCAATTATGACGAAGAAGTAAATAACCTTGTTCAGGGAGCTCCGTCATGCATTGGTTTTTTGAAGACAGGGAAAAATGAAGTAGTACCCCAGCCTCTCAAGCAAAGTGAAGTTGAACGTATTTTAGGACGTGTTCTCGACAACAAAGAGATGGCGGAAAGCGGCGGTGTAGTTGATATTCCTTATAAAGAAGGAGACATCGTTAAAGTTATTGATGGTCCGTTTAAAGAATTTGACGGAACAGTTCAGGAAGTATTACCTGATAAACTTAAGCTTCGTGTATTGGTAAGTATTTTTGGGCGTAAAACCCCGGTTGAGGTTAACCTTAATCAGGTTGAATCAACAACATAAGATCTTTTTTAACGTGAGCTATTACGCAGCAAACAGAAGAATGAATCACTAATTGATTCTATATGGCAAAAAAAGTAGATAAAGTGCTAAAACTTCAAATCGTTGGTGGGCAGGCAAACCCTGCTCCTCCGGTAGGTCCAGCTTTAGGCCAGGCCGGCATCAACATTATGGAGTTTTGTAAAGCATTTAACGCAAAAACCCAGGATAAAGCTGGTACAATTATTCCGGTGGAAATCACGGTATTTGCGGATAAGTCGTTTACGTTTAAGACGAAAACGCCTCCCGCAGCAGTACTGTTGAAGAAAGCCGCTAATATTCAATCCGGATCAGGTGAACCGAACCGTAAAAAGGTTGGGAAAGTAACCTTAGCGCAGTGCAAGGAAATTGCTGAGCAGAAGATGGAAGACTTAAACGCCTTCGATTTAGATCAAGCTGCTGAGATGATTGCCGGAACTGCCCGAAGTATGGGTTTGCGAGTAATCCGAGATAAATAAGAGGATTTAAGAAAATGGCAAAGCGAGGTAAAAAATATCGTCAGGCTGCAGAGCTGATTGACAATGATATGGAGTACACAATTGAAGAGGCGTGTGATTTAGTCAAAAAGACTAAAATCGCTACTTTCAATGAGTCAGTAGATTTAGATCTGCGACTTGGTGTGGATCCCCGTCATGCTGATCAGATGGTCCGCGGAACAGTTTCTCTTCCACATGGTACAGGTAAAGATGTACGCGTGCTTGCATTAGTAAATGAAGCAAAGGAAGAAGAAGCAAATGAAGCAGGAGCCGACTTTGTAGGACTCGACGAATACATCGAAAAAATTGAGGACGGGTGGGCTGATATCGACGTGATTATAGCCACACCTGACGTAATGGGGAAAATCGGTAAGCTTGGACGGCATCTGGGCCCACGTGGGTTAATGCCTAATCCTAAAAGCGGAACGGTTACCATGGACATTGCAGCTGCCGTTAAAGAGTTTAAATCCGGTAAGATTGATTTCCGGGTTGACAAGGCAGGAATTCTGCATACCTCTATCGGAAAAGCTGAGTTTGACGCGAGTGAATTGCGTGAAAACGCAATCTCATTTCTTCAAATGATTATGAAGATGAGGCCATCGTCTGCGAAGGGGCTGTACATCCGAAGTGCTTATATGAGCACCACGATGGGACCCAGTATCCAGATCAGTCGATCATCCATTACTTCAATTTAGAAATTAAAAGGATACAACATGCCTACATTATCAGATAAAAAGGCAATTGTGGAAGAAATCACTAAAGAGCTCGAAGCAGCAAACGGTCTCTATATTACCAACTACAAAGGTATGTCAGTTGAGAATATGGCCGATTTGAGAACCGAGTTCAGAAAAGGTGACGTTCGATACAAAGTGTTTAAAAACACAATGATTAAACGAGCGATGGAAGCAATTGGCGGTTATGATAAACTCTACCCATATCTGAATGAACAGAATGGATTTGCATTTGTAGAGGAGGAGTTCGCAGCACCTGCAAAAGCTCTGAAACAATACATAAAGGAAAATGATAAGCCCGAATTTAAAGCGGCTATTATTGACGGTGATTTTTATGGCGAAGGACAGCTTGAAACATTAGCTGCCATGAAGTCTAAAAACGAAGTTATTGGCGATATTATCGGCCTGCTTCTGTCACCTGTTTCTAATATTGTTAGTGGTTTGCAGGCTCAAGGCGAAACAATTGCCGGCGCTGTGAAAACAATCGCTGAAAAAGGCGACAAATAACCAAACGAACATTACAACTTTTTTAATTATTAAACGACGAACGGAGAAATCTAACAATGGCTGACGTTAAAGAAATCGCAGAACAATTAGTAAACTTAACAGTTAAAGAAGCCAACGAACTGGCTAAAGTGCTTGAAGAAGAGTACGATATCAAACCAGCTGCAGCTGCAGTTGCAGTAGCAGGACCTGCCGGTGGTGGCGAAGATGCCGCTGAAGAGCAGACAGAATTTGATGTTGTATTGAATTCTGCCGGTCCTAAGAAAATTGCTGTCATTAAAGAGGTGCGTGCAATCACCGGTCTTGGCTTGAAAGAAGCTAAAGGAATGGTAGACGGCGCTCCTAACACCATCAAAGAAGGTGTTTCAAAAGATGAAGCAGAAGAGCTGAAAAGCAAACTCGAAGATGCCGGTGCTGAAGTAGAACTTAAGTAACCCGGTTTTTAAGCAATTTGTCAGAGCCAACACCGTTAGAATCGGTTGTTGGCTTTTGGCGTCTACAACATCTGTACATTTTACGTTATCGACGTGCAACTACAGTCGTTTCACATCTTATTATTAACCTAAAGGAGAGGCTTCCTTTTGAGTACTATTATGGAGAAAATCCCATTTACCGATCGACTATCATTTGGCCGTATCAAACACGTTATAGACTATCCTGATTTTCTGGATATTCAGCTGGAATCATTTAATTATTTTGCCCAGCTTGATATTGCACCGTCAGACCGTGCAGACCAGGGACTACAGCGAATCTTCAATGAAAATTTTCCTATAAGTGACAGCCGGGAAACACACATTCTGGAGTTTGTCTATTATTCAGTTGATACGCCAAAATATAACATGCGGGAATGCCAGGAACGTGGCCTTACCTATGCCATTCCTCTCAAAGCGAAACTTCGCCTGTCATCACTTGATGACTCCGATGAAGCCGCTGAGACTATCGAACAGGAAGTATTTCTGGGCGATTTGCCGTGGATGACAAACCGAGGTACGTTTATTGTAAACGGTGCCGAACGTGTGATTGTAAGTCAATTACACCGCTCACCGGGCGTATTTTTCGGACAGTCTGTCCATCCAAATGGTACGCAGCTGTATTCAGCGCGTGTTATTCCATTTAAAGGATCATGGATTGAGTTTACTAACGATATTCGTGATGTGCTCTGGGCATATATCGACAGAAAGAAAAAGATTCCTGCAACGACACTCTTACGTGGGCTCGGATACTCTTCTGACTTAGAAATCCTGAATCTGTTTGGGCTCTCTGAAGAAGTGGAAGTAGGCACCAAGAAAGCCTTTAATAAGAAAGCTGTGGGTCAGAGACTCGCTGTTGATCTCACCATGGAGATAACGGAAGAGGTTGTAGATGATGATACTGGAGAGGTAAAAGAAGCCACAAGTCGCAAGGTTCTTCTCGAACGTGATCATGAAATTGAAGCCGAAGATCATGAGCTCTTCAAAGAAGCCGGCGTAAAGAAAACGCTGATCCAAAAAATGGGTACGGAAGAATCAGAACGTTCAGTGGTGATGAACACCCTGCGGAAAGATCCGTCCCATGATGAAGTGTCTGCACTTTCAGAAATTTATCAGCAGATCAGAACTGGTGATATGCCCGATCCTGAAACTGCAAGACAGGTTCTGGAACGTCTCTTCTTCAGCGATAAAAAATATGATCTCGGAGAAGTTGGACGATATCGTCTGAATAAACGCCTGAAAGTGGATGTGGATCCGGAAATCCAGTATCTCACAAAAGAAGATGTTGTTGCTATTGTAAAAGAAGTGATCCGCCTGAAAGAGATGAAGTCTCAGGTAGATGATATTGATCATCTTAGCAATCGACGTGTGCGAACGGTTGGTGAGCAGCTGGGACAGCAGTTCTCTGTTGGATTGGCGCGTATGGCAAGAACCATTCGTGAGCGAATGAATTCCCGCGATGCTGAACAGTTAACGCCCCAGGATCTTGTCAATGCAAGAACTATCTCGAGCGTAATCAACAGCTTTTTTGGTACCAATCAGCTGTCACAGTTTATGGATCAAACCAACCCAATTGCTGAGCTGACGCACAAACGTCGGATGTCTGCTCTGGGACCTGGCGGGCTTACACGCGAACGGGCGGGTTTTGAAGTTCGTGACGTTCACTATACGCACTATGGCCGGCTTTGCCCGATTGAAACACCTGAGGGACCAAATATTGGTTTGATTACATCCCTTTGTGTACACGCGAAAATTAATGATTTCGGATTTATTGAAACTCCTTACCGAAAGGTTAAAGAGGGCTTAGTTACGGATGATGTAGAATATCTTGCAGCTGAGCAGGAAGATGAAACTGTTATTGCACAGGCTAATGCGCCATTAACCGATAGCGGAAATTTTGAGAATGACGCAATATTCTCCAGATTCCGCGATAGTAATGTCGGTTTAGCAAAGCCGGAAGAAATTGAATATATGGACGTTTCGGCGAATCAGATTACATCTCTGGCTGCAGCTCTGATTCCATTTATTGAGCATGATGATGCTAACCGTGCATTGATGGGCTCGAACATGCAGCGTCAGGCTGTGCCGCTACTCCGACCCGATTCTCCGATTGTTGGAACCGGACTCGAACAAAGAGCCGCAAAAGATTCCAGAGCTATCATCATCGCTGAAGGAGATGGCAAAGTTGTGTTCGTCAGTGGCGATGAAATAAAAATCAAATACGAACGATCTGAGATTGAAGAGAATTGCTATTTCGATGGCGGAATTAAGTCTTACAAGCTCAAGAAGTTTGAAAGAAGTAACCAGGATACAACTGTAAACCAGCGGCCGATCGTGGATGTTGGCGATACAGTGAAAGAGGGTGAAGCTATCGCCGATGGATGTGCTACTCAAAAAGGTGAGCTGGCCCTTGGTCGAAACCTGGTAGTAGCCTTTATGCCATGGAGAGGGTACAATTTCGAGGATGCTATTGTAATCAGCGAAAAAATTGTACAAGATGATATTTACACATCTATCCATATTACTGAATTCGAACAGCAGGTTCGAGACACCAAACGAGGTGAAGAAGAGCTCACACGTGAGATCCCCAATGTAAGTGAGGAAGCAACGCGCAACCTCGACGAACAGGGAATTATCCGCATAGGTGCAAAAGTGAAGCATGGTGATATTCTGGTAGGTAAAATTACTCCGAAAGGAGAGACCGATCCTACGCCGGAAGAGAAACTGTTGCGCGCCATTTTTGGTGATAAAGCGGGTGATGTGAAAGATGCGTCAATGAAAACGCCTCCGGGTGTGAAAGGTGTGGTTATCAACACACAGCTTTTCAGCAGAAAACGTGACGAGCAAATTTCCCGGAAAGATGAGAAAGCTCTTGTAGATGCGGAAAATGAACGCCATGCTGAGAAATTGGATAAGCTCAACTCGGACTGGGCGGACAAAATGTACAGCCTGCTGAGAGATAAAACATCACCGGGCGTTTACAACTACAGTGGTGTAGAGCTGATACCGAAAGGCGAGAAGTATAAAAAATCGGTATTTGAAGAGCTTGAACCGGTTACAATTAACGAAAATATCGACTGGGCAACAGATGGCGAGCTTGTTGAGCATGTTAAGCTGTTGTTTAAGAATTACAGAGATCTCCGCAGAGATATCGATACGGATGCCAAGCGGCGCAAGTATCAAATTCAGGTAGGAGACGAGTTACCCCCGGGCATTATCCAGAAGGCAAAAGTTTATGTTGCCAAGAAACGGAAAATGCAGGTGGGTGATAAGATGGCCGGCCGCCACGGTAACAAAGGTGTAATTGCCAAAGTGGTCCCTGAAGAGGACATGCCGTTCATGAAAGACGGAACGCCGGTAGACATCGTTCTTAATCCTTTGGGTGTACCGTCACGTATGAACCTGGGTCAGATTTACGAGACTATTCTCGGCTGGGCCGGAATGAAACTTGGCGTCAAATATGCATCTCCGATTTTTGATGGTGCATCTTACGATCAGGTACAGGATGAGCTTAAAAAAGCAGGTCTTCCCATAGATGGCAGAGTTCAGCTTTATGATGGCCGAACAGGCTATGCACTTGACCAACAAACAACTGTAGGTGTCATGTATATGCTGAAACTGAATCACCTGATTGAAGATAAAATGCATGCACGCTCCATTGGGCCATACTCGCTCATTACTCAGCAACCACTGGGTGGTAAAGCACAGTTTGGCGGCCAGAGACTTGGTGAAATGGAGGTCTGGGCACTTTATGCATACGGAGCATCCAGTATTCTGAAAGAGATGCTTACTGTGAAAAGTGACGATGTAAAAGGACGATCCAAAGTGTATGAAGCCATTGTGAAAGGTGAAAACCTGCCCGAAGGCGACGTGCCTGAGTCGTTCAAAGTGCTGCTGCGTGAATTAATGGGTCTCGGACTCGAAATTCACATCGACTAAAATTGTTCTGTTAAATAAATCCAAACGGAGGTTATCCTTTGCCGTCAACGAAAACATTAACTGTTACGAAAGACTTTTCTAATATTGGAATATCGCTCGCATCTGCCGAGACGATCCTTTCCAGATCCCACGGGGAAGTTCTTACGCCTGAAACGATTAATTACAGAACATTCAAACCGGAAATGGACGGTCTTTTTTGTGAAAAGATCTTCGGCCCGGTCAAAGATTATGAGTGTCACTGTGGAAAATACAAGCGTATTCGCTATAAAGGTATAATCTGTGATCGCTGTGGAGTTGAAGTCACACGGAAAGCTGTACGCCGTGAGAGAATGGGACACATTACTCTCACTGTGCCTATTGTTCATATCTGGTACTTCAAATCTCTTCCAAGTAAAATTGCCTACCTGTTAGGCTACTCTTCCAAAAATCTGGATCGAATTGTGTACTACGAAACTTTCGTAGTGCTCAATCCCGGTTTTGCCAGAGATCTTGGGTACAAAAAAGGCGATATGATCTCTGAAGAAGAGAAATTCGATATTTTAGATCAACTTCCGGAAGATCATCACGATTTAGATGATGACGACGAAGATAAGTTCGTAGTTAAGGATGGTGCGGAAGCCGTCGAAGGCCTTCTAAAAACTCAGGATCTTGACAGCCTGGCTTACCAGCTCAGGTATGAAGTGAAGAACGAAACGTCTCAAATGCGGAAGAAGAAAAAGCTGAAGCGTCTTCAGGTTATCGAGTCGTTCCGTGCCGCAAATCAGCACACAGAAAACCGTCCTGAGTGGATGGTTCAAAGTGTTATACCGGTAATTCCACCGGAATTGCGCCCGCTCGTACCTCTTGAGGGAGGTCGGTTTGCTACGTCTGATCTGAATGATCTTTATAGACGTGTCATCATCCGAAACAATCGTCTCAAACGACTTATTGATATTAAAGCACCTGATGTCATTCTCCGAAATGAAAAGAGAATGCTACAGGAAGCAGTGGATTCTCTGTACGACAATTCAAGAAAATCAAATGCGGTTAGAAATAACAACCGTCCTCTGAAATCTCTCAGTGACATGCTGAAAGGTAAGAGTGGTCGGTTCCGTCAAAATCTGCTTGGTAAGCGGGTTGACTATTCAGGCCGTTCTGTTATTGTTGTTGGACCGGATCTGAAAATGCATGAGTGTGGTCTTCCGAAAGAGATGGCCATTGAGCTTTATAAACCGTTTGTAATTCGTCGGCTTATTGAGCGTGGTTACGTGAAAACAGTGAAAAGCGCCAAGAAAGTTGTAGATCGCCGCGACCAGGTTGTCTGGGAAGTTCTGGAACGCGTAATTGACGGGCACCCGGTGCTACTCAACCGTGCGCCAACGCTTCACAGGCTTGGTATCCAGGCCTATCAGCCGGTACTGATTGAGGATAAAGCTATCCGGCTTCACCCGCTGTCATGTACTGCGTTTAATGCTGACTTTGATGGTGACCAGATGGCTGTTCACCTTCCGCTAAGTCACGATGCCGTGATGGAAGCATCAATCCTTATGCTAGGATCTCATAACATTCTGAGTCCTGCAAGTGGTGGTCCGGTAGCAGTACCATCTCAGGATATGATTCTTGGTATCTATTACATGACCAAGATGGGGAATGGCAAACTTGGTGAAGGAAAAACATTCTCTACACCGGATGAAGTTGTGATCGCTTATGATCAGAAGAAACTTGATATCCACGCCAAGATTAATGTTCGTGTCCCTGTAACTCAGGAAGACGGAACGATTGAACCTGAAATTATTAAGACGACCACAGGACGCGTACTGTTTAATCGTATCGTACCTGAAAGCGTTGAGTTTGTAAACCGAACACTCGGTAAAAAAGAGCTTCGAGGCCTGATCGATAGTATTTACAATACCGTAGGTCCTGTTGAGACCGCTCATTTCCTCGATAAGATGAAGGAGACTGGTTTCGAGCAGGCAACAGTTGGTGGACTATCGTTTAGTCTCGAGGATATTATTATCCCGGACGAAAAACGTACCCTGATTGAGAACGCGCAAAATGAAGTTGCAGAAATCCAGGATAGATATGAAATGGGTTTCATTACGGATAATGAACGTTACAACCAGGTTATTGATAAATGGACCAGTACTACGAACCGTGTATCTGAAACTCTGTTTAAGAGTTTGACAGAAGATAAAGACGGATTCAACGCTGTTTACATGATGGCGGATTCTGGCGCTCGTGGTTCTAAAGAACAGATTCGACAGCTTGGCGGTATGCGTGGTCTGATGGCGAAGCCTCAGAAAAGTTCCATGCAGCAGGGTAACGAGGTAATTGAGAATCCAATTCTCTCAAGTTTCCGTGAAGGACTTACGGTTCTTGAATACTTTATATCTACTCATGGTGCGCGTAAAGGCCTTGCCGATACAGCGCTGAAAACTGCCGATGCCGGTTATCTGACACGACGTCTCGTTGATGTTTCTCAAGATATTATAATCAATGAGAAGGATTGCGGTACGCTCCGTGGCATTAAGATGCAGGCACTTAAAGACAACGAGGATATTATCGAAAGTCTTGAGGATCGTATTATCGGACGTGTTTCAATGCACGAAATCATCGATCCAATTTCTGACGATGAGATCTGTGAAGCTAATGAGCTTATTACAGACACTATCGCCAAGAAGATTGCAGAGACATCCATCGAAGAAGTAGAGATTCGTTCAGTACTTACGTGCGAGACCGAACGCGGTGTGTGTGCTAAATGCTACGGACGAGATATGTCGAAGACCGGTATGGTTCAGGTGGGAGAAGCTGTAGGTGTTATCGCAGCACAATCCATTGGTGAGCCAGGGACTCAGCTGACGCTTCGTACATTCCACGTGGGTGGTACAGCGTCGCGTATGGAGGCCGACTCTCAGCATAAAGCGAAATTCGACGGAACAGTTGAATTCGATAATGTTCGTGTTGTTGAGTATGATGATGGTGAAGAAGTTCACAATGTTGTTCTCAGCCGTGCCGGTGAAATGAAAATTGTAGGTGAGGATGGAAAAATCCTGAATACCTATAACGTGCCTTACGGTTCAGAGATGATGATTGAAGAGGGCGATAAAGTGATGAAAGGTATGCCGCTTTGTAAGTGGGACCCTTATAATGCCCTGATCTTCAGCGAGATCGATGGTAAGATTGAGTACAAAGATATCATTGAAGAGGTAACCTATACTGCTGATACTGATTCACAGACGGGTCACCGCGAGAAAGTGATTATCGATTCACGTGATCGTTCGCTCGTACCTACAATTGTAGTTAAAGGTGGCGATGACAGGATCCGTGAAAGTACACTGCCTGTTGAAACTCATATCACCGTTGATGATGGTGAGAAAGTGAGCGCTGGTCAAATTCTGGCTAAGATCCCACGGGCCGCTTCCAAATCGAAAGATATTACAGCGGGTCTGCCGCGTGTAACGGAGCTTTTTGAAGCACGTTCACCAAGCGATCCTGCTGCTGTTTCCGAGATTGACGGTATTGTTCGTATGGGAGGCCGTAAACGAGGTTCTCAGGAAGTGATTGTAGAAAGTAAAGATGGTACGGATGAGAAAACGTATCTGATTTCGCTCTCCAAGCACATTCTTGTTCAGGAAAATGATTTTGTTAGAGCAGGACAAGCCCTGTCTGATGGGACGATTCCTGCGCAGGAAATTCTCAATATCCTTGGGCCATATGCTGTTCAGTCGTATCTCGTGAATGAAATTCAGGAGGTTTACAGACTGCAGGGTGTGAAGATCAACGATAAGCACATTGAAGTAATCGTTCGCACAATGATGCAAAAAGTTGAGGTTACAGATCCGGGCGATACCATGTATCTCGAAGGAGATAAAGTGGATCGTTTTGAGCTCAATAACAGAAATGATGAGCTGTTTGGTAAATTTGTTGTTACCGATCCCGGTGGAAGTGATCAAAAACTTGGCGCAATTCTTGACCGTCGTAAAATTCGTGAAATCAACAACGAATTGATTTCAGACGGCAAAGAGGAGCTTCAGACTCGTGAGGCAGAGCCCGCTATTTCTAAACCGATTCTGCTTGGAATTACCCGTGCGGCCCTCTCTACAGAGAGCTGGTTGTCAGCGGCATCTTTCCAGGAAACCACAAAAGTTCTTACTCAGGCATCGATCGAAGCTAAAAAAGATCTGCTTCGAGGCCTTAAAGAGAATGTGGTGGTGGGCCATAAAGTACCTGCCGGAACAGGATTGCTCCAGTACGATGAGCTTATTGTTGGCTCTAAAGCTGAATATGATGAAGGAGACGAGGAGGTCGAAAAAGTGTTTGAGACGCTTGGGGCCGATGAAACGGACTCTGAATCATCCGAAGAGAACTAAACAAAAAAAGCCGCGCTGTGAAAACAACGCGGCTTTTTTTTGTAATAAGTCGTCGGCTTTTATTTACCTGACTTCTCAATATTTTCCAGAAGTGATTCAGCTTCTTTGATTAAACCATCAGCTCGCTGTTTTGCATCTTCTATAACTTTATCGCTGTCTTGCTTAGCTTGTGAGGAAATCTTTTCTTTCTCATTCTTTAGCTGCTCTATTAGCGAACGGAGTTCATCCAGATAAGTATTGAGTTGATAAGATATTTTGCCACGAGTGTTTTTCCCAGTATCGGGTGCATACAGAAGAGCTAATACGGTACCTGCTGCCACTCCGGTTAAAATTCCGATTGTAAAACCTTTGCCTGATCTACTCATAATAACCTCATCTATTGTTTCTGTTTTCGTTTTTGTTAAAATACAAATTCAAGGGCCCGCTTGAAAAAATAAAGTATCATAATCGGTAAAGATATTCCGTTTTTTAAATAGTATGTTTTAACGAGACAAATAAATTAAACTTATATAAAACCGTATGAAATTTTTTATTGATACAGCTGATCTTAATGAAATTGAAGAAGCGAATGATCTCGGGGTTTTAGATGGGGTTACAACCAATCCAAGCCTTTGCATGAAAGTAGGTGTAAGTGATTTTGAAGGCCACATCGCCAAAATATGTAAAATTGTTGAAGGGGATGTATCCGCAGAAGTGATTTCAACAACGTATGACGAGATTGTTGAAGAAGGCCGAAAAATTGCTGCTATTGCCGATAATGTGGTTGTTAAAGTGCCACTTATTAAGGACGGAATCAAAGCAATTAAGACCTTCAGTGATGAAGGGATCAAAACGAACTGCACGCTCTGTTTTTCTGCATCTCAGGCATTGATTGCTGCAAAGGCCGGAGCAACTTATATATCACCGTTCATTGGACGCCTTGATGACATTTCAACAGACGGGATGCAGCTGATCGCCGATATCCGGTTAATCTATGACAACTATGCAATCGAGACTGAAATTCTCGCTGCAAGCATTCGGCATCCCATGCATTTCCTCGAATCCGCACGAATGGGCGCAGATGTCGCCACTATGCCTCTGAATGTTATTGAGCAGCTACTTAAACATCCACTTACGGATAGCGGCTTAGAGCGCTTTCTTGCAGATTGGGATAAGCTTCAGGAGTCACTCAAATCCGAGGGCTGATTTTCTAACGAAAACAACCCACAGATTTTGAATTTAAAGCCGGTGTTGATGAAAAGCGTACCGGCTTTTTTTATGGTAGTGAATTGGTGAGACCCGCTTATAAATTGAGAAATTCGACCTATGAAGAAATACGCTTAAAGTATGTCGTAAGTATGCGATTCGGTTAATTCTCCTCTAATCCACCAAATATACGTGGATCAAGGGGTAGGGGACAAGCGTCGGATATTGATATTTTCGTGACTTGTTCATGTTTGGGATTGATTACATAGTTGTACTCATGCGGAACCACCACGCTGGGTACACGAAGTACCGGAAAGAATTCATCGTTGATCCAATGGTCTCCGTAATTTTGCGAAGCTCTCACAGTAGGAACGTGGTTCCACTGTTCGGGAAGGTCATCACGTGATGGTGTTTCGATCAGTCTGTCCGGAATGTCTGCCCGTAGGAGCACCTTTTTTTGCAGGTAAGACCTGTCGCTTGTTTGCACCAGTATTTCGAGCAGGGCCAGCGATAGGGACCCAGATGTGTAAACAGCCGGAGTGCCGGGAGAGTTGAAACGTCCGCCCCATTGACGAGCACCTTCACCTGAAAATGCACTGTCCGCGTATTTCTCATCCGTTACTCGCCACACCTGAACTATATCCATCCCCGGTTAAACGGTAATACCATGTTCTATACGGCCTAATAACTGCTCTACGAGACGCGCCCCCGGTTCCGTTTTAGCCAGATTGACAGGTTTTTTATTGGCCAATGCAAAATTGGGCTCCGAAAACCATATGGCCACTTTATCCGGATCTTCGAACACCTGGAAGGCACGATCGGTGAGACGGGCAATGCGGTAGCTTCGCTCTGACTCATCCGGGGGGAGCGTTTTCTCTTTTTTCCGGCGATCGAGCGTTCGGGGAGATACCATCATCAGATCGGAAAGCTGCTGGTTGGAGATTCGCAGCCGAGCCTGGATAGTGGCCAAAATGCTTGTGCCAAGACCATTCCCAATTTTTGCCACAGCCGTGTCCAGATCCCAGGCTATGTACGGTTCGGATGCGATGTTTTCATCATTTGGCGCTACCGGATATGAAGGTGTTGATTTCTCTTGTACCATGATGCGTAATTTAGCGTTATCGACTACGTCATATTACGTTTTTTTTGCAGGGTTTTCAAGTAGTAGACCCAAAAAAAAAGGTTAAATCTCACAAATTAAATTTTCGGCAATTTTTGCTGACGAGAGAACGCCCGGCAGTCCCGCTCCGGGATGCGTACCAGCTCCCACAAAGTAAAGATTATCTACGTCTTCGCTCAAGTTATGTGGCCGAAACCAGGCTGATTGAGTAAGAATGGGTTCAACAGAAAATGCGGATCCCTTAAAGCTGTTCAGAGTATCCCGGAAGTGCAAAGGGTCGATATAGTGCTCGGCAACGATGTTCCTCTGAAGGTCAGGGAGATAATTATCTTCGAGGAACTGCATGATAGCATCCCTGTACTTTGGAGCCATTTCATTCCAATCGGTTCCGCTATCGAGATGAGGAACAGGTGAGAGTACATAAAAACCTTCGTGGCCCTCCGGTGCCATGGTGGGATCTGTGATAGTAGGCATATGGAGGTAAAGGGAGAAATCGTCGGCCAGTTCTTTTTTGTGAAATATATCGCTGAGCAGGCCTTTGTAGCGTTTTCCCAATATGATGTTGTGATGGGCTAGTCCCGAATCCGTATACCGTTTTTTTGTTCCGAAATAGATCACAAAGAGCGACATACTGTACCTGGTCCGCTCGATCTTTCGATCGGTGTATTTTCTGCGGTGTTTAGTGTCAATCATATTCTTGTAGGTGAAAGCAACATCCGCGTTCGACACCACTACGTCAGCTCTATGTACGTCACCGTTCTTCAGACGAACGCCTTTGGCTGACCCACTTTCTACGAGTATTTCGTCAATTTCGGAATTCAGATGGATTTTACCGCCCTGGTCCTCAATCAAATCAACCATAGCATTAACGATGGCACCGGTTCCGCCCATTGCGTAATGCACGCCCCATTCACGTTCCAGATAGTGAATCATAGCGTAGATGGAGGTAGTGTCAAACGGGTTGCCGCCAACAAGCAGCGGATGAAATGAGAAACAGCGCCTTAGAAATTCGTCATCAATATACTGGGCAACATATTTATACACCGTTTTATAGCTTTGAAGCTTTATGAGATCGGGAGCGACTTTGAGCATGTCAGTAAACTTGAGAAACGGTTTATCAGCCAGCTCTACGAAGCCTTTATCAAAGATTGCTTTTGTTGTGCCCAGAAATTTTTCATAGCCATCGACGTCACCCGGGCTTCTTTTTCGAATCTCATTTATCGTGAACTCATGATCATTGTTGTAGTCGAAGTGCTTGCCGTCGGCGTCAAATATTCGGTAAAATGGATTACAAGGCACAAATTCAATATAGTCCTCACGTTTTTTCCCGGCCGCTTCAAAGATATCATCAAACATAAACGGGGCGGTGATTACCGTTGGACCCCCATCAAATTTAAACCCGTTGATTTCATAGACGTAAGCTCGGCCTCCGGTCTTGTCACGTTTCTCAAACATTGTGACATTATGTCCCTGAGAAAGTAGTCTTGAAGCGGTAGCCAGTCCGCCGAATCCGGTACCAATAATGATGATATCTTTTTTCATAGTCCCTGTAATTTGTGGTTGGGATGATAACTCAAAAGTGGCCAGAATCAGTCCGTGAATTACAGAAAAATTGAGAAAACGGGGCGACAGTCAAAGATTTATTTAATTCTCTGCCTGCTTGATAAATCCATCCAGTCCCTGCCGGGCAAGCCTGCGCTGGTCGTCTCTTGCGTCACTTGCCGTATCATAGATACCATAGTAGACCCGGAATACCGACCGCCCCGATATCTGAACCTCTTCAACTCTTGTGCCGCTTGTTCGGCCGGCAAAGTCCATTGCCTCTGTCTCGGTATTGTAGGAGGCAAGCTGGATAGTAAATGTTTCTTGATTTGTTACCCTCCCTGCTGAAACTGGGCGGTCGCCCTCTTCCAAAAGAATGATCTGAACATTTGCGGTGCCTGTGTTTTCCATATCAATCTCTCTTGCCGCTCGCCTGGAGAGATCAATGATTCTGTCGTCAACATATGGCCCACGATCATTTATGCGAACCGTAACTGACTGTCCATTGTCCATATTCTGAACTTCAACAATAGTATTGAATGGAAGCGTGCGGTGAGCGGCAGTAAAGTCGTTCATATTAAAAACTTCACCATTTGCGGTTGCCTTCCCATTAAAATTTGGCCCGTACCAGCTTGCCACACCCGACTGAAGCATTCGCCCGGTGGTACTTGTTGTACTGGGCTGTGTAGAGGAAGCCGAGCGATCAGACCCAACACGGGCGATACCACAGGATTGAAGTATCAGGAGTACCAGAATCAATCCCAAAACAGATCGAAAATCTGAGAACAGACTGCCGGAAGTGATAGAAGAGAGATTTGTCATGGCGATTTACGGTGTGACGTTGAGCGTCTGTTTACGTCAGAGCTGCTATCGAATTGAGCCGAAGATCGGATTTGAACCGACGACCTATTCTTTACGAGAGAATTGCTCTACCCCTGAGCTACTTCGGCTTTTGGACAGCTCTAAATATATCCACAATTATTGCAATAAGGCAATAGGCAGTCGTATTAGAAATGCAGTTTCATTATCTTTGATTTTAAATCTATCAGACAATGTTTTATGACGGTTACTTACGCGTTAATTGGGATAACATCGGCCATTTCCCTGGCTGCTTTATACGTTGATCAAAGAATTTTAAATACCGGCATGCTCATTCCTTTTCGGGTTGTTCGAAATCAAACCTGGTATGAACTGTTGACAGCGGGTTTTCTGCATGCGAATTTTGGCCATCTTGCGGTCAATATGTTCGTGCTTTTCTTTTTTGGGATGGTGCTGGAGCAGAACCTTGGCGGCTTACAATTTGCATCGCTCTATATCAGCGGTCTGTTAGTTTCATCTTTGCCTTCGATGATGAATCACCGTGAGGACCCCCAATATGCTACACTTGGTGCGTCAGGTGGTGTAGAGAGTGTGCTATTTGGATTTATATTCCTCTACCCAACGGAAAGCATATATTTTATATTTCTGCCGATCCCAATTCCGGCGTGGATCTTCGGGCTGGGTTTCCTGGCATATAGCGTATACGAAAGCAAAAAAGGGCATGGGAATGTTAATCACGAGGCGCATATTGCAGGGGCAGTCTGGGGAGTCTTGTACCTGCTTTTCTTCATTCCCAATAGCCTCGACCACATCCTCACGGTTTTCGGCTTGTTGTAGGAAACAGAACTTACTAAGACGCTTCATAGGACGTCAGAATAGCCTGCACATCGTAAGTGTTTACTTTTTGTTGAACTGCTTACGGATGGGTTGCGTCATGCCATGCCGGATATCCATAACACCAGCTCTGCGTCGCGGTCAATACGTCCAGCAGTTCCTACGCTGTAGTGTGTGATTTTTGAGTAGGGGATGGAGTGATATTCAAATTTTTTGCCGGTAATACCTTGCTTATCGACTAACTAGGAGACCAATGTTGGTAGAAAGAAAAAGATCCCTCAGAAGCTTGTATGCGTGTGCTACAGTTTCCTGATCTGCAAGTAAGTCATTAATTCTTTCTGAATATCGGATGGATCAACAACTGAGGCGTTACCCATTATTTTATCAAAGAGTCACATTAACCTGAGTTTGATTATAAAAAACGAATGCAGAAGTCTCCCGTCGACTGACGGAGAGATATTCCCCAGGGGATGCCTTCGGCGAGAGGGGCGTTCATCGGGTTTTTTCAAAATTCTGATAAACATCACCCCTTGAGGCTGTCCAAAAAGGAACATAAAAAGTTACTAAGATTAAATAATTTGGACTTTAAATCCCTCTCTATTAGATAGAGAGGGAAATAGGGTGAGTCAGAAGGAAATTCCTAAATTATTAAAGTGGCTTCCGGGGCAAAATACTTTTTGGACAACCTCACTTTCTATAACTTGATTTATTAATCGAACTAAGGCCATTGACTAAATATTGCATTGATGCGGGTGTTTAGAATGTACGATCTCAGCCGTTGTTTTTTCTGAACGCTTTCATGAAATCAATCAGTGCATCCACACTCTCCATCTGACAGGCGTTGTAGATGCTGGCGCGGACTCCTCCCACAGACCGGTGCCCTTTCAGAGCGAGCAGTCCGTTTTGATTAGCCTGGCTTAAAAATCTCTCTTCCAGCTGTTCGTTATGTAAACGAAACGTTACGTTCATTTTTGAGCGGGACTCTTTCTGAACCGTGCCGTGATAAAAGTTGTCGCTATCCAGCTCGGTATAGAGTTTTTCAGATTTCTTCAGATTGAGCGCCCGGAAGTATTCAATACCACCATTCTTCTCAAGCCACTCCAGAACATAGTTCACCATGTAGACCGCAAAAACCGGGGGAGTATTGAAGATTTTCTTCATATGGGTTTTATAGTCCAGAATCGTAGGGATGTTGTTCTCCGCCTGTGTTTTCGCAAAAGACTTTTTGATAAGGACAACCGTCACGCCAGCCGGCCCGAGATTTTTTTGAGCACCGGCGTAAATCAATCCATACTTGCCTAAATCGAGCGGGCGTGAAAGAAAGTCGGAGGACGCATCACAAACTAAAGGAGCGTCTACGTCCGGCTCCGAGGGAAACTGAGTCCCGTAGATGGTGTTATTGCTCGTGAAATGCACATAATGAGGATCTTCGGACAGCTGTAACTCAGTGTTAAGGGGTACGCGCGTGTAATCTTCGTTTTTACTTGAAAACGGAATGTGGACATTCCCGAAAATTCTGGCCTCTTGTATTGCATTATCCGACCACGTGCCGGTGTCAATATAATCGGCAGTCCGGTCGGGTGAGAGGAAATTTTGAGGGACCTGCATAAACTGCGAACTCGCTCCGCCCTGAAGGAAGAGTACATCCCATTCATCCCCGGCGTTGAGCAGATTTTTCAGCCGGGTTACGGCCTGTCTGTTAATTTCAGTGTACTCTTTACTGCGGTGGCTCATCTCCAGAATTGATGCTCCTTTACCGCGATAATTAGTCAGTTCCTGCTGAACTTTCTCAAGAACGGGGAGTGGAAGAGTGGCTGGTCCCGCACAAAAATTATGAGCTCTCTCCATCAGTTAAAATGTGTGAATGATAAGTCCGGATTGTAGTTTGGGTGAAAACCAGGTGGATTTTGGCGGCATAAGCTCACCTTTATCGGATACATCAATTAGTTCTTCAATACTGGTTGGATACATGCTGATTGCAAGGTCTGCATCCCCGTTGTCAACAAGACGTTCGAGCTCCTCTGTGCCACGGCTGCCGCCAACAAACTCAATATTTTTATTAATACGGGGATTTTCAATACTGAAAATCGGTTTTAAAATCGAGTTCTGAAGCCGGGCCGAATCCAGATTTAACACAACATCTTTTCCAGAAGCTTCAGGCAGCGAAAGTGACCACCATTCTCCTTTGTAATAAACAGAGATATCACCCTTTTTCCCTGGAGTTTTTTCTTCTGTTTTTTCAGCGTCAAACTTATCAAAAAGTTCTTCGGCCTGCGATTTTCTCACCGTAATGAGTACACGGTTATAGGGCAGAATATTCATCTGACTCATTGGGAAGAGTACAACCGGGAAATAGTCATACTCCGCTTCTCCGGGAAACGAGCGGTCGCGCTCCCTGAGGTTTTCAGATACTCTTGATGCAGCTTTGCACCGGTGATGGCCATCCGCAATGTAGAAATTGTCTATCTCTGCAAACGCTTTAGCCATCTCTGCGGAAGCAAATTGTTTCCATAATTTGTGCACAACACCTTGCTTATCGGTATGCTCGATGAATGGCTCGTTTGTTGTGATTATCTTCTCAATCTGAAATGCTACATCTTCGGAATCCTTAAATGTAAGCATCACCGGCTCGGCGTGCGCCTGCTGCATTTGAATGTGTTTTGTGCGGTCTTGTTCTTTATCCGGCCGGGTAAGTTCATGCTTTAAGATTACATCATTATTGTAATCCTGTATGGATGCGCAGGTAAAAACGCCGGTTTGAGTATGAGATTCCGACTCCAGTTGATAGATGTAAATTGCCGGTTTCTCCTCTTGTGAATAGATTTTGGAATTGAGCAGATTCTTTAGATTTGCTGCTCCTTTTTGATATACGGCATCATCATAATAAAGTGTTCCTTGCGGAAGATCGATTTCGGGTCTAATAATGTGCAAAAAACTATGGGGGTTTCCCTCAGCCAACTCTTCGGCTTCTTTAGTACTTATTACATCGTAAGGTGGGCATGCCACATCGGATACGTTTTCAGGTTTAGGAAGCCAGCCTTTAAAAGGTTGAATGATCGCCATGATTAAGTCTGATATTTTGTATTTTTAATTTAGTTCAAGTATACAAAACCTTTCATACAACCACGTATTGTATATTTGGCATTGTATAACGTCAATTTGTTGCCAATGATCTTTATAACGTTATTTTGAAAGGTTAATATTCGGAATTCAATCGAATCATCAAATATAACAAAATTAAATATATATGTCTGACAACGAGAAGCAGGGCGGAGAAAAATTAAATTCAGGCCAGCAACAGCAAATTTTGTTTGTTATGCTCATTCAGCAGCATGAACAGATCGCGCAGATGGGGCTGGGAAAAACTGAAAATCCGCAGACGGGCAAAATAGAACGCGATTTGAAATCGGCAAAGTTTGCGATCGACACGGTTGTGATGCTTGAGAAATTCACGAAAGGAAATTTGCCCAAGGAGATATCAAGCTATGTGACGGAAACGCTGAATAAACTCCGGCTTAGCTATGCGGATGAAAAGAAAAAAGAGAATGCAGGAAGCGGAAAGGAAGATGATGGAAACGAAAAATCCTGACGCTGTACACATTCAGGCTGCCGGCGGGCTTCTTTTTAACGCTGCAGGGGATCTGACGAACCCCGATATTTTGCTGATTTACAGAAATGGCGTTTGGGACCTGCCCAAAGGTAAGCGTGAGAAAGGTGAATCAATTGCAGAGTGTGCTGCGAGAGAAGTACAGGAAGAGGTTGGGTTGCGCTCGATGCCGGTGATTGTTGCGGAACTTGGAATTACACGGCACACATACACTTTGAAAGATCAGATGATTGAAAAAGAGACGTTTTGGTTTGTGATGCAGCTCGATGAACATGTAACCGATTTCAAACCTCAGCGCGCAGAAGGGATTACAAAAGTGGAATGGGTTCCTGCGGATGAAGCGCTCGGGAAAGTTGGCTATGAGAACCTGAAGGAGATTATTCGCCGGTTTTCAAAGCACTCAAAGAATCTGGAATCGATTAACTTAAACAACAGGTGAACCACACCGTTTTAAATCAGCTGCGTTTCACCTGTAGTTAAAGTGTGATGAGACTCAGCCGATCACTCTCCAATCAGCTCGTCCATTTCCGCTAAAATCTCACCATAACGTGTCCAATTTCCTTCCTGCAGTGCATTCTGCATCTCTTCCCATAGTCCGCGAAGCTCTTCAAGTTCTTCTGACTCCAAATCTTGCCGGATGTTAAACTCTTCGGGTGTTAATTCCGAATCGGCCACCCGCGGAGTGATGGGCCCCGTAATCAGAGCGGCTCTTTCACCATAAAGGTCACGTATTGCGCCATCAAGAGTGGGCTGCATTGAAATGTCGTCTCCAATGGCAACAATCACCCGCTGTAGCTGCGGGATATCAACTCCTTCGGCAAGCAGAAAGACAGGTTCCACATACATGAACGAATTTTCGATGGGAATCACCACCAGGTTACCGCGTATGACCCGCGATCCTCTCTGATCCCAAAGTGCTATCTGCGTGGAAATTTCCGGGTCCTGATCAATGCGTGCTTCTATTTGAGCGGGTCCATAAATGAGCCGGTCTTTTGGCAATTTATAGGCTACCAGCTCTCCATAGTTTTCAGGATCGGATTTCGCGGCAAGCCATGCAATCATGTTATCCCTGTTTTCGGGGGTTAACGGGCTGATCTGCATAAACTCCAGTTTCTCTTCTTCAGGAAGCCTGGCAAGTACGTAGTAAGGCTCCATCAGAATTTGTTCGCCGGCATATTTTTCATTAGGCCGGGTCCAGAGATCTTCCTGGTTATAAAAAACCTGAGGCTGGGTCATATGATAGCGATTGAAAAGCTCAATCTGAATTTCAAACAGGTCCTGAGGATATCGCAGATGCTTTTTCAGACCTGTCGGTAACTCTGAAAATGGTTTGAACAGATCAGGAAAAATAGATGCGTAAACGTTCAGGATCGGATCGTTTTCATCAACCATATAATAGTCCACGGATCCCTCATATGCGTCAATAACGACTTTCACAGAATTTCTGATATAGTTTAAGCCCCTGTAATTCTGTGAGTAAGGGAAGAAGGATGACGTGGTATAAGCGTCCTGAATCCAATATAGCTTGCCGGACAGTTTGACGAGATACGGGTCGCTGTCGAGTTGCAGGAACGGAGTGATTTTTAGCACGCGTTCCTGAACGCTCCTCCATATCTGCAGCCGGCTCTCATCAAGGATATAATCGGACAGAAGTATGTTAATGTCTCCCATTTCCCAGGCAAATAGTAGTTTTCGGAAAAGGCTGCTGAACTGAATGCCTCCCTGTCCGGAGTAGTGGGTGTACACATTATCATCACCAGCAGGATAGTGGAGCTCCTCCAAGCTTGAATTTACAATGTAATATCCCGAGCTGTTTTCGCCGTAATAAATGGCAGGATTTTCAATGCTGAGTTCAGGATAGTTATAAACAGGAGGTAAATCCCGGATAATAAGGACTGGTTCACCCTGACGGGTTATTTCCGTCACCGGACTCATCGTAAGCCCGAATCCATGCGTATACTGAAGGGTCCTGTTCACCCATGTATCCGACTGGCTTGGCAGTGTTCGTGCAATTTCGCGGGCCGAGAGCATCACCTGAGTCGACTGGCCATCAATCATGTAGCGGTCGTTATCGACGGAGTAGAACTCGTAGTACGAACGAATTTCCTGGAGTTGTTTATATGTCTGAATGAGAAGACGCGGATCCCATAGGCGGATGTTATCCACGGCATCCTGATTGTTTCGGATATCCTGAATATCTAATGTGTCATCTGCCTGATATTCCACTTCACGAACATCATCAATCCCGAACGCGAGACGCGTCATCTCGATGTTATATTCCAGGTACGGTGTTTCGAGCTCCAGTTCATTAGGATCTACACTGAAACTCTGAACCACGCCGGGCAGCACAACGCGTCCGCCGGCAAAAACCAGCACCCCCAGAATGGCGAGGCCCGGCAGCACTTTTCCGAATGAAAACCAGCGGCTGGCGGTGACCATCACTGAAAGTGCAATGGTTATGAAAAACAGAATCCATAATGTGGGAAGCTCAATTACTATATCGGTATGGGTTGCGCCAAAGATGATGCCGCCCGGTTTGAGCAAGAGCCCATATCGATCCAGGTAAAAGCCCCATGACAACAACAGAAGCCACAAGCCGCCATTTATTGAGAGATGATTGAGAACAGGCTTTGATGCGGAAAGCCCTTTACCTTCACCGGGCTGCATTCCAAGCAGGCCCGTAAACAGGTATACGATTGCAAGAATTGCCGTGGTCAAAAAAGTTAGTATGAGCAGGGATGATTGCAACAGTTCCCAAAACGGTAGCTGAAACAGATAAAACCCAATATCTTTGCCAAACACCGGATCCACGTTTCCAAACGACTCGTTCCATATAAATTGAAGGGACTCATCCCACCGCATGTAAAAGCCAAACGCAAACATGGCGGTTATCACAAGTGCGCCAAGAGTAAAAAACTGCTTCAACCGTTTTTGCTGCTCAGGATTTTGGATATCAATGTTCAAGCCCTGAAAGGGTGTGCCGCTGAGTGAGACTCTTTTTAACTGATCGGCGAGGTACCGAAAATTCGGGACGAGATATCCGCCGATCACAAGAAACGCAGCGGTTATTAAAATAACTTGAGTTGTCCGCAGCGTCCAGAATATTTGAGAATAGCCCAGTTCTGAAAGCCAGAGCAATTCAAAGATCCAGCTCGAGGATATAGAAAAAAGAATGATGGGAATTAAAACGATCAGCAGTAAACGAACGGTTTTAAAAGACATAGAGACGATTTATATGGTGCGATATAGTTCCGTGCAATCAGCCGGACGATGAATATTATTACTCTCAGATCAGGTGCGAAGACCTGAATGAGAATCACCGGATGAAATGTGCAGTATTACTCGGGCTTAAAATACAAAAAAAGAAGCTCACTATTGTGAGACGGCCGGAAACAGCGAATTTAGTTTCAGATGTGATGATAGTAGTGATGAGTTCTGGCTGTAAATACGGTTACACTCAAAAGTTGAGGAGATAGTATTGATCCCGATGAAATGTAAAACGTCTGCTTTCAAGCGTTGATGAGCTCGTGTTCTTCGGCAGAATCGATAGTAAAGTAGAATGTAGTTCCCTTTTCAACCTCGGATCTAAACCAAATGGATCCGCCATGTTTTTCAACATACTCCTTGCAGAGGTTCAGGCCAAGTCCGCTGCCTTTCTCTTTATTAGTACCTGTGCTCGTGAAGTGTTCATCAGAGAAGATTTTATTCTGGTCTTTTTTCGGTATTCCAACTCCGTGGTCTTCCACGGCAATCTGAAACATACCGTTGTCAGACTTTTGTGATTTAATGTAAATCGATGAGCCGGCATTACTGAATTTTATGGCATTCGCGATCAGATTCCTGAGTACAAGCTTCATCAGGTCATAGTCAGCATATATCATTGTACGTTCCGAAACTTCCGTGATCAGGTCTATCTCTTTTGATTCGAGCTGCAGCGTAAACTGATCCAGCACAGATTGTACAGCCAGGTGTAAATCGAACGCTCGCTTGTTGATGGAAAGTCCGTTCATTTGCGATTGAGCCCAGCCCAGAAGATTATCCATCATGCTTGAGTTTTCAAGCATATTCTTTTCCAGGTTGGCAGTTAGTTCATTTGTCTCTTTTTCTGACAGATCATGTTCGCGGAGTAAATACAATAGACTCTGCAACGACCCCAGCGGGCCCCGGAGATCGTGAGCAATAATAGCGAAAAGTTTAGTTTTGATATTATTCAGGCGTTCAAGCTCCTCTTTTTGATCCTGAACCGTTTGGTTAAGTTTTTTAAGCTGCCGGTTGGAGTCAATGAGTTTATGATTTGCAGCTTTTCTTTTCTGATTGATACGCAGAAGAACAAAACCCGCTATCAAAAGCATAGTGATTCCCGCAAGACCTAAAATAATGATCAATCGCTGTTGCTGAAGTTGCGCCTGTTGCTGCTCACGCTGGATTTCAATGAACTGTTTTTCCTGTTCGGTCCGTCTGAGGTTGAACTTCGTTTCATACTGAGCACGAAGGCGGTCACTTTCCATAGATCGCATCTCTTCTTCAAGCTCATTCACTCTCTCAAGCCATGACAGGGCTTTTTCTGAGTTTTCTGTTTCTTTATATGCACTGTACATGTTTTGATAGGCGGTAACCATCATTCCGGGATTGCCGGTCTCTTCCGTCAAAGAGACTCCTTTCTGATAGCGTTCGATCGCTTCGTCTATGTTGCCAATGTTTAACTCAAGCTCTCCAAGACCGTTTGTGCTGTAAAAAATACCGGGTATAATGTTTACTTCTTCACTGCGTGAAAGCGATTCATTCAGATATTCGCGCGCCATACTAAAGTCATCTTTAGCAAGATTGAGCATCCCAAGATTGTAAATGACCTGAATTTCACCGTTCACATTGCCCGATTCCTGATGCATGTTAAGTACCCTGGAATATGCGTACTCTGCATCCGTGTAACGCTCTGTTGCCATGTAAGTGTTACCAAGATTGAGCAGAACACGAACTAAATTTGTCTGTAGCCCTTCGGCCTCACTCACCTCCCTCGACTGGTTCAGGTAATACTCAGCCTGCTCGTAGTTTTCAATTTCATTATACTTATCACCTAAATTATTGGTGATGATAGCGATAAATTCGTTGTTACCGAGCTCTTCCGAGCGTTCCAGCGCTTCAAAATAATTCTGAAGCGCTTTGTTGATTTCACCCTGTGAGGCATATGCCGTTGCGAGATTAGTAAGAACCCCAACAGAGTACCTATCATTTCCCACACTGTCGGCTAAGGAGAGAACCTGCTCGTAAAGGTCAATAGCAATTATGCTGCGACCTGCTTTAGCGTGCCCGTTACCAAGGCTATTAAGGGCCTGCTTAAGGTCATCATCAGTTACCGCAAGATCACGGGCTTTTTCTGAATAGTATACAGTTGAGTCGGGCTCGTTACGATCTAAAAATTGCCCTGCAAGCGAGATGTACAAATCGAAGATAGTTTCTGTATGTCCTGCTTCTTTTGCCAGTTTAAGTCCCTGATGACTTAAATTATATGCTTCTGACAACCTGTAAATGCGCATCAAACTGTCAACATCTGCTTTTATGGAATCAAGCGATGAGATGTTCAGAGATGCGGCATTCAGTTCTGTATGCTCTTGTGATTGTTGATTTTGTACAGGGTTAGTTTCCTGAAATGCATGAGGCAACAGAAATGCGGACAGAGAAATTATTACAAAAGAATGTTTTAAAAAATCCATAGTCAGGAGATGGACGAAATGAACATAAGGTGTGAGGACGTTATCGGCACTACTGGAGTAAACCTTAATGTTAAAAAGCGTTCAAAATTTAAATAAGCGTCAGTTGAAAAGGGGTATTTTTTGAAGCTAAATAATACGCTAAAAAAAACAATTTAATAATTCGTTCTTTCAGTATCTGAATATTTTTATTAAAAGGTTAGCCATCAGGTAGACGTGTATGAAGAACAATAATTCATTGTTCACCCCAATATTCGCCAGTTAAACAGCTTATGAATAAATCTTTTTGACAATATGCACTTCTAATCAGTCGCTGCGGAGGGGCGAATAAAACTTGGATTTTGTGACTGATCGGTCCGCTCAGCTTCTATTTTTTGATTGTAATACTGTTCTACGTCTTTCAGCGTATCGACATCACCGGGTCCGAGATCCCAGCGAATGGCTTTAAACCGCGGTAAGCGCAGAGTATAGCCTGCTTTTGTTCGCCGGTTGACCTGAACATCATCAAACTCTATTTCGATGATAAGCTCAGGAAGCAGCCCGAGTGTGGGGCCATATTTTTCAACTCTAAGTTCCTTGATCTTTTTGTTCATTCGCTTGAGTTCATCATCGGTATAACCGCCATACGCTTTACCTATCGGGATGAACTCTTCTTCGTAACGCTCGTCGTCTTTCACCGAAATGCCGAGCGTGAAGTCGGAATATGTTCCACCGCGCTTTCCGCTTCCGGCGTGAGCATACATCATCACCGTATCAAACGTGCCGCCCGGCTTTTTTACTTTAAGCCAGGATTTTCTGCGCTGGCCGTATTCGTATGTGCTGTCTTCTCTTTTAAGCATCAGACCTTCGTTTCCGTGGGAGAGTGCTTTTTCAAACAGCCTGTCCAGGTGGTCACGGTCGTCAACGGGGAATTGCAGTGACATAGGAATGTCATGAGATTCCGATAGTTGCTGAAGCTGTGATCGGCGCTCCTTTAGGGACTCGTCAAAAATAGGCTGCCGGCCGTTGAACAGCAGATCGTAGGCGATAAAAATTACAGGGTATTTATCGAGTATCTTTTTGCCGGGCTTTTTAATTCCCATTCGCTTCTGGAGCAGCTGAAACGGCTGAATGGTATTCTCTTTGAAGACGCATATTTCACCGTCCAGGACGGTTGGCTGCAACTGCTTATTGCGAAAGTGTGAAGTAATCTCCGGAAAGGTTTTTGTGATATCATTCAGATCCCGGCTGAAGAGTTTGATCTGGTCGCCTTCCGCATGAAGCTGGCACCGCATGCCGTCGAACTTCTCTTCACAAATATAGCCGTCGAGACTGTCCAGTGCCCGGCTTTCAATCGGAGATGCGAGCATAAATGAGAGCGGATGAAACAGCTTGAATGTCGCCTCATGAAGGCGAT
>Ga0306867_1000234_pt1 | contig 34613 bp, 25 predicted proteins | sample AntRauTorckE6831_FD_190432 | JGI IMG/M metagenome (GOLD analysis project Ga0306867, IMG submission 190432) | Saline lake microbial communities from Rauer Islands, Antarctica - Metagenome Torckler E6 #831 (v2) (version 2) | ecosystem: Environmental > Aquatic > Non-marine Saline and Alkaline >...
GAAAAATTTAAGAACTAACACTTTGGGAGCTTCCCCTGCTACTCTTAAAAAGATGCCGGAAAAACAGTTACAGAAGAAGTTGGAAAGATTCGGTAGTAATACTCGGTAGTAAAGTTAGGTAGTGAAAAAGAATAATATAATACAAAGATTGTAATGGTTCATCTAAGTATCCTTTCACCCACCCTTAAGTAGAAATTTAGAATAGAGTGAAGATAAGATGCTGAGATGAAAAAATAGTGAGAAAAGCCCTAATAACCACATATAGAAAAATTGTGAATTTGTTTAAAAGAAAAAATTCACAGTGAATCGTAAAGCCAATGATCTTTAAAGCGCTCAGTTTAATATCGTCTCAATTAAATGAATACATCGAGCCTTTAGCGGGCGACGCTGAAGTAATCATTGGTAATATAGCACTCCATGAATTACCGGATCAAAATGAGCTAAAAGATAAAGTTGTAGTAAGTGTCATTAATATAGAGGAGGAAGCTACCTTGAAAAACTACACCAGGGAGTCAAAGATCGGGAGTTCAGTCAGATACTTCCATCACCCTGTACATATGAATTTATACCTGCTCTTTACAGCTAACTACCCCCAATCATACGATACGGCTTTGATCAGGCTGTCGAGTATTATTCGCTTTTTTCAACACAGACATTCTTTCGACATCCAATCAGCTCAGCCGCTTCCGGATACCGTGGATATTACAGATCCGGATGACATGGATATGCTGCTAAAAATTGAGCTGTGTACATTAACATTTGAACAGATCAATTACCTGTGGGGCACCTTAGGCGGCAAGCAAATGCCTTTTGTTCTGTACAAGGCTAGGCTGGTAACCATTCAGGAAAACAAAATATTCAAAGAAGGAGGAATCATCGAGGAAATCAGAACAGATTTGATTTCCAATAGCAATGATTGTTGAAATATGAGTACAATACTTTATAAACGATTATTTGAAGTCCGCATCCTGCACGACTACTTTTTGTCGAAAGCGGACCTCACCAGTTATTATACGCTGAGTGAAAACGATAAAGATGAATTTTTAAAATCAAGAATTTCACGGGAGCAATATAATACCGGCAATTATCTTGAGGTCGTTCCATCAGCATCTACTCAGACTATTTTTGATAACTATCGCCTCCGCATAGCCACAACGCCATCAGGTTTTATCGTGGGAGTGAAAGTAAAACCTCAGTTGAATGACATCGGTGAAGAGAAGTACCTCCCAACTATAGCGTTGAATGGTGACCTCAGGCTCGGGTTTCATCTCCGTATAAAAGACACCGGTTTCAACACGTATACAAACTTGAAAATCCGGCAACCCGCTTCCGCCCGTTATTATTTTTCAAATACAAATGCTGATAATGTAAAAGATTTTCCTTCGCTTTCACTGCCAACGGCTGATTTTCAGTCCGGTAAAACGTACGAGCCCGGTGAATTGGCTTTTGTAGGAGGAAATTTACAGGAAGCCCTGGAAGAAACTACAAGCAGTGATGCTTCTGCCTGGAGGCAGGTTGACGGGAATGGTTATGCCAATGAGCAAGACCGTACGCTGTTACCTAAATTGTTTCCATATACCCTTTCTGAGGAAACCGGTGTTGCAGAATTCACCCTTAAAAAACAGGATAGTACGGTGGTGAAAAAAGTGACATTCAATACCTCAGGAGCTATTCAAACACTATATCTGGATTTCAGACAATCCGACATTGAAGACGGTCATTATTTGCTTGAAATCAGCACTGATAGTTTCACGGAGACGGTGCCGGTTGACCTGAGCGATGAACTCTACCGGCGAACTGATGCGGGTGCAATGGTTATAAAAACCGATGTTACCGACACCGATTTCAGAGTATTGAATAACGATGGTACACTGATTACCAAAATAAATGCAGACGATACTTCTGTCCCGCACCCCCTTTTTGAAATCAGGTTTAAACGGCGCGGCACCTACTGGCGGTATCGCTCAGATACCGGAGGAAATCTGAAGGCCACGGCCGACACCCAACCGTTTTTGAATGAAGTAGGAAGTGATTTAATCACAAAGGATCTGAGGCCGCTTACCTACTATCCTACGTTTTTTGCAAATCCGCCTCAGCCAGAGGTTTATCTGCCTAACCCGAAAAGAGATTCAGTTAAAAAAGAGGAGAAAAATTTTTTTTCCGATATGTATGTATCTCCAATAAAAGGGTTCATTGAACTTGAATAAATGTAAAACCTAAACCATTACCCAATGAATGATTACAAAACTCCAGGGGTCTATATTGAGGAAATTCCAAACCTCCCGCCCTCCATCGCATCGGTGGAAACGGCGATTCCCGCATTTATCGGTTACACGCAAAAAGCAGAATTGAAAGAACCGGGCGACCTGATCAACCAGCCCAAGCGAATCATCTCCATGCTGGAGTATGAGAAATATTTTGGATTTGCGCAGCCCGAAACCAGTATAACGGTAACCATTGATACTACCCAGCCGGGCATAGTGGTGCAGGGAAAGGCAACGGCTCCTTCCAATTATCTGATGTATCATTCCCTGCAAATGTTTTTTATCAATGGCGGCGGGCCTTGCTACATCGTTTCGGTGGGGGATTATGCCGGCGGAGGTGTTATCGACCAAGCTACACTTAAGGCCGGACTGGATGAAGTAGCCAAAATCAATGAGGTGACGCTGATTCTCTTTCCCGATGGACTTAATATGACCGATGCAGGCAATTACTATGCCCTGCACAAAGAAGCGCTGGATCAGGCAGCCGATCTTAAAGACCGTTTCGTGGTGATGGACGTATGGAAGGATGATGATGACACCGTAGATAACGTGGAGGTTCTTCGGGATGCTGATTTCGGGACCATCGATACCAACAAATATGGCGCCGTCTATTATCCTCGGATTTTCACCCGTCTCGATTATTCGTATGATGACGAAAGTGCGGTAGAGATCGTAGGTACGGGGGACGGATCGCTGAGCGGTACCCTTGCCGAATTGAAAGATAAAAATAATGCCTACTACTTTATGGCAAAAGCGGCGATCAACGATATCGAAATGATTATGCCCGCTTCTTCGGCAGTTGTGGGAAAATACGCCGAAGTGGATAATTCACGCGGGGTATGGAAAGCGCCGGCCAACATCGGCATTGATTATGCAATTCGTCCGGAAAAATTAATCACTCACAAAGAACAGGAAAACCTGAACGTAGATACCACCGCCGGCAAATCAATCAATGTCATCCGGTCATTTCAGGGGCGCGGGCCGGCCATTATCTGGGGGGCGCGTACGCTGGCGGGCAACGACAATGAATGGCGATACATTTCGGTACGCAGGTTTTTCAATTTGGTGGAAGAATCCACCAAGAATGCAACGCAGCAATTTGTGTTTGAACCCAACGACCGGAATACCTGGATCAGGGTAAAATCCATGATTGAAAACTACCTGACCCAGCAATGGAAGGCGGGTGCACTGATGGGTACAACTACCCGTGAAGCCTATTTTGTAAAAGTGGGCCTGGGAGAAACGATGACGGAAGTGGATGTGTGGGAAGGGCGCATGATTGTCGAGATTGGCATGGCCGTGGTTCGTCCCGCTGAGTTTATCATCCTGCGCTTCATGCATAAGATGCTGCAAGAGACCTGATATTTAACACTTAATATTGAGAACCAATGGCAATTACATCTTCAAAAACCGGTGCACGGCAATACGAAAACGACAAGAATGATTGTGTTGAAAATAATTCCCTTACGCAACGATCTATCAATACGGAACGGAGGAAATACTGCGATAACCTTTATGCAGCTGCCGGAGAGGTAAGCAAATGGGAAAAAAGCAGCGAAGGACAACTGAGCCTGTATGACCGTAAAAAATGCATGTTCCGGTGGACGGAGGACAACTATCAACGCTACCGAAATACAGAAATACGTGTGGGGGTTGAATTGCTTCAGTCCACGGAGCTGATCAGCAAAAATGTTTCTAATTATATCGATTGGGGTACCGAACTTTCCACCAATCTCAAAAATATCTCAAAGAAGGTTAAAGAGGCCAAATCCAAAATGCGCGATTTGCGGGAGGCCGCCTGTAAGCTGGAGAACTGCAAGAATGACAGTTGTAACTGTTCGCAACTGATGGTCCTTACCGGCGAAGTTCCGGACAACTGCAAGGGTGAGTCCAAACGTAAACCCAAAAAAGATCGCCCCGATGAGTGCGAGGATATTGGTGAGCTACTGGACAATCTGATCTGCATGCCCAAGGCCCTGAGTTTCGATATTGACTCTATTTTGAAATCTGCTTCCGAGGTGGTCGGCATTCAGGTTTTTTCCAACCTCGGAACGCTCGATCCGTTGCAGAAAACACTTTTCGATCACTCCAAAAATTTTAAAAGCCATATTCAGCTGGTCGCGACAACTCGGGAAAGCGATCTGAAAAAAGCCCGGGAAAAACTAATCGAATGTGTACAGGAATCGACAATAGCTACGGTTGAACTGTATAACGACCGCAGCGACTTCGAGGGCGCTCTGGAAACCGTTGACTACCTCTGTTGTCCTGAATGTGATTGTGTGGACACCGACTGTATTTGTGATCCCCGGTTAAAGGACTGCGAATGCAAGATTTGTGATATCTGCGATGAGGTTAAAACAACATTCTGTTATGAAGAATCAGAACCTAAAGAGGCGGCTGAATAAGAACCCGCATATTTTTTAATCTATTAAAATCCGGTTTTATGATTACCAAACACGCCTGCGACAACGTACAAGAAACTCCATGGAAGGAAAAAATAAAGGAGTGTTGCGAAAAGGAAGATCCCAATGATCCCAGAGGGTGCGATTGCTGTTACGATTCCTGGACCGAAGAACTCAGAGAAGTAAATACAAAGTTCAGTGAAGCCGATGAAAAAGCAAGACAGGTTTCTATGGATCTGGCCTACGTATCTGAACGCCGTGATAAACTGAAAACCTGGTACGATGAATTGACAAAAGCCCATGATTTGTCACAACATATCTGTGACCAGTTGGAAATAATGCAGGATCAGGTGGTGAAAATAACTACAAATACCCAATATGCCGTAGATGCGATTAAGATCCTCTTTTGCATGATCCGCGATTTCTATATGCAAATCGACTGGATCAAAACCAAATATGACCAGATCGACACGTGCATCCGGTGTCTCAACGATCCGGTGCTGGTGCCCGGGCAAGGTATTTTAAAATGCTTGGATGACTATGGGAAGAAACTGGAAATTTTGATTGCTACCCGTGATGAACTGCTCAAAATGGTGATGACGGCCATCTATATCGCCTACAGGATAAATAAAAATCTGGATGAGGAATTTGGTTTACACATGGCGATCGGAGAGTGGCAAATTACATTCAAGTGCGATGAACCCTGCGCAGAAGATGGGGGAGCAGAATGCAGGTATAAGTACAACCAAACAGAGTCGGAAAAAGGTAACGAAGAACAGGAAAACTGCAATCTTTCTCCCCGGCTCAAATTCCCTATCTGTAACGATCCTTATTATAAAGAAATAAAAAATAAATACGAGGCCGACAAAGAATGTACCACTGAACTGGCCAAGGATTTGATCGTTCTGAATAAGAAAAAGGAATCGCTGCTGGCCTGTAAGCAAAGCTTAAAAGCAGCTATCGAGGAAGTAGATCCCAAAAGCAGATGTAATTAATAATTCAATTTATTCAACTATAAAAACCAACGCATATGGCAGCCAAAGGTGATTATCCGATACCAAAGTTTCATTTCCGAGTAGAATGGGGAGACGATTTCAGAATCGGCTTTACAGAAGTCAGTGGCCTCGATTTTGAAACCGAGGTCATCGAATACCGGGAAGGTAACAGCAAAAATTATAGCATAACCAAGCAGCCCGGACTAAAAAAAATAAGTAATGTTACGTTGAAACGCGGCACATTCGAAGGCGATTACGACTTTTACAAAGAGTGGCGCAAGACCTACTACTTCCAGGAAGGGAATAAAACAGGTTCGATGTATCGCAAGTCGGTTACTATTAAGCTGCTAAATGAAAATCACGAACCGATGATAACCTGGAAATTACTGAACGCCTGGCCTTCAAAAATACAATCCACCGATTTGAAAGCCGACGCCAATGAAGTAGCCATTGAAACCATGGAACTGGTACATGAAGGCCTGGAAATCATGAATGTTGATTAAGACTAAATATGCCGGATAAACAACAGGTTGATACCTTCTATCAAACGGTAAATTTTCATTTCAGGGTCAGTTTTAAGCCAAGCGACCGGGAGTCTGTAGATACCCGGTTCCAGTCGGTGACTGGGCTCGATTCAACTTTGGAAACAGAAACAGTAAAAGAAGGAGGAGAAAATCGTTTCGAGCATGTTATGCCCGTGCGCAGAAAGTATGGACCTCTTACACTAAAAAGAGGAATGTTGACGCCGAGCTCATATGTGACAGACTGGTTAAAGAAGGCTTTCGATGATGAAAAAGTGGAACCCATAGCTACGGTGGAAATTGAGTTGCTGAACGAAAAACATGAACCATTGATATATTGGACCATTAATAATGTGTGGCCTCGAAGCTGGAAAGTCGGTGAGCTCAATGCTGAACGAGGAGAAGTACTCATCGAAACGCTTGAGCTAAATTACAATCGCTTGGTATTCAGATCGCCCGGTACGTAAAACGCTTAATATTTTAATAGGATTTTTTAAATGCCTGTAGAGATACGTGAACTGGTCATTAAAGCAATTGTGGAGCAGAAAGACATGGGATCTACATATACAGGAACCAACTCTTCTTCCCCCGATAACGCTGTTTCCTCGCAAGAAGAGACAATAAAACTATGCGTGGAAAAAGTTCTTGAAATATTAAAGGACAGAGATGAACGATAGAAAAAAACTTGAGAAATTAACAATCAGATCCTTTGAAGACCGGGATTTCAAGAAGGAGGATTCCAATAGAAAATTTCTGGTTCCCATAAACCCTGAATCATTTACACAAAATCTTAAGGTAAGTGTGGATACGCGAAGGGAACACGGTAGCCCTGGTTCAGAAGTACGCTATAAATCAACAGCACCTGAAGAGCTTCGCCTGGAATTTATTCTTGATGGTACGAAAACGTTGGAAAATTATGGTGGAGAAGACAGTACCTACATTGAAAAACCTGTTAAAAAGCAATTGGATGATTTTTTGAAGTGTGCTTACAATATGGATGGCAAAATCCATCGTCCTCGTTTCCTTATTGTTTTTTGGGGTAAAGAATTCAACTTCAAATGTGTTTTAACTAATCTGGATATTAACTATACACTATTTGAGCCGGATGGATTGCCTTTACGAGCAAAAATTACCGCCACGTTTCTTAAACATAAATCCAGAGAGGAGCGGTTGGCAGAATCGAGAGTTTCTTCTCCCGATCTTACTCACTATCGGAAAGTAGAACAAAGTAATCGACTCGATCTGATGACGTATGAGATTTACAACGATTCGAAGTATTTACTACAGTTAGCCAAAGTCAATTCCCTTACAAGTATACGAAACGTGCAGCCTGGCATAGATCTTTACTTTCCACCTTTTGATAAAAATGAAGCCTGATGGAAGAACTGATAATCCCCAACCCGTCCCGTCACGATGTAGCCTCATTTACCATTTTGGTAAACGATACCGTCATTAATCCGACGTACGAGATTTTATCTATCGTCATTACCAAAGAAGTCAACCGGATACCGGTTGCGCGTCTGGTTATTCGGGATGGTGAAGCTTCGAAAGGTGATTTTGAAATCAGCAACCAGGATGATTTTGTTCCCGGAAATAAGATTAAAATCAAACTGGGTTTTGACGGTAATGAATCGCTTGCTTTCCAGGGAATTATTATTAAGCATGCCGTAAAGGTGAGAGAAAACGGTAACACCGAGCTGCAGATTGAATGTCGTGATGAAGCCGTGAAAATGACGATCGGTCGTCACAACTACTACTATGAAAACCTTAAAGACAGCGAGTTATTTGATGAGCTCATCGGCCGGTATGGCGGCTTAACCAGCGAACCGGAAGCCACCGTTTTAACCCATAAAGAGATCGTTCAGCACAATGTTTCCGATTGGGATTTTATGCTGCTGCGCGCCGAAGCCAATGGCATGCTGGTGTTTGTGAACGACAGCACAATTAAAATTGCCAAACCCGATACTTCCGCTGAATCTGTTGTTCAAATCACCTACGGCTCGTCGGTATTAGAGTTCGAAGCAGAGATGGATGCGCGTGAACAATGGAAAAACGTAAAAGCAACATCCTGGGATTACACCAATCAGCAATTGTTTGATGCCAGCACATCAGAAGCCACATCATTCTCGCAGAATGGGAATATCGAAGGAAGTAAACTGGCCGAAGCCATTGACCTTGAAAACTATGAGATGTACCATAGCGGAAATCTGCTGGAGCAGGAACTGCAGGACTGGGTGGATGGTCTGATGCTACGCAGTAGATTGGCCAAAATTCGTGGCAGAGCCAAAGTCACCAGCTTTTCGGGTATCAAACCGGGAGATATGGTTAAACTGGCTGGAGTTGGTGAACGTTTTAACGGCAAGGCGTATGTAACGGCTGTCCGGCAGGATATGGGGAACGGCATGTGGGACACGCATATCCAGTTCGGCCTGGATCCCAAGCGATATGGAGAAAAAAATTTCAATGTAAATGATCTGCAGAGTGCAGGATTAATGGGTGCAGTCCACGGACTTCAGATTGGTACGGTGGTACAATTACAAAACGATCCGGAGGGAGAAGACCGGATATTGGTGAGAGTACCGATAATCGATAATAATGCGCAGGGTATTTGGATGCGGGTTGCCAGCCTGGATGCCGGTGCCGGCAGGGGCGCTTTTTTCCGACCGGAAATTGGTGATGAGGTTATTGTGGGATTTATCAACGACGATCCGCGACACGCTGTAGTTTTGGGCATGCTGAACAGCAGCGCTAAACCCGCTCCTATCACCGCACAGGATGACAATCACGAAAAAGGATTTACCACCCGCAGTGGCATGCGTCTGCATTTTAATGACGAAACTAAAACCATCATCATAGATACCCCTGCCGGCAACAGTTTTCAGTTGGATGAACAGGGTACAAAAATTGAAGTAAAAGATCAGAACAGCAATAAAGTTACTCTGGATACTGCTGGCATCTCGCTTGAGAGTCCGAATAATATTGAAATCAAGGCAGGAGTCAACCTGACGTTGTCCGCCGGAGCTTCACTATCTATTGGCGGGGCCACTCTGTCTGTCAAGGCCGACGGAAATGTTGGGATAGAGGGGGCTGTCACAAAGCTTTCAGCACAGGGAATAACTGAAATTCAGGGATCGCTGGTCAAAATAAATTAACTGATAAATCCAATTCAAATGCCTTCAGCAGCCAGAATTAGCGATATGCACACTTGTCCAATGGTTACCGGCACTGTACCGCATGTGGGAGGCCCCATAACGGGTCCCGGAGTGGCAACCGTGCTGATCGGCAGTATGCCGGCGGCGGTCATTGGCGATTTACTCACATGTACCGGTCCGCCGGACACAATTGTCAAAGGTTCATCCACTGTTATGATCGGCGGACGACCTGCTGCCCGGCTGGGAGATTTGACTTCCCACGGGGGTGTTGTAGTGATGGGATTTCCCACTGTGCAAATTGGAGGTTAAAAACAGGAATTAATCATGAATAATCCACATAAATCGTTTCTTGGCACAGGCTGGGCTTTTCCGCCTGCTTTCGATCGCAATTCAGGTACGGTGGAAATGGTAAGCAATGAGCAAGATATTAAACAAAGCCTCGATATTCTGCTTTCCACGAGTCTGGGCGAACGGGTGATGCAGCCTTTATACGGCTGTGACCTTACCAACTATGTATTTGAATCTTTGAGCAGCAGCGTAATTGGGTATATCAAAGATCGAGTAGAAAATGCGATACTTTTCTATGAGCCGCGCATCATTGCCGAGAAAATAGAGGTGACGTCTGATGAATCATTCGATCTGATTGAAGGCCGTTTTACCATCAGCGTTGAATATACCATACCCGGTACGAACTCCCGGTTTAATTATGTGTATGATTATTATGAAAATGAAGCTTTAAAACCGGTCTAATATTTCCGACTAAAAGAACTCTAATGAGAGAATGCGATAACCTGATACATCCTTTTCAAAATGACCCCGGCGTTAGCCAGCGGCAACGGGTAATGGAAGATTTGCTTTCGGGATCTGCAAAAATTGATGGCCGAACCCTGGCCGATTTGCTGGATTATTTTATGCAGTTATCGCATCATATCAAATTTTATGAGGAGGATCTTTCCGTAAGTGACTGGCAGCCTTTTTTTCAGAAAAGTCTGCCATTTACAGTTGCAGCCATGTCCAAATTCGAAAGTGATTCGATTGAAGAAAAGTTGGTCTTTTACCACCAGCTATTCAGAAAAGCCCCCTCCTCATCAGGACTGCAGCTACTGATTCACTTCCTCTACTATCGATTGATTAATCCCCTTAATACCTGGCAGCAGCAGACACATGGAAGTGAACTGCCGGTAGCGTTCGCCCTGGAAAAGCTTATCAAAGACAAGCTGCAACGTACAGTAAAAGAATTCATACGGCATACGAATTCGGCCGTTAAATGGTACTGTATTAAACCCGTGGACTGGCAAAAACTGCATATAAACGAGGTATGGAACCTAAGCACTTCCGATTTGCACGATTTTGATGAAAACATTATTGACCAAGGAACCGATAGGAGGGAACGGAAAATAGCACTGTATGATGCCATCCGGGGTTTATCTATCGCTTTTCTGGATGTGATTCGCCTGGTAGCCGACGCCGCCTCCAATAGTATGAATCAAAGTTTGATTCCCTTGAAAGCTGAGCTTCAGGAAAAACATCAGCCACACCTGGCCCTGCTGTTTGCTTTTTTAAAACTGTTTCGGTATTTGCAGGACGACCTGAATCGCTTTACCAAAAAGCATCTCGATTTTTTTTATAAGCAGGTGCTACAGCTCGATTCCCGGGATGCTGTCCCCGACAAAGCACATATCGTTTTTGAAATTCAGAAACAGCTGGACAGCTACCTCCTGGAAAAGGGATTGCAGGTAAAAGACGGAAAAGATGGCAACAAAGCCGAGGTGCTGTTTGCACTCGATGATGAGATTGTGGTGAATAAAGCTCAGGTCGCGCAAAAACGTACATTGTTTTTGAATAATAAGACGGTTCATGACACCACCTTCGTAGAGGGCGTTTACATGGCATCCGATGCCGGCAAAGCCGACGGAATCGACAAGGATTTCAAAGAAAATGGACTCATCAGTTTTCCGACTTTGGGCGCGAAAAACAGCAAGTACATCGATCCCGAACACGGGTTCATTAAGCCCTACCCGAATGCAAGACTGGGATTCATCCTTGCGTCCCCTGTACTGCTGCTGAACGAAGGAAAGCGTACCGTTGATATCACACTCGACTGTGAGCTAAAGGATAATTACTGCGCGGGATTGGCTGCAATTACAGGCGGGAATTCAGATCCCTGCTGCGAAGATAACGGCGGGGAAGACATCATTCAGCAAGTAACGAGGGAAACAGCTGATTTCAAATCCGCTTGTGAACTGTATGAACGAGTGAGTGAAACACTTTGCAAGTCGTACTACTACATCAGCCAGGATTTAATTGCACAGGCGCAAAAAAAGGGGATCGGTGCGGATCTCATTGATCGGCTCAAAAGTTTTCTTATTACCCAAAAAGAAATATGCTATTGTGAAACCGATTTGATAGAGTACGATGTGATAGTTCCAGCGATCAGTCGGGAGGATGCGGCTGCCAGGGGGTTTGAAAATGAATTCAACGAGGGTGAACGAGAAATTCTGGCTGAATTTTTCAAGCCTCGCAAAGCACTTAATATCAGATTTAGCGGCGAAAAAGAGTGGATAGAACCCAGCGAAATTACGGCAATTACGCTTGATCCGGTCCCGGAGGATATGATATGCGACTCCGACCCCAACAAAAATTCTACCTATCCCTTTACACTAAAGATTACTGTTGTACTGGACGCCGATAAACCGGCCGTCACTTTTTACGACAATGAACAGCTTAAAGAAGATTTCGATACCACGCTGCCCCTGGTAAAAATTGAGCTGGATGATAAAATTAAAATTGAGCCTGACTCAGATGAAGACGAAATAGAAGAAGAGAATGGCGATTCCGATCTAATAAATTGTTGCCTGGAAAAAGACCCACCGGAAGGCGGACCGGATCTTTCCATGTATCATTTCTTTAGGAATGTGATTATCGATGATACGACTATTGATGTAGAGGCTTGTGGGATTAAAGATTTAATTGTTCAAAATGATGAAAGTGTGCAAGATGTGAACAGCCCAATATATCCTTTTGGGACAAGACCGGAAATTGCGGACTTCGATATTGTAAATTCAGCAGAACCTCCTCTTACAAGCCCAAATCTGGTGGGACCTAATTTTTATATCGGGTCCGCTGAAGTTTTTTGTAAAAAATGGAACAATGTCAGAATTAATATCAATTGGAAGGATAAGCCTTCCAATTTTAGGGAATATTATAAAGCGTACTGGGTGGATCCTGTAGATTCTTCGATCTATGGGCTCGACGACGAAGATTTTCAGATAAATATAGCCGTACTAGACAACGGTAAATGGAGAAAAGAAAAAGCACATGCACTTTTTAGCTTACCAGCATCGAATACAGTTTTAAATGCAAATACCGGTGATGATAACCGCCCTTTATTTAAGAATGAGATTCTGAATTCGTTTTGTATACCAGCCAATCCTATAGAACAAACGATACATGTATCTAACAGTTATTTTGACGGATACAATCAGAAATTTACGATCCCCTTAGATGAGTTAAAAAGGTATTCAGTAGATACCCCCTTTGGTTTTTTTCGAATAAATCTCCAGAATCAGGATTTCTTACATAAAGATTATGCATTTGTGTTGGCCCGGCAGATGATGGCGCTGGGAAGATATCCTGATGGAGAAGGTTTAGTAGGTGCTGTATATATAGGTTTCGGAGGTACGGTTATTGTATTCAAAGACATTGGAACACTGATCGTTGAAATTAAAAATGAAATTATAGATGCAGCCACAGAAGCGGGATTAACCAAAACTCAAGCCGAAAATATCATTACTCAATTGGGTATTGTCAGAGATTCATCAAGCCCGGGAGGAGTTTCTATTACAAACGCCGAGTTTTTGAATCGTTTAAATAATCCAATCAGCGAGACTGTCGGTCATGCTGATGATACTAAAATTCTGGTTGATGCAATAGTTGCAAAAGTAAATGATTTAATTGATCGCCTTTCAATATTTTCCTCAAGTGGTGATCTTGAAGAAGATCTGAGCATACCAATCCCCAATGAACCGTGGACGCCGATCATTATGGAAATGTCCATCGACTATACCGCCACGGCTACCATTACAGATGTCGATCTCATCCACCTGTTCCCCTATGAGGGCACCTACAAACCGGAGGAACTGGAATCAAACCCTACGCTGTTGCCTCCATTCTGTGATGAAGGAACGTTGTTCCTTGGCCTGAAAGACCTGGTGCCCGGCAGTAATGTGAACATGCTGTTTCAGTTGGCCGAAGCTACGGTCGATTCCGAATCGGAACGGGAGGAACTACACTGGTTTTACCTGGACAATAACCAGTGGAAGCTGCTGCGAGAGGGGTTTGAAGTGCTCGACGACGCCACCAATGGACTCACCGCATCCGGTATCGTTAAGTTTGCCCTGCCGGCCAATATGACCAGCGACAACACAATTCTTCCTAAGGGGCTGCATTGGATCAAAGCCGTAATCCCGCAGAATAGCCGGTCGGTCAGCGAAACAATCGGTATTCATACACAGGCGGTTCGAGTCACCTTTACCAATGAAGCAGCCAATGACAGGTTGAGGCTGACCAATGTACTGCCGGCCGGTTCCGTCGCGAAACTTAAAGAGGCTGATGCCTTTGTTAAGAAAGTCAACCAGCCGTATGACGGATTCGGCGGAAGACTCCCAGAAGACGCTGGTCATTTCTATGTAAGAGCCAGCGAGCTGCTTCGGCACAAGGGAAGATCCATCCAGAAATTTGACTATGAGCGTTTGACCCTGGAGGCTTTTCCAACCTTGTTTAAAGTGAAATGTATTAATCACAGTTTCGGGCTGAATGCCCACAAGTATTTTAATGATTTCCCCGTTGCTCCGGGGTACGTGCTGCTGGCGGTTATACCCGACTTGAACCAATTGAAAGCCGCTGTTTCTTTTGAGCCACGTGCGCCGGTTAGCCTGCTGGAAAAAGTAAAAGGCTATTTAGGCGAGCGAACATCGCCGTTTGTGCGGTTGAAAATTATGAATCCCCGCTACGAAAAAGTCCATTTATGCCTGAAGGTGAAACTATACCCGGGCAGGGATGAAACCTTCTATAAGGAGAAACTCAGGCAGGAACTGCGCGAATTTCTGGCACCCTGGGCGGTGGGCCAGTACGACAAACTCACGTTCGGTCAGTGTATTTACCGCTCCGATATCGTTCGCTTCCTTGAATCCAGTGATTATCTGGATTACCTCCTCGAGCTGAAAATGATCCATGAAACCGAAACTGGTCCTCCGGTTGACCTGCAAAAAGTATGTCCGGTAACCCCGCGCTCCATATTGATAGCCGGTGATATCGATGTTTGCATACGGCAACAGGATTGTGAAACCTGGAACAAATGCTACGAACATGATCGTGAAGTAGATTGCTGTGACCACGAATCGATTGCTGTGGCCGATTACTGTAAAGAACCTGAAATAAATTAGTGAAACCTTTGCATGGCAGATGATCTGAAACATAGCACTACGATCAGCAAGAAAGACAAGAGTTTTCGCGACTATCTGGATTTTGAAAAGCTGCGCTCAGAAGGGATTGAATATTTGGGAAAACTTGCCGGGCAGATTTGGACTGATCACAATGTGCATGATCCGGGTATTACAATCCTTGAGATGCTCTGCTACGCCCTGCTCGACCTGGGGTATCGCACCAACCTGCCGCTGGAAGATATTTTAACCCGTAACCCGGAAGGTACATCCCCGGACAATAATTTTTTTACTCCGGCAAAAATTCTGGCTAATAACCCGATCACTGTTACAGATTTTCGGAAACTGCTGATCGATCTGAAAGAGGTCCAAAATGCCTGGCTGGAACCGGCGACCGATATCACAGATATTTGCCGTCCAAACGAACAAAATCCAAGTGATAATGATATCCAAGAAGGAAATAATTCACCCTGCACTTCATTCCTGAATGGGCTGTACCACGTTTATCTTGATCTTGAAAAAAACATAGATAATTGTGGAGATATACACAGTGATTTTTTGACCGAAGCGGATGTCAAAAAATATAAAAATGAGGTTCTGAATCGGGTAAAAAAGGCACTGATGGCGCACCGCAATTTCTGCGAAGATTTTGCCGACATTTACATTCTCTGCAAGCTGCCAATGGGTGTTTGTGCCGAAATTGAGCTGGAAGAAAACGCCAAATCTGATGAAGTTTATATGAAAGTGGTGGAAGAACTTCGGGATTTCTTCACGCCCGCCCCCAGATTTTACACATTGCAGGAACTGCTGGATAAGCAAAAATCCATTGAAGAAATTTTTGCGGGCCGGCCTTATAACATTACCCAGAGTCATGGTTTTGTAGATACGGAAGAGTTCGAAGCGCTGAAACTGAAAAAGGAAATCCACACCTCCGACGTTTACAATGTGCTGTTCAAGGTGCCGGGCGTGTGTACGGTTCATAATTTATCGTTACGCACATGTGACGGTACATTTGAAACAACAGGTTGGAAATTCCAGATAAAAGAAAACCACATCCCCGAATTTTCTACCCGCTGTTCCGGTTTCCGGTTTACACGAAACGGTATGCCAATCTCCGTCGATGTTGAAAAATATCAGCGCCTGTTCGACCTGAACTTCAGCAACAGCGGAAAAGTGCTATACCAGACGCCTTCTCCTTATCTTGATTCCGACATACCAAAAGGATCATACCACAGCGAGCTGGCGGACTATTATTCCATCCAGAATGAGTTCCCGCGTGTGTATGCCATTCAAGAAGGCGGTCTTGCCGATAAAGCCCCGAATAAACGCAAAGCACAGGCACTACAACTGAAAGGGTATTTACTTTTCTTCGACCAGCTGCTTGCCAATTACCTGACACAGCTCGGCAACATCCGTTCTCTGTTTGCGCTCGATTCGCCCAAGGATGAAAAGGAGCAGCATACCTATTTCATCAATCAGCTAACCTCCGTTCCCGAACTGCAAAAATTATTGCGTTTTCCGTCTACCGAAAACGGGGGAAATGGTAGTTCGGTTAGCAATGGAGATACGCTTGTATTTCCCATGGATAAGAACAAATTGCTCGCTTTAAAAGAGAGCGACCAGTTGAAATACTTTGACCTGGAACAAGAGCCTTCTTTTGTATTTTCATCTCAGGCTGAAAAAGATATAGAGGTAAGCCAGCTAAAAGCCGACCTGAAAAACGAAGTGTATGATTGTGAAATCATCACAAAAACCGATAACTGCGTTTATTATTACATCCTTTCTTCCTCAGAAAACATTGCGTTGGTCAGCAAGAAATACTTTAAAAACACCGATCTGGCACAAGAGGATGCTGCTTCAGTGAAATACATCGGAGTGTTTGATGAAAACTATCGTTCGTTTGTAGACAGTAAACATCAATTCTCGTTTACAATAGACATGAACCTGGCGTCCTTTGCCGAATACCTGCAGCTGCTGGTGGAGAATCGGGATCTCTACCTTGAACGACGCCAGGGCTTTCTGCAGCATCTGCTGGCCCGGTTTGCCGAAACATTTACGGATTATGCCCTGCTGACCTTCGGAAATGCCAGCAACGAAAAGATCGAAGAGTCAAAAATAGAAGCAACTGAAAAATTTCTAATCAACTATGATGACATCAGCAGCAATCGCGGGAAAGCGTTTGATTACCGCGTGAATGGGTGGAACAATGATAATATATCGGGCTTCGAAAAGCGGGTAAAATCGCTGAGCGGCATGGAGCACTGGAAGCGGCGCAGCCTCTGTAATTTTGAGGTGAACCGTTATGATGAGCAATATGCTGCAATTCTGAATATTGAAGATCGGGATCTTTTTACCCTCAGCGATACCTATGATTCTCGGGAAGAGGCCCAACAGGCAATACGAAGTTTTTTCTCTGCACTGTCCGACCGGAAACGTTACAGCGTGCAGCCGGTTCCATATGAACAGACCTACGCCATTAGCCTGCGTGAAGGTGATCGAATACTGGCTGACTATCACAAAAGGTTCGATACGGTAGAGGAAGCTCATATTGCTACAAAGCATCTGCAACGGCTGTTTTCTGGTAACTGCGCTTCATCGAAGAACACCTTTGCCAGCGATTTTATTTACCATCTGCAGCTAAAAGATTATAAGGGTGAAGTAGTAGAAACCTCTTCTCAAAGTTATGACTCAGAAGCCATTGCAAAATCGGTTTTGGTTCAAATCAAGCAGGGTATTAACGACGACCGGTGGCAAACCGACAACGAGCCGGCTGCTCCGGCCGGCACGCTTTTCCGCATTCCGCACCGGAAAAAGAAACCTCACTTTATTGATCTCGACGCATTTAGAATAGATATTGATGATATGCTTGCAGGTAAAACTGACAAGTTCGGCTATTATCTGCTTGATATCAGAGATCGCTTTAAGTTCAGGGCCTTAGAAGAGTTCGACAGCCTGAAACAGTCCCGGGAACATTGGCGACAGCTTCTTTCGTGGATGTGGAATGCAGGAAACTACCGGATTCAACCGGAAAGGAATAGCGATTCTTATTCTTTGCATATTGTGGTCGATGATGAAGATAGGGCTGCTTGCTCTGAATATTTCGCTAATGAAAAACAGGCCGGGCAGGCAATGATGGAAATACTCTCCATCGTCCGGCAAAACGTGTATACCTTAGCGATAAAAAAAGTGCCCGACCGGTGGAAATTTTCCTTCCGACTGGGCATTGAGCAAGCCGATCCTTTTTCCTTCGAAAGTCTTGATGAGTACGAAACCAGGGAAGAAGCGTTTGATGCGGCAATCGGATTCCAAAAGTCCATTCCCACTTTACAGGTACGGAAATATAAAGATGAAGGCGAATTTAGACTGGTTCCTATAAAACCGCCTGAAGAAACGTCTTCCGTCAGACTCACCCAAACGTTTGAGGACGAAGACGAAGAGTCGCTCCGTGTGGCGCTCAACAAAGAGGTTTCGTTACAGCAGGAGGTGAACCGGATTTTAGAAGAACCGCCCGCCGAAGCATTTGCGGCCAGCGTTGCCCTGGACGAATTGAGCGAGCAGGGACTTTATGTGTATCGCCTCATCGACAAAGACATCATTCCTGCATGTTACAGTGAATCATTTGCCGAACGCAGCAGTGCTGTCGAAAGCATGAAGACGCTGCGTAAAATAGATTGTGAAGGCTATTCGGCTCTTGAAATATGCCTCGGAGGGAGAAACGTGATCAACAAGCGTATAGAAGAAAATACGGGAGTTGCCCGGTATCATTACCTGATTCGCAGTCGGAACCGTTTCGGCGAATCCGGTAAGGAGTTGATTCTTTTTGAAAGTACGCAGGGCTACGTGACCGAAGAGGAAGCGCAAATAGCCTTTGCGGAAAACTACCTGCAGATTCTGGAGTGGGCTTCCCATGCCGAAAATTATGAAACGATTATCAGCCCGGAGGAAAAACTGATACATCAACCGGTTGATTATTCAGACGATGAAGCAATCGTTTTTATCCCACAGGCCATCTGGGACGAATGGGGAGAGGAGACGAAATCAAAACTCGTGTCCCTGGCAAAAAGCTATCCCATCCGGGTGGTTGACCGTAATTCAGACCGGTTTTATGCACTTTTTCCCTGCGAAGTAAAGCCGGAAAAGCGGGAGGAAAGAATCTGTGAGCCAGCTGAAGAAATCCCGGTGTATTATTTTCAGTTAAAAGGTGCCGATTCAGAAGAAGAGTCTTCCCATTCTTGGCAAAGCACCGATTATTTTGACACACAGGAAGAAGCGCGCCGCGGGTACCGGTTTTTCCGGATGCTTCTCTGCTATCCGGGTAATTTTTTCGTTCGCTGCGATCCCTGCGACAAGGAATCAGGCAGGTACCAAATCTGTTTACGTGAAGTGCTGGCTGAAAGTACCGCCCGGTTTTCCAGTGAAGCAGAAGCCTGGGGAAAAGAAGGCGTGCAAAAATTCATCTGCGTCTCGCAGTCAGAGCGGGCCTTTCATCCCTACTGGAACAAGCGCGATGAGTGCTGCAGTTTCTATCTGGCCTGTGCTGATGGAGTGATTTATCATCCCTGCCACTACGATACCCCGCAGAAAAGGGATCAGGCTATAGAAACACTTTCCCGCGAGGTCCACGAACAGCAAAAAACCAGAGCCTGGCAATTTGCCGAGAATCAAGAAGAAGAGACACACCTCTTGCTCAATGAAGCAGGTGATCCTTTCGCAACAGTTTCTTTCGGAGATCAGTATGTGGGATGCGAAGGATGGGTCATCTTTTTTAGTAATACTCTCCGAAATCAGATTAAATACGAATCGGATGAAAACGGTACATTCTCTGCCTTTGATGAAGAAAGCCGCATCACAGTTTACGCCTATGAGAATGTTGAAGAAGCAGCATGGAAGAAAACCCTGCGAGCGTTTGCCTGCTATTATCCGATTGTAAAACGGCTCGATGAAAAAACCGGTAAATACGTCTATTGTGTTGAAATAAAACTGCCCGGCTTCTCCTACTGCAGTGAAGATCCTGATGAAGATAAACCCTGCGGGTGCAACGGCAAAGAGGAGCAAACCAAACCGGATTGTTATATTGCCTGGAAAAGCCGCTGCTGTTTTACCGGCTGTGATGAGGCCCTTCGTGCATGGGAAGCCGCAATGAAACTGTTGTTGCAGCATAAGAACTACCGTCCGCTGTTCGATTGCGACTGTTACGATTTTAGTATTGCCTTGCATTACAATAACCTGGAAGGTTCGGGGGAAATCGTTAGTCCGGGATCAGGACTTCCACTTGGCGCCAGTGAAATGGTGGCATTAAATCCCCAATGTTATGCCAATCCCGATGAAGTATGTGCCGCAATTGAACGATCTTGGAAGCTAATTAACGCCGAGGGCCTGCACGTGGCGGAACATATTCTGCTGCGGCCCCGCTGCGATGAAGCCTGCGAATGTGAGTGGTACGGCGTGGACTGCGAAAATGAAACCGGTTGTAAATTTGAATGGAGCGAGCCCGATGAGGATCCCTGCGCCGATGAACCCGCGGCCTGTTTTGAACCCGGCGCCGATCCGTACTCGTTCATCGCAACGGTGGCATTGCCCGCCTGGCCGGCCCGTTTCAGAAAGCCGGAAAACCGACGCCTGTTGGAACAAATCCTGTATAGGGAAGCACCCGCCCATGTGCTACTGCGTATCCTCTGGTTGGCTCCCCATGATTTCTGCTGTTTTGAAAGCAAGTACCAAAAGTGGGGGCGATGGCTTGCACAAAAGGAAACCTGTCTGGAGGATTTTTCGGTGTGCGATTTCCTGGAATTTCTTTTCAACCGGAATTATGAATGCCTGCAAGCGTGTGATGTTTGCGAACCTTGCAAAGATAACGAGACCAAAACCGATTTCTGTGCGGAATACTGGAGTGAGGAATCTATGGACGATCCATACGCATATCTGAATCAGATTAATGACTTGTACTGCTGGACCGAACAGGATTGCGAGGGGTATCAGTTTACGCCCTGCAAAAGGGACATCATAATCGAAGATGGTGATGAAGATGATGACGTCGTTCTGCTTTCGCACCGATCGGCTGAAGAGCGGAATGATGAAACAGGTGTCGCAGAAGCTGAAACAGAGCCCGAAGAAACCACGGAAAGTACGGTACAGCCATTAATACCCAAGCCGCAGATGGTAAACAGTCGCATGGCGCGGTACCGGGCGGTGGTTGATCGGGAGCTGGAAGAGTCAAATCAACATGCGTTAGCTGCAAAGGCGAAGGCATTTGTCACCGATCCGCAGCCTTCGCCGGAGCGAACATCTAATTTACTGATAGAGATCGCAGAGAGTAAAAAACCGGCAGAGGGAAAAGCCATGACCGAAAAGCAGGTTGTTAACCTGTTGCAAAACGTACTCTGTTACTACCTGGATAAAGTGTGTTTCAACGGCGGAGATTCGAAAAAAATTGAAGCTCTAAGACCGGCTCTCGAAGCGATTGGTGAAGCTGAAATAGACATAGATTTAGAGCCCCTGTATGGATATTGGAAGCCTGAGGAGGTACGATTATATGAGCCGGAAACAGACTTTAAAGCTATTCGCCGGATGATTAGCGGGGAGGAGGATAACTGACATGCAGCACATCATCAAAAAACAAATCATACAACTCAGGCTGAATAGCCGGCAAGATGCCTTCAGGATCCAGAACCGGATGAGCGAGCACTATCGGCATGATTTGCTGCCGGTGATGGAAACCCTCTTTGACGAAGCTGCAGGAACAGACGAAACGCTTTATATCGACAGTCTGGAAATTGATCTGGGCGTGCTGACCGAAAAAGACATCGGCCGTCCGAAATGGGATGATGAAATCCTTGCCTTGCTAACAAACCAATTGAGAGAGAAACTAAAACAGCATTCAATAGGGGTTAAAAAGACTTCAGAGCAGCAGCCGGCATCCATAGGCATTGGCCGGCAGTGGCTGTTTTATATGAAGCGCGGGTATTTACCCTGGAATTTATTAGAAACCGGTAAAGGCTGGAAGCAAAAAGTCCTTGAAGCTCTGTCCACTGATTATGAAAGCGTTACCGCGCTGCGAAACCTGATTCGCTCTGATGCTGATGCCCTCACGCGAATTGTGGAACAGCACAACGAAGCTTTTCTAGTACAACTGATTGAAACAGTTACTGCCCAGAAGCAGCAACATCTGTCTGAACTACTTGATGAACTGGAAATACTGTATCGGTCCCTGGTAAAAATCCAAACACTAAAATACGTGGGGTCAAAGGGGGAAATCCGGAATATGTTTTGGAGAACAATACTGGAGGTTTCAGCTCCGCCGGACACAACTGGAGTAGAGTCAGTGTACGTAAAGCTAATTTTGGAACGCCTTTTTGGCCGGCCGATCAGGTCGCGGGATCTTTCAAAAGAGGTAACATCTAAACTGACTAACCTGATGCCCATTATTGGACTATTGGAAGAAAAATCACCGAATATCGGTAAAGACATCTCGTCTGAAATTGATGAAGAAATAAACTTACGGCAAAATGGTAAAACTAAAGAGGATGAAGAGAAGGCAGAATTAGGAGAAGGTATATTTGTACTGCAGGCCGGTGCAGTACTGTTGCATCCATTTCTCGGTACCTTTTTTGATCGGTTAAAGCTTACCAAAGCAGGTGCATTCATAGATCTGGCGGCACAACAAAAGGCGCTGTACCTGGTGCATTATTTATGCATAGGCGCAGTGGAAGCCGAAGAACATGAACTGGTCATTCCCAAAGTGCTGTGCGGATATCCGCTTAAAAAACCGGTAATAAAGGGCGTTCGTCTTACGGAGAAGGAAAAAGACGAGGCGGACCATCTTTTGGAGGAACTGATCCGGCAGTGGGAGAAACTGAAAAATACAACCCCGGCCGGCCTGCGTGAAGCTTTTCTGCAACGGAACGGCAAATTGTTGACCAAAAATGACTTGTGGTACATCCAGGTAGAGTCTGATACGATCGATATACTTCTGGATCACCTCCCATGGAACCTTAGCATGATCAAATTGCCCTGGATGAAGGATATCATTCGGGTGGAATGGAGATAAAAATATAGCAAAGAAATGAGGAACTAATGAGAACTGCTGAAGAAAAAATACCGGCAGCAGCCGGAAAGCACAAGACTCCCTTTTTTGATAAAGGCAGTAGTGAGAACTTTTTTGAGATAAGTTCCGAGCCGAATACTTTTTTTCAAAAATCCTCCTACCCACGTATTCAACCTAAACTTGCCATCGGTCAACCCAATGATAAATATGAACAGGAAGCCGATGCAGTAGCCCAAAAGGTAGTTTCTTCCTCTGAACCTGCCATCCAGGCCAAGTGTGCAGAATGCGAGAATGAAGAAAGTCTTCAGAAACAGCCTTTGACCAAAAGTCATAACGTTATTAATCACAGCTCATTATCAAATGGCGATAAGTTGAAAGAAAGAGATCCTGGTAATTTTCCATCAAAAATTGGAGATGGCCATGATTTACAATCTACCGAATTTGCAAAAAACAAAACTCTGGAGTCGGTTTATGACAATGAAAGATATCTCACTAATGGTTCTTCAGGGGATGGGGTTACGCTAGTGCAAAAGGCATTGATTAAATATGGACATCAGCTTCCTGAATTTGGTGCTGATGGCGAATTTGGATTTGAAACCAGAGGAGCAGTGATCTCCTTTCAGGCTGAGTATCAATTAACTGTAGATGGCATTGTAGGCCCTGAGACAATCGGTCACCTTGATATTCTGAATCAGGGAGCTACTCCTCCGGCTGCTGTTGCTGATTGCTGCAGCGACTCCAAATCGGCGGGACTTGACAACGGGGATATTGCTGGAGTGATATGCTGCAACAAAGTAAAACATGCTTGTTTATGGGACTCAGGCGGGGTGGAGGGAGCCACAGATGCCACAGCTGTTTCAATTGTAGATCACTGCGGAGTAGTTCACGAATACGCCCACTTTGACGATATTGATTGTCCATCGGGAGCGGGTCCGCACAGGCCACCATTTAAAGCGGGAAAAGACCCTGCAACGGAAGAGAAGAAATCTTATGCTGTTGAAAAGAAGTGCCTGGAGAAAATGATCGGCAAGTGTGGAACCAATTCTGAGTGTAGAAAACAAGTGAATAAAGAGTTGACACATGTTGCGGCTAATACTTAGATCCCATACATGATATTTCTTAACACTAAGCTTCACAAACTTTGATATGAATTCTGAGAATGAACTAAACGAAGGTCTCACCTTGGAGGAAGCTAAGGAAACAGCAGAGACTGTAATTAAGGAAAGAGAAGGTTGGAAAGATTTTAGTTCGGAAGGCAAACGTACAGCTGATGCCTTCCATATCACGATATGGAGAGAGCCCAAGACACCCGGTGGCTTTCGAATGGTTACCGTTGATTTAAAGGGGGAGATAATCTCAATTGAATCAGGAAAATAGAAAATGATAAAATTGCCTGCTAGCTCATGAACCATTAAAACATTGTTAAATATGCCGTAGCTATGAAAACCGCCGAAACAAAAACCACTTCTTCCCCGCACCTGCATCAAGCCGGGCAGCCTTTCTTTCAAAAGAACGGGGAGAGTGCTTTTTTTTCGGACAGCCAAACAGATATTCAGACCAAACCCTTTTTTTGTAAGCAGACAACTTCTCCTTTCATCCAAACCAAGCTAACCATCGGCCGGCCCGGAGACCGGTACGAGCAGGAAGCCGATGCCATGGCCGACCAGGTAGTGCAGCGGCTGAGGAATCCTAGATCTATCCAAACCAAGCCTGTACCATTTGCCAATACCGTAACGCCGCTGGTGCAAACCAAATGCGCTGGTTGTGAGGAGGAAGAACAACTGCAAAAGAAAGAAGAGGACGAAGACCGGTTAGCAAATAAAATTCAGCGGAAACCCATTTTTGAAAGCGATGAACCACCTCCTGGAGAAGAAATCCAGCGCAAATGCGCCGAGTGCCTTTCTGCCGAAGCTTCAGCGAAGGAAGGTGAAGCAGAAGAAAAGCTGCAAAAAAAGGGGGAAGCCAATTCTTCGGCAAAGGGTGGGTTCTCCTCCTTGGAAAGTCACTTGAATTCCTCCCGGGGTTCGGGAAGCTCCTTGCCGGAAGACACGCGAGCCCAAATGGAATCTTCTTTTGGAATAGATTTCAGCGGTGTGCGCATTCATACTGACGGGTCGGCCGTTCAGATGAATAAAGATTTACGTGCCCAGGCTTTTACCCACGGTTCTGATATCTATTTTAACAGCGGAAAGTATAATCCGGAAAGCACAGAAGGAAAAAAACTGCTGGCGCATGAACTGACGCATACTGTGCAGCAGGGGCACAGTAACATCCAATCAAAGAAACAGGATAATGCCAGAGAGCAGACGCTCCTCCCTGCAGGAAAAGACATTGTGCAGGGCTTCGATATTCCCTTCACTGATTATGAAACCGATTTTAGCTGGAGAGGAGTGAAAACCGCCGCCGGCCTGACGGCAGATGCAGCCAAGGGTGCCGGCAGGTGGACGTACAACCGGGGAAAATTTATTGTAGGAAATGCCGTGGACTGCGCGAGGGCGACGGGAAGTTCAATACGGAAATTAGTTACCGGAGATTTCGATTCTCTTGCCGATCTTCTGGGCATGCCAAAACCGGCTGGCGATGGACCATCCATGATAGACTGGATTTCATTCATGCTTACTCATCCCTGTTTGAAAATGATACCGGGATATGAAGCCGTGGATTTTGTGGTTGATAAATTTTCCAAGGCTGGAAAGTTCCTCAAAGGGGCCTGGCATATGATTAATAATCCTGACGAGATGATGGAAGCAATTCATACTTCTCCATTTCTGTCGGGTATGATGACTGGTATTTCACCGGCAGCAATGGCAATATCATTAAAAGCGGTAACCCATAGCAGCCCGGCGATGGATATTGTAAGCGGAATATGGAGACATCTAATGCCAAAGCTCGAATATCTGGCATCCAACTGGTGGGAGATATTGAAATCAACGGCTTATGATATGTTATGGCCGTGGCCCGGAGTTGGAAAGGATTTGGGAGTGATTTGGGATGAACTGAGCAATTGTGTTGACAATCTGTGGGATCTGAAGGTGTCGGCAGCCGTAGATAATCTGCTTAGCATATGGCGAACCGTAAACAATATGATGGGCAGGCTATATCTTTGGTTTGTTCTTGCTTCGGTTTTAATCGGCGCAATTATTGGCGCATTTTTTGGAGGGGCCGGAGCTATCCCGGGAGCACTACTGGGATTAAAGTTCGCCATGGCTGCGGGGCAGTTTTTGCTATTATCTACTATTGCAGCCGAAACAGCGAGCATTGGAAAGGCAGGGTATGACCTTGTGTTCAGCAAGCAGACACCGGAAGAAAAAGAACATGATTTTGAACAAATAGCCAACAGCGGAATTACGTTGGCCATTACCGGAATCCTGGCAGCTTTAAGCGCCTTGGCGGTCAGATTTGCCAAAGGAGTCATTAGTAAGGTAGCCGGGATATTCACTCCGGCTGAGAAAGGCGGTATTGCACCTGCGGGAGGCTTGGGAGGCGGCGGTACCTCCGGTAGCGGTAGCGGTCCGTCATGGACTCCACGGGTCATACAGGGTGGTGGGAAAGGAGCTCCTTCAGGAACGGGCCCCGTAGCACAGGGTGGAGGCGGAGCCTGGACGGGGCGTGGCAATGCTGCTCCCAAGCTTGATCCTGTACCTGTTATTGAACCACCACCTCAACCCAATCTTAAAGTGGTACCTGATCCGGTACCAGCAGTAAAAACGCCTGGCATACCTTCAAATACAGCGCCGGTAGTTGGAGGGCTTACCGGCGCACAGGTTGCGGAAAAGGCCAGGCAGAAAGCGGAGGAAGAAAAGAAGAAAAAGAAAAAAATATGCTACCGAACCTCGATAATCTTGCGAATTGAAGGAAGATCGTTTGTGCCGGTCGGCGCAGGACCAACTCCCGATGACCTTCGAATTCGGGCCTGCGTTTTGAGAACGGCCACAGGCACTACGGATGAGGCTTTTACCTTTAGAAACATTGCCGTGGGAAGATTCCTGGTGAATGGGAATATGGAATATGTTGCAGCCCCTAACCCGGAAGGGAATATCCATTCCGAAGATGAAGTCTTCAGGTTGGCGGAGCAACGATTTGGCGCCGGTAATTTCACATTGTCAGCGCTTTTCACTGAAAGACGTCCATGTGCACGTTGTACGGGCAACATCTACCAGTTTCCACGAACTCCTGACTTTCGGGTCTATTGTATCATTAACAATGATTACAACTGGCGTCAAATCAGGGATAATTACAATAATGGAGTTTTGTTTTAATCAGAATTAAATAATGAGATCAATCCAGCGCGAACATATTAAATCTGAAAATTCCAATCATTCGCTTTTCTTTCAAAAAGGAGGCAGCGATTTTCTCCATGGAGAGAACAATAAACCATTTTTTAACACATTCCCAATTCAGCCAAAGTTGACCGTTAACCAACCCGGGGAAAGACAAAAAAAAGAAAATAGCAATTCCTCAGAATCAAATAATCTTATTCAAAAAAAGACCAAGGACGTTCTGTTGCAACGGCAGGCGACTGAAAAAGACCCATGCCCCAATTATGAGAAAGGAGAAGTAGAAACGTCGCACACGCAAAAAGGCCATCTGAACAGCAATGTATTTTTTCCAACGCCCATGTCGTTGATAAGCAGGCAGGGGGATCTGATTATTGCCGATTTCGGTGTTGACTGGGGCAGTGTTAAAGAGTCCGCCAAGAGCGATCCAATTTGGCAACAATGGCGTTCCGCTTTTGAAAATAATCCGGAATACAGTCTCGAAATAATTGGCTATAGCGACTGTACCGGCGTTGAGAAACGGAATGACTACCTACGAAAACGCCGAGCGAAAAAAGTTTTTCAATTGCTGGATAACGCCCGCGCAAGGGTAACATCGTATTCAGCGGCACCTGAAAACGAATATCTTATTGACAACGCAAGTTCATATGGTCGGGCAGTTAACCGAGGCGTGGCCATTCACTTTTCGCGAACGTTTAGTTATGAGCCCGACATAATCGAAGTAAAAAAACAGAAGCCGAAGCCTAAGCCAAAAACCAAACCGGAAAAAGTGGATACGGCAGATTGTAATAAGTCACAAATTGATGCACTGGCTCGTGCAAAGGCGCTGGCTAAAAAAATGGTCCGTGCAGCACTTGGTGAAGTTGACAATGAAATCCTGATGAAAAAATATTTTGGCAAGGATGCGATGAGTCATCGCAATCATATTCGACAAAACTTTGTGTCAATATTGAACGGTCTTAAATGGGGGCCAACGTTTGAATGCGAGGAAAGCGATAGCTGGTGGTGCGATGGGGCTGTTGCCAGAGTACTTCCCATTATTGGATTGAATATTCATATATGTCCCGCAGCTATTGCAAAAGGAGATGATTATTTAGCCCGAACGCTTGTTCACGAAGCAGGCCATGGCTTTGCTTTCATTTTCATGCCGGATGATTTGTGTGAAGGAGGGTGGAGCGGAAGTACAACGGATGCAGAAGACAATGCAGATTGTTATGGCGAATTTGCGGGCGATGTATTGAAGCTATAGCAGAACCTTCAGTTCGTGATATGTAGGTTCTTAGAGGGTCAATGACGATTTGAAAGTTTTTAAGTGATAAATCATTAATTATGAGAAACCTGATAAACTTAGCACGTAAATTGAAAAAAGCATGCAACCGGATGAAAACCCAATAATACAATGAGTCCCAATGCCAACACCGCACTCTCGCTGCAATGGAATCAACTAACCCTTGATGCCATCCGCTGCTCTAAAACCTCCCCGCCACTGGCGGCCCGGGCCATGGCGATGGTGCATACGGCCATGTATGATTCATGGAGTGTGTATGATGAAGAGGCCATCAGCACTTCTACGGCTCGGTACATCAAAATACTGGATCGGAAACACTGCACGAGCGAAAACAGGCGCAAGGCGTATAGTTACGCCGCCTACTGCGTGTTGACCGACCTGTTCTGGCTGGCGCTCCCTCCCGAAAACAAAAGCATGTTCAGAGATTTTATGTGCGAACTGAATTACGATCCTGATGACATGACGTTGGACATTTCCCAGCCCCATGGTATCGGTAACCTGATGGCTAAACTGGTGATTGAAAGCCGCTATGGCGACGGAGCGAACCAGCGTGGGACTTTGCACGCGCCGGCGTGGTCGGACTGTACAGGGTACGAGCCGGTGAATACGCATGATACCGTCAACGACCTCAATCACTGGCAGCCTCAAAAAACCGAGACCAATTCCGGGGAATTTAAGGTGCAGCAGTTTCTCGTACCGCACTGGAGCCTGATCCAGCCCTTTGCCCTGTCTTACAGCGGGCAGTTCCGGCCGGATGCGCCACACAAAAAGAACCAGCGGGAATTTAAAGAACAGGCACAGCAGGTACTGGATTTTAGCGCCGGGCTGATCGATGAGCAGAAAGCGATTGCCGAGTACTGGACCGCCGGCCCGGGTACCTACACCCCGCCGGGGCAGTGGTGTGAGATCGCGCAGTTTGTCGCAGGTCAAAAGGAGTACTCTGACGCGCAATGCATTAAACTGTTTTTTGCATTGTGCAATGCCCTGCTGGATGCGTCCGTTGCGTGCTGGGAATGCAAGCGCTATTACGATTATGTGCGTCCGATAACGGCTATTCATGAACTGTTCAAAGGAAAGCAGGTAGAAGCCTGGGCGGGCCCGGACCAAGGAACCAAAGAGATACCCGCCGAAGAGTGGCGGCCGTATATTCCCATCCCGCTTTTCCCGGAATATGTTTCGGGACATAGCACATTCAGCAGTGCGGGTGCTGCTATTTTGCGCTGTTTTACCGGAAGCGACAAGTTTGAAGGGCGTACGACTATGGAAGAGGGGAGCTCACAGATAGAGCCTGGAACAACACCTGGTAAAGATATCACCCTGGACTGGCCGACCTTTACCGAGGCGGCTGAGCAGGCCGGCATGTCCCGCTTATATGGAGGAATCCATTTTATGCAGGCCAATGAAAACGGGCTCGAGCTGGGCCGCAGCGTCGGGCAATGTGCCTGGGAAAGAGCTTTATTTTTCTTTAACAATTAATTTATCGGGTATGCCCATTATTTCAATAGCCATACAAAAAGGAGGTTCCGGGAAAACGACGACGGCTATAAACCTGGCGGCGGCCCTGAAGCGACAAGACAAAAAAGTGCTGCTTGTGGACGCTGATCCCCAGGCCAACCTCAGCCAGTCGCTCGGTATAACGGAGGAACCGGATAAAAATCTTTACACCGAGCTGCAAAAGGTAACTGCAGGCAAAAACAGCACGCTGGAAAAGGTGATCATTAAAACGAACTCAGGCTTGCCGGTGGTCCCCGCTTCGATTGAACTGGCTAATGCTGAAATGGAACTGGTAAGTGTTTACGGGAGGGAGAAAGTATTTTCCTGGATGCTTGAGCCTCTTATTGAAGAATACGATTATATTTTTATTGATTGCCCGCCGGCCATCGGGATGCTGACCGTTAATGCCCTGGTTGCCAGCCGGTATGTGTTGCTGCCCCTCCAGGCAGAATTCCTGCCGATGAAGGGATTACAGAGCTTTATGCGCTCTTTTGAACGGATCAAAAAGCAACTCAATCCTGATTTGAACATACTGGGTTACCTTCTTACCCAATACGATACGCGCAAGAAGATGACCGGACGGGTACGGGATCGACTGATCGAAGATTTTGGAAATCTGGTGTTTGAAACAAAAATTCGCACAAACATTGCATTAGCCAAAGCTCAGGAAAAGGGAGTTGATATTTTCGAATACGATAAAAGGTGTAACGGAGCAAAGGATTACACAGCACTTGCATCAGAGTTTTTGAAAAGAATCGATCAATAACTTCTGCACAATATTTTTAAGAGGCTGGTATAATGAAAAAAAATACTCCAATAGAAAAACCGGAACAAACGTATGAAAGCCCTCCCGAATTTCAGTACCTGGAGCAGCTGATAGGCTACCGGCTAGATAATCATTTTGAAAAGAACCAGGATGGTGCAGATTCGCCGGATTTCCATGAACCTAAAAAATGGAGCCTGAACATTCCCGGGTTTATTCAACAGAATCTCGATCAAAATGAACTGACGTTGATGCTTATCGCCCTGGCCCCGCATGTACAGCCCGATTTATTTGACAAGGTAATTGGAAACAAGCTGCAGCAGCCGGGAGATTTCCGGGAGATCGGGGGCGTTCGGGGTAAAAATTTCCGGGGGTTCCTGCCCACGGGTGAAACCGCTCTTTTCATTCTGGCCGGTAATGACTTGAAAAAACGTTTTGAGATTCAGGAATTATTTAAATCGACACACTTCTTAGCCGGTCAGCAAATCCTTTGGCTGGAAGAATTGCATGACAGCGAGCCTGCCATGAGCGGAAGGATTATTATGTCGCAGGAATATATTGAGCTTTTTACTCTTGGAGCGGTATCCAAGCCAAGATTCGGCCTTAATTTTCCCGCCCAACTATTGGAAACCCGTCAGGAATGGGATGATCTGGTGTTAGCCGATGAGACCATGCAGCAGGTAGAAGAGTTAAAGATATGGATAAAACATAACGATACGTTATTGAATGAATGGGGGATGTCTAAAAAATTGAATCCCGGATATCGGGTACTTTTTTATGGTCCTCCCGGAACAGGGAAAACCCTGACCGCAAGCCTGCTGGGAAAATACACCGGGAAGGATGTGTATAAAATTGATCTTTCGATGGTTGTTTCGAAGTTCATCGGGGAAACGGAAAAAAATCTGTCAAAGCTTTTTGATAAGGCAGAAAATAAAGACTGGATTTTGTTTTTTGATGAAGCGGATGCGCTCTTTGGGAAGCGCACAAATGTACGGGACGCCCACGACAAATATGCCAACCAGGAAGTGTCCTATCTGCTGCAACGAATCGAAAATTATGACGGACTGGTCATCCTGGCCACCAATTTTAAAAATAATATAGACAATGCCTTTATCCGCCGGTTTCAGTCACAAACATATTTTCCCTCTCCAAAGTATAGTGAACGATTGAGACTTTGGAATAATGCTTTCCCTGACATTGTAAAGCTGGAAAAAAGCATCGATCTTTCGTCGATCGCCCGGCAATATGAACTCACGGGTTCCAACATTATGAATATTGTCCACTACGTCTGTTTACAAACGCTCGCCTCTGGCAGCAAAAAGATAAAAATGAACCTATTGTTAACCGGTATACAAAGAGAATACAGTAAAGAAGGCAAAGTAATATGAATTTAATTCATTTATGATTTCAATGACTTCATATCTCTGCACCAAATACAGGACCTTTTTTTACTTTCAGCGGGGCTTGGATTCGCCGAGTATGTTTGTTCAGATGTTCTTGGTCAATCTAATGGCAGTGATCGCCTTGTATGCTGAAGGATTAGTCCATGTTGCGAATGAAACATGAAAGATGCATAAATACAAGGCTTTAAAAAGTAAAACATTATCTTTCAATTTAAAATCAAGGAGGACATAAAAATGCCTAAAATCACCGACCCCCCACCCGAAAACATAGCCGAAGAACTTCGGGTGCTTAGGACAGATCTGCGGGCTAAAATTCCGCCCAAGCACCTTGATCACAATATTTTAATTGCCACATGGAACATCCGGGCGTTTGGGGATTTGACGGAAAAATGGATAACAGAAGAAGACGATAGCCCTAAACGCAATTTGCATGCGCTGCGGTGTATTACACAGATTGTTTCACAGTATGATGTTATAGCGCTGCAGGAGGTGCGCGGAAATTTAAAGTGCCTCCGGCATATGCTTAAATTACTCGGTTCCAACTGGAGTTTTATTCTGACTGACGTGACAAAAGGCGACCAGGGAAACGATGAGCGCATGGCGTTCCTGTTTGACACCAGAAAAGTGAGTCTTTCCGGCCTTGCGTGCGAATTAGTCGTGCCGGAGAGTGATGATATAGAATCAAATGCTTTCAACAAGCAATTTGCAAGAACGCCGTACGCCGTAGCCTTTCAGTCAGCCGGGCATACGTTTATTCTGGTTACCCTGCATGTACTTTACGGGAAAAGTCCTGAAGAACGGGTGCCCGAACTAAAAGCTATAGCCGAATGGCTTGATGATTGGGCAAGGGACGCGAATGCCTGGGATCACAATCTTATTGCGCTCGGGGATTTCAATATCGACCGAATGGATGATCCGCTTTACAAAGCCTTTACTTCTACCGGCCTGCATACCCCGGCCGATTTAAATGCCATTCCCCGCACCATTTTTGCAAGGCCAGAGGACCCTGAAACTGCAAAATTTTACGATCAAATTGCATGGTTTACCGATGGGGAAGGCAAGCCAAGATTGTCTATGCAGTATTCGTCAGGCGGAAGCTATGATTTTACGGACATTGTTATGAAATCTCTCAGCAAGCAAAAGCTGTCCTGGAGAATGTCTGATCATTACCCTCTTTGGGTAGAATTTTTAGTGTGAACAAAATTGCCGGTAAATCTACTGTGGATTATGTTATATGTTGAACCTGCTAAAAAATTTCGCTTATGGGATGCACATAAACCAGGTACAGGTAGAAAAATGTCAGGGATATCACCAGAATAATCACCCCGAGAACCGGTGAGGAGATCTTTATGCCTTTAACAGAGGCTTCGAATTCGGAGACGCTTTCCGGTGCGGCATCTTCCCCTGCCTGTTCCTTTCGTATCGATTTATAAAACTGTATGCCCGAAAAAACGATCCCCGAAAAAACCAGCAGCAGTACCGACCAAAAGATCAGCTTCGAAGAAAAAAGCTGCCAGGCAAAAACCTTCTTTCGGTGCTTAAATCCCGATACCCGGTACTCATAATAAGCATACATCGATTCCAGGTAAATAGCCCGGGTAGAGTTGTTAAAGAGCTGTTGTTGAGGCAAAAAGACCCGGCGGGTCGGCAGGCTGCGAGGAACCCGGAACTTCGATGAATGACTTCTGTATCATAGTGGTATCTCCGGTTGCAGGGTCAACCCAGTATTCACGCTTATCTGAAATAATGCCGCGCACTGAGCCATCTGCATAGTGCATTCGATGATACCATCTTTTGTCACAGTCAGTTTTACTTCTTTAAATTTATTAGGTAGCGTATCGGCAGGAGCAACCACTGCAATTTATTGGGGAAGTGGCTTCATGATTACCTCGGGACGTGCCACGGTTAAAAAAAATGATGAGAAGAACGTAAATTTAACCGGCACATAAAACCCAAAGATTAACCGGTTTTGTTTGGCATTTAGAAACTGAAACCGGAGCTGATCTACCTTTACATTCCCTTTTGTAATGGTAAAGTTGGCACTTCCTGTTCCTTTGCCGCGCGAATAAACGGGCGAACCGCTGGCCGCGTAATTCGGCGTGAGGTTGCCTGAAGTTATAGGCCGGATAAAGATACAAACCCCACTCACATCCTTTATTGCATAGTCAAAATTAACGGATACTTTTTGATTCAGGTTAAGAAGGGAAGATGAGACGGGTGAGATTTCTAATTTTGAAATGGATTGCGCAGAGGCTGGTATGTACGATATAATCAGTAGAATGAAAGTTTAGATAAGTATCTTCATAATTGATTCCCCAACTCTCTTAGGAGATTTGTTATAGCTAAATTATGGCTAAAAATATCCTCAATCTCACTACCCAATTTTACTACCGAATATTACTCTTGAATTTCTGACATACGGCGAATTACAGATACTATTATAGAAGGAAGAAAGAATTACTCGTCTTTCGCGATAGATGAAATTGCTCGTAGTAAAAGGCGTTCGGTAAAGCCACAGACGAATGCTATCACAAAATAGGTTGTGCCACTTGTGGGCTGAAGCTTAAGT
>Ga0306867_1000235_pt1 | contig 34486 bp, 36 predicted proteins | sample AntRauTorckE6831_FD_190432 | JGI IMG/M metagenome (GOLD analysis project Ga0306867, IMG submission 190432) | Saline lake microbial communities from Rauer Islands, Antarctica - Metagenome Torckler E6 #831 (v2) (version 2) | ecosystem: Environmental > Aquatic > Non-marine Saline and Alkaline >...
CAGAGTGGTGAGGCAACACCCGTACCCATCCCGAACACGGAAGTTAAGCTCACCCACGTGTCAGCCAGTACTGGCGTGCGCGAGCCGCTGGAAACCCTGATTCGCCGTCTCTCCATTCATTGCGGTCCATTAGCTTCGACGAGCACTTCGCTCGTCGAACACTCATTTACAGACTGAGGAGCGACAGCGCCCGGTTTCTACAGCATCCGAAACGACGGTGACCGGGAGATCAGCCAAAGCCGCTGCTTCACCAACGGTCATGTTCCGGTACTGAACCGCGAGAGCCGCACCACGGACGAGCTCGGTAGTCTGCTCGTCGACGGCTCGGCGCGCTGCGGTGGGCAGTACCCATCGAGAGCAGCAAAGGCACGGGCAGCCGCTCGGATCCTGCTTCGACGGCGTCGACAGCACCGGCAAACGCCAGATGCATACGTGCGTTCGCCGGTTCGGCGAGCGCACGGTCGAGGGCGCCATCCCTGATTCGCGAAAACAGCAGTGGCATAACACTCCCAACGACCCGGAAGCGGGTAATTTCCACGGAGCGGCGTTTCATACTGCTGACTTCAGTATTTTTATTATCGTGTGGCTATACGTAACTCACAACATGCACTGCGTGTCCGACGAGCCAGGATTTCTGGCGTTCGGAGCGGAACGCGGCCTGCAGGAGCTACACGCTCGTGCGGCCGACCGGAACGTGCTCGCAGTGTTGACGGATTCGACTGTCGACGAGTGGTATCCCCAGTGGGAGCGCACGACCACCGGCAGTGGACAGGTCGGGTTGATTGAGTATTACGAGATGGTTCGAGGGAGTGCTGTGGATACCCACGAGACGCATGTCGTCAGCGATGAGTTAGCGTTGTCCACTGTCCAACGCCCAGTTGATGTGACAGCCCTCATCGACATGCTCTCCGAACACCTCGATCGCTGGGCGGCAGAGAACGCGGACACCGTCATTTTCATCGAATCGATTGAAACCATGCTCGCTGATGCGGGTCTGGCTGGCGTGATCGACCTGTTCGAGCAAATGCTCGATGGTTCGAATTCGCCAGGCGTTGTTGTCTCGGCCGACCCGGAGACGACTGGCCCACGGGCAGTTGTCGAACTACAGAACTGCCTCGGTGAGACTGTCGGCAGACCAGAGCCGCCCGCCAGTGCCATCGCTGCAGTCTCGCGGCTTCGAGCCGAGGACCCAGCGACGTTCGGATACGTCCAGCGCTACTGGCGTGAGGCGGTCAGCGCCATCGAAGCGACCAGTCGAAACTATCCCCAAGCCAAACAGCTCCACGGAGCTGTCGAAACAGAGCTCTCACCGCGGATGCTCGGCATGACCCTTTCCGGCCTGGCTTGCCTCGACGTACTCAGTCTCCGCGGAGAGACGAACGGCCCCAACCGCTACGCCTGCCGCAGTTATGATCCCGACCGCGCGGCCCGCCTGGGACTCGCTGCGGAATCGCTAGCGGAGTCGTAACGTCAGTTCGGCTCCGGAACCTCGAGCGATGACTCAACGACGCGTCCATCCGGCTGGAGAGTCACAGTACCCAGATTCGCTGTTTCGCCAGGCGAGGTCGTCGCGGCGACGGCTCGTAGCGTCTGTTCCTGCTCGAGCCGGTCCCAGACCACCTGCTGGACGAGCGACTGAAACTGTTCCTGACTCGTCCATCCGGAACTGATGCTCGACGGAACCCGGACGACAACGCGGAGCTCCTCGTCTGTCACGTGAATCCCGACGCCGAACGTGTCTGGGCCCTCCACAGCGTCATCAGTCATTAGGGATCCTTTCACACCGTTGGCCAAAGCCACGTCGCTCTGGCCGTGTGTGATGTTCACAGTCGAGGGCGCAAGCGATGGCACGGCTTTTCCGCGCCAACCGCATCGGCACTCCTAATGAGTTACCGGATCGGTCTCGTCGGCAAGCCCTCTGTCGGGAAGTCGACGCTGTTCAACGCCGCGACGATGAACGACGTGCCCGAGGGGGCCTACCCGTTCACGACTATCGACCCGACTGTCGGCGAGGCGTACGTGCGTGTGGAGTGTGCGGCCCCAGAGTTCGAGGAGTCGTGTACCCCGAGTGTGGGATACTGTGACGACGGCACCCGGTTCGTTCCGGTGAAACTGGTCGACGTGGCAGGACTCATCCCGGGCGCCCACGAGGGGAAGGGGCTGGGCAACCAGTTCCTCTCGGATCTGAACGAGACTGACGTCCTGGTCCACGTCGTCGACTTCTCCGGTGAGACCGACCTGGAAGGTGAGGCCACCGAGGGCCACGACCCACGGGAGGACATCGCCTTCCTCGAGAACGAACTCGACATGTGGTATCTCGACGTGCTGACCAAGGGCATCGAGCGCCACCTCGGCGGCTACCACGGTGGTGAAGGTGACGTGGAGAAAGCCCTCGCAGAACAGATGGACGCCTTCGGCATCGTCGAAGAGGAGATCAAGCAGGTCATTCTCGGACACGGAATCGGCTTCGACCCAGAGGAGTGGGACGACGACGAACGCGAGGAACTGGCTCGCGAAATTCGCAAGCGAACTAAGCCCGTGGTTATCGCGGCGAACAAGATGGACACCCCCGCGGCCCAGACGAACTGGGAGGAGATAACGTCCGAGGAGCGCTACGACCACCTTGATTTCGTCTCGGTGAGTGCGCACGCTGAGAAGTCGCTGAAGACGGCCGCAGAAGCCGGCGTCGTCGACTACACGCCGGGCGAGGCGGCGTTCGATATCGTCGGCGACATCAGCGGAGAGCAGGAGCGGGGACTCGAACAGATACGGAAGTTCATGGAGGCGTTCGACGGGACCGGCGTGCAGGACGTACTCGAGACCGCACTGTTCGACACGCTCGACTGCGTCGCCGTGTTCCCTGGGAGTGCAAACGGCTCAACGGACGAAAAAGGCGTCTTCCGAGACTGTTTCGTCCTGCCGGAGCACTCGACCGTCGAAGACTTCGCCTACACACTCCACTCCGACATCGGCGAGGGCCTGCTCCACGGGCTGGACTGCCGCTCGGGTCGACAGGTCGGCTCCGACCACAAGCTCGAGGACCGGGACGTGGTCGAAATCATCACGACCGGCTAAACAGGGCAGCCCCGCTCGACCGCCGTTTACTTGGTTCGACTCTCGGTACCCACAGGCATGAATGTCGAGTGCAGGCTGTTCGGGCCGTTCCGTGACGACGTCGGAGAGGAACACGTCGGCGGCGAGTACGCCGTGGGAACAACCGCAGGTGACCTGTTGTGTGACCTGGAGTCTACCTACTCCGAGCTCGAGGGACGCCTCGTCGACGAGGGCGAGGAAACAACCGCGGGACAGACAGTTGTCTCGCTGAACGAGAAGAACATCACGCATCGCGAGGGCCTCGAGACGGAACTCGAAGACGGGGACGTGGTACGTATCGTCCCGTCGGTCTACGGCGGCTGAGTTCGTACTGGCTCAGTCGTTGGCAGAGGCGGGGGCAACGGAGTCGACGCCCGAAACCGTGCCGTCGTCGTTCCAGCCGCGTTCGTCGTAGTACTCCTGGACCGCCGCCGCGAGATCCGGGATCTCGTAGGGCAGCGTGTCGTCGTTGACGTCCTTGCCGCGCTGGTTGTTGAAGTGGCGCTCGCGCACGATACCGGCGGCGCCAATCTCCTGCAGGCGTTCGTAATCGGTCTCGAGCAGTGTCGCGAGACGGTCGTCAGTAATGTAGTCGCCCGCGAACGCACAGACGACCCCGGAGTCACGCACAACGTTGCGGTTCTCCTTCTCGACGAGGATGCCGGCCTTGCCCAGCGTCCCCTCGGGGTCGAGTTCGCCGGAGTACTCGAGGCCGAGCATCCCGCCATACATGTGGTCGCCGCCCCGGTTGGCGACGGCGTAGGAGAGCCCTTGGCCGTGGAGGATCCGACCGTCGTGGGCGGCGAACTCCATGCCCTTCACCGAGTAGTTGTCGACACCGAGTTCCTCGTGGGCGCGGTCCACGCCCTCCGCGAGCAGGTCGCCAATACCTTCGCGGCGGGCGACCTTCTCGAGCGTCTCGTGGACCAGTTCCGCGTTGCCGAACTCGTCTTCGCTCTTGAGGTAGGCCGCAATCGTGACACCGGCGGAGATGGTGTCCATCCCGAGTTCGTCACAGAGTTCGTTCGAGATCATCACGTCGACGATGTCGCCGACGCCCTGGCAGGAGCCGAAGGAGTAGACCGTCTCGAACTCCGGCCCCTCGGTCTCGACACCACGTTCTTCGTCCTTTGTCGGGAGTTTGCAGGCGTAGGCACACTGCGAGCAGGCGCCTTTCTTGTACTTCTTCTCCTCGACGGCGTCGCCGCCGATGTTGGCGGCGCTCTCGAAGTGGTACTCGTCAAAGTACCGCGTGGGCAGTGAGAAGTTATCGTTGATGAACTCCGTCCCACCAGTGGTCCCCTGGCGCTTCATCTGGTCGTCGCTGGTCGCTGCCTCGCGGTGGATGTCCGCCGACGGCGGGTTGGGGATCTCGATGTCCGGGTGAGACTCACCCTCAAAGGTGACACATTTCACGTTCTTCGAGCCCAGCACTGCGCCGAGGCCGCCGCGACCGAACGCGCGCGAGTCGAACGTCATCACCGACGCGTAGCGTATGAGGTTCTCGCCCGCGGGGCCGATGGTGATGCAGTTCTCCGGCCCGAGTCCGTGGTGTTCGTCCATATACTCCGAGACGGCGCTGGTACGGGCGCCTTCGAGCTCCGGCACTTCCTCGAAGCGCACCTCTGGGCCGTCGTCGCTGTCAGTGACGTGGATAGCGAGCAGCTCATTGCTTTCGCCCACGACTTCGAACACCGACAGCCCCGCGCCCGAGAAGTTTCGCGAGAGATAGCCGCCGGCGTTTGTCGAGACCAGGCCGTCGGTCAGCGGCGAGAGCCCGGTCATGTTCATCCGGCCGGTGAACGACATCCGACTCATCTGGAGCGGCCCTGTCGAGAGGTACGCGCGGTTCTCCGGGCCGAACGGGTCGGCGTCGAACGGGATGCGGTCGTGGGCGAGCGCTGTCGCGGTCGCACGGCCGCCGATGGTGTCCTCGAGGACATCGTCGATGGTGGTCCGCTCCGCCGACCGGTCGCTGACGTCGACCGTGAGGAGGGGGCCTTCTGCGTGGAGCATACGGATAGTTTCGTGTGGAGTAACTTATTCCTGTCTCTCGATTAGGTGTGGATGGGTACGCGCGCGTGCGGGAGCGTTCGAAACCACTAAGGTGCGAGCGTGATGAGTTCAACTATCAAGACCGCCGATGATACTTGATGCCATAGCCGCATCCATCCTCCAGAGCGGGATCGTCCCGGAGGGGACCCGGGTGCAAGTGTTCCAGGAGATCTACTGGGTGTTCCTCGGGTTGGGAACCTTGGTAGGAGCCGTCGTTATCGGCTACATGCTGTACAACGGGTACAAATACCGCTATCAGGGCGGCGAGGACAAGGATGAGGACCGTCCGAAGCTGGGCGAGATCCCCACTGGCGGGGGGAAGGGCAAGAAGCTCTTCACCTCGCTTACCCTGAGTGCCATCATCGTCATTTCGCTCATCGCGTGGACGTACGGCACGCTCCTTTACGTTGAAGCTGCACCCGAACAGCCTGACGCGGGCGTCGACGTCCACGTCGAAGGCTACCAGTTCGGCTGGGACTTCACCTACCTGAATAATGCTGGCAACTCAACGGGGGTGGAGACGACGGGCACACTGCGCGTCCCAGTCGACACGAGGGTCAACATAGAGGTCACGTCTCGCGACGTGTCCCACAACTTCGGCATCCCGGGGCTGAAGGTGAAGACCGACGCCCTGCCGGGTTACACCACGAAGACGTGGTTCGAAGCGTCCCAGACAGGGAACTACACGGCAAACTGTTACGAGCTGTGTGGGCAGGGTCACTCCTACATGGAGGCGACGGTGGTCGCGATGGAACAGGACGAGTACGAAGACTGGTACGCGAGCCAGCAGAACCAGACCTCGACCCAGAACAGCTCCACAGTCGCGGCCGGAGGTGCATAACACATGAGTGACGACGACCTACAAACCGACGGCGGTACCGCGAGCGCGCTCCCAGGAGAGAGTCACGGCGACGACGCTCACCTCCCCCCCAAGAGCTCGGTGAAGCGATGGCTTGTCACGACCAACCACAAGGACGTGGGCATCCTCTACACCGTGACGGCGATGTTCTTCGTCCTCTTCGGTGGGGTGCTGGCGCTGCTGATTCGGGCCCAGATGCTGTCGCCGCGCGCGCCGGGGACCGGCCCCCTGTCGGCGATGGCCTACAACCAGGCCGTCTCCCTGCACGGGCTCATCATGGTGTTCTGGTTCCTCTCACCGCTCGCGTTCGGCTTCGCGAACTACATCGTCCCGCTCCAGATCGGTGCTGAGGACCTCGCGTTCCCGCGGCTGAACGCACTCAGCTACTGGCTCTACCTGACTTCGGGGCTGCTGGTGTTCACCTCGTTCTTCCAGGGGGCCTCGTTCGCGGGCGGCTGGACGATGTACGCGCCGCTGAACATCCCGGCGTTCATGCCCAGTATCGGCGCGACGACGACGGTGCTCGCACTGCTGATGTTCACCGTCTCGGTCACCGTCGGTGGTGTCAACTTCATCACGACGATACACCGGATGCGGGCGCCTGGGCTCACGATGCGCAGCCTCCCGCTGTTCACCTGGTCCATCCTGCTGACGGTGTGGATGATGCTGTTCGCGTTCGCAGCGCTGCTGGCGGCACTGATGATTCTGCTGTCGGACCGCCTGCTCGGGACGACCTACTTCGCGGCGACGACCGCTGGCGGCTCGGTGCTCTGGACGCACCTCTTCTGGTTCTTTGGACACCCTGAGGTGTACATCGTCTTCTTCCCCGCGCTGGGGGCGATGGCGGAGATCTTCCAGACGTTCAGCGGGCGCCGTATCGTCGGCCGGAAGTGGTTCATCGTCTCGATGGTGCTGGTGGCGCTCCAGAGCTTCATCGTCTGGATGCACCACATGTTCCTCACCGCGATTAACCTCCAGGTGAAGACGCTGTTCATGGCGACCACCATCGGTATCTCGTTGCCGTTCGACCTGATGGTGTTCGCGCTCATCTACACGCTAATCAAGGGCCGTATCCGCTGGGATACGCCGATGCTCTTTGCGTTCGGCTCGCTCGTGCTGTTCATCGTCGGTGGGATCACCGGCGTCTTCCTCGGTGCGGTCGTGCTCGACTACGAGTTCCGCGGCACCTACTGGGTCGTCGCCCACTTCCACTACGTGATGGTCTCGGGTGTGACGGCGCTGATCGGTGGGCTCTACTACTGGTTCCCGAAGATGACTGGGAAGATGTACGACGAGTTCCTGGGAAAGATTACCTTCGCGGTGTACTTCACCGGGTTCAATCTGCTCTACTTCCCGATGTTCCTCGCGTGGGGGACGCCTCGGCGCGTGTTCGCCTACCGGCCGGAGTATCTGGTGTGGCACCAGGTCGCCTCCGTGGGTGGGCTCATTCTCGGGATTTCGTTCCTGATGGTCATCTACAACCTGACAAAGAGTCTCCTCTCCGGCGAGGAGGCCGCAGGCAACCCGTGGCCCTACTCGACGACCGCCGAGTGGGCCGTCTCCTCGCCGCCGCCGATGGAGAACTTCCCTGGTACGCCCAGCTACACGTCGGGCGTCCTGGAGTTCCTCGGCGACGACGAGAGTAGTGAGAGCAGTTCCGGCACGGCTGCCGCCGACGGCGGCACCGCGACCGACGGCGGAATGGTCGTCCACGAGGGTGACCACGAGGAGGAGGTCCACATCGACCACGCCAGCTACTGGCCGCTGGTCATCGCGGTGTTCTCCTTCATCGCAGCAGTTGGCCTCTCGGGCCTCCAACTGGGGAGTTACCCCGAAGGGCTCGGGGGCACGTTCTACATGGCGACCTCGCTAATCGGCAGTTTGGGCGTCATTGGCGCTGTCTCCGGCATGGGCTATGAGTCCTTCACCGCCCACGAGGGTGGTGCAGGCGAGGCCTGGCCGTTCGAGGGTGTCGAGAACACGAAGCTCGGGATCTGGGTGTTCCTGGCCTCTGACGTGGTGCTGTTCGGTGCGTTCATCGGCGCCGCGATCTTCATCCGCGTCGACTACGGCTGGATGCAGTGGCAACCGGTTCCCCACACGGCCATCCCCGGCTTGGTGAACACCTACCTACTGCTGACCAGTTCGTTCTCGGTCATCCTTGCACTGGTCGCGGCACAGAAAGGCAGCCGTAACGGCGTGCTCGCCGGCCTGGTGACGACGTTCTTCCTGGGCATCGGCTTCCTGGTCAACAAGGCAATTGAGTGGATCGAACTGTTCCACGAGGGCGTCTGGCTGAGCACGAACGTGCGCGCCTCGACGTACTTCCTCACGACCGGCCTCCACATGGGCCACGTGGTCGCGGGACTGCTCATCACGGCCTACCTCATCTGGCGGGCCTGGGGCGGCGCCTACACGGACGGGAACGACGAGCCGCTGGAGTACTTCGGGCTCTACTGGCACTTCGTGGACATCGTGTGGCTGTTCCTGTTCCCGCTGTTCTACATCATCTAAGAACAATGGCACGAACTAAACTCTACACGATAATCTACGTGGTACTGTTCGTCCTCGCGACGGCGCAGGTCGCCGTCGAGCAGGTCGACCTGTTGGGCTACTGGGCGGCAATCGCGGTCATCGCGGTGCTATCGATGGTGAAGGCGCTGTTCGTCGCGGGCTACTACCAGCATCTGGTCTGGGAGCCCCGCTCGCTGAGCTATCTGATGCTCATCGGCTTCGTCGGATTCATCGCGCTAACGGTCGCGGCCTCCTACTCAATCCTGTAGGGCGGCCGCCCACGGTTTTCTTGCAGACTCAGTACTCCGAGTGAGCCACCGCTCTCCGGACTGTCTCTCGAAGGGCGCGTTCTCCAGTCGGCGCGGCTCGAACAGCCGTGAGAAGCAGGACGGCCAGTTCGTCCAGAAACCGTTCGGGGAGTGACTCAGAGCCAGACGAACGTGTATGTGTAGATGAAGACGAACGTGACCAGCGTGATGATCGCCATCACCTTGATGTGGAAGACGAACAGGTCGTCGCTCTCTTGTTCGTTGGCAGCCTCGTAGGTCTCGGTCTCGGCCTCGGTCATGGCGTCGGGGTGATGCTCTCCGACGTGTAGCGCCCACAGGTGCTCGGAGGCCAGCGGCCGCCCGCAGTAGGGGCAGTATTCGGCCTCGCTGTCGTCGACGGTGAACTGGTCGGGAGTGAGTTGTTCGGACATGGTTAGAGGAACGGCGTCTGGATTGTCGGCTGGGCGAGCAGCCAGAGCCCGGTAATGGTGTAGAGCACCATCACGAGCACGTAGGGGTACTGGCTCCGGATGGGCTGCAGCTGGCCGGTGAACAGGTCGAACGCGCGTGAGTGGGCCACCCAGACAGCGAGAACGTGCCCCAGCAGGACCGCAACTGGGCCCACGCTTCCGAACCAGCCCGGTAGACTGAGTACGGGGAGGTCCAGCGGCGGCGAGAGCGGCATCGTCGCGACGACGGCCGTCGTCGGCGCCAGCCGCAGGAAGTAGGGCAGATAGTGCCCGAGATGGTAGCCCGCTGCGATTGGGACCAGCGCGGGGGCGAACGCCGTCGCGATGGTCGCCGTCGAGAGGTAGCTCTGGCCGACCCGTCGAACCAGCTTCGAGGCCCACCAGTACGCACCGAGGAAGAGCACGTAGCCCGCGAGAAGCGCGCCGAAGTAGGTGAGTTCGGCAGGGATCCCCGCGCGAACGAGCGGGCCCGCAAGCCCCTCCCAGCCGGGTGTGGCGACGAAACCGTCGTAGCTGGTCACCCAGAGCAGCGCGATAACGAACCCGGTTTCACTCTGGGGTGTGGTGTAGGCGGTGTCCGTCTCGTCGTGGGCGGCGAGTTCGGCGCCCGGCCACGCGAGTGCGAGACCCCGCTCTGTGCGTTGGACCGGCGCCATTTTCCCGTAGAGCCGGAAAACGCTCCAGATTGGGTCGACCTGCCGGCGCCAGACCGAATCGCCGAGAACGACGCTGCTGGCCATGGTCGCGACCAGATAGAGGCCGACGACAGCGACGAGCTGGGTGGGATCTGAAGCGACTTCACTGACGACCTCAAGCCAGACGAGGAGCAAGAGCCCCGCGACCGCTGGCCAGCGACCCACCCACGCGGGCAGCGCTGCCAGGTCACGTTCGGGCACCAAGCGTCCAAGCCGGGTGAACGGGTCCAAGGCAGGCCAACTGTTGCCCAGCAGGTACGTACTCGCGGTGAACCCTGCCCACCAGATCACCCAGACGAGCAGGACAGCGAGATTGGCGTTGGCCGCTATGGGCCCCTCGAGCCCCACGACGATGACTGCGGCGAGACCGACGACGCCGACGGCGCCGCCGATTGCGGCCCCCCAGTTCCGGAGCGTGGAGCCGCCGGGGAGGTCGAACCGCCGTTCGTGATACGCCTCCAGCACACCACGGTCGGTGACGAAGCTGGTGAGGAGGAACGAGACCGCGATGACGCCGCCGCCGGTCATGAGAAAGAGCCACGTGGGCGTCTCGACGGGCTCGGACGCGATGCCGGGCCCGCCGTGAGCGAGTGCGGGGCTCGCGAACAGCACGGCCGCGAGCAGCGAGCAGACGGTTTTGACGCCGCTCCGTCTGTAGTCGAGTGCACGACTCGCAACCAGCCGGAGCCGAGAGTAGAGGCTCACGTCTCTCACAACTCCACGCGGGAGCTACAGGAACGTTTCGCTCCCGGCGTCAGCCCAGCAGCAGTTTCGCCGTGATCCCGCTGATGACGAGGAGGCCGAGGATCCACGACCCGGCCATCACTGCGGCCGCGCGCTGGAAGCCGCGAGCCTTCGCGGCACTGTACGTGCCGTAGAAGAGATAGAACAGGAACGCAAGCGCCAGTGCGACGACGACGACGATTCCCCCGGCAGTGACCAGCGAGGCCGAGTAGGAGTCGCCGCTGACGAAGAGGGTCGCACCGCCACCGAGCGCGAGCGCGGTGACGACGAACACGAGTACCCATACCGATTCGTCGTTTGCAGCCGACGACAGTGGCGAGCCCTCCGACTGGAGGGTCGGCGTGTACGCTTTCCAGTCCCGGCCCACGATTGCGCCAACGATGGCGAGCAGGAACAGAGCCATCAACGCCATGCTCGCGAGATATATCGATGATGCCATAGGGTGGTCTGTTAGGTGAAAATGACCGTGGCTTCCGTATAAAGATTCGTTTCCTCGTCGAAGCGCACGGCCACACGCCGGTCGGGGAGGACGCCCGGCCTGGAGGTGGGCGCGAACTGCCGAGTCGAGATCAGTCCAGCGTAACCCAGGTCAGGAACGCCAGCGCCACGGTCTCGAGGACGTGGAACAACAGCATCGCCGTCCACGCTTCGGCGGGAACAGCCGTGTTGAACCAGCCCGAGAGCAGCGAGTCGAACTGGTAGGTGTAGAGCGCGAAGGCGTTCTCCACGAACAGGAGCGCCGCGAACACCAGCATCCCGAGCGTGTGCTTCGAGCGGAGGTCGACGTAGTTCCGGACCCAGACCCACCCCAGCACGGCCAGCAGGACGACGTTGAGACCGACGGCCACTTTCGCCACCGTGAACAGCTGCTGCGGGTCGGTTTGGGCGATGGCGACGCTCATGGCGCCCCCATTGGGCGGCTGTCAGTTCTCCACGTTGCTCCGTGCGTGTTCTCGTTCATTGGACTCCAGTTGCTCCGTAATCGACTCGACGACCCCCCAGTGGTGCGGACGCGGTCTGTTGGCAGGTAGATTGCGCCGTAGTCGTCGCCGCTGGCACGCACCACGTCGTTCTCAGACAGCACGTCAAGGTGGTGTCTCACTGTGTCGTAGTTGAGGTCGAGCGCCTCCGCGAGCTGGTTCGGGTTCCGAGGACGCTGGTCTACCGCGCGTAGGATGCGCGCACGGTTGGCGCCGCCACGGGTACCCGAGAGCACGAACCAGAGGGCAGCCTCCATTAGTTCCGTCGAGGATGCGGGCCTACCTAAGGCCACCGACCGAGGCGGTTATTCCTCGACGATGAACTGGCCGGCGATCTCCGTGACCTCGGCCATCGTCATCGACTCGTCGACGCCTGCGGGGAACGGTGACACGACGTTGAGCTCGTTCAGGAAGCTGGCGTGGCGTGCCTCAACGGAGTGGATGCTGATCGCGGCGTTGAACACCGCGTCGGCCTTCACGGTCCCAGCTGCGCCCGCGTAGGCGGCGACGCCGGTGTTCTCGAGGGCCTTCGCGACACCCAGGAACTCCGAGGCGTTGCTGTAGCCGAAGTCGTAGTTCGCCTCCTGCACGGGGTCGCCACCGAGCTGTTCGATGGTGTCGGTGATGGCACTCACGTGAGCGGCCTCGTGGTCGCCGACGAGTTGGAGGTGGCCCGGCACCTTCTCGCGGATGCCGCTGCCGTAGTCCATGAGGACGTCGGCGTTCATCAGCTCGGAGTCGCTGAAGTTCTCGAGGCCGTCACGGTAGAAGGCGTTCTCGAGGTGCTCCAGGGTGAGCGCGTAGTTGAGGACGTTCAGGTCGGTGGTGTCGTCCTCCATCTTCCGGTCGTGCTTGGGGCGGTCATCTTCGAGCTCGTAGACACTCGGGTCGACCTCACTGGTGACGAACTGCCCAGCGATCTCGAGCACATCGTTGACGGATCGAGCCTTGTCGACGGCCTTGGGGAACGGATTGTCGTCGTTGACCAGTCGCAGGAACGCAGCGTGGCGGGCTTCCACAGAGTGGATACCCGCGGCCACGGCCAACAGGTCGTTGTTGACGACTTTCGGCGCGGCGCCCGCGTAGGCGGAGACGCCGGTGTCCTCGAGTGCCTCACCGATGGCGAGGAACTCCGAGGGCGTGTTGTAGCCGAAGTCATACTCGCCTTCCATCACTGCCTCGCCGTTGAGGTCCTGAATGGTTGCCGAGAGCGCGTCGACGTGGGCCTTCTCGTGAGCGCCGACGGTCCGCAGGTAGTCGGGCACCTGCATCCGGACGGTCTCGTCGAACTTCGAGAGCGTATCGGCGTTCATCAGCTCGTCGTCGCTGAACTCATCGAGGCCGTCGCGGTAGAACGCGTTCTCGAGGTGCTCCAGCGTGAGCGCGTAGTTCAGGATGGGGACGTCCGGTGCCGGGGACTTGGGCGTCGCCGTCTCGGTCGGCGTGTCAGTCGGCTCCTCGGTCGGCTCCTCGGTCGGCGTATCGGTCATCATCGGCTCGTCGGTTTCCGTCGGCGTCGAATCGCTGCCGGAACAGCCGGCCAGGCCGACTCCTGAGAGCGCTGCCGCGGTGCCGATGAACTTACGTCGGGTCTGTCGCGAATCGTCGTCGTCGGAATTCGGGGGGAACATTTCCAACTAAACACAAGGGTGACCCCTTAATACGTATTTTCCGAACTCTGACAAAACTAGAGCCGAACCGAGGGGGAATTCTCTCCCAAATTCAACCGAAATCGCTAGACGTGGGTGGGTCGATATATCGACAAGACGGCTGGTTCGGAACTGACAGCTCAGTAGAATAGGGTGACAGAGGGGAGTTCTACAGCTGGTTCATCGTTCGTCTCACGGTCACCATTGGTGTCGGGGAAACCGTGTTCGCCCTTCGCTGCGCGCGCATGCGAGGGCTGAACAGAGAAGGTTGCAGCGAGGTTGGCTCACAGTTCGCGATACTCACCGCTCGGGCAATGGCGTCGATAGAAATGCTCCGGCGGGGATTCGAACCACGAGGACTTCGCTCTCGCTCGCCCTCTGGGCTCAGGAATCCCTGCGACGAGCATTCGCTCGTCACGTTGTTCCTCGCAGAATGCTCCGGCGGGGATTCGAACCGGAGTCAGACGTGCTCACTCACTTCGTTCGCTGCGCGCGACTGACAGGGTTCGAATCCGCCCGCGTTCGTCGACGCCGACTCGCGGTTCGCTCTGCTCACCGCTCGGGCAATGGCGTCGACAAAAATGCTCCGGCGGGGATTCGAACCACGGTCGTTCCGCGTTCGCTCCACTCCCTGATTCGGAATCCCCGCGAAGAGCATTCGCTCATCACGTTGTTCCTCGCAGAATGCTCCGGCGGGGATTCGAACCGGAGTCAGACGTGCTCACTCACTTTGTTCGCTGCGCGCGACTGACAGGGTTCGAATCCGCCCGCGTTCGTCGACTCCGACTCGCGGTTCGCTCTGCTCACCGCTCGGACAATGGCGTCGACAGAAATGCTCCGGCGGGGATTCGAACCACGAGGACTTCGCTCTCGCTCGCCCTCTGGGCTCAGGAATCCCCGCGAAGAGCATTCGCTCGTCACGTTGTTCCTCGCAGAATGCTCCGGCGGGGATTCGAACCCCGGTCATCACCGTGAGAGGGTGATATGATTGGCCGGACTACACCACCAGAGCGCGTGCAAGCAACGGTAGCGGGGAGATACGTAAAACCGTTGTGTTTCCTCCGCGCCGTGTTGCGGATTCGCACTTGTTGGGGCCCCAAACGCAGCGCTCGGAGGCCTTACTGAACGCGCTCACCAGCGGCGTACACCTGCTCGGGAGACTGCCACGCGAGCACCTCCTCACGAGGGTTCTCTGGCAGCACGAGCAGGTCCGCGCGGTAGCCTTGCTCCACCATCCCGGTGTCGTCCAGGCCCAGCAGGTCTGCGGCGTTGACCGTCGCCGCCTCCAGCGCGCCCTCAAGAGAGAGTCCGTACTCGACCATGGACGCAAGCTCCTGGGCCGCGTCCTCGTGGTTGTTGAACGGCGTCCCCGCGTCGGTGCCCATCGCGATATCGACGCCCGCTTCGAGCGCGTGCTCCCACGCGACGGCCATCCGCTCTGTGGCGTCGTCGGCTTTCGCCATCGCCTCCCCAGGGATGCCGGCCTCGCGGTTCTCGACGATGCCTTTCAGTGCGGAGATGGTCGGCACCCAGTAGGTTCCCTCTTCGACCATCAGTTCGGCGGCCTCCGCGTCCATGAACGTCCCATGTTCGACGCTGTCGATACCCGCCAGCACGGCGTTCTTGATACCCTGCGTGCCGTGACAGTGAGCGGCCGTCGGGACGTCTTTCGCGTGGGCGGCGTCGACCAGCGCCTCGAGTTCGTCCGGGCCCAGTTCCGGGGCACCGGTCTTTGCGCCCGTGGTGAGCACGCCGCCCGTGGCCATACATTTGACCGCGTCCGCACCCTTCTTCAGCTGTTCGCGAACTGCCTTCCGGACTTCGTGAGGGCCGTCAGCCTCACGGCCGAACCAGTGGCCGTGCCCGCCGGTCATCGTGACGTTCTGGCCACACGCCTGCACGCGAGGACCGGCGATGGTCCCGTCGGCAACGGCCTTGCGGGCGTCGATAGCCACGCTCGCAGGCGCGCCGAGGTCCCGGATGGTGGTGACGCCGGCTTCCAGCGCCTTCCGGAGATTGTCGGCGGTTCGGTAAGCATAGGCTGCTTCGGTGTCGCCCTGTACTGTCTCTGCGTTCGGGCGCCCGTCCATCATCAGGTGGACGTGCGTGTCGATGAGGCCCGGCACGACGAACTTCCCAGACACGTCCGTCCGTTCGTCCACGTCGCTTTCGGGGACGTCGCCGACAGCCCCAATGTGGCCGTTTTCGATTGCCACATCGGCTTCGAGGGTGCCATCCGCATCAGCGATCTGCCCGCCTTCGAGGAGATGCATGGCTGTGGATGGCACCGCCGGCTACCTAAAGAGTCGGATGCCGGCGGCTCAGGGCGCTTGAAAGCTGAAGAACCGCGACCAGCGTCGCGCGACGCCGGAGTTACTCTTCGTCTTCTTCGTCGTCGGTGTCGGTTTCGATCGCGTCCAGCAACTCCGCAATCTCCTCGGTCTCGTACTGCTCGTAGCCGCCCTCGGCGGTGATCGCCGCCACGGAGAGGGAGTCGGCTTCGAGCTCTTCGTCGTGCTCGCACAGGCTCGAAAGCACGAGGTCGAGCCCCTTGTCGAGGGAGAGGTCGTCACTCCAGCCGTCCTCGAGCACTTCTTGAATCTGCTCACGGCCACCGCCGATGATGGTGGCCTTCCACTCGTGGGGCGTCCCCGAGGGGTCGGCGCTGAACAGACGGGGCTGGCCGGCGTCGCCGTCGGCGCCACCCTCGATGCCACCGATGAGCAGTGCCGCGCCGTAGGGCCGGGTGCCACCCAACTGGGTGTTCTCCTGAATGTGGTCGGTGATATACTTCGTCAGGGTCTCGACGCCGACGGGTTCGCCGAAGCGCAGGTGGTTCCCCTGGGCCATCCGGCGCGCGAAGTCGATCAGCTGGCGTGCGTCGGCGACGTGGCCCGCTGAGGCGGCGCCCACGTGGTCGTCAAGCTTGTGAATCTTCTCGATACTCTCAGACTCCATCAGCTCGGAGCTCGCCTGGGCCTTCGCGGCCAGCACGACGGCGTTCTCGGTTCGGACGCCGACGCTGGGCGCGCCACGGGAGACGGCCTCACGGGCGTACTCCACCTGGTAGATGCGACCGTCCGGGGAGAACAGCGACGTCCCGCGGTCGTAGGCCTGCTGGTCGTTTCCTCTCATCGGGTGACCCCTGCCACATGGACGGCTTCGCTGTCAGTCATCGCGATATGCTACGTCCCCCCAACTGAAAAACCCTGTCTAAACGGTATCCTCTCGTCGGGGGACGGCACCGGCCTCGTTACTCCTCCTTGTGCCCGTCATCGTTCGTCTCGTGTGCCGTCGACCCCTGTTGAACTGGTTGGCGGGCCGCGGCACCGTCGCCGACTTCGAACTCGGGGTTGTCCTCGCTGCCGTCGTCGAGCGCGTCGAACAGCCACGAACGCACGGCCGCGTAGACGGTGATGACGATGCCACCGACACCACTCACCGCGCTTTCGGTCCAGACACCGACCGTAAACAGCAACACGCCCCACGCGGCGAAGACGTACCAGCGAAGCTGTGGGCCAGCGTACTCGTCGTCGAGCGCCGCGAGCACCGCCAAGCCGAAGAAGGCGACGGCGCCACCGCCGAACACGGCGAGGGCGAGCACGCGCCGCTGCGGGTCCAGATTGAGCGCCAGGCCAACGAGAAACGCCAGTCCCATCCCCACCGGCCGAAGGACGTCCGGTTCCACGTCGATCTCTGGAAGCCTCCCCATCGGCCCGGAGTTACACGGACGGCTGTATCAACGTGACGGTGGCTCTGCAACCGATGATGAGTCGCTCGCCGATTGGGGGGGGATGGGGTGGGAGTGGCGGCGCGAGCCGGGCAGATCCCTCCGCGACGTGCTGTCCATGCAGGCACTCCAATCTGAGTCGGATTGGCGTGCTATATCGTCACAAGGGCACCGTAGAAATGGCCCTTCATGTTTTGGTAGGCCCACATAGAGACCGTATGGGAGTCATAAGGTGCGGCCAGTAGCGGCGGCGGATTTCGACCGTCTCAGCCGGAGCGCTCGCTGGGATGCTCGTCTTTATCGCCTCGGCGCCCCGGATCCTCGGTATGGCTCATGCTACCGTCTGCCTGACCGCGGACTTCGACGCGGTCTCGCCGTGGCTCCACGCGTTCGACGGCGACTCGCCCGTCAACTGCTCCCGTGGCCGCTTTGGCGCCGATGTGGGCGCACCACGCTTGCTCGACCTGTTCGAGCGTCATGACGTTCCTGCGACGTGGTTCATTCCTGGTCACACCATCGACTCGTTCCCCGAACCCTGCGAGCGTATCGTCGACGACGGCCACGAGGTCGCCCACCACGGCTGGAGCCACACCCGGCCCAGCGACTACGAAAGCCGCGAGGACGAGCGCGCCGACATCGTCCGTGGCATCGAGAGCATCGAGGGACTCACCGGGTCAGCCCCCGAGGGCTACCGTTCGCCCTCCTGGGACTTCTCGGCCCACACCGTCTCGCTGCTCTCGGAACTCGGCTTCGAATGGTCATCGTCCGGAATGGCCCGAGAGTTCGAACCGTACGAACTCACTGAGGAGGTCGCACCCCACGACGGTCCCTATGAGGTGGGCGACCCGGTCGGCATCACCGAGGTTCCGGTCTCGTGGCAGCGCGACGACTACCCCGCGCTGGCGTTCTCGGGGAACCGCGCGTTCTCGGATGAGGCCGCGGTGTTCGACCACTGGCGGCGGCAGTTCGACTGGATGTACGAACACGTCGACGGCGGCATCTACGTGATGACGGTTCACCCGCAGGTCATCGGCCGCGCCCCACGCACCGGGATGCTTGGGGAACTCATCGAACATGCAGCGGGCAAGCCCGGCGTGGAGTTCGCCCGCGTCGGTGACATGGTCTGAGCGGCCTGGCTCACGCCGGCCGCGGGTCGAAACGGTTTGGGGCCTCGCGTCCGACCTCAGAATATGACCCAACTCGCATCCGCCTTACAGGCCGATGGTCTCGTCTGTCTGGTCGGCGCCGGCGGCAAGAAGACGACCATCTACGCACTCGCAGCACAGGCCGACCGAGCTATCGTCACTGCAACTGTGCGAATCCCGATTTTCGACCCGCACGTCGCCGACGTCGTGGTCACCGAGGACCCAATTGGGGAACTGATGCTGCGGGAGACGTGGCCACTGGGACTCGTCCCCGAACAGGAGTTCGAAGACCGCTACGCGGGGTACGACCCCGACACCGTTACAGACCTCGCGCGGGCTCACGACGGCCCGGTGTTCGTCAAAGCCGACGGGGCGCGCATGCGGGAGTTCAAGGCACCCGCAGCGAACGAACCCCAAATCCCCGAGACGGCGGATACGGTGATTCCGGTCGCCAGCGCCCACATCGTCGGTGAGCCGTTGGACGAGGAGCTGGTCCACCGGCCGGAACGCGTCGCCGCGCTCACTGGTGTCGACGTTGGTTCGGACGTAACCCCCGAAATGGTCGGGACGGTGCTGGCCCACCCGGACGGTGGACTGCGGGGGGTTCCACACGACACGACGGCGATTCCGCTAATCAACAAGGTCGACGACGAGGAAGACGAGCAGGTCGCCCGAAAAATCGCCGAAGCGACGCTCGAGCAGGCCGACCGCTCGGTGGTCCCGCGGGTCGTCCTTGCGAGGATGGCCGACGCCGAACTCGTCGACGCCCTCGAGTAGTTACTCCGTGAGCCGCTGTTCGGCGGCGGCAAGCTCTTCCTGCGTGTTGACGTTGTCGAACGTCGAAACCGCGGTGTTGTCGAGGAGTTCGTCCTCGCCGACGACGGCGTAGGAAAGCGCCTCCAGCGGCGCGAGGATCTTCCGGTCGCCACGCTCCAGCGCGGCGTCGCAGGCGTCAGCCATGGGTTCTGGGCGGTAGACCGCCTGCGTTGTCTGATACCAGCCGTCGCCGAGTCGCGGGACCGCGGCGTCGTACGGTGGCTCGCCAACATCGTCGGTCCCGGACGGCGGCTCGATTGCTCCGGTACAACGGCCAAAGAGGTAGCTCACTGCCTCGGGGTCCACGAATGGCATGTCGCAGGCGACGACGACGGCGTGTTCGCCGTCGGCGCCGCGGAGCCCGTCGCGGATACCCGCCATCGGCCCCTGGTCGGGCTCTCGGTCCAGCGCGAACGACGTGGGAAGGCCGTAGCCCGTGAGCGCGTCGTCGATGGCGTCACGCTGGTCTTCTCGGCAGTTCACCACGAGTTCGTCGACGACCGGTTCGAGCCGGTCGGCCACCCGCCGGGTCATCGGGACGCCAGCGAGCGGCGCGACTGCCTTGTCGGTGTCGCCGAACCGGGTCGAGCGGCCGCCGGCGATGATGACGCCTGAACGCATTTGTGTGACCGACGGGTGAGGTGGGAAAGTGCGTTGCGGTGTGGTGGTCGAGCCGTCGGCGGCGCGAACGCTTAACAGATACCACGCCGAACTATGTCTATGATCGACCGTGCCGAGCCCACCCTCCGGGTCGCTGGTGACCCGACCCTCGCCAACGTCGCAGGAAGGAAGAGCCTTCCTGCTGGCAGACGAGAGTCACAGATTCTCGCCGACACCGTCGATACGCCAGTGGTCACGACCGGCACCACCGGCTATCCCGGTATCGAACCCCTCGTGGTCGCCACTCAGGACGGAGAGTCGCGCTTCCTCCCCAACGCGACCGTGGCGGACCTTCGAGAGGCCGCAGCGGCTGTGGACATCGACACGCTCCCAGACGGAGAGTGGAGCGCCGAACACGACCCCAACCCGACGACGTTGCCAATTCCCGATTCAGGACCGCTCGCCGTCGGGACTCGCACAGCCAGCGCGCGCTGTGGCTGGGCCGACCCGGGTGATGCAGCTGCCTACAGGGAGTGGGGGACCGTCGCCGCGGAGCCAGACCCGCTCGAACGCGTCCGCGACGCAGGCCTCCTCGGCCGCGGGCGTACGGACGATTTCGCTGACGAACCGATTGTCGAAGCGTGGGAGACCGCTCGCAGCGCAGAGGGTGAACCGGTCGTCATCGTCAACGCAAACGAGGCTGACGACGCCGTCGCCGGCGACGAACTACTGCTCGGGAGCGACCCCTTCGCCGTGCTCGACGGTGCGCTTGCGGCCGCAGCGGCTGTCGACGCGCCGGACCTCGTCGTTTACGTGGGCGCAAGCCAGCAGCACCTTGCCGAGCGAGCCGAGACCGCTGGCGCAGCGTTGGTCGAGGAATTCTCGGACCCACCGCGGGTACAGGTCGCCGCGGGACCGGACCGGTTTGCCGCTGCCGAGGCCACGATGGCCATCGAAAGCCTCGCCGGCAAGGAACGAATCGAGGCGCGCCGGCGCCCGCCCGGCCCGGCGGAGCACGGCCTCTACGGCCGCCCGACGCTGGTTCACTCTGCCCGAACGTTCGCACACGTGCGGGCGCTGCTCGCGGGAGCAGAACTGGGCGGTGCGACGTCGGACCCCGGAACCCGGCTCATCACTGTCTCTGGCGACGTCGCCGCGCCCGCGACAGTCGAACTCCCGACCGATACGACCCTTTCGACCGCGTTTGGGGCGGTCGAGCGAGACGCCGGAGATGCGAAGGCGTACCGCATCGGCGGGCGATTCGGTGGAGTTTCGGCTCGCGCAGATCACTCGGTGGCTGCCGACGCGCTCGCAGCGGCCGGCCTCGGAACCGCTGGTGGCGTCGAACGCTTCGCGGACGACGACTGTCTGCTCGCACTGGTCGGGAAGGTGGCCGCGTTCGCTGAAGCGGACAACTGCGGCCGCTGTGTCCCCTGCCGGGAAGGCTCCGACCAGTTGGCCGGCCTCCTCCGCGACATCTACCAGGGAGAGTACGACGCCGGCGGCATCCGTGAACTCGCACGTGTGATACAGAACACGAGTCTCTGTGCGTTTGGACGCGAGGCAGCCAGGCCGGTGCTCACGACGCTCGACGGTTTCGAGTCGGAGGTGGCAGCCCACGCCGAGGGTCGCTGTCCCGCAGGCACCTGTGAGGTGGACACATGAGCACCGACAGCCCGGACGGCACGCCGTCAGCCGAGGGCGAGGGCCCGCTCCCGGGCGTTCCCGACCTCGACGACCCCCGCCCAAGCACCCCGCTGACGGAGACGTTCCGCCCCGGCACCGCCGACGACCCGCCCCACGCCGGGAGCGAGGAGATGACCACTGTCACCGTCGACGGCCAGCAGGTCGCAGTCCGCCCCGGCGGGACGGTACTCGACGCCGTCGAAGCCGCGGGTGCGGGGGAGGAGGTACCCGCCCTCTGTCACTACGGCCGCGGCGAGGATATCGGCCAGCGCAGCGAGTGCCGGACCTGCATGGTCGAGACTCACGACGGGCTTGTTCCCTCCTGTTCGACCCCTGCAGAAGCGGGGATGGCGGTCAGCACTGACGCCGAGGCTGCTGCGGAGGCACGCGACGTGAACCTCGACCTGGTGCTCTCTGACCACAACCTCCGGTGTACGACGTGCGGCCAAAACGGCCGCTGTGAGCTCCAGGACGCAGCCATTGAGAACGACGTGTGGGAGCCCCGCTACGGCGTCTTCGACGAGCGTGACGAGTACGAATCGCTCGACGCGACCTCCTCGTTCATGCAGATCGACCGCAACAAATGCATCCTCTGTAACCGCTGTGTCGAGGCCTGCAACGACGTGCAGGTCGAGGGTGTGCTCCGAATCGAGGACGGCGAGGACGGCCCGCGCATCGGTTTCCAGTCCGACGCCGAAACGATGGCCGACTCGACGTGTGTTTCCTGTGGTCACTGTGCGACGGTCTGCCCGACCGGCTCCATCGTGGAGACGGGAATGACCGAGGCCGGAACCCTCCCTATCCCGGGGTTCAATCAACGCAACTCCATCGGCGAGGTGCTCACGAAGCCGAAGGCCGAGACGGCCGACGACAGCGAGACACCGAACCGCGGAGTTGGCGCCGGTGGCGGCGCGGACGCACCGGATACGGAAACGAACGGCAAGAGCGGCGTCGCCCGGTTCATGGCCAAGGCCCGCCGCGCCGCCCGCGAGGGGAGCGAGCGCGCGCTCAAGCAGGCCGAACATATGGCCGAGGACGTGGCGGCCTCGACGATGCCCGAGGGGATGCTCTTCGACGTCGCCGAACGCGTCGCAGACTACCGGCTGAAAGACGTCGAGAAGACCGAGACCACCTGCGGCTACTGCTCGGTCGGCTGCCGGTTCGAAGTCCACACCAAGGACGACGAGGTGCTTGGGGTCCGGCCCACGGACGAGGAGTCCGCGCCGATGAACGACTTCTCTACCTGTGTGAAGGGGAAGTTCGCCTACGACTTCCTCGACAGCGAGGGGCGCCTCAGGAGGCCGCTCGTCCGGAAAAACGGCGAACTCAAGCCCACATCGTGGGACAAGGCGCTCGACCGAGTCGCGTCGGAGCTTTCGGGAATTCAGGCCGAGTACGGCACGGACGCGGTGGGCACGCTGGCCTCCTCGAAATGTACGAACGAGGAAGATTACCTGCTCCAGAAGTTCGCACGCACGGCGCTGGGAACGAAGAACGTCGACAACTGCGCGCGGCTCTGTCACTCCTCGACGGTGGCGGCGCTCCAGCAGACAGTCGGATACGGCGCCATGTCCAACAGCGGCGACGACGTGGCCAACACCGACTGCTACCTCATCACCGGCTCGAACACGACCGAGAGCCACCCCGTGCTCGCGACGCGCATCAAGCGTAACGTCGACGACGGCGCGGACCTCTTTGTCTACGACCCCCGGAAGACCGGCATCGCCGAGCACGCCAACCGCTACGTCCGCACGGAGCCGGGCTACGACATCGCGTGGCTCAACGGACTGACGCGCTACATCATCGAGCACGACCTCCACAACGAGGCGTTCATCGCGGACCACACCAAGAATTTCGAGGCGCTGGTGGAGAAGGTCCAGCCGTTCACGCCCAAGGAGGTCGAACGCTTGGCGGGTGTCGCTCCCGAGGACCTCAAAGCGACTGCCGAGCGGATCGCGACTGCCGACAGCGTGGTGTTCGGCTGGGCAATGGGGCTGACTCAGCATTCTCACGGCACGGCGAACGTGCTCGCGATGGCGAATCTCGCGCTCGTGACGGGCCAACTCGGCACGCCAAATTCGGGACTCTCGCCGTTCCGCGGCCACAACAACGTGCAGGGCGGCGGCGGTGACATGGGCACCCTCCCGGGCAGTCTCCCGGGCTATCAGGACCTCACGGACCCCGAGGTGCTCGACACCTTCGAGGAGGCATGGGGCACCCGCCCGCCCGACGAACCCGGGCTGAAGGTCCCCGAGATGTTCGCGGAGGCCGGCGACGGCATCAGAGGGATGTTCGTCATGGGCGAGAACCCGGCGCTCTCGGAGCCGGATATCGCCCACGCCGAACAGGCCTTGGAGTCACTCGACTTCCTCGCGGTGCAGGACATATTCCTCACTGAGACGGCGGAGTACGCCGACGTGGTGCTGCCGGCAGCGACGTTCGTCGAGAAGGAGGGGACTTTCACCAACACCGAGCGCCGCGTCCAACTTGTCGGGCAGGCGCGCGACCCGCCGGGCAAGGCGCGACAGGACTGGGAAATCGTCCAGTCGCTCGCCAACCGCATGGGTGAGTCATGGGCGTACGACGACCCGGCCGAAATCATGGACGAGATCGCGGAACTCACCCCAATCTACGGCGGTATCAGCCACGGTAGGCTCGAGGAAGCGGGCGGGCTCCAGTGGCCCTGCCGTGACGAGGACGACCCCGGCACCAGATTCCTCTACGAGGACGGCTTCAACTTCGAGGACGGAAAAGCGCGGTTCGTTCCCGCCGACATGGGCCGACCCACCGAACTCACCGACGAGGAATACCCGCTCACGATGACCTCCGGCCGCGTGCTCTATCACTGGCACACCGGCACCATCACCCGACGCGTCGAGGGGCTGATGAGCCACGTGGGTGAGTCATTCGTCGAGATTCACCCGAAAACTGCGGCGACGCTCGGCATCGTTGACGGCGAGTACGTCACTGTCGAGTCCCGCCGCGGCGAGATTACGGTCAAGGCGACGGTCACGGACCGTCCCGGCGAGGGCGTGGTGTTCGTCCCGATGCATTTCGCCGCCGGCGCTGTCAACACGCTGACCCAGGAGTCCTTCGACCCGACGAGCGGGATTCCGGAGTACAAAGTCGCGAGCGTGCGCGTCCGGCCGGCGGGAGACCACGGCGACCCCCCTGCACCCGACGAGCACCCTGCGGAGGAAGACGGCGCTGTCGGCGACGACTGAGCCGCTTTCCTATCTCAGCGCAGCGCCAGCAGCACCGCGAGAACCGCGAAACTCCCCAGTAGGAGTCCCATCAGCGCCAACAGTCCCGTCAGGCCGCCGCCCGTGGACGTGACCACCGCGAGCGCCCCCACGGCTATCGCTACCGCGGCAACGACGGCGACCTGAAACCGGAGGTAGCCACGCAGAACACCCATCAGTACGATTTCTCGGCGACCAGTTCACCGCTCGCAGTCCGAACAGTCACGGTGTCGCCGCCATTGTTCCACACAGGGCTGCCCGCGCTCCAGTAGTAGTCGCCATCGCCATCCGTCCCGCTTCCCGTGTGGAGCGTGAGTGTCTCGCCCGCAGCGAGCGTGGTCCCGTCGGGGAACGTGTACCGTTTGTCAGCCTCGTCGGTCACAGTGAACCTCGAGAGGTCCAGTTGCTCGTCGCCGGTGTTCTTCAGAACGACGTACTCGTCGTTGAGGTTCTCCCGGTCGTCACCCTCGGCATCGGCGTGGATTTCGCTGATGCGCAGCGGAATGCCGCCGTCAGCGATGAGCTCGGTTCCGGTGGCTGTCGGCGTCGACCCCGCTCCACCCTCACGGCAGGCCCAGAGCCCGACATTTGCATCCATCGCGGCCGACTCCGCGGTGTCGTACCGGTCACGGTACTCGAACTGGGAGTCGTAGACTCGTGCGAGGCCGTTGGTGATGAGCGCGTAGTTGAACGAGCCGCCGTCGACGTGGAGGTAGACCAGGAGCCGGCCGTAGTAGCCTCGCCGTGGCTCGTTTGCGTCGAAACTCAGCGTGACCGTCTCCCCGAGCAGGCGCTCCTTCGCAACGGAACTGGCCTGTTCGCCCCATTTTCGGAGGCAGTTCCGTCCCGCCTCCGTCTCGGGGACTCCCTCGAACTCGTCGGGACTGTTCTCGGTGTGGACTTCCGGCGTGTCGACGCCGAGCAGGCGGATTGTCTCACGGCTCCCGTTCTCGAACACCACCTTCATCGTATCGCCGTCGACGACTTCGACGACTTCTGCAGTGAGCGCTCCTTCCTTCGGTGTCGCGGAGGGCGGGGCGTCGACGGTGCGAGCGGTGGTGTCGACCCCAGGCGCGGCAGTATCGGTGCCGTTCGCCGGTGCGTCCGTCACCGGGACAGCGCTGGCACAGCCGGCGAGGAGGACGAGCAGCACGAGAGCGAGGCGTCGCATACCCGCCCTTCGACCGCTTCAGTGGAATAGATGGTGGAGACCCCTCGGGAACTGCTCAGTCGTCGGCTTCTGCGGTTTCGGGCTCTGGAACCGTCACGTCGGGCAGGCCGGCCTCGATCTGCTCGCGTCGGGACTCAAACTTGCCCGGGAGCACGAGGTGACCGCCGAGGTCCTCGAGTGGCTCATCGGTGGTGTACCCCGGCTCCTTCGTCGCGAGCTCGAAGAGTACGCCGCTGTGTTCACGGAAGTAGACCGAGCGGAACCAGTGGCGATCGATCTGGCCACTGGGACGCAGCCCCTCGCGGCTGACCATCGTCCGCATCGCCTCCTGTTCCTCGTCGGTCGGCGTCTGGAACGCAACGTGATGGACCGTACCAGCGCCCTGCCGGCCGCCGCTGACCGTGGGGAGCACGTCGACGTACTTCCCGACCGGTCCGCTCGCTTCGAACCGCGTTCGCTGGTCGCCGGGAGTGTCACCCTGTGCCTGCTCGGTGCCAACGTTCTCGAGTCCCATCTTCTCGAGGAGTTCGTGGGTCGGCTCGGGATCGGCCAGCCAAAGCGTTACGGAGTGGAAGCCGCGGATCGCGTGTTCTTCGGGGACGAACTCGGTCCACGGCACCGTCGGGTCGTCCTCTGACACCTCGACTTCCACCAGTTCGACTGGGAGACCGTCGGGGTCCTCGAACTGGAGGACGGTCTCGCCGAAGCGCTCGATGCGCTCGTCGTACTCGACGCCGTACTCGTCGAACCGGGACTCCCAGTAGTCCAAAGTTCCCTCGGGAACGCGGAAGGCCGTTCGGGAGACCTGCCCGGAGCCGACTTTTCCTTGACCGGCGTTCGCGTGCGGGAAGAACGTCATGCTCGTCCCAGGCGTTCCCTCCGCGTCGGCGAAGAAGAAGTGGTAGGTGCTCGGGTCGTCCTGATTGACGGACTGCTTGACCAGCCGAAGGCCGAGCGTCTCGACCCAGAAGTCGATGTTCTGCTGTGGGTCGCCCGCGATACAAGTCACGTGATGGAGCCCCGGCGTGGGGGTTGGGTCGCTCATACTCAACGGAGGGTCTCGTGGGACTTGAGTGCTCGCTGACGCGAGTGTTACCGGATCACGGTGCCTCGATTCAGGGCGCGAGGCGATTCTTTCGGTTTTTCATCTTCTCATTGTAGTATTCGAAGGTGATTGGGCACCATTCCTCGGCGGCGTCGAGCAGCTGTTCGGTCAGTCCGCGAATCTCCCACTGGGCGTCGGCGGCCGCGCGCATGTCCGCGACGTGCATCAGGGTCCGCACGTTCAGGCTCATCACAACGTTCACTCCCGTCCCAATCGGAAGGACAAACCGCGCGTCCTCGGGCGGCATCCCGAGGTCCAGCAGCTCCTGATACTCCTCGACGGAGCGCTGGACCGAACTCCGGAAGAGCACCTCGCGCTTCTCGACGGTCTCCTCGTCGACGGCGCCGCTCTTCTGGTTCCGGCCGATCCAGTCCGGATCGTCCGCAGAGGGAGGCATCACGACCATGCCGCCGTCGACGACCTCTGCGGGGTCGATATCGTCGAAGGCGACGTAGCGCATGCTCTGAACGTCGAAGGAGACGTGACGGTGGCGGGTGAGTTGGGCCATACACGACCGGGACATCCCCTCGACGGCGAAGGTAATCTGGGCGTGCTCGAAGGGGCCGTAGTGGCCGTGACTCAGCAGGTGGCCGATGAGCGTCCCCATCTTCTCCTCGAGGTCGTCGCCGTCAACGGTCTCCATCAGTTCCTCGAACTCGGTGTCGCCGACAAACTGGGAAGCGTAATCGTTTCGGGCGGCTTGGCAGATCAGTTCCTCCGGGTCGTCCGTCGCTTCGAGAACTTCGACGTGCATGGAGAGAAAGGAGGCGTGCTCGGTCATAATTCCCCCCACTTGTACTCGCGCTCTGGTGAGCCGCGTTGGTGCATCCACGGCTCCTGTGCTCGAAGAACGAATGTCGCAGGAGGAGCAACCGACGAATGGACGCAGAAACGCAACTCGCCCGTCAGTCGTCCGCGAGGTCCGTGCCGCGTTTCAGCCCGTAGTAGCCCGGGTCGGTGTCGGCGGGCGGTTCCGCGACGACGAGCTCCGCTGAGTTGTTCATCACCCAGGGCACTGCCCAGTCCAGTAGCACCGCTTCCGTCTCCTCGTCGATTTCAGCCTCGGGTTCGAGCCCCTGCAGCATCCGGGCGATCTCGTAGACGGTGTACATCTGCTCTTCTTCGAGGAGCTCATCGGGTGTGTAGAAATCACAGGGGTGGAGCGTCCCGAAGTCGGCTTTGGCGCGTGGCATACGCCGGATTGGACAGCGGCGGCGTAAACGCTACCGATATCGTGAAGCGACGAAAGAAAATCGAGAACGGTCGGCGCGTTCTGTCTGCGTGTCCGTCTTCTCCGTTATTCGAAGAGTTCCGTTGCCTGCTCGAAGCGGGCTTGGGACTCTTCCCAGTCAACAACCTCGAAGAACGCGTCGATGAAGTCGCCACGGGCCGGTCCGTAGTCGTAGTAGTAGGAGTGCTCCCAGACGTCCAGCGCGAGAATGGGGTGGCTGCCCCAGAGTGCGCCCTGGTCGTGCTTGTCCACCACGACGTTGCGGAGCTGGTTACTGTAGCTGTCGTAGACCAGCAGCGCCCAGCCACCGGCGGCGCCGCCAGCAGCCTCGAACTCGCCCTTCCAGGCGTCGTAGCTGCCGAAGTCCTCGGCGATTCGGTCGGCGAGCGCCCCGGAGGGCTCGTCGCCACCGTTGGGGCCCATGTTCTGCCAGAACAGGTCGTGGAGGATGTGACCCGAACCGTTGTGGGTCACGTTGCGGATGGCGGCGGCTGAGGAGTCGAACTCACCCGACTCGCGGTTCTCCGCGAGGGTCTCCTCTGCACTGTTCCAGCCGTTCACGTAGCCCTGGTGGTGCGTATCGTGGTGCCAGGTCAGCACCTGTTCACTGATGGACGGTTCGAGCGCGTCATACTCGTATGGAAGCGGCGGAAGTTCGTAATCGCTCATAATGAATTCACCCGACAGATACTGCGGAGCGGTTCATGTTAAAGGTTGGTGAAACGAATGATATCGAATGGCACACGAGGCTCCCGCTGTCCCCCTCGCCTGCGGCCGGGTTCCGGAAGAGTCACCCACTTACGTCCTGGGTGCAGAGAGCCGGTAATGTCGTGGCGCGGTATCTCGCTCGTGACGGGCTGGCAGACCACCGCCAGCCTCTGTTTTTACACGATATTCGCCGCCACCGCGTTCGTCCGCGACACCTTCGGCGTCTCCCGTGCGGTGACCGGCCTCACCGTGACCGCGGTGATGGTGGGATACACGCTCTTGCTGTTCGGGACGGGCGCCGCCGCCGACGCCTTCGGCGAGCGCCCGTTGATGGTCTACGGCCTCCTCGCGCTCGCGGGCGGGACCGCACTCGTTGGGTTGGCGCCGACGTTCCCGATGCTGCTGCTCGCACTCATCGCCGTCGGGCTGGCCTACGCAGCCGCGATGCCGGCCACCAACCGTGCAGCCGTCGTTGTCGCTCCCGAGGGCCGAGAGGCGCTGGCGATGAACGTCAAACAGGTCGGCGTCACCGTCGGCAGCGCCATCGCGGCACTGCTGGTCACCCGCATCGCTGCCACCCGCTTCGGCTGGCAAGCAGGCTTCCTCGTCGCCGCGGGGGTGGCTGTGGTCGTCGCCGGCGTGACCGCGTGGCGCTACGAGGGCAAACCCGGCGGCGGCAACCTCTCGTTCCCCGACGTTCGGGGGCTGCTCGACGACCCCTCCTACCGGGGGTTGGTCGTCTCCGGCCTCTTTCTTGGCGCGGCCGTCTTCACCACGACGGGCTACGTGGTGCTTCACGTTACCGAATCCGTTGGCGCCGCCGCTGGCGTCGCGGGTGGGGTTCTCGCGACGGTCCAACTCACGGGCAGCGCGGGCCGGCTGGTTGGTGGAGAAATCGCGGACCGCCTCCCGGGCCGTCCAGAACGCGGGCCTGCAATTGTCCTCACCGTGCAGGCCGCACTCGCCGCGGTTGGCTTCCTCGCCGTCGTCGCCGCCGACTCGCAGGCTGTCTCGTGGGCCGCGTTCGCCTTCCTGGGATTGTTCATCCTCGGCTTCCCCGGTGTCTACTACGCGACCATGACTGCACTCGTCGACGACGACGAGGTGGGCGCGGCGACCGCCGGCGGGCAGACCGCCATCAATCTCGGCGGCCTCTCGGCGCCGCCGCTGTTCGGGCTCGTCGTCGACGCCACCGGCTACGACACGGGATGGACGCTCACGGCGGGGCTGGCGGCCATCGCTGCCGTCGTGGTCTGGGTGATGATTCTGCGGGAGTGAGGAAAGCGGGTCCGACTGCTGATCGCTAGGCGGGTGGCTGGTTCATTTGTGGAGGTTCGAACGGTTGGCCCTACCCCTACCGCTGGCGGCGAACCAGGATTTCGTCGCTCGGCTCGTACTCGAGCACCGTCGCCACGTCATCGGCGATGGCTTCACCGAACTCTCGCTTGACAAGGTGAAGCGCGAGGTCCAGCCCGCTGGTGACGCCGCCGGCCGTGATGACCTGTCCGGTGTCTACCACCCGGCGGTCGGGGACCTTCACGCCCGCGGCTTCGAGGTCCTCGATGGCGGATTTGTGCGTGATGGCCGGCCCATCGCCGAGAATTCCCGCTCGTTCGAGCAACATTGCACCGGTACAGACTGAGGCGATGGTGGTGCCCGCCGCGTGGTGAGCGCTAATCTCCTCGGGGAGGTTCCTCGAGTCGTACTCCCGCCGGACGCCTTGTTCGCCTTCGCCCGACCAGCCCCCGCCGGGAACCACCAGGATATCTGGGGCGTCGGCGTCACCAGCGGCCGCGAGCTGGCCGTCGACGCCAACATCGAGGCCGTGGCTGGCGGTTACTCGCTCTTGGTGCTCGTGGGTGACAAGCGAGACCGAACAGTCCGCACCGGCGCTCGCGGCGGTCTGAAACACCTCGAACGGCCCAATCGCGTCGAGTTCGTCGAACTCCTCGTAAAGCAGGATATCGATAGCTGTTGTCATGGTAGGGGGTTGGGCGGCGCGTGGAAAAGCACACCGGCGCCTGCAGCCAAGTGGCGGTAGTGGCATGGAAACGGTTATTTTTGGGGCCCTGTCAGTTGGTTTCATGGCTCTCTGTCCGTCTTGTGAGCGGGAGGTTCGCAAACTCGAACGTGCATTTATCGACGCCGATTGGGGCGAGCCAGTCGTCTGGCAGTGTCCTCACTGTGAGACGATTCTGGGGACGACGGACACCGCGACACACGGGTGAGAACCGGCGCCGTTCTCCTACGTCTCCTCTGGGTCCTCACCCCGCGCCCGCTTGAACATCGCTAGTGCCTCCTCCCGTCGCGCTCCGTGGTCGACGATGGGGGCGGGATACTCCGGCGCCAGCGCTGCACGTTCCTCGTCGCTCAGGTCCACCCAGCCGTGAATCTCGTCGGCCTCGAGGTCGCGGAGTTCTGGGACGTACTCTTTGATGTACTCCGCGTCTGCGTCGTAGCGTTCTCCCTGTGTTGTGGGGTTGAAGATACGGAAGTACGGTTGGGCGTCGGTCCCCGTCGAGGCGGCCCACTGCCAGCCGCCGTTGTCGTTGGCGGTGTCGTGGTCGGCCAGTTTCTCTCGGAAGTGTGCGTAGCCCTCCCGCCAGTCCAGCAGCAGGTCCTTCGTGAGGAAGGAGGCGACGATCATCCGGAGGCGATTGTGCATCCACGCCTCCGCCCGAAGCTGTCGCATCCCGGCGTCGACGATGGGGTAGCCCGTTTTCCCGGCTTTCCAGGCCTCGAGTGCCTCTTCGTCTTCGCGCCACTCGAGTCCCTCCTCGTACGATTTGTAGTTCTCCGTCACCACGTGGGGGGTAAAAAAGAGCACCTGGGTGTAGAACTCCCGCCAGGCCAACTGGGACTGGAACGCCTCGACGTTGTCCTGGGCGTCGGACCCTTCCTCGCCTTCGTCGCGGGACCGGGCTTCCCGCATCGCCGCCTCGGTCTCGGCGTACAGTTCCCGCAGGCCGATGGTGCCGAACCGAATCTGCTCGGAGAGCCGCGAACTGCCGTCTTTGGCCGGGTAGTCGCGGTCCGAATCGTACTGAAAAATTGCCTCCTCGCGGAAAGTTCTGAGTCGCTCCCGGGCGGCTTCGGTCCCGGCCTCCCGAAGCTCGGCTGTCGGCTCCGTGAAGCCGAGTTCCTCGATAGTGGGAAGCCCCGCTCGGAGCACCGAGTCCAGTTTTTCGCCATCAGTGGCGGTGCCGGTGAGCGTGTCGACGCCCAGTTCGTTGGCGTCGGTCAGGTCCGCTGGCTCGGGTGCTGGAAACGGGTCCGGCTTCTCACGGTCGCGCCACTTCTTCCAGAAGTAGGTGTACACTGAGTAGGGGTCGCCCTGGTTCGTCCGAATCGTCCCCGGTTCGTGGAGTTGGCCGTCGTGGTGACTCTCACGGGCCACATCCGCGCGTTCGAGCGCGAGGCGGACCCGCGCGTCGCGCTCCCGCGAGAGCATCGAATAGTCTTCGTTCCAGTGGATGGACTCCGCGTCGGCAGCCGCCGCAAGCGCGGGCAACACTGTCGCGGGGTCGCCCTGCGCAACGACGAGGTCGCTCCCGCGCTCGCGGTACTGCTCGCGCAGGGCGGCCAGCGCGTCGAGCATGAACCGAACCCGAACGTCGCTCCCATGGGTAAGCACCTCGTCGTCGAAGACGAACACCGGGAGGACTGGCCCGTCCTCGGCGGCCGCGGCGAGCCCCCGGTTGTCGCTCACGCGAAGGTCCCGCCGGTGCCAGAACAGCGTCATGGTCGTGGGTCGCACGCGCACATCCTGTATCTGCCGGCACCGGAAGGACAGGGTTACCTTCATTCTCAGTAATCGATAGACAGAGGCCGGGTTACACTGGTCCACGTCCGCGCCGCGACTGCCCGCCCTCCACACCGAGTACGCGTCCTGAGTGGCGTCGAACCTGCTCCATCCGCCACCAACGGGTGGGATGGTGGGGAACCCGACCGTGCGCCGGACTGCGCTACACCTCTGTCCACTCGAAACCTCACATTGTTCGCTGCTGCTCTTGTACTGCTCTCTGCGGTCGCTCCTGTGGCGACCGCGACGGCGCCCATCGAAGCCGACACTCTCGGTGATCTGACGTGACCTCGACGCTCGCGCCGGGCACCTCGCTGCTGTTCACGCTGACCGAGGCCAACGCCGAGACCGGCACGACCTCGCAGGCGACCGTGCAGGCCGACGGCACCGCGACGGTCCCGCTCTCCTTCTTCACGTTCGACGCCGAGCAGGCGTACACCATTACCGTCTCCGCCGAGGGGGCGGCCGCGCTGAACCAGTCCTGGAGCGGCGAGACCGTGGCCCAGCAGACGGCCACCACCACCGCCACCGCGACACAGGAAACCACGACGGCGACTGACGGCAGGAACGCCGCTGAGTCTACCGAAACGACGAGCACGGATGGCCCCGGCTTCGGTGCCGTCGTCGCGGTGCTCGCACTCACTGGCGCCGCGCTGCTGGCCGGCCGCCACGACTGACCGCTCGAACCGACTCGACAACCCTTTTTTCGGACCGATGTGAGTCGGTAGCATGGACGCTGCAATGGAGCTGTCGCTCCCGGTCGCTGCCCAGCCCTCGCTCGACGACGTGGTCTCGCTCGCCGTCGACGCCGAGGCCGCAGGCTACGAACGCGTCTGGCTCCCCGAGACGTGGGGGCGTGATGCGGTCACGATGCTCTCACTTGCCGCAGAGCGGACCGAGACGGTCGAACTCGGCACCAGCATCGTCAACGTCTACTCACGGTCGCCCGCGCTGCTGGGCCAGACCGCCGCGACGTTGCAGGAAGCGAGTGACGGCCGCTTTCGGCTGGGGATCGGCCCTTCCGGCCCGGCCGTCATCGAGAACTGGCACGGCCAGCCGTTCACGCAACCACTCCGGCAGACACGCGAGACGGTCGAGATTATCAAACAGGTACTCTCCGGTGAGCCAGTGGAGTACGACGGCGACCACTTCGACCTCTCGGGGTTCCGACTGCGCTGTGACGCCCCGGAGCCAGCCCCGCCGGTCGACGCGGCCGGCATGGGCCCGAAAGCGGTGGAGCTCGCCGGCCGGTTCGCCGACGGCTGGCACGCGTTGACCTTCACGCCCGACGGAATGTGCGAGCGCCTGGCGGACCTTCGCCGTGGCGCCGAGATGGGTGACCGGGACCCAGAGGACGTTCGGGTGACGCTGTCGGTGCCCTGCTGTGCGCTCGAAGACGCTGAGCAGGCGCGCTCACTGGCTCGCCAGCATCTCGCGTTCTACATCGGCGGGATGGGGACGTTCTACCGCGACGCGCTCGCCCGGCAGGGCCACGCCGACACTGCAGAGCAGATCTACGACGCCTGGCAGGCCGGCGAACGCGGGACGGCTGTCGCAGCGATCGACCCGCTGCTCGACGACCTCGCGGCCGTCGGGTCGCCAGAACACGCCCGAGAGCGCCTGGCCGAGTTCGGAAACATCGACGGTGTGGACGCCATCTCAGTCTCGTTCCCACGCGGAGCGGATGCCGAGGAGATCGAGACGACGATGGCTGCGTTGGCGCCCGACGCCTGACCCACCGTTCCGAAACGAAACGCCTTTTCGCCGCTCAGTACCACCTCCGGCGTGAACGAGCAACGCTTGCGGTTCTGGTCGCTCTACATGGCGCGGTTCGCCTCTGGCTTCGGCTACGTGACGCTTGTGACGCTCATTCCGTTCTACATCGAGGTGCTGGAGGCCTCGGACTTCATGACGGGGCTGTT
>Ga0306867_1000237_pt1 | contig 34361 bp, 26 predicted proteins | sample AntRauTorckE6831_FD_190432 | JGI IMG/M metagenome (GOLD analysis project Ga0306867, IMG submission 190432) | Saline lake microbial communities from Rauer Islands, Antarctica - Metagenome Torckler E6 #831 (v2) (version 2) | ecosystem: Environmental > Aquatic > Non-marine Saline and Alkaline >...
GCCTATTTGCCGGATGACCTGGTCTCGGTGGGGCGTGATACCGAAACAGTCGCACTGTCCAAAGCGGTGAAATACTTTGTTGAACACCGCGTATTCCTTAATGATGACCGTACGGTGGTATTTAAATGAACATAGCCATTCAAGAACATTCACAGCCGCTGATTATTGACGGCAAAGCAACTGCACAAACCGTTTTGGACGAGATCAAAAGCGAAGTGCAGCAGATGAAAGCGCAAGGTATTGAGCCTTGCCTTGCTGTAGTCCTGGTCGGAGATGATCCGGCCAGTCATGTCTATGTACGCAACAAGGTTGAAAAAGCGCTGTATGTCGGCATCCGCTCACTGGAATACCGCATGTCGGCAGATACAGATGCTGATACGTTGCTGCAGAAAATTGATGAATTGAATGCAGATTCCACCGTACATGGCATCCTGGTACAGCTGCCGTTGCCGGCACATATTGATGAAACGGCGGTGTTGCAGCGCATTCATCCGCTTAAGGATGTTGACGGTTTCCACAGTGAAAATGTCGGCGGTCTGAGTCAGGGCCGCGAGGTGTTAACCCCATGTACACCGACCGGTTGTATCCGCCTGCTCAAAGACACTCTGGGGCCGGATCTGTCCGGACTGCATGCCGTGGTGGTGGGCCGTTCCAACATTGTCGGCAAGCCGATGGCAGCGCTGCTATTAAAAGAAAGTTGCACCGTCAGCATTGTCCATTCACGCACCCAGAATATTCGCTACATTTGCAAAAATGCCGACATTCTGGTGGCAGCGGTCGGTAGACCGAAAATGATCGATGCATCCTATTTAAAACCGGGTGCGGTGGTCATTGATGTGGGGATTAACCGCATTCAGGAAAACGGCAAAAACCGTCTGGTCGGAGATGTCGATTATGACGATGTGCTGTCTGTGGTCAAAGCCATCACGCCTGTTCCGGGTGGTGTCGGTCCCATGACCATTGCCTACCTGATGAAAAATACCCTTGATGCTGCGCGTATGCAGGCAAACATTTTTAAAAAATAAGCTAGCGGCATTGGAAAAGATGCCTTGGAGAAGAAATCATGCCACTTGGTTTGCTCAAATACGGATTAAGCAGTGAATATCCTGTTGAAGTTGATTTGCCTCCACCGAAGGAGCTGAAATCACACTATGACGTAGTGATTATTGGCGCTGGCGGTCATGGTTTGGCAATCGCATATTATCTTGCAAAATATCAAGGCATCACCAATGTTGCTGTGCTGGAAAAATCCTATCTTGGCGGTGGTAATACGGCGCGCAATACTGCGGTGATCCGTTCCAACTATCTGACCTCAGAAGGGGTGAAGTTCTATTCAGAATCGGTTGATTTATTTAAAAACCTGTCCAATGAATTTGACTTTAACATCATGTATTCAGAGCGCGGCCAGCTGACTTTGGCGCATACCGATTCTACTGTGCGTGCCTTCCGCCAGCGTGCCGAAGTGAACAAGCATTTTGGCGGTCGTACCGAAATGATTGACCGCCAGCAAATTAAGGAGCTGGTACCGTGTCTGAATCTTGATCCCGCACATTTGCCGGTTCTGGCAGGACTCTGGCATATGGATGGTGCTACCGCGCGGCATGATGCCGTGGCCTGGGGCTATGCCAAGGAAGCGGCGAAACGCGGCGTGGAAATCCACCAGCTGACTGAAGTACAGGATTTTGTGACTGAAAAAAACCAGGTCACGGCGGTGAAAACCAACCGCGGCAGCATCAAGTGTGGCTGCGTGGTGCAGGCGATTGCCGGCGCTTCCAGCATTTTAATGAACAAGCTGCATATCAAGTCGCCGATTCATACCTTCCCGCTGCAGGCCATGGTGTCCCAGCCGTTTAAACCGTTTCTCAATCCTTTGGTCAGCTCATCTGCTTTGCATTGTTATGTGCAGCAAACCAGCCGCGGTGAAATTGTCTTTGGTGGCGGTTCAGACCCTTATCCACTGTACAACACCCGTTCTACCCTGGATTTAAAAGAAAGTCTGCTGGCTCATGCCATTGAAATGTTCCCGTTTATGGCCAATGTCAAACTCATGCGCCAATGGGCGGGCATGACCGACATGACGCCTGACTACAGCCCGATTATGGGCAAATCGCCTTATGACAATTATTACCTGGATGCAGGCTGGGGCACATGGGGCTTTAAATCCACCCCGATCTGTGGCAAGACCATGGCGGAACTTGTGGCGACTGGCCGTACGCCGGATCTGATCAAGCCATTTGAATTGTCGCGTTTCAGCCGCTTCCAGCAAGTCAATGAAATGGGCGCCACTGCGGCGAGCCATTAAGGAGTAAACCCATGAAAATAATGATTTGTCCTTTAAATGGTCCAAGAAATATCAGTGAATTTAGTTATGGCGGCGAGCTGAAAACCATGACGGACCAGAACACCTGCAGCAATGAAGAATGGGCAGATTATGTGTTCAATAAAAGCAATATCGCTGGCGTGGTACTGGAATGGTGGATGCATACCCCAAGCAGTTATTGGTTTATTGCCGAGCGCCATACAGTGAGCGATGAAATTCTGCGTACCTTTGATGCCAAGGAAATGTTTAGCCAGCGCATCGATTTTGAAAATCCGGCAGCTACAGAAAAAACAGCAGAACAGGCTGCTAAACAGGAGGTATCCGCATGAGCAATCTAGATTTAAACCGACTGCCTTTGCCGTATGGCATTTTGATTGACCGCAACCAGCCTGTGACTTTTCAGTTTGATCAGCAGACTTTTCAGGGCTATGCGGGCGACAGTATTGCCAGTGCCTTGATTGCCAATCAGCGCTGGATTATGTCGCGCTCTTTTAAATACCACCGTCCGCGTGCACCTTTAACCATGGCGGGACAAGATGCCAATACGCTGATTCAATTGCCGCAGGAGCCGAATGTACTGGCAGATAGCACCGAGATTGCAGCGCATTTGTCGGCAATGGGGCAAAACTATGCTGGTTCATTAATGAAAGACAGCGATGCGTTTTTAGGCAAATTTTCAAAATTTATGCCTGTCGGCTTCTATTACCGCTCATTCTACAAGCCTAAAGGGGTCTGGAAACTGTGGGAGACCATGATCCGTAAAAAAGCCGGGCTGGGGGTGCTGGATCTGAATTTTCAGCCTGAATACTATGACAAAGCCTATCTGTTTACGGATATTGCCATTATTGGTGCCGGTCCGGCCGGTTTGCAGGCAGCGTTGACTGCCGCGAATGCCGGTATGAAAGTGTTGTTAATCGAACAGGATAAAATGCTAGGTGGCAGCCTGCATTATGCGCGTTTTGATGCCGAAGGCAAAAAAGCCGCTGCATGTGCAGCCAAACTGATTGCGCAAGTAGAACAGCATGAAAACATTAGTGTGCTGAAACAAGCCATTTGTAATGCCTGGTTTACCGATCATTATTTACCGGTGATTCAAGGCAAGCGCATGTATAAAGTCCGTGCCAAGCAATGCATTGTGGCCAGCGGCAGTTTTGACCAGCCGGTGGTGTTTCGCAACAACGACTTGCCCGGTGTGCTGTTGACCAGTGCCGTACAGCGTCTTGTCAAACTGTATGGGGTACGGCCCGGCCAGAAAACGGTTATTTTAACCGGTAACGATGACGGCTATCTGGCTGCTCTAGATCTGGCCGAAGCCGGTATCTCTGTGGCCGCCCTGGTCGACATGCGCGCTGGTGCAGAAGATCCCGCTTTGCAAAAAGCGGTTGAACTGCACCACATTCCGGTCTATCTCAGCAGTACCGTGTATGAAGCCTTGCATAGCAAGGACATGCAGCATCTGACCGGAGTCGATATACGCAGTATTGTTGCAGAAGGCCAGGTGGGTACACACAGCAAGAAAATTGATTGTGATGTGCTGGCCATGTCATCCGGTTATATGCCGGTGTACCAGCTGCTGTGTCAAGCCGGGGCCAAACTGAACTATAACGACAAAAAGGCACAGTTCAGCATTTCCGGTTTGCCTCAGGGATTGCACATTAGCGGCTCTGTTGCCGGTGTACATCAGCTGGACAATGTTCTGCACGATGCGGTGCAAACCGCCACGGATGCAGTGAATGCCATTTTGGGCAATGCTGCTACAGCAGCGAAAAAACCTGTTGTCGAAGCAGCGGTGAATTTCCCATGGCCGATTTTCGCGCATCCTACGGGCAAAGAATTTGTCGATTATGATGAAGACCTGCAAATCCGCGACATTATTAATGCCACCAAATCGGGCTACCGTGATGTACAGCTGGTCAAACGTTTTTCTACCGTGGGCATGGGACCCTCTCAAGGCCGTCATTCAGCCCTACCTACTGCACGTCTCGTGGCAAAATATACAGACCGCACAGTGAGCGAAACCGGGGTAACGACCGCCCGCCCACCGTTCACCGCAGAGAAACTGGCGCATATTGCAGGACGCGGTTTTGATCCCTTCCGTCAAACCGCCATGCATCAACGCCATATTGAGGCCGGTGCACAAATGATGCCGGCAGGCAACTGGCAGCGTCCGGCCTATTATGGTGACGTCGCTGGCCGTTTGCAGCATATTGAAAACGAAGTGCGCAATGTACGTCAGAATGTCGGCATGATTGATGTCTCTACTTTAGGCGGATTAGACCTTCGCGGACCTGACAGCGGTGAATTTCTCAACCGGTTATATACCTTCGGTTTTGTAAAATTGCCGGTAGGTAAAACCCGTTATGCGGTCATGACTGCCGAAGATGGCGTGGTGATTGACGATGGTGTTGCCGGGCGTTTAAGTGAAAATCATTTTTATGTTACCGCAACCACCAGCGGGGTAGACCGCATTTACCAGCAAATGCTGAAATGGAATGCGCAGTGGCGCTTAAATGTCGATATCGCTAATGTCACATCGGCATTTGCGGCGGTGAATATTGCCGGTCCGAATTCCCGCAAAGTACTGCAAAAGGTCTGTCAGGATGTCGATTTCAGTGCAGCAGCATTTCCCTACCTGGGTTTGCGCACCGGAACCATCCAGGGCATTGCTGTGCGTATCTTGCGCGTGGGTTTTGTGGGCGAATTGGGTTATGAAATTCACTTCCCCGCACGCTATGGCGAGTTCATGTGGGATCTGCTGATGCAGGCGGGTCAAGAGTTCTCCATGAAGCCTTTTGGGGTAGAAAGCCAGCGACTGCTGCGTTTGGAAAAGGGTCATATCATTATCAGTCAGGATACCGATGGCATGTCGCATCCTAAAGAAGTGGACTTAGGCTGGGCGGTGGCGAAAAGCAAGCCGTGGTTCGTGGGCAAGCGTTCCATTGCCATTTTGGAACAGCAGCCCATGAAACGCAAATTGGTGTCCTTTGTGCTGGACAAACAGCAGCAGAAACCGCTGGAAGGCCACATTGTGCTGAATGGCGACAAAATTACAGGAAACGTAACTTCGTGTGAATATTCACCCACTCTAGACCAAATTATTGGCATGGCGTATGTCGGTATCGAGCAAAGCGCAGTGGGCCAGCAGTTCCAGATTCGTGTGGAAAAAGGCGCAAGTGTCTACGCCACAGTAGTAAAAGCGCCTTTTTATGACCCTAATAATGCCCGTCAGGAGATCTGATCATGAATATTTTACCTCAAGCGGAACGCAGTCCCATTCAAAAAACTTGTGCGGCTTATCAGTCTTATGGCGCAGGACGCATGTTTCTTGCAGGCGGTAGGTCCCAGCACATTCAGCAATGTGCACTGGTGGATTTAACCAATATGCCACGCGTCGGTTTTCGGGGAATCGACAGTGCCAGCTATTTAGCTGCAGCAGGTTTTGCATTGCCGGATGCACCCAATCGATTGTGTCATCAGGCCAATGGCAGCATTGTCGCACGGCTGTCTGCAACCGAATATTTGGTGCTAGGTGCAATGCAGGATTTTGGCGAAAGTGTAGCCGCACTGGAACAGAGCTGGGAGCTGAGTGACCGCGCCAACTATTTGCTGCCGCGTCAGGACAGCCATGCCTGGATTCAACTGACCGGGCAATCTGTGGCTTTTATCATGGCTAAGCTGTGTGCCGTCGATTTGTCCGCAGAAGCTTTTGCTGCAGGTCAGATTGCACAGACCTCGGTGGCACGCATTAATGCTGTGGTGATGAATGTCAGCGATGCCCAGGCACGGAAATTCAATCTCTTGTGTGACCGGGCCTCTGCACTGTATTTATGGAATGTCTTGCTGGATGCCATTGCAGAATTTGATGGTCAGGCTGTCGGTATTGACGGGCTGCTCAGCATGGCATAAATAACAATTCTGTTTTCCCCCAACTGCAATCCCCCTGAATGGCTGTTAGCGTAAGCTGGCAGCCATTTGCTTTATGCCCTAGAGTCAGGACAGCAATCAACCTTTATCATAAGAGCGTATAGCCATCCATTGCCAGTACTATGCTTTCAAGCCTTTGTCATTTAGCCAAGTAGCGTTTTGATCAAGAAAAATTTAAATGCTTCAAAGCGATAGGACGAAATTCGCTGTTTGTTTTTGCAATCATGTATACATTCTCGCGCTACACGATTTCTCTATAATGATGACCCTGTATAGAAAATTATCCTTGTGGTTTTTTGGGAATGTTCAGCAACCTATAGTGCTGGAGCACTCGGCATTCGATCATACAATCTCAAAGATGTGCTCTGGGAAATGACCGAAAGGAAGCCGTCAGCAAGCTATCTATCCCTGTTTTGCTCATAAGAGAGAATAAGTGTTAACCCGTTGACAGGGTACTCAGCAGTTAAAATCCGCAGATGGACAGTAGCGGGATTTAATCCGCAAAGGGCAGCATAGCCATGTATGCAAATGATGCAAATGATGCAAATGATGCAAATGATGCAAAGCGATGTTGATCCCAAGCCGCCATAAAAAAACAAGGGCCGACGCCCTTGTTACTTGATTTTCCACGGCCTTTAATTATAGGCACGTTCGTTATGATCACTCACATCCAGGCCTTGTTGTTCCTGTTCTGCCGTGACACGTAGCCCCACGGTTTTATCAATGATTTTCAGCAAAATCCAGCACAAGATGCCGACATAGGCAAAGGTCATCGCAATACTGGCCAGTTGTGCCAAGAATTGCGGGAGCAGGGAAATGCCTTCAACATTGCCGCCCAACTCGGGGATACAGAAAATACCGGTCAGCAGGCAGCCAACCATACCGCCAATGCCATGTAATGAAAATACATCCAGCGCGTCGTCTACGCCAAGCTTTTTCTTTAGTATCATAATCGCGTAATAGCTGGCCATACTGGTGAGCAGGCCAATCACAATTGCACCAAAAGGGCCAACATAAGCGGCCGCCGGGGTAATGCCCACCAAGCCGCCAATGGCACCTGAAGCCAGACCAAAGGCTGTGACATGGCCGGAATACATTTTTTCAGCAAACATCCAGCCGACAATACCACCGCAGGTTGCCAGCATGGTGGTCATGAAAATCAGTGCGGCTGAAGAATTGATGGCCAGAGCCGAACCCACGTTAAAACCGAACCAGCCGGCCCAGAGCAATGCTGCGCCAATCATCACAAATACCACATTGTGCGGCGGCATCGGCGTAGCAGGCCAGCCCTTGCGTTTGCCCACCACCATGGCACCAACAAATGCCGTGACCCCGGCGGCAATATGTACGGCAGTACCGCCGGCAAAGTCTAATACTCCCCAGTTATGGAATAATGCACCTTTGCCACCCCATACCATATGGGCCATGGGGCCATAGACCAGTACTATCCACAGAGATGAAAAAATAACCGTTGCCCGGAATTTCATTCTTTCCGCAAAACCACCCAGTGCAATACACGGCGTGATCATGGCAAAGGTCATCAGGAACACAATCAAGATATATTCAGGAATGCCACCTGCCAGACTTTCTGCCGTGATGCCCTGCAGCATCAGTTTATCCAGGCCACCGACAATGCTGTTCAGGTTATAAACGCCTTCTTGCATATTGGTGGTATCGGTTGCCAGACTATATACCCCGGCCACCCATAAAATGCCGACAATCCCGGCAATCGCAAAAAACTGGGTAAATAAAGACAGGATATTTTTGGCGCGGACCATACCGCCATAAAACAGCGCAAGTCCTGGAATAAACATCAGCAGGACAATAACAATAGAAACCATGAGCCATACAGTGGCAGGTCCATCAATCGTTCCCTCAGCGGCAAAAACTGCGCTAGGCGACAGCAGTACACTCAGCATGAGTAACTTCTTCACATTGTTCATTATCATGAATTGCTCCTGAATCTCATGAATATGGATTTACATTAGCTTGACCATTTTTTTGGTGGGAATTGGTATTACTAAAGGGAATATTTCTTTCATGATTCAAGATGCAATTCTTATACCATTAGTCTGTAATTAATAATTATTTTATTATTTTTCAAATATATATTTTTACTTAATTTGCAGTTAAACGATCTATCATAATCATTTTCAAGCTAGGGGGTCTATATCTCAAAAGAAGTAACCCTTTAGCCATGGTCAGCTGTTTTCACCCCGGAAAAGCAGATGGAAACTGCCAGTCTCGGCATTGTACTTGCAAAAATAAAAGCAAATGCCCTGAAGCATTTGCTTGGTGAAGTTGAAGAATTTTAAATGGACTAAAATGAAATTTTAACTTATCAGTTGAAAGCTGGCCGTGGCGTTAATTGTTATATGCACGTTCGTTGTGATCGCTGACATCCAAACCGCGCTCTTCCTGTTCCGGGGTTACACGTAAACCGATGGTCTTATCGACGAACTTCATAATCAGCCAGGTCAGCACGCCACAATAAATTACGGTGAGTACAATACTGCCTGCCTGTGCAGCCAACTGGTTCAGCAGGGAAATGTCGGCCACTTTTCCGCCCAGTTGCGGGATGCAGAAAATACCGGTAAGCATACAGCCGACCATGCCGCCTATGCCATGCAGGGCAAAGACATCCAGGGCATCATCAATCCCCATTTTATGCTTCAGCTTGGTCACGGCATAAAAACAGCAGATGGCGGTGATAAAGCCGATCGCCAACGCACCAAAAGGTCCGACATAAGCTGCTGCAGGGGTAATGCCCACCAATCCGCCAATCGCACCTGAAGCCAGGCCCAAAGCCGTGACATGATGGGTATGCATTTTTTCAATCACCATCCAGCCTAAGATGCCGCCGCAGGTCGCCACCATGGTGGTCATCATGGCAATGGTGGCCGATGCATTTACCGCGAATGCAGAACCGACGTTAAAGCCGAACCAGCCTACCCATAAAAATGCTGCGCCGATCATGGTATAGACCACATTGTGCGGGGGAACAGGTGCAGCCGGCCAGCCTTTACGCTTGCCTAATACGATTGCACCGACTAAGGCGGCAATGCCGGCATTAATATGCACCGCGGTACCGCCAGCAAAGTCCAGAACTCCCCAGGTGTGCATGATTGCACCTTCACCGCCCCAGACCATATGGGTCATTGGTCCATATACCAAAACCAGCCACAGGGCAGAAAACAACACCACTGCACCAAACTTCATGCGTTCAGCAAAAGCACCTATGGCCAGACAGGGGGTAATGATTGCGAAGGTCATGCCAAAAATGATCAGAATATATTCAGGTACACCGCCCAGCAGAGTATTTTCATCAATACCCACCAGAAAGGCTTTATTTAAACTGCCGACAAAGCTGTAGAGATTGGTTACCCCTGCTTGCATATGGGTTTTGTCTGCACTCATGCTATAGACCACAGTCAGCCACAGTACACAAACCACGCCTGCCACAGCAAAAAACTGGGTATAAATGGACAGAATATTTTTGGCGCGGACCATACCGCCATAAAACAGTGCCAAGCCGGGAACAAACATCAGCAGTACCAGCAGTGTCGACAGCATCATCCATACGGTGGAGGCGCTATCCAGGGTTTCACCTGCAAAGGCCAAGCCAGGCAGCAGCAGGCTCGCTGCGACAATTCTTTTTAAATGATTTACCCACATAGGTTGTACTCCGGATTTTTTTACTAGGCTGTAAAGATCAATATCCCAAAATCAATGCGTTGCAATAATATATTCTTATTGGGAATATTTATTTATTTTTAAGCAAAGCAATTCTTATACCAGAGTTGAATTTTGATCTCTGCAACAGCCAAGGGATGTTGTCGTAAAGGAGGGGGCTGTTGAGATGGCGAAGGGGCAATAAGGGTAGGGCAAGATAAACTTTTACGCTACCGCACGGTTTATTCGAAGCGTATAAACAAAAAAGATGGCACGGCCATCTTTTGATAAAAACAGGGCCGCTTTATTCGGCCTGGTTATCTCCATAGTTCACCATGGAGATCAAACGGATCGGGACTTTAATCAGTTGTTCTGGACCATGCGGAATTTCACCATCTAAAGTCAAGCAGTCGCCTGGCTGCATATGAAACACTTCATCGCCATGACGGTACATGATTTCGCCTTCAATCAGATACAGCATCTCTGTTCCCGGGTGGGCAAAGGTGGGAAATTCTTCGCTGGCATCATCCATGCTGACCAAATAGGCTTCAAAGTTTTTGCGCGGCCCACGGGAATGGGTCAGCAGGTGATATGTATGCCCTTTTTCGGTACCGCGACGCACCACTTCCATCCCTTCGCCTGATTTCACAATCATTGCCCGGCTTTCCTGATGGTCATATTGACTGAATAAGGTGGATAAGGGGATTCCCAGTACTTCACATAGGCGGCTTAGCGTTTCAAGGCTGGTCGAGACCTGGGCATTCTCAATTTTACTCAGCATACCCTGACTGATTTCAGCGGTCTGCGCGACTTCCGCCAGTTTCAAGCCCTGTTCCTGACGGCAGCGTTTGATTTGAATGCCAATGTACTGTTCCAGTTTAAGGCTGTTCTTGTTTTGTCTCATTATGGATCAACTCGCACTGTTTTGAATCTAAATCCTGCTGACTCTTAATCAAAATTAAAAAGCAGCCCCGATGTGGAATGAAAGCATTATTTTATGAAACTTTTATTCTCTTTAGGAATATTAAGGCTTTTAGGCCCCAAGCACAAATTTTTTAACCGATCTAAAAAAGTTGGCAAGAGAATTGCTTTCTCTTTAGGAAAGAAAGTTTCTTCTGCTGAATAATACATTGAATCAAATATCTGTGCATTATTCGAGCCAAATATCATTTTTTGTCATATCGGGAGTATGTCAAATATGTTCCAGCAGGCCATCGTAAAAGAGTTCTTTGAAGAAGAACAGGACATCATTAGCAAGCCCAAGTACCGTGCAGAAGTACAGAAAGTCATTGATGATCATCAATTAAAATATGTATTGGCTCAGTTTGTCGATATTCACGGGTCAGCAAAAACAAAATCCGTACCGATTTCGGGTCTCAAAGCCATTGAAGGTGCAGGGGTAGGTTTTGCCGGTTTTGCCATTTCAGGTATGGGGATGCAGCCGCATGGTCCAGACTTTATGGTGAAAGGTGATTTATCTTCTTTAACCCCAGTACCCTGGCAGCCAGGTTATGGCCGTGTGGTCTGTGAGGGCTATGTCAACGGCAAACCGCATCCATACGATTCTCGCTATGTACTGCGCAAGCAAGTTGAGCGTCTGTCGGCTAAAGGCTGGACCCTGAATACCGGCCTGGAACCTGAATTCAGCTTGTTCCGCCGTGGTGAAGACGGCAAACTGAAAGCAGTCGATGAGTCAGACAATCTGGACAAGCCCTGCTATGACTATAAAGGCTTATCCCGTTCACGCCAGTTCCTGGAACGGATTACCGAGGCGTTAATTCCAGTCGGTTTTGATATTTACCAAATTGACCACGAAGATGCAAATGGCCAGTTTGAGATTAACTATACCTATAGTGATGCCATGAACTCGGCGGACATGTTCACCTTCTTCCGTATGGCAGCAGGTGAAATTGCCAATGATTTGGGTATTGTCTGTTCGTTTATGCCCAAGCCAGACCCGAAACGTGCCGGCAATGGCATGCATTTCCACCTGTCCATAGGCAGTGCAGAATCCAGCAACCTATTTAATGATGACAGTGATCCGCAAGGCATGGGCCTGTCAAAAATGGCCTATCACTTTATTGCCGGGCTGCTTGAACATGGTCCGGCCCTGTGTGCCTTCTGTGCCCCAACTGTGAACTCATACAAGCGTCTGGTGGTGGGTCGCTCCCTTTCAGGTTCGACCTGGGCTCCGGCATTTATTGCCTATGGTTCAAATAATCGCTCTGCCATGGTTCGTATTCCTTATGGCCGTATTGAACTGCGCTTGCCGGATGCCGGTTGCAACCCTTATTTGGTTTCGGCAGCGATCATTGCGGCCGGCTTAGACGGTATTGAACGTGAACTGACTCCGCCACCTGCATGCAATGAAAACCTATATACCTTGAGTTTGGAAGAAATTGCTGCACGCGGTATTGGCACCCTGCCTCAATCCCTGAAAGAAGCTGTCGAGGCTCTAAAAGCAGATCCGCTGTTTAGAGAAAAACTCGGTGCTGAAATCGTTGACGAATTCATCCTGCAAAAAAGCATGGAATGGGTTGAATACAGCCGCCATGTTTCAGATTGGGAAATTCAGCGTTATACCGAATTTTTCTAAACCTTATTTTCACCCCCATAGCGTCCTTAGGACATGAATTAAAAAGAGCATTTAGCGGAGAACAATTATGTGCGGAATCGTAGGCTTATACTTAAAAAATCCAGCTTTGGAATCACAACTCGGCAAACTGTTTGAACCGATGCTGGAGTCGATGACCGGGCGTGGTCCCGACAGCGCAGGCTTTGCCATTTATGGTGACGAAGTATCTGAGGGCTGGGTCAAACTTACCTTACAGTCGGTTGAAGATGAATTTGATTGGTCTGCATTTGCAGAAGCACTGAAAGCAGAACTGAACACCGACATGGACTGGTTCCAAAATGCCACGGCTGCAGTCATTAAAGCAAAATCTGATGAACAAACAGTGCGCGCGGCGATTGGCAAAATTGCCCCACAGCTCAAGATCATGAGTGTCGGTCAAAGCATCGAAATTCTTAAAGGCATGGGTTTGCCGGTCGAAATTTCTGAGCGTTTCGGTTTGGCGAATATGAAAGGCAGTCACATTATCGGTCATACCCGGATGGCCACTGAAAGTGCAGTGACCATGGAAGGCAGTCATCCATTTTCTACCGGCGCTGATTTATGTTTAGTGCATAACGGTTCTCTGTCTAATCATGCCCGTTTACGCCAAGAGTTAAAACGTGAAGGCATCAGCTTTGAAACAGATAACGATACCGAAGTGGCTGCAGGCTATCTGACTTGGCGTTTACAGCAAGGGGATTCTCTGGCAGAAGCACTGAACAACGCATTGGATGATCTGGACGGTTTCTTTACCTTTGCCATTGGCACCAAAAACGGTTTTGCCGTGATCCGCGATCCGATTGCCTGCAAACCGGCCGTGTTGGCTGAAACCGATGACTATGTGGCCATGGCTTCCGAATATCAAGCCTTGGCGTCATTGCCGAATATTGACAAAGCCAAGGTTTGGGAGCCAGAACCAGCCACCTTATATGTTTGGCAACGCAGTGCAGATCAAGCCGCCTAAGAATAACCCAGAATAGAAAACAGGAATAACCCTATGAATACAGCATTTGCAGAAAAAATCAGTACTTCAGTTTTAAAAGATGAATTTGATTTAAGCGTAGACAGCATCCGTGATTTAAACCAGGCCCTGCATAGCAAAGAACTGACCGATAGCATTGTGGACTGGAAAGTCAGCAATCCAGGCGGCCAGCATAATATTGCGGTTGGCATTAAAGCCCCTGTGAATGTCACCATTGACGGCCATGCCGGATATTACTGCGCTGGCATGAATCAAGAAGCTCATATCATCGTCAACGGTAATGTTGGGGTGGGCGTAGCTGAAAATATGATGTCAGGTTCAGTGCATATCAAAGGCAATGCCTCTCAAGCAGCAGGTGCAACAGCGCATGGTGGTCTGCTGGTCATTGAAGGGGATGCTGGGGCACGCTGCGGCATTTCAATGAAAGGCGTCGATATTGTGGTAGGCGGCAGTATTGGACACATGAGCTGCTTTATGGGGCAGGCTGGCCGTCTGGTGGTTTGCGGTGATGCAGGCGATGCGCTGGGCGACTCGCTGTATGAAACCAGAATTTATGTCAAAGGTGTGGTGAAGTCTCTCGGTTCAGACTGTATTGAAAAAGAAATGCGTCAGGAACATCTGGCAGAACTGGCAGAACTGCTGTCTAAAGCCGGATTTGATGAAGATCCCGCTTCTTTCAAACGTTACGGTTCGGCACGCCAACTGTACAATTTCAAAGTCGACAATGCATCTGCATACTAATCAAGCGTAATAATGGAGCAATCAATCATGACTCAAACTATCCAAGAATTTGAACCCGTGTTACGTGAATCTGCAACGTTTGACCGTTTAACCATTCAAGAAATCCAGCGTGCAGCGGCAACCGGCATCTATGACATCCGTGGCGGTGGTACCAAGCGTAAAGTGCCACACTTTGATGATTTGCTGCTGCTCGGTGCAAGCATGTCACGTTACCCGCTGGAAGGCTATCGTGAAAAATGCGGTACCGATGTGGTACTGGGTACACGCTTTGCCAAAAAACCGATTCATTTAAAAATTCCTGTAACGATTGCCGGTATGAGCTTTGGTGCATTATCTGCCAATGCCAAAGAATCTTTAGGCCGCGGTGCATCTATGGTCGGCACATCCACCACCACCGGTGATGGTGGCATGACCCCTGAAGAACGTGGTCATTCGCAAACATTGGTGTATCAATATTTGCCATCGCGCTACGGCATGAACCCCGACGATTTGCGTAAAGCAGATGCGATTGAAATCGTACTCGGACAAGGTGCTAAACCCGGCGGTGGCGGTATGCTGCTAGGCATGAAAGTGACAGAACGTGTGGCAGGCATGCGTACTTTGCCAGTCGGTGTCGATCAGCGCAGTGCCTGCCGTCATCCGGACTGGACGGGTCCAGATGACTTGGCAATTAAAATTGCCGAAATCCGTGAAATCACTGATTGGGAAAAGCCAATCTATGTCAAAATCGGGGCCAGCCGTCCGTATTATGACGTAAAACTGGCGGTGAAAGCGGGTGCAGATGTGATCGTGCTGGATGGTATGCAAGGCGGTACCGCAGCGACCCAGGAAGTGTTTATTGAGCACGTCGGTATTCCTATTCTTCCTGCCATTCCGCAAGCGGTACAAGCCTTACAGGAAATGGGCATGCACCGTAAGGTTCAGCTGATTGTTTCTGGCGGTATCCGCACAGGTGCCGATGTGGCAAAAGCGATGGCCTTGGGAGCAGATGCAGTAGCAATTGGTACGGCAGCGCTGATTGCGCTCGGGGATAACCATCCGCGTCTAGACAAAGAACTGAAAGAAATTGGTTCAGCGGCGGGTTATTATGATGACTGGCAAAATGGCCGTGACCCTGCGGGGATTACGACCCAGGATCCAGAACTGTCCAAACGCCTCGATCCGGTTGAAGGCGGACGCCATTTGGCCAATTACCTGCGTGTTTTGGTCTTGGAAGCACAAACCATGGCACGTGCCTGCGGTAAATCGCATTTGCATAACTTGGATCCGGAAGATCTGGTCGCGCTGAATGTCGAGGCGGCGGCAATGGCTCGTGTACCGCTTGCTGGAACCAACTGGATTCCAGGTCAAACGCAGTATTAATACACCCTTATCAGATGGAGATTCATCATCTCCATCTGATGATCTCATCGATAACATGATTTAAATCTTGCAAGGTTACTGAAATTTATTAGATTAAATCTTGTTTTAAATATTTTATTTTTAATAAATACAATTATATAGACAAATTTTTGCTCAATCGGGTCATTTACAATGATCTTGGCCCATTTATTTTAAAATAAAAATTTTCCAAAATTTAGTCATATTTCAAGACTGGTTTTTAAGCCACAGGAACATACAGGGAAGGATAAAATTTCTATCTATCCTCATCCAGGTGTTTATTTTGCATTTAATAAATCAATATTCTGTTCAATCCGGCTTTGAATCATATGAAGCGTTCTGATGGGATCTGCTCAGCCAACAGATCATCCGCGATCTGATTAAATTGGTGCACATCTCAGAAATCGAAATCACGATTTCATCAGCGACTGGCATAGAAAAGCTCGGCTTGCCGAGAACCCAGTTGGACCATCACTGGTTGGCTAAGATCCAGCGCCCTATCATAATCTCCATTTACTGATATCCAGCGGGATCTTCACAGAAAGTGACATCGTAAGCGGATTAAAGCCATCCAAGGTTTTAGGCTGTATTATCCCCTGTAATAGCCCCCCCTAGAGCGGTTGCCGAATTCAGTGGTCCTTTGTCAATGTTCTATTCATTCACATCATACTCCTGTTGCCTGACCGTTTGACTGTCTTATTGGCTTTGTTGGGGGGCTATATTTGGATACATAAAAAACTCGCTGATCAAGTGAACTTAGTTAGTTTAACTCTTTCTCGGCATTAAATTCCTAGAGCAACAGTTTCAGATATCTTGCAAGTAATATTAGTGGTACTTAAGCTGGTGACTAAAAATGAAATACTAAAAATTAAATTAATATAAAACAATAAATTAAAAAATAGTATGATGCGTATGATACGCATCATATATAAGTTCGTGTATTTTGATATAATTGATCAAATCTGCCCTCTGATAGGTTTCATCTAAAATTTATGAGTCTTACTGAAATCAAAGTTCGCCAAGCTAACCACAAGGATAAAATCTATTTTTTATCTGATGAAGATGGGCTCAGTTTAAAGGTTGAGCCAAATGGAAAAAAATCCTGGTGCTATCGCTATACAGACCCAAAAGCAAAAAAACGTCGTCGTATTCAATTGGGACCATATCCAGATATAACTTTAAAAAAAGCACGGCTGATAAGAGATGATTTTAGAGACAATAATTTTTGTTTTGAAGGAGATACAATTTCAGAAATAATTACCTTTCGTAAGGTTGGAGATGAGTGGCTTCAGTTCAAACTTAAGAATGCATTCAATGACTTACCTCGCTGTGGTGTTCTAGAGCTTGCAGAAAAATGTCTACAAAATGATATTTACCCAGAACTTCAAGAGATACCTTTTCAAAAAGTTAAACGTTATGACCTGGTAGCGATAATTAGAAAGATAGAGACGCGCCAAGTCAAAGAACCTGTCAAGAAAGCTTGTAGTTATTTGAACCAAATTTATGACTACGCTGTAGCAATGGGTTATTGCGAATACAATATAGCCCATGGTTTAAATAAAATTACCGTCAACAACAAAATCAAGAAGAATTACCCTTATTTAAGAGCTGAAGATATATCCGATTTTATTCATAAAGTACAAAGGTTAGACACCCATCCTATCATTAAGAAAGCACTTATGTTTAAATTACATACTGGTGTGAGAGGTGCTGAATTGTTATTAGCCGAATCTCATCATTTTGATTTAAAAGATAAAATTTGGAGAATTCCAGCCTTACATATTAAGCAGTTCCGACGTAAAGTTATATTAGGCCATGAAATTCCAGATTTTTTAGTTCCACTTTCAGATCAGGCTTTAGAAATTTTAAAAGATGTAATGCAATGGTCATTAGGGGAAAAATACATTTTTGCTAGCCCACGAAAACAGAACCAACCAATACATTTCAACACATTAAATATGACCATACGTAAAATGGGCTATGATAAACATCAACTATCTTCTCATGGATTACGCTCTACTTTCAGTACTATTTTGAATGACTCAGGTTTGTTCCAAGATAATTGGATTGAGGCACAACTTTCGCATATTGATAAGAATCGTACACGTGCAAGCTATAATCATGCTGAATATTTAGCTCAACGAACTGAAATGATGCAATGGTGGGGTAATTACTTAAGTGCTACTAAATAATTAACGCCTTAGTTCTAGTTTGAATTGTGTAAGAGGTGTATAAATATTAGTTTGCGCACTAGTATGAAAAACAATATCTATTCAATTTAACCAATTGAAAATATTATATTTTTAATGATGAAATTTGAAAAAGACCTCTATTAGAGATCTATTTTTTATGTTGTATGATGCTTAGGCTATTTGATAAACGCTATCCGGAAAGAATAAAAGAAAATATTTTTTTATTTCTCCAAAATCATTTAAAGCAGGTTGCTTTTCAAGCTGTTGAAATGTCCAAATAAGAACTGCCTGATGGTTATCATAGCAAAAATTGACACCTAGAAAATTAGCCATTCCATAACCTTTGTTGATATTCATTTCTTTAATTAATTGATTTCCTAAGTCTCGTGCTTGTTGGCTGATCAATAACTCATTTGGCATCACGATAAGAAGTCTCCACAAAATAATTAGCTGCAGGTTCAAACTTCATATGTAAAAAGTTATAATTTAATTGAAAATAGATGAATTATACTTTCTATAAGTGTTTTTAACCTGCTGTAGGTTAATTTAGCAAAGTATTCCCTACCCAACAACAAAATAATAACTTACAGCAGGTTATTTTTTGTAACTAAATTAATATATGATTACTTGTAAGTTGTCTAGCCTAATGGGCGATCGAAAAATTTTAAAATTAAGTGATGTTGTGCATGCAACAGGGATTAATCGTAATACTCTCACAAATATGTATTATGACCGTGCTGTACGCATTGAATTACCTGTTGCAGATAAATTATGTAAATACTTTAACTGCACAATGAATGATTTGTTTGAATATATAGAAGATAAAGATTAATCAAAATGAGTTTAAAAAGGGGCCTCTTAACTCTAGTTTACTATTATAATAGTTGTATAATGGGTGTAACTGACAACACTTTACTATTTTAATATATTTATGAATAAATTTTGTACAATTCAAATATTCCTACAAAATCAATGGATTGATTGTGCGACCATTGAGTTGACTGGAGATGAAGCTAAGGGCTGGAAGGCCAGTAGTGGTACGTATTATTCGATGGAGCACGCCATTGAATATATGGACTTACGAGATGGCCATGCTGTTTCAAATTATTATCCAGTTAACCTCGAGAGTAATATGGAACCAACTTGGCCTGCATTTCTAGTTGACCTCTTACCTCAAGGTTATGGCCGAAAAGAACTATTAAGAAGGTTAGGAAGACCCGAGTATGAAGAAGAGTCCGCTGATTGGTCATTATTGAAAATAGGCGCAAGTAATCCAATTGGAAATTTAAGAGTTAAAGAAGCCCATGAATGGCTTTTACATCAATATTCAGATCAACTAGTTCAAGGATTTTCATTACAGGAAATTATTGAACGTAGTGATGAATTTTTGGAATCTTTGGCTACGTTTGGGTTATTTATATCAGGATCCTCTGGTGTACAAGGTGAATGGCCAAAGCTATTAATGACTCAGGGCAAAGATGATTTATTTTATTTAGATCATACGCTACCTGACGATGAAGCCAAGCAACATTGGCTGATCAAGTTTAGTCGAGGTTCTGATGAGCGCCTTAATAAAATTTTGAATCAAGAAGCCTTATATATGCAATTGGCAGAATATCTAGGTTTACGTGTTTTCAAACCACTTGAATTACACGGAAGAACCTTATTCATTCCACGTTTCGACCGTCAAGTGAAGGATCAAGGTGTTGATAGAATAGCCCAGGAAAGTATTGCTTCGTTTAGTGGGAAAGCTGGCTTTGGCATCACAATGACTCATAACGAAGTCTGCAGTGTGATTATGCAATACTGTACCAATCCAGAGCAGGAAATTATTGAATACGTTAAGCGGGATTTAGCTAATATTTTATTGGGTAATAAAGATAATCACACACGGAATACGGCATTTCAAAGATTTCCCAATGGTGAAATATTGTTATCTCCTTTATTTGATTTTGCACCGATGTGGCTACATCCAGATGGAATCGCGCGATGTACGCGATGGGAGAAAAATGATAATCAATGGGCTTCTATCACTAATCAAATTACCGAATGTACTACGTTATCTCTAGGCCAACTCAAAGTATTATTTTCAGAGCAATTGCCGTTATATCAAGGTTTATTAGACAAGATGTTGTCAATTGGAATTGATACTGAAATTATCGAAAATAGTGAACATCGTATTCACAATATCTGCAAGCAGTTGGAGGAAATTTGTAATGGATAAAAGATTCACTCCTTTATCACAAATTGAGCAGATCAGAAAAAGACAATATGTCTTGGAAGCCATTCAACAAAATCCTGATTGGCCAATCAATGTTGTCGCAAAATTTATTCGGTCCGAATTACATCTCACCTTATCTGATATGGCAAAAATCACAAAAATTTCATTGCAAACCTTACAAAATTTAGAGAAGCCTAATACAAATCCTACATTAGAAACAATTAATAAGCTTCTCAATGCATTTGGATTAAGATTACTGATTGTAAAAAAGTAAAATATATTTCTTTAACATAAAATTTTTATGTTAAAGAAATATAGGCTTTGTTGCACAAAGCTATTCTTAAAGGCTTCTTCAGCAATATAATTTCCAAATGAGGAAGCCTGCATCCAAAATCTACCGTACAACGAATTGGTCCTCTTATAACCAAGCTCTAATCAAGTGAGGAAATATTTCAATTTGGTTCGATCCTCAGACTAAATGGTATGCTCAGCCACAAGCTAAGCATGTAAGAAATTAAACCTATTCTGATACAGCAATTCAGTGCTGCTTGATGATCAAATCTACTTTCGACTTTCTTTGCGTATGGTTACAGGTTTTGTGCAAAGCCTAATTCAACTCAGTGGGTTAAGTTGGAAGCACCGGATTATTACACACTTTAGTTCGAATAGGCATTTTAGTGATGAAGCTTGGTTGCTTACAGTATAGTGTGAAGTAAAACAAGATTTGGGGAACTTCAGACTGAACCAGAACAAAGAGTGTATTCCCATGAAGCAGCACTTCGTCAATGATCAAAATAAGACTTTTAAAGATTATCTACGAACACTTTAAATCACAATATAGCTCGGTTATTAATTTTTCTTACACTCGGATAAGCAATGTCATTGAAAATAGACAAAACACCCTTAAAATATAGGATTTTAGGTTAGCATATACGGACTTATTGTCCGAAAGTATTCGGATTTTAAAGTTTATTTTGTCTGAAATTACTGTATTATTGATATGTAATATTGGAATTGGAGAGTGTCATGGGTATTTATGCTCACACAACATCAAGCGTTTCTGAATCAGTGCGAAATAAAATTGCGAGGTTACAGCGCGGTCGAGTGTTTTCTGTAGACAATATTCATGTTGAAGGCTCGCACGATACAATCTTACGTATCCTTTCTCGCTTGGTTCAGGAAGGTAAAATTTTACGTATCCAAAATGGTATTTACTACAAGCCTGAATTCAATCGATTTTTGAAGGATAGACCAGTTCCACCTGATGTTAATGAAGTTATCAAAGTTATCAGTAACCGTAATAAAGAGACCTTGCAAATACATGGTTCCGCTGCGGTTAACAAGTTGGGCTTAAGTACTCAAGTACCACTAACCAAAGTGTTTTACACCAATGGGCCTTCACGCGAAGTCATCATTGCAGGCACAAGAGTAAAGTTCATTCATACTGAAAATCAGAACATCTTACAGGCTTCAGGAACTGAAGTTGGAATGGCACTTTCTGCATTAATATTTTTAGGTCGAGAGCATGTAGATCAGGAGGTCGTTCGACAGGTTAAATCCCGATTGAGCGAAAATCATTTTAAAAGATTAAAACGTATGCAAATGAGTTGTTGGCTGAAAGAGCGATTATCTGATCCAGCTGTTAAAGAAAGTTCATACGTTCTTGCTGGATAAGAATAAAGAGAAATTTAAATGCCAAAATTGTTTACGCACCTCACTGTAAAGGACCAAACGGCTATCATTCGGGACTATTGCTCAACAAGACCGGATAAGGACTTGCCAATCGTTGAGAAGGATGTGTGGGTCTGCTGGGTGCTTAAACAGCTTTTTGAAATGCCGAACAAATTGGAGATGGCATTCAAAGGGGGAACCTCATTGTCGAAGGTATTTAATATCATAGATCGTTTTTCTGAAGACATTGATATTACCTTAGACTATCGCCAATTTGATGTGGTGAAACAACTCAACCTTGCCGAAGGTCAAACAGCGCCTGAACATTTAGGCTCGGCGCAACGCCGTAGAGTCGATGCAGCGCTTAAAGCTGAAGTTAAAAGTTATGCAAATGATGTCGTGGCTCCATTCCTTAAAGCACAGGCCGCTGCACTACCTCGTGCTGAATTGTTCGAAATCGAAGTGAGTGAAGATGGAGAAACCATCAAATTTACCTTCCCGTCAGTCTTGAATAAAGACAGTAAGAATTACATGCTGGAGTACGTGCTGATTGAATTTGGTGGTCGCAATATCATTAATCCAAATGAAGTACACTATATTCAGCCATTTCTTGCATCAGAGAATGCTTATCGAGATGTACTTGAGTTTCCATCGAGCATGGTCATGGTATTAGCTCCACAGAGAACTTTTTGGGAAAAAGCGACTTTAATTCATGTAGAGTGTCATCGAGGGGTGAGGGAAAGTGCAAAGCGTTTATCACGTCATTGGTTTGATCTGATGGCTCTGTCTAATCATGCAATTGGACAAGGAGCAATTTCAGATGTGACTTTGCTTAATGATGTCGTGGCTCTAAAGAAAATTTTCTTTAATGCCAGTTATGCGAACTACGAAAAGTGTTTGGTTGGAGATTTTATGCTTGTGCCTGATCAACAAGGTTTGGATCAGTTGAAACTGGACTTTACAAATATGATGGATTTCAATTTCATTAACGACCGCACAGTAAGTTTTGATCAAATTATACAGTCAGCACATGACACTCAAGCCTTAATTAATCAAACTGTGAATGCTCACCTAAAAGGAAGTAACTGAGGTTACCATGGGGTTTGATTCAAGAACACAAAAAAAGATAATGGCCCTAAGACTAGTGTATTGGCAGCACATCTACAATGCATCTTTATCAAGATGGACCACTATATCTTTGTGGTGAAAAATAAAGATAAATTCGTGTGTCAGGTTAAAAATTCCTATAAAGCATTTTACTTGGGAGAAACTGGCCATTCTACTTAGGAATAACCATTTGTTATTCCACAATCGCTTTGTTGCATAAAGCCTTTGAAGGTAAAGTTTTCCTAATTTGCTAAAATTTAAGTTACAACTTGGGTATGAGGTCTGCCTAATTCTGTAAATTTATTTAATACAGCTACGCGTGTATGGATCTCATTTACTTGGCTGTCAAAATTCATTGAGCAGAGATTATCGCCTTATAATTTGATGCAATGCATCTTGGTTTCGACCAAACTTCGCCTATGATAACCAGATCAATTTTTCCAAAGGGCTCTTCCTAGACACTTAACTGTTTTTAATAGCTCATTCCGCTCTATAGATCTCGCTTTCTTATCTTTCCATGGCTTTGCATTCTTTCTTGGTAGAATCACGGCATGTGATTATCGATCTGAAATCACGTGTCTGCAGCACTTTGTGTCATACACCCATCGGTATAGACTGAATCTATTTGCTCATTTGGTGGAATTTGATCCAGTAAATCACCGAGTACTTATGAATCACTGACATTATTTATGGTGAGCTGCACGGCATGTATTTTCAGGGTTTCAGCATCTATACCAATATGTAGTTTACGCCATTGGCGACGGTATTCAGGCTGATGTTTCTTACGCTTCCACTCACCTTCACCTAAAAATTTCATGCTAGTTGAATCTACGAATAAATATAGTCCACCATGACTTTGCTGATAATTAATCGATATATCGATATGCTTTTGTATTCTGCACACTGTCAAATGCGAATATCACTGATATTCGGGGCAGTCCAATCTAAGCCACTCAGCTTAATTAGACTTTGAACAAAGCCAATGACCATGCGTAGAGAAAGACGAAATATGGATTTAATCATTAAACAGCATTGGATAGCTGCATCAGAATAGGTTTAATTGCGTCCATGTTTGCTTTTTGGTTGTGCGTACCATTGTGCTTTGGGATCAGGCATATCTCCTCGGTTAATGAGGGCTCGGTTATATGTGGACCAATTCGTTGTACGTTAGATTTTAGGTGTAGGCTTATTCATCTCAAAATTATATTTTGGAATAAGCCTTTAGAAGTATTGTTTTTGTTTCCGGTTGCGTGCTGTGAATATTCTTCGTTACTTTTGGCTCGTTTCCTGATTGAGATAAAAGACTACAACCCCAAAGATATTTCCATGATAAAAGGGCAGTCTATCTTGGATGTAGATCAACTACATTTATGGCGTAAAGTGAATGGTGTGATCGTTGATATAACAGCAGGACAATTTAATGAGGCTGAAAAGCCGATAATCATTGATGAATATAGCTCTTGGCATAATAAATATTTCTACGTATTAGATACGTATAATACCTTCAATAGACTTTGACAATTATGTAGATGGATTTGATCAGCCAACATTAGAAAACGATTATTTATTGATTGTTCAACGAATTCATCAGGATTCAACGACGCTTTAAACTCTTCGTGTATCCACAATTTGGGTAGCGATTGCACGCTAAAAAATCACCAAATTTCCCTGTTTTTTTCCATAAACGACCTTGTCCACATTTTGGACACAGCCATTCTGGTGGGATATTACTATTGATCTGGTTATATTCGTCTTGAGGTATATGGATAAATTCTTTAAAAATCTGATCACTGGTAATTTCTTCAAGAAAGACTGAACTACGCTCGCCAATTAAATATACTTTTTCTTTTGCACGAGTCAGTGCAACATAGAACAGACGACGTTCTTCAGCAAATGCATGTATTTCTGGTTGTGGTAAGACTAAGTTTAGTAATGGATCATCTTCTTTTTCAGCAGGGAATGCGCTACCACCACTATTTAATCCTAGAAGGATGACATAGTCTGCCTGTAAGCCCTTTGAAGAGTGAATAGTTTTAAACTCAAAAGTACAATTTCTAAGAAATGGTAAAATACTGTCTAAATTAGGTTTGTGGTGTTTATAACGACCTAAAATATAAATGGATTTTTTCTTGTCTGAATCCGCATTGGCATTATTGATTGCCATAATGGTTTTAAGTAGGTATTCATTAATTTCCTGAGTCTTTGTTAAAAAGTTTATTTCAACCACTTTACTACTGGTTTTATCAACTGCGTTGACGACTTTTTGAAGCTGAGATTTATTTTTTTGGATAAAGCCACTGGCAACATTGGCGATACCCTGATTGGAGCGGAAGGTCTGGGTAAGCTGTGTTTGTTTGGTATAACCAAAGACCCTTTCAAACTGTGTGAAAATGCTGATGTCTGAACCAGCAAAGCGGTATATAGCTTGCCAATCATCCCCAACACAAAACAGTTTTGCTTCTGCTACCTGATTCAATAAGGACAGAATGAGTCTGGCCCTAGCTTGAGATGTATCCTGAAACTCATCTACGATAATAAGTTTGAAAGGGCTTTTGTATTTCTTTTCATTAATTAACTGAGCAGACTCAATCAGCAGGTCATCGAAGTCGTATTCTTTATTAATTTTTAAGAACTGGTCATATTCTTGGTAAACCTTGGAAAATAGTTGTAAAAAAAGACTTTCACGTAGGCTGAGTGAGGGTCTGGCTAATAGGTCAGCTATATTGGCTTGATTAGACTTGTGATGACTTAAAAAACTGGCATAAAGATCATTCGCATCAAATTCATAAATAGACTGTGCTTTGGAGTTAATCTCAGCAAGGCTACGTGGCTTAAATACCTGTCCTCTTGATTTTAGTTCCTGTTCCAGCTTCTTAAAAATAGCACCTGTAATAAATTCATGAAAGGTTGTACTGATTAAATCAGTTTTATACTTTTGATGAGTTTCTGACTTCCATTTCATGTCATCCAGATATTTTTGCCCAAAATGTGCAGGTGTTTTGCCATATTGGTCTACAGCATAATGTTCTAGATATAGATTTATTTCAGGAAGGTAAAAATCAGGCTTATATTGGCGGTGGACTTCATCAGCTGTTTCATGTTCGTAGTTTTTTTCGTACTGATATGGAATTCCTTGGCTATATAACCAGTTGGCTATTGCTTTTTCGCCATGTGATTTAACGATCTCTCCTTGATAAGTTTCGAAGCCATCCTTGAATCTGTCAAATGATCGCTTCTGTGCCTTCTCCCAATCATTTCTAGTCTTAAAAGCAAAAGGTGACAACGGAGCTCTTAGATAAGCAGTTTTAAATAAAAGGTACTTTTCCTGAAAGTCTGGGTCTGTTTCGATTAATTGTTGAATAATCCGATTCAGGAGGGCTTGAGGCTTTCCTGCATCGTTGGATACAGATGGGCTTTTACCTGTTGCTTTTCCAATGACCTTGACACCAAATTTATGGAAATTAAGTGCTTCAACACCAGTATCAAACTTGGAGAGAATATACTTTAGCCTAAAGCTAATACGTTCACTTAGTTCTTCGCCTGCATTTTTATTGAATGCAAGAACCAAAATCTCTTCTGGTTTATAGAGTCCAGTTAATAGGGCATATCCCACTTTTCCAACAATGGTTGATGTTTTCCCCGAACCTGCCGCAGCGACCAATAAGTTGCGGTCTTCAAAGATGATGGAGGAAACCCGTTGTTCATTAGTTAGTGGCGTACTCTCTACCTGATCGAAAAATTGCTTAAAAGCTTTTAACTCACTTTCAACGAAGCGTTTATTTTTGGTATTAATAGCGTAGTTTGCCTGAATCGATAATTCTATAAACTGTCGAAGTTGTTCAAAAAGGGTTTGTAAATTGGGTTCAAAGGCAAAAGTGCTATCCCTTTGAATGAGGCTGTTAAATTGTTCAACTAAGGCTTTTGATCTTTGTGATAAATCTGATCTAAACAGGTTGCATAGACGATAGGATAGGTAAATATTTTGTTGGATAAAATTTTGGTATTCTAGTAAAAATGGTTTTAAACTTTCCTTAATTTTTTCAGCACTTCTTTTATTTCTTAGGAATTCAGCATCATTATAAAGCTTGATTTGAAACTCTTCAGCTTGTGTGTTGAATACACCTTTAAATTGAAAATTTTGATCAATGGTTTCCAGTGTTAATGATGACCATATCCAGCCTTTCTGAATGCGTGTTTCTAACACTTGTTCAGGATTGAGCTTTATGGTTTTGGTATCCAGTTCGAGTATCAGCTCAGGGAAAGTATAATTGATTCGCCACTTGGCAGAACCTGCAAAGATGTAGCTGAGTAAACTTGGTCGGATATCCATATGGTTTAAAAAGATTTTTTGATAGTTAAAGATTTATAGTTAATTATAGAGTTTACTGGAAATTGATTCAGCTTTTTTGGAATTTTAATATCATTGGATTAGTTTATCATTATTTTTGTAGTTTTACATAAACCATAGCGAGTTGAAGGGGTTTGCTTTTGGATGTTTTTTTATATAAATTAGATAATTAATGAGTAGTTTTTATACACATGAATGAAAGTAAGATTTATTAGTTTGTTAAACAGAGCTTAGTTGAATCTTTGCAAGCGAACATGTTGTTCTGTGAAAGCAGTATATTATTATTAAGTTGAAAGCTACTTAATTATAATAAGAAACCATGAATTTGGTATTACTTTCTAATAAAATTGAACATCATTTTTAGGTGATAATTTTATCGGTAAATAACAATTAGCCGATGGCTCAGAATGGTTTTACAGAGAGAATTATGGGTGTTATTGTTCGTATCCTCAAAGCAAATCATGGAGATTGTTTCTTAGTTAGCCATGAGAGCGAATCAAGTGTTTTTAATATATTAGTTGATGGTGGACCATCAACTACTTTCAAGTATGGTCCTAGACAACGCTATTCAGGGGCGTTGTGTAATGTTCTTGATGATCTAAAAAAGAAGGGGCAGCACATTGATTTAGCTATTTTAACTCATATCGATGATGACCATATACATGGCCTAATCAAAGCTTTTGAAAAACCTGATTATCTTGCTCAAATGGTCAAACTGATCTGGTTCAATTCATCTAGATTGATTACAAATAGTTTTGACACTTCTGAGATTCCTGAAAATAATATTTTATTGGCTGGCAATTCTCCCCAAACGAGTGTGCAACAAGGTAAGGATCTTGAAACTTTACTTGATGAGATTGGGTGTGTACGCGCACCACTTATCATGGCAGGACAAGTCTATAATTTAGGTCCATTCACTTTGAGAGTATTGTCACCTGAACGAAGTCAACTTGAGCGACTCATACATAAGTGGCCAACTGAAGTTGAAGTAGGCGCAACCTCATCGCATGATAATGATTATGGACTTTCGTTAAGCGAGATATGGGCAGAGGATAAGTTTGTCTCAGACCCATCTATTTATAATGGGAGCTCTATTGCATTTCTTCTTGAATCTGATGGCAGAAAAATGCTTTTCCTTGGAGATGCACATGATCAAGTTGTTGCAGATAATATAAAAACATTAGGTTACAGCGATACAAATAAGCTTAAACTTGATCTCGTGAAGATTTCACACCATGGCAGCCAGCACAATACGAGTAGTGAAACTCTTTCACTTCTAGATTCACCATGCTATGTCATTTCGACTGATGGGTCAAAACATGGTCTTCCTAATAAAAGGACTATTGCGAGGATACTCAAAGTTACAAATGGTAATATTTTCTTTAATTATAGCCATGTAATTGCGTCATTACTTTTACCAAGTGAAGTCGATGGCTTTGCTTCTCGACTAGAGGTACTTGCTAGTGAGATCAGGTTATGACAGTTTCCGAAATAATCCAATCTTACTGTGTCAAGGTTAATGGGGGGAGTGGCGTACTCGTCAATGCCATGACACTAGAGTACTCTTACGTTCTAACAGCAGCTCATGTACTTGATGGCATTAATGTTCATAAAGTTTTTGACTATCAAGGTAACCCTGTTGAAGTTTTAGAAGTCCTCAGACATTCTGAACCCTTCGTTCTTGAAACATTATCAAATGATTATGCAATTTTAAAAGTTAGTTTTCAGGCACATGTGACACAAAAAGTATTTACTGCGGAGGAGTTACCACATCGCGCAGACTTAACGTTAGTTGGATATCCAAAGTTAGAAAGGACTAGTCAAACCCCAATAAAGTTTTATGGCGGGCATATGACCAATGTGAATGATGATCTTATTTTTTTCACAATTGACGGTATCCCAAGTAAGTCTGAAATCGAAGGGATGTCTGGTGGAGGTACTTACTTCCACCAAGATGGGCTAGTATTTCTCACTGGTGTCGAATTCAGAATGGATGCAAGTGAAGAAGATCAGCAATTTGGTCGCGTACAATGTCATAGTTTATCGAAGTATCATGAAATCATAAAAATACATAAATGTGCACCAATGATTCCTGCTCATCTGGAATGCTTTTCAAGAGTTAGAGAGAAAATTTTTGCTTTCAATGTTATTGATCCAGACAATATCCGTCATTTGAAAATAGCTTTAGAGAACTTTACTAATTCGCTTATTGATAATGGTATACCTCCACCATATAAAATTCTAGAACAATATGGTTCACAGCTTTTAGTAGATCCACTGAAATCTGATGAGCTGAATAGTTTAGAGCTATGGGAAGCTTATTTAGAGTTTTTGGTAATTTGTGCACTGATGGATAATAGTGGCAAAACGGATGATGTTTACATAGAAGGTCTAGGGCGAAAGCGCAGGTTAATGTATACCAGTAGTAGTGATAACTGGATCAGACGCCTAGAAGAGTTTCTTAAAACAGCACGTAGACTTTTGGATGAAAATGGTACGTTAATTATTGCATCACCAGATGCAGCGGCAAGAACACTTCCACCAGATTTTCAACTAAAAAAGGTTATAGGTAACATTGCTTTAGTACCAAATCAGGGACCACTCGCTCCAATTGATGAAGCTGAAAGTTTGATATATTCAAGCTTTAACTTAAGTCATTTACAAGGACTACGTAAGACTTGCGTAGTTGATATAGAAGATGAATATCAAGTTGTTGCTACAGCTAGAGAACAGCTGCAGTTATTAAAGGATAAGCTTAATGAAATTATTAAGTGAACAAGCTGATTTTCGTGCTCTCTGTGAAGAATATGGAAATATGAGCTTCCATATGTTTTGCTCAAATCATTCCACGCAATTTATCTCCTGCATAGCGTGTGTATGTGAAAAATCAGAAGATATAGTTGAAAATTGGCAAGCAATTCAAAATTTTATTTCTGTTTACCATCAGCCTTCAGGTAGTTTAGTAGCTTGGAATGTATATTTAGCATTTGTAACAAGTAGTCGTGTTCCCATATGGGAAAAATATCTAATACAAAATAATAAGTTTGTTGCTCGTAAGATAATACTTGATGAATACACTGGAGTACCTAGCCCTGAGCAACTAGTGATTGAGTTAGAGAAACAATTATTGGGTTCTGATTTAATGCTCAATCAACGAGTCGACGAAACTATAGAACCAGTGTTGTCTTTTAGCGAACATTTCCGTGGTATACCGTTGGATTCTAAAATCGAGTCGAAAGAAAAACGGGCTTTAATAATCAATAATCTAATTGAGCTTTTTCATCAGAATGAAAATTAAAAAAGTTGAAATCGAAGCATTTCGTGCTTACAAAACAAAAGCAGATGGGACTTTTGATTTTACGAATGAAGGCGATAATCCTTCAAACTTTGTTGCGATCTATGCACCAAACGGTTTTGGTAAAAGCTCGTTTTACGATGCGGTTGAATGGGCTGTCACCAACCATTTGGAAAGACTTGCTGGGGAATATAATAAATCTAACTTTGAAAGAGCGGCTAAGTCAACTAAGCATCCTAATGAAGGTCAAAAAATTCTACGTAACAAATACGCCGATAAACAAGTGATTACAAAGGTCACTGTATCTACTACTAGACTGAAGCCTTTTGAGAATAAACTACCAAAACTTCGTTCGAATGGGCGGGACTTAAGTTTTGGCGATAATAGTCAACGGAGAAATGAGTTTTTCCGACGTGTCGTTTTGAGCCAGGATGAGATTGATAGATTTCTCAGAGAAGCAAAGCCACAAGAGCGATATGCTAAATTCATGGAAAGCTTTGGCGGTGACACTGAAATAGCTCGCAAGGAGTTGTCTGTACTTATCAGTGATAATAATGCAGAGTTGAGTGTTCTTAATAAGCAATGTGAGTCGCTTATTGAAGAGTTGAAACAACCTATTAATCTTTCTGTATTCGAGCATTTCAATTCAGTTGCGGCTGAACTTAATGCAGCGGGTGAGAATATTGTATTACCTGATGAAAGATTTTCATCTCAGAGTGAATATCAACTTAACGCTAGCCTTATATCGCGACAGCATGAACTGAATATGTTGCTCCAAGGGAAAACAAAAACATCAGAAGCGCTGGCGGATAGGTTGGCGAAAATGCCTGAAATAGAGCGCCATATCAACTATCAGGTAGAGCAAAAACCTCAACTTACTAGGCTATTGAAAGGGGTTGCCGATGCCAATAAGTATCAGATGCTATTAGACTCATACAACAAATGTATGGAGGATCAAAAACAAGCACATGTGCATCTGACTCGCCTTATTGAAATCGCTGAGAACACAGAGACTTTTTTAATAACTGAGTCACGTCTTCTTGAATTATCAACAATTCAAAAGGGACTGACCGAAGAACGCTCCAACAGCATTATTAACCTTGCAAGTCTTGAGCAGCAATTAATCGAATTGAACAGCGAGCTTAAGCTTGCTGACGATAGAGCTTTGCTATTAAGAAATTCTGTCGACAATGCTGGAGCAGTCTATGTGTCACTTTCAAACCATCGGGCTCAGATTGGTATTCTAAGCCAACAAATTACCGCTAAAGAAATTACTATTCAGGTAGACAAGATCCAATTGGATGAATTGAATCGCGAGTTAAAAGAGGTCTCCGCATTAAGCATTACATCCAATTTATTATTAACTGGTAATGTAGGGGTTTTACTTTTTGATCAAGATAAAATTGAACAATTGAGAAGATGTCAAGCTGACCTTGATTTGATCGAAGTGCATAATCAGGCTCTCTCTGCCACTCAGAAAGCCTTAACTGAGCAGATGGAACAGCACGAGCAGCTGGTTGCCATAGGCTTAGATTATCTTGCTGTACAGCCGTCTCATATTTGCCCTTTATGTACAACTCATCATTCATCTGCAGAGACTTTGCTAGATAAGGTTACGAGCCAAAATCTGATATCTGAATTGAGTTTAGAAAATTCCAAAAAGCTTTCACTTTCCTTCATGCGTCAAAAAGAACTCAGAGAAGCAATACAGGCGATTACTGAACAAGCAGTTGAAGCTCAGGTTCAGCAGCTCGGTAGTCTACATAAAAAGCTCACTGACGTTAGCGAAAGACATGCTCAAGCAGTGTTTGAGAAATCTACCTTAGAGGCAGAATGCAATACCTTAGAAGTTGGAATAACTGAGCTAGAAAAGTTAGTTTGGGGGCTTTCAAATGATGAACTAGTGTCTCGAGTCGAGACAGAGCTTAGACAACTTACGACAAAACGCTTTAATCTGCTTGAGCGTCAAGCTGAATTGTCTAATCAAGTTCAATCTGTAACTACATGGATCAAATCTAAAGATTCTGAGTTGTATGCATTAATTTCTGAAAGTGAGAGAAAAAGTATCGAATATGTCTACGTTACAGTTAAGACATACCTAAATGAAAATGCTATTGCAGCGTCAGAGCTCAAAAAGCATTGTGAGACGAAGAAAATCGAGTTTGATGCAAAGGTACTCAAATATAAAGATGCTTGTGAATCCCTAGCTAGTCAATGTAACTTGTTGAAGCAGGAAATGATGGCTGATGGTACATGGATGGATTTTGCTAATTTAAAACTGCAGAAGGATAATTTGGAAGTAAGTTTTACCCGTTCCCAAACGGCTGTGAACGGTTTTTATGAGAGCTTATCCGATATTATTATCGTTCAGCCTGAAGATACCGTGGAGAAAGTCAAAGGGGTTATAACAGGAGCAATTGAAGATTGTAGGCTCCAGACTCAAGAGCTTAATAAGTTGTTAAATAGTATTAAGTTGCTCCTAGAACTTATGGTTTCATTTAAGCCCTATATTAAACGTATTTCTCTTCAGGAGGAGTTTACCAACGTAGAGAAGCTGCTTGAGCAACGCAATCGAGTCGATGTGGCTCTGAAAGAAGAAAGGGATAAAATTGTAGATAGCCTAAAAATGCTTATTAATAACTTTTTTTATGAAGATCTTATTAATTCAATTTACAGGAAAATAGACCCGCATCCTGCCTTTAAAAAAGTAGAGTTCAGAGCAGACTTTGATTCCGATAAACCAGGTCTAAATATTGTGGTTAGCGATGGGGCTGGAGGGTTGATATCTCCGATCCTTTATTTCAGTGCTGCTCAAACAAATATTCTTAGTTTGAGTGTATTTCTTGCGAATGCGCTTCATGCGAAGGATGATGAAGGTAGTCCCATTAACGTTATTCTGATTGATGATCCAATCCAATCCATGGACTCTATTAACATACTTTCGACAATTGATCTCCTCCGAAGTATTTGCTTACAGTTTGACAAACAAATCATCATTTCAACGCATGATGAAAACTTTTTTAAATTACTTCAACGCAAAATTCCGACACAAATTTTGGGATCAAAGTTCTTGCAATTGGAAAAGTTTGGTGTAGTCGTTCCAGTAGAACCATTCCTGAATTAGGCATGGTAAGAAAGTTACCAAAAAATTTCTTGTTATATGCTTAGTGGTGCCGCATGGGCTAATGCAACTAGGCCTTGAGCTTTGTATTTCTGCAGTAAACGCCTGATTTGACGTTCTGAAATATGAAGTAGCTGAGCAGCTTGGGATTGAGTTATGCGTTGATCGCAGATTTCCTGCAAGACCGACAATCGTTTAAGTTCTTTATCCGACATAGACACCAACATATCCAACCGTCCGCTTCGATAATCGCAAAAGCATATATTCTAAAAGCGGACATTTTTACTTTGGAGAAACCGGACATTTCTATTTGGGGCTTACACTTAGGTTTCGTATAATCTTAATTATGTTAAATCCGATACACCTAACTACACCATGAAGTTCCTTAGATTTCAAAGTAGCCTTGAAGTTCTGCATACCATTGTGTCTTTGAATCGAACTAAATGGCAATATTCCCACGATTAATGAGAGCTCGATTATATGCGGGCCAATTGGTTGTGCGGTAGATTTTCTGTGTAGGCTTCTTCATTTGAAAATTATATCGCTGAAAAAGCCGTTACAGATAGCTTTGTGCAACAAAGCCCTTAGTTGAAAAAAACTTTTAGATTTCATGCTGACACACCACCTAAAACAAAAAAATATCTGATTGATTTTACAGGCTTTTAATTTAAGGTTTTATTCTACCCACTCGCAATATCAACGTTTAGTATCACGACTCACTAACTCATTAACTAAATATGGAGCAGTACGGCTATCTTGATTTTCTGTTATTT
>Ga0306867_1000239_pt1 | contig 34248 bp, 31 predicted proteins | sample AntRauTorckE6831_FD_190432 | JGI IMG/M metagenome (GOLD analysis project Ga0306867, IMG submission 190432) | Saline lake microbial communities from Rauer Islands, Antarctica - Metagenome Torckler E6 #831 (v2) (version 2) | ecosystem: Environmental > Aquatic > Non-marine Saline and Alkaline >...
GACAGCTCTCCGTCGATCCGTCCGTAATTCTCTCGTCGAGACCGTCAGTACAACCGCTTCGACACAGAACTCAGGCCGCAGAAACAGCTAGCCGAGGATGCTTTGTGAGGTACTGAGCCTTGTGAAACGTGTATCGGTGCTGGATAATTAGTCTGCAATCACAGCTGGCGACACAAATGGCGGGTCAGTCCTGAGAGAAGATACGTTTTGTCCGTACGTAGACGGAAGAAATAAGCAGACAAGCCATTATTTTGAGCGTGTGAAAATTTCGGTCATACTCTGTACATACACGGAAGAAATGTATGCACACTTTTCGGAAGCTGCTGACAGCGTCCTTACACAGAGTTACGACGATGTAGAACTCGTTGTCGTCGTCGACGGGACACCCGAAGTGTACGACCGAGTCATCAGGGATTACGCCGACCGTGAGGAAGTGATCGTCCATTGTAACGACGAGAATGTAGGATTACTACAGAGTCGGAATCGGGGTGCGGAGCTGGCGACAGGCGATGTCGTGGCATTTATAGACGACGATGCAGTCGCCGATGAAATGTGGATAGAGCATCTAGTCCGGGCCTACAAGACGAAGGATGCAATTGCAGTAGGCGGAAAAATGGTCCCTACGTGGGTTGCGGGGAAACCGTCTTTTTTGCCCGCAGAATTTTATTGGCTCGTGGGCGTGACCCACCGTGGATTCGTTGACGAACCGGGTGAAGTGCGGAACACGTTCGGGTCGAATATCTCGTTTCGGACGGACGTGTTCAATGAGTTGGGCGGGTTCGATGTGGAGATCGGCGGGCGAAAGGGTGATACGAATCTTCAAGGTGGTGAGACGGAATTATGTGCACGAATGAAAACTGAATACGGGCATGGGGTGTGGTACGATCCGGATGCAGAAGTGGCGCACAAAGTCTTCCCGTATCGGACTGACTTTTGGTGGCTACTTGACCGAGCGTTTTGGCAGGGATACTCAAAGCGGGCGATGGAATTTTTAGAAGAAGAGTCAACTGACGAAGAATCGACGTTTTTAAACCAGCTACTCTTTGAGTTTGCTCCTAGTCGATTGTGGGGGATCGTCCGGTCACCAACCCCCAGTCGGATTACAAAATTACTGTTCCTATTTATATTCACGATAACGGTAGGTGTGGGGTATTTATATGGCATTCTTAATTACAGTAGCCCAGATATAATTAATCAATGAACAAGTCTGTTCTGTGGTTGACACCTGACAAGCCCGAGTCGATTAGCGTCGGCCGAGAACGTATCGCCGAGCATCTTGAACAAACTGGCCTCAATGTGGTTCTTCGAGGAATGACTGGCCGCACAGTCATCAAGTCATTGTGGGACGGTAACGCATATGATGTAATTATTGGCACAACGAGGTTAGGCGCAATTGCTGGTCTGCTGGTATCCCGCGTTCACGGCGTTCCACTGATTGTCGACCATATCGATCCGATTAGGCAGTTACGAGCGACCGAACCCGATGCTGTCGTCAGGATCATTCGTCGTTTGGAGAATCTCGCATTCCGGCTTGCAGCACACGTTCTGTACGTGTATCCAGAAGAGGAATCACGGATAGTCGGCCGCGCGACTGCGGTTTCGAAAACCGATCTCGGTGTCGAATACGACCGGTTTGCCGATCCGGATTCAGACGTTGTGAAGCGCGCACGCGACCAGCTCGGTACAATTTCCGACGAACTGGCCGTCTATGTCGGCGGGCTTGAACCGATGTACGAAATTGAGGCATTACTCGAGGCCGCCAAAGAGTTCGACGAATGGACACTGCTTGTGATCGGAGCCGGGTCACTGGAACCCACAGTCAAACGCGCTGCTGCAGAGTCGGAATCAGTTCGATTTCTCGGACAAGTCCCTCACCGAGATGTGCCGGGGTATCTCCACCACGCGAATGTTGGAATATCGCTGGTCGACGATCCACACACACTGAAACTGCTTGAATACGGGGCTGCGGGATTGAATATCATCCAGCGTGCTGGCCGTGCCGAGTCACGGTTTGGAGGTCTCGTTGAATACTGTTCGGCTAACCCCGTAGAAATTAGAGCAGCAGTAGAGCGCGCTGGTGCCAGTAATACGGAACAGGCTCTTCAGCAGTACGTCAGAAGATTCGATTGGAGTACGATTGCAGACGACTATCAGCGTGCTATCGAATCCACACAATCTGTTGATCAGCTGAATTCATATCGTGCAAAATATTAGGCTACATCTCGTCAACCGCTTATGTATCTGAGTAGTTCCCTAATGAAGTCAGGTAACAATCACCGAACGAGGGAACTATGACCGGGCAGCGAACGGTTCTGATGCTCTCGAACCGACAACACAGAGCTGCCGGTGCTGGCCCTGAAAACGAGCACAGCCGTGAGCTGCTGGCCAACCGAGGGTGGGACATAGAACGAGTTCACGTACAAACAGATTCGATCGCTGGCCTCATCACCGGAACAGTTCGCGCACTCTCTGTCGCCATCCGATCGGACATCGCGGTCGTTGACTCGCACTGTAGCCCACCCGAACTACAAATCGTCGGCCTAATCGTGAGTACGCTAGCGGCCAAGCCTTGGCTCGCGGAGTTTCGCGACCCATTAGTGACCAACGTTCACGTCAAGCCAGGCTCTCTCTCATCGTATCTGCGACAACTGTTGGAACGGATAATAGTGACCGCAGCCGACCGTGTCGTCTGGTGGAATGGCATTCAGATGGATGAGAACTATTTTGAGCAGACGTATCCGGGGTTACCGGACACTATGTGGCAGAATATCCCGGAACTCGGCTTTGGTGGGCTCAACGCGGAGGCATTCGAATCGGCCGACTCCAAGACGTTCAATGAATTTACTCTCGTCTACGCGGGGTCGTTTTACGAGGGATGGATAGAGCCGTACGATTTTTTCGAGGGGGTAGCACGATATCGCGAGAGCGGTGGTGACCCACTGAACGTACAGTTTTACGGTGACTGGCGGCAACCGTACTGGAGTGCAGCCGAAGACCTCAGTATTGCAGAGTGGATCGAACCGATGGACGCGATTCCTCACGACGAGTTGATTAGCGTTCTAAAAGGTGCCGATGCACTGCTGTACGTCGGGGGCACGGATCCGCAAAACAGACAGAACATCCCCTTGAAACTCTGTGACTATGTCGGCGCGCGAACCCCCATCCTCGGGATCGTAGATCCGGAATTCCGCGCAGCGACGCTCCTCTCGGACCACAACCTAGGTATAGTTGCTTCGCCGCGCGATCCGGACGACATTGCGAACGCAATCAAACAGCTCCAGCGGGGGGTAGTTGAATTCGATCCCGACGAGCAGGTGTTTGAGTGGTTTAGTAGTGACCGAGCGATGGATCGGTATGCAGCACTATTATCGGCAGTGGCCGATGGCGTCCCACCAACAGAACGGTTTGGCGATCTTCCAGATGTGAATCCACCGTGAGTGGCGCTGTCAAGGATCGGCATCTTAAAATCGTACGCCCAAATAAGGTAGCCCACCGATGAGTAGGAACATCATTCTGATAACTGTTGACTCTCTCCGGGCTGATCACCTGGGTTGCTACGGATACGAGCGCGAGACATCTCCGACGATTGATAATCTTGCAGACTCGGGGCACCGCTTCACTAACGCGTTCGCACATTCCGGAACGACTAGAACCTCGTTTCCCGCGATCCTGACATCATCGTATGCACTGATGCACGGTGGTTATGATCAGATTTCCGCGAACCGAACACTTGTCTCAGAAGTACTCTCAGAAGATGGCTACCACACTGGTGGCTTCCACTCAAACCCGTTTCTCTCTGAGGAGTTCGGTTATGCAAAAGGATTTAATACGTTCTACGACGGCCAAGAGACCGCCTCGCTCCTCGGGCAACTCCGTCAAGGAGTCAAACGCAAGCTAAATACAAACGGACAGCTGTTCCAATTTCTCAAGCGGACGTTCGCGGCAACCGAGAAACATGCTGGCGTGGAGATCGGATCGCCGTATGTACGTGCTGACGATCTGACTGACAGGGCTATTACGTTTCTTGATAGTTCGGGGGACGAACCGACGTTCCTGTGGACACACTATATGGATGTCCACCATCGGTACATCCCACCGGAACGCCACCAGCGAGCGTTCCGAGAAAATCCCGTTAGTGACCGGCGCTCAACTCAACTTCGCCGGAAGATGCTCGAATCGCCCGGAGATATCACCGACGAGGAGCGCCAGACGCTGATTGACCTGTACGACGCCGAAATCCGGTTTACCGATGAGCAGATCCAGCGATTGGTTGACCACGCTCGGTCGACGTTGGGCGAAGACACCGTTGTCTTGTTTACTGCCGACCACGGCGAGGAGTTTGGCGAACATGGGGGATACAGCCACAATACGATCCACGACGAGGGAATTCACGTTCCGCTAGTGGTTGCAGACAGATCTGACCCCGCAGTTCACGATGATCTCGTGGGACTGCTCGATATCTCACCGACAGTGATCGATTATGCCGGCATAGACATCCCAGACAGCTATCTAGGATACAGTCTCCGGAAGGTCATTGAGGGGGACTCTCTCCCCCGAAACGGGATCTTCGGTAATTGGGGCGAAGCTGAACCCGGAGAGCGCCAGTTCTTTTTTCGGGATCACGAATGGAAATTTATCCGTCGAACCGACACCGAGGAACTGTACGACCTTACCTCCGAAGCGGGCGAACACAAGCAGGTCGACAATGATCACCCCGAGGTTGTCGCAGAGCTTTCGGCACGGGTCGACGACCATGCACAAATCGTTGATAAAACATACGAGAAGCTATCAGCGGTTGAGTTAGATGCGGATGTCGAGCAACGTCTCAAAGAGTTGGGATACAAGGATCCCTAACGCGGCTTCGGCGGCTCAGTCGCAATCTTCTTGCGAGTGCTGGTCGAATTTTCGGTGATGCCACGTGTCGGCCTGATACACTCAAACGACGAGTTCTCCGAGTTGCTTGCCCGGTCGGCGACAGAGCGGTCCGAATATACCGTCGACAACTACTCGGTCGTCCGTCCGCCACGCCGACGTGCTATCGGCGTACTTTTGAACCATTTTGAGCCGTTGACCGAGAGGTACGATCTCCTACAGGTCGATGAACTCCTGTTGAACGGGCCGATGGGCGTCACGCTGGCACGGCTACTTGATATTCCGATCGTGGCGTACTTCCGTGGCTGGGCGGATCACACCAACACCCACGGCTCGCTCGACCGGTGGACAGCACTCCGGCGGCGATTCCAGACGCGGCTCCTCCTCCGCTCTGTCGACCAGGTAGTCTGCATCAGTGCCGCTACTCACGACGAATTGGCAGTTTGGTTTGATCTTCCGGATCCAATAGTGGTCCACCGTCCTGTCGACGTCGACTATTATGCTGGTGGCACAGATCCGTTCGAGAGCAATACGACTCGGTTACTGACTGTCACGAACCTCGGCTACGAAGCGAAGTTTGAGGGCGTGAAAGTTATTCTTGAGGCATTAAAAAACGTGTTTCCTGATCATCCCGACCTAGAGTACTTGATTGCAGGCGGTGGGGAGTACGAGGAGGCACTACGTTCATACGTGGACAACTACGAGTTCGGTGACCGCGTGGAAGTACTTGGGTTCCGATCAGATGTGGATAATGTGCTCGCAGGGGCAGATGTGTTCGTGTATGTAAGCTTCTTGGACGGGTATCCAACGGCTGTCTTGGAGGCACAGGCAGCAGGTCTACCTGTAGTCGCTGGTGACAGTGTCGGCGTCCCTGAGGTGGTCGGTGACGCAGGGCTGGTGGTCGACCCATCAGCCGACGGGATCGCCACAGGGCTCAAGGCAGTTTTTGACGAGAAGTCACGCCGTAGCGAGTTAGCAACAGCCAGTGATCAGAAGATGGAGATATTCAACGAAACAGTGACTGACGCGTTCATTAATGTCTGGGACTCGGTTCTCGGTCAGTGAGTCAGATAGTCGGCGTTGCGATAATAACGAACACGCCGCTGGCGAGTAATTTCACACCACTACGGTACAACACCTTCCGAATTCCCCACGCTGGCGGCTCGACGTAGTCGACGCTATTCACCTCGAAATCGTGACGGTGCAACAGTTGTCGAAGTGTTCGCTCGTCGAACCAGCAGGCGTGTTCAGGGTTGCAGTATACCTCGCCCGAAAACGTTTGATAAAACCGGTGCAGAGACCAAGGGTTCGGTGTCGATAGGACGAGTTGACCGTCCGGGTTCAAGTGATCGTGAACACCATCAAGGAACTGGCCGGGATTCGAAAGGTGTTCGATGAGTTCGCCTGCAACGACAGTATCGAATGTCTCGTCAAGATCTAACTGCTCGGCGTTCTGCGCCACTACATTGTAGCCCGCCTCTTGAAGTCGCTCAACGTCGGACTCTAAATAGTCGATTCCAAGTACATCGTCGGCAAGATCATAGAGGTGCCCGTGCAACCAGTTTGGGTTTGACTCCTCGTTGGCGTCGTGCTGAACGCAGCCGACATCAAGTAGCGAGCCGCCCATTGGGACACGTTTGAGTATCGCCTTTGTCCGAGGGCGATCTACTGCTGGGTCAATCTGAGACTTATTCATCGATTCTAGTTCTATCAGACGCTGATAAAATTGTTCCGCCAGAGGCTACCGTCAGCACGAACAAGTTAATTAAGTATAGTTTGTATCCACCCTGGCACAGTCCGCGAGACGTACTTGAGCGTGACTCTGAGATTCCTATCGTCGCCACTATAGACAGGACCAAGTTGGTCAACGGTGGTTGGCAAGCGTGATTCGTCAGTAGCAGCTACGACCGCTTCAGCCATCGCTGGCGGCGTTTCACGACAAAGCCGTCTCCGAACCGCTCGCCACGTTGGCGCGTCGTCGATAGATACTGTGCGTTCAGCCAGCAATTCACCACCGTCGAGCTGTTCGGTGTAACGCTGGACAGTCACGGTTGCGGTCGGCTCCCGGTTGACATATTCCCAAAATCCAGGCGGTCCACCGCGGTACGCCCGCACGTCGCCATGGTGGGCACCCACGACACCGTAGGTCGGTGCCGACAACACATCTCCTTTGAGAATTCCGATCCCCCAGTGGAGTGCCAAGTCGGCTGATGAGCCGATTTTTTCGATCGTCGTCGTAGGAAATTCGTAGCCAAGACCATCTGCCTGTATGAGTTCTGGTTTGAGAACAGTCGGCTCAGCGCCGTCAATTACGTCTCTAAGTGGGACTCGTTCAATTTCGGGGATCGGTCCGAGAACGCGTAAGGCAACTCGTCGGGCGAATGCAACAGGGAGCCAAGAACCCTTCTCTCGAATATCTTGAAGATAAAATGAGATATTTTTTTCTGGAGAACCCAAATCGTCCGGCGTCGACGGTACTACCTGCAGTGTCAGCATGACCTCTGTGTTGTCAAGCAAACGGCGTATCGAGCGTGCAAACCACCGCGGTACCGTGGTATCACCGACTAAGAGTGCTATTTTGATCACAACTACTACAATAGTAGGGATACAAAAATGTATTGCTACTGTATACAATACCTAACCGTGATGATGTCTGGTCGAACGAAACAACGTTGTCGCAGTGATTTCGCACGATTACTCCGGGTTCTACATCACGATCTTCCTCGAAGCTATTCGGACAATCGTTCTAGTCTAAATGAAGTATCGGCAACCAATGACGATGACATCGTTGCCTCAATACGTTCGCTACGTCCGCCGGATGATGTTGCAAACCCGGTGCTATCGATTGACGATGTCCCCCACTGCGAGGCTGGCGGCTTCGTTGCGGATCCGTTCCTCCATCGCGGCGAGGATCGCTGGCATCTGTTCGCGGAGGTTTACGACGCCCAAGAGGGCGCTGCCAACATCGGTCACGCGACCAGTGTGGATGGCGCGATCTGGGAGTACCACGGAATCGTCCTTGATGAGGACGCTCACGTTGCGTTCCCGTATGTTTTCGAGTATCAACACACCCACTATATGGTGCCGAGCTTCGAAGGCAAGCGGAGCAGCGAGGCTGTCATGATGTACGAGGCAGTCGAGTTTCCAAGACACTGGGAGCCACGATGGGAAATCGTGAATCCGCCAGGACCGTTGTTCGACATCGTTGTTTTCCGCTGGGAGGGGATTTGGTGGGCCATCGGGAGTGAGGGCGACAATGCGACGCTGCGAGCGTACCACAGTGAGAGACTCACAAGCGAACACTGGACTCCTCACGAAGACAATCCGGTGCTCTCTGGGCGACCGTCAGCAGGACGACCTGCTGGACGACCACTGATTCGTGACGGTCGACTTGTGCTACCGTTGCAGGACTGCTACAAACAGTACGGCGATGCATTGAGATTATATGAAGTCACAGAACTGACACCATCTTCATACTCCGATGAGCCGCTGCTATCAGTGCCGCTACTACGTGGAACCGGACGAGTTGGCTGGTGTTCAGGTCGCTCGCATCACATAGATATCCAGCCCGCACCAGGCGGTGGGTTTCTGGCAGTACTGGATGGCGACATCCGTGGCCCTGGGACAGAGCTGTTCGGATCACAGTGGTCGGTGGGCGTACTGGCTGGTGACTAAACTGCTGGCGTGGAACCGACTTCCTATGACGAGACGGTAACGACACAAATAAACGCCCCCTGATCCGATAAGTCAGTCTGATGGGCGACCCCGAAAATTCACAGGCAATTAGGGATATACTCAAAGGGACTGGAGTCGTCTCATTCGGGTTCGTCCTTGAGATTGTGATTGCATTCGTCGCGCAGGTGCTGGCGGCACGCTACCTCACAACAGCAGGGTTCGGGGGACTCACTGTCGGTACCGCGGTAGTAAGTATTGGTGCCATTCTCAGTGGATTGGGCCTACAGCCAGGTCTATTACGGTACCTTCCCCGGCTCAATGGAGTTGACGAACAATCTCAAGTCGCCCAGTCAGCGTTCTTACTGTCGATTCCGCTGTCGGTGCTCGTCGGCGGCCTCCTTGCACTGAATGCAGAGTTCATCGGAGGAACGCTATTCGGCGATCCATCGGTGTCGACTAGCATTGCGGTGTTTGCGCTCGCAATCCCGTTTGCAACAGCAATCAATCTTGCGATTGGTGGAATTCAGGGAAAAAAGAACGCCCGCTACCGTGTATATATTAAGAATCTCGCACAGCCGATCGCTCGCTTTGCGTTGGTAATCGGAGCGGTCATCCTCGGTGCAGACCAAGCTGGCTTCGCAGTAGCGTATGCGTTGCCGTACGTTGTTGCCGCCTTTCTCGCGATCTGGTTGCTCACTCGGTTGTTGCCGGGGATGTCCACGGTTCGGTGGCCTGATACTAGTCAAATGCGGTCGGTGATCCGCTACTCGGTTCTAATGATTCCGACCCAAGCGGCAAGCTTTGTATACCGTAGCGCAGACATATTTATCGTACTATACTTTCTCGATAGCGGTGCAGTCGGTGTCTACGGCGTCGCCTACGCCGCTGCTCGCCTGACGATGGTCGTAGCAACCGGGTTCAATTATTTGAGTACTCCGATAGCGAGCGCGCTGGAATCTGAGGGTGAGATTGATGCGGCGGTCGATGTCCATCGAACTATCCAGCGGTGGCTAGTGATCACGACTATCCCGCTGATGCTCCCGCTCGCAATCTTCGTCGACGATTTCATTACGGCAGTGTACCAACCCACATATGTTGACGGGGCACTGGCGGCGGCGACGCTGGCTCTGGGATTCGCAGTCAACAACATTCTGATGCTTCACGGGAACCTGCTCCAAGCGATCGGTGAGTCACGGTATATGGCAGCGAACAACGTCGTCGCTTCGATCGTCAACGTGGTTTTAAATCTCCTATTAGTGCCTCGTCCCGAGTTCGGTATACTCGGTGCCGCCATCGCGACATTCATTGCGTATCTCGTTAGGGGGATGCTCACGACAGGGCAAGCGTACTATGAAATTGGTGCGATCATACTTACGCGCCGGTCGGTTGCACCCTTCTTTGTCGGCGTACCGATGCTAGTCGCCCTTATTGTACTTGATGTCTGGCTTGAAGTGATTCCGGATCTGTCGCTTCCCGAGCTCAGTATAGTGACGGCAGTATTTGGACTTGCGTATATCATAGCCTATGGCGTCACGTCAGGATTCGAATCCGAAGATTCGATGGTTCTCAGATCAGTTGAGGAACGTTTTGAGCTGCAGTTGACACCATTGCTGTGGTTCGTCGAGCGATTCGAAAACGAATAGCCAACTGAAACCTGTGTTACACTTTCTCGGAGCTTCCCATCTGCTGCTCGGCTACTCTTTATACCCTAGTTCGCGCAATCGCTCTTTTACAGACTCCTCCATCTCGACGGAGCCAATGTCCTCCGCCGTCGACGCGACGGCGGCACAGTGGTCGTTAAGCAACACCTCAAACTCGTCGACGATGTCAGAATACTCGTCGACGATGTTGTCCTGCTCGTTGGGATCTGCATCGAGGTCGTATAGTTCTGGTCCAGTGTTACGCTGAATATACTTCCACTCGTCGGTTCTAACTGCTAATCGCACCTCGCCCGTATCTAAGTCTTCCCAGTCGCCGATGACCTCAGTTCGGTCCCAGACCTCGTCAGCGAGCAGCGATCGTAGGGAGTATCCATGATAGCTATCGGGAACTTCCAAGTTCGCGTAATCAACAAGTGTCGGCGCGATATCCAAAAGTCCAACAAGATCATTGTATTGCCCCTCAATTCCGGGGGCATCAACAACCAGCGGAACGTGAATAACTTCGTCGTAAAACGTGGCACTGTGACTGACGCCGCCGTGGTCGTAAAACTCCTCGCCGTGGTCTGCGGTGACCGCCACGAGTGTCTCCGAGCGGTCCCAATTGTCATTGATCGCAGACAGCAGACGGTCGATCTGGGCATCTGTATACCGGATCTCGGCGTCGTACAGATCAATCAGATCCGACAACTCCGCGTCAGTGACTGTGTCAGGGTATTCGATCAACTTGCGCCGGAGCTTAATAGCGCGGCGCTCGCTGATTGGCTCCTCTCGGAACGGTAGCTGGTGTTCGGGAGGTGGAACGTATGGGTGGTGGACATCCATGTAGTGAATCCACAGGAAATTGTCGCCGTTGTCCTGCTCGCGGATCCACTCAACGGCCATATCTGTGAGGTCGGTGGCAGGGACGTACGCCAGCCCAAGGTTAACGCCAACCTGCCGCTCCGCGGTTTCCACCATGTTCGACAGTGTCTGAAATAGCAATCCATCCTCGTCCAGCGTCGACTTCACGAATGATTTGAGCCGTTGGGTGGGCGAACGGTTTTCATCAACCTTCGAGTCGAAAAAGCAGTCGAACCCGCGATCATAACCGAAGTCAGCACTCAGATACAGGTTGGAATGAAAACCTGCAGTGTCGTATCCAGCATCGTCGAACGGCTCAGCGATAACGGTCTGATTGGCGGCTACGCGCTCATAACCACCGTACATTCGTGAATACACCGAGGTCAGTATTGAGGGGAAAGAGGGCCGTGTGCTACAAGCGTGTGCGAAGGTGTTTGAAAACGTCGCACCACGGTCAGCGAGCCGATCCATCGTCGGGGTGGTATCTCGCGAGTGGCCTAAGTGGCCTATATGATCTGCACGCAATGAGTCGACAGTGATCAAGACCGTGTTTTGCATAATTCTTGGTGTCTTAGCGAGGTATTTGTCGGTTGCGGTACGGCGAACAGGTGCAACCAGTGTATTGAAGAGATAGGCCGGACGACCAACCGACAAGTATGGACATCGGCTATGCAGTTCGAGAAATTCTCCAGAACGGGAGGAATCCAGAGTGGCGTCGCGATCGGTTTATTGACCATGTACTTTCTCGGTATTTTGAGTTGACTGCTGGCTCACGGACACCAGTCGTCGACCGCGACTGGGACACACTGATCGTGCTGGACGCCTGTCGGTATGACCTTTTCAAATCGGCACTGGACGATTATCCCCTGCCCGGAAGGCTGTATAAGCGGCAATCACTCCAGTCAGGTACGCCGGGGTTCTTAGCCGAGAACTTTGCGGGTAGCGAGTTCCACGATACAGTCTACGTTACCGCTAACCCGTACGTCAGCACTGATCTCGAAGCGTCGCAGTTCCACGCTGTCGATCCAGTCTGGGACGATGGCTGGGATGACGACCTGCAGACGGTCACGCCTGAAACAATGCGAGAGCGGGCCTTGGCAGCGAGAGACGAGTACCCGAACAAGAGATTGATCATCCACTTCGTCCAGCCGCACATCCCGTTCATCGGTGACGTACGCCTTGATGGAATGGATACATGGCGCGTCCGTGAGCGTGCTAGGGGTGAGACTGAGACAGATCCCGAACAGCGGGTGAAAAACCCCTTCGACCAGTTGCGCTCGGGACAGCGCTCGAAAGAGGAGGTCTGGGCTGCTTACCGCAGCAATTTAGAGCGAGCGATGCCTGCTGTCGAAACGCTGCTCTCTGAACTGGATGGAAAGTCGGTTGTTACTTCGGACCACGGGAACGCATTCGGCGAGTTCGCTTGGCCATTTCCAATGCGGATATATGGCCATCCCATAGGAGTGTTAATCCCCCCACTTGTTGAAGTGCCTTGGCAGATCCATGAGAACGGTAATCGGCGAGTAATTAAGTCAGAGCCGCCTGCAAAGATAAGATCTGTTTCCGAGAATACGGCAGACCGACTTGACAAGCTGGGATATATTGATTGACCGGCAATGTTTGACGAGCAATGGCTGCAGAAAATATATTAGTGATCGGATACTGCACATACGCATATATTAGTTCACAGTACGCTTGATAGAATAGACAGCACACATCAATATTACTTGTGTTCCGCTACCTCCTTCCGTACCGTTTCTTCAACCTGCTCTTTAGGTTCCCACCCTAGTCGGTCACGCGCTACCGAGGTGTCAACCATAAACTCTTTAACCATTGTCTCGCCAGCGCGTGGATTATCAACGAGGTTAATGTTGACATTGATATTACGCTCTTCACGAATGATCTTCTGAACTATCTCAGCGATAGTCATCACACTCATGTCCTCTTCGCTGGCGATTTCGTAAGTCTCAGTGCCGGTCGTACCTCTCTTCAACTGTTCTAGCAACCGTTCGGCACTCCGAACGTATGTCCGTGCAATGTCAACAACATGAACGAAATTTCTCGCCTGCGTCCCAGGTTTGTAGACGGTGAGTGTCTCCCCAGCCAGCGCCCGGTCGACAAAGAAGTTGATAACGGTCGGCTTCCTGACGACAGTCCCGTCGACAACGTGTTCACCATACAGATTCGATTTCAAAAACAGATGCGCCGGGAACGCACCCTCGGCGAACCCCTCTATGGCCCGCTCGCTGATCGCCTTCGTGCGCCCGTACCAGTTCAGCGGACCCCGCGGCTGGTCGGCGGTAATCGGGAACGACTGGGGGTCCCCAAGCACAGCCATACTGAACGGAAACGCGAGTGCAGCCCCAGTCTTCCGGCAGAACCACGCGACGTTATTCGTTCCTTGAACGTTCACCTCGTAGGCGAGGTCGGCGTTCTCCTCGCAGTCGTCGACGCCGCTCACCGCCGCGAGGTGGAAGACGATGTCTGCACCCGACAGCGCGTTCTCCAGTCGGTCGCGGTTCCGCACGTCGACGTGGTCGATCTCGACATCGCCGACTGAGTCGACTTGGCCGCGGTACTGGTTGTCAATCGCAGTGAGCTCCCAGTCGGGATGGGCCTCCTGCAGCTCGACGATCACACGACTGCCGATGTAGCCAGCCGCGCCGGTGATCGCAATCGTCGGTTGGTCGCTCGGTTCGGTCTCATCCGTGTCGGTCTGCTGTGTCATGTGTTCGTCAGTCCTCCGTTCTGTAGTTCGGTAGCTATATCACGAATCCCGTCCCGAAGCGTCCACTCGGCTTCGAACCCCGTTTCTGCGAGTCGGTCAAAGTTGACGTGGTAGGAGGGGCCGGGATGTTCGTCTTCCAGATACGTGACGTCCAGTTCGCGGTCGAGTTCCTCACGGACGATCTCAGCGATCTCCGAGATCCGGTAGTTGGCATCGTTCGCACCGACGTTGTACACCTGCTGTGGCCACAGCTCCGGCTCCAATGCTGCCTGGGCGTAGGCCCGGGCGGCATCACGAACGTGAATGAACGGTCGCCAGTTGCTGCCGTCGCCATAGACCGTCAGTGGACGATCGGTGAGTCCCCGGAACACGAAGTGGTTCACCACGAGGTTGAACCGGACACCGGGCGACCAGCCGTAGTTGGTGCTCATCCGAAGCGAGGTGCCGTCGAACCCGTATTCGTCGACGGCATCCGCGAGCAGTTCCTCGGCGGCGACCTTCGACTCCGCGTAGGGGTTCAGCGGATTCTGCGGCGTTTCTTCGTCGATATTGGTGCTCGCTGCCCGCCCGTAGTTGTTACACGAGGAGGCGACGACGACGTTGTCGACGTCGAACTTCCCGGACGCAGTAAGCACGTTCTGGGTGCCGTCACGGTTGACGGCGAACGTCTCATCCCTGCGGTCGTGGGTGGAGGACGCGCCGGTAATCGCCGCGAGGTGGATCACCGTGTCGACACCGCGAACGGCACTCTCTACGTCACCGTACTCGCGGACGTCACCGCGCCGGAACGTCAGTTGGTCGTCGACACTGCCAGCGATATTCGCTGGTGACCCAGAAGCCAACGAGTCGAACACAACGACCTCCGCAACACGCGAGTCGGCGAGCAGCTGTGGAACGAGCGCACTGCCGATGTAGCCACAGCCGCCCGTGACGAGAACGCGACTGTTACTCATCGCTCAGCACGCCGGGAAGGAACCGATCTTCGTGGGCTGTGATCCGGTCGCGCTCCTCGACGAGCGTCCCGAGTACGTCGCGGATCCCTGCTTCCAGCTCTTGCCGCTGTCCCCCGACGAGTTCGAGGAAGGCGTCGTTTTCCATCTCCATTTTGTGTTCCTCGTCCTCGTTGCGTGGGTTCTCGTAGTGTTTGACCTCGGCATCGAGATCGAACTCGTCACCGACCGCCGCAATGGTCTCGGCGAGTTCGACGATCGCAATCGGACGCGTAACCTGATTGTAAATATCGATCTCCTCACCGTCGTGGCCGCGCTCGACGAGTCGGACGAGACTCTCGACGGTGTCTTCGAGGCTCACCATCGGTTTCCGCTGTTCGCCCTTTCCGTAGACGGTGATCGGATAGCCGGCGACCGCCTGCGCACAGAACCGGTTGACGACGGTCCCGAAGTAGTAGTCGAAGTCGAATCGTGTGGGACTGTCGTGGGCGCGTGTTTCCGGTGTTTCGGTTCCGTAGACGATCGCTGTCCGGACCTCGCTCATCGGGAACTCGAACTGTGACTCCGCGAGTCGCATGTTGGCCGCATCGAACGATTTCGTCTGGTGGTACCAACTGCCACCCATCGCCGGGAACGGCACCTCGTCGCTGCCGCCCTTCCGGTCGACGGTCAGTCCCCCCTCCGGAATCGGGAAGTGGGGTGCGCCGTAGATGCCGGTCGTTGTCGTCTCGATGAAGTGGGTGTCATCCAGCCCGCACTCGGCGAGTCCGTGCAGGAGATTGAGGTTCATCGAAACGTTGTTTCGCTGGGTGTAGAGCGCACGTTCGCCGTTGATCGAGGAGTAGGGCGCACTCGGCTGGGAGGCGATGTGGAGCACCGTATCGGGCTCATGGGTTTCGAGCAGCTGCAACACGAAGTCACGATCCGCGAGATCGCCCTCGATCAGACTCAGGTTCTCGACGGACTCGAACCGTTCTTCGGGCTCCTCGATCCGTGTTGCCGACACGCTACCGGACTCGGCGACCCATTCGCGTCTCGCAAAGTTGTCGACACAGACGATCCGCTCGTCGAGTTGGTCCGAGAGTCGCAGCGCAGTTGGCCAGCCGAGGTATCCATCAGCACCGGTAAGCAGTACAGTCATCGTTACTCAGAATGTGAGTAACTATCCACATATATGTTTGGTTCCGTTTCTCACCGCTGAAACCCCAGATAATATGATACGACGTTCGCTCAGCAGCAGCGTGTCGACAGAGCCATTAGGCCACGTCAGCGGCGGGCTGACTCTCATGGTGCCACAGGAGGTCGAAGTACTGCCAGAGTCCGGCGACGAACGCGGGGTTCTCCGTAACTGCGGCCTGGCGGAGGTGATTCGGTACCTCCTCCTGTTCGACGAGCAACACGCCCTGTCCCGTCTCGTAGGCCAGATCCGGATCGGCGAACGTTCCGCGCCACGGGAGCACACGATCAGTTACCCTGACAGTCACTGATGGGAACTGCTCGGCGAGGAACGACCGGATCTCCCGTTGCTGACGGCTGTTGTCTGCGGTGAGGTGCTCCGGAGCGAGCATGAGTATGTCGATCACAACGCCCCGGTCGACGGCCTCCTGCATCGCGGGTTCAATCGCGTCGATATAGCCGAAACTCTTGGTGAGAACGAACACTTCCTGGTCGGCCTCCCGAAACAGTCGCCGTGTTTCGCGCTCGCTGGGTCCGCCGACGTCGACCACGTGAAACAGGTCCTCCGTCGGGCTGAGTTCGTCGACGGATCTGTCCTGAATCGGAGCGTAGGTGTCGATAAACGACTCCGACACGCGGTCGACGTTACGTTTGAACTGTTCGTAGCTGTCTTGACGGGCTCCGATTGCCCGGTCTACGATCTCGCTCGGTTCGTGTGGCTGATACTGCTTCGGTCGACCCGGTGTCACTTTGAGATAGCCTGCCTCGGAAAGCGAGTCGAGGACACCGTAGATGCGTGCTTTCGGAATCCCTGTCGCTTCCGCGAGATCCGGGGCTGTCGTTCGACCGAGCAACAACAGTTCCTCGAGTGCAGCCTCTTCGTACTCGGTGAGATCGAGCAGCGAAAAGAATCGCTCGCCGGGTTCGGACATACTGCCCTGTCGGTATGGGATGGATAAGTAGGTAATGATACCCAAAAGTTTTATATTTTGTTCGCCCACTGATTTACTCAGAACATGAGTAACCAACAGGCAGATCAAAGAGATGACGAAACACATCTCTCCGACCTTCCGGACGGTGCTGGCTGTACGGAGATTTGGGAACACCTCTCGCAGAAACGCGAGGAGTAGGCCCCGGCCAGCAGTCGTCTCCTCGGCCAGCAGTCGTCTCCTCGGCCAGCAGTCGTCTCACAGTTCGGGCCACGATCGGTATCACACTGAAGCAAACGTTAAGTCAAAACAGACAAACGCCACTATATGTCAGAGACACCGTCCTCGTCAGAAACTCGACCCAGTTCGGCAGTCGTGTTAGCTGCTGGCGAGGGCATTCGACTTCGGCCGCTGACAGCAAACCGGCCCAAACCGATGTTACCGGCCGGAACACGTCCAATTCTCGAACACGTCCTCAACGCCCTGATCGATGCGGGTGTCGACGACATTCATCTCGTCGTGGGGTATCAGGCCAACCGAGTTCGTTCGTATTTCGGATCTACCTACCGCGACGTTTCGATCACTTACCACACACAGGCCAACCAACTTGGCAGTGGACACGCGCTTCTTCAGGCGCGTGATGGTCCTGAGGGACCGTTTCTGCTGGTCAACGGTGACCAGATCATCGACCATCGAATCGTCGAGGCAGTCAGTGGCGCACACTCCGATGCTGCAACACTCGCGGTCGTCGAAGGGCCAGAAGCAGTCGATTACGGTGCAGTCCATCTCAAGGGAAACACGATCACAGAACTGATCGAACAGCCAGCAAGCGGGGAGTTTCGGCTGTTCAACGCCGGGGTGTACGCGTTCAGCCAGCGGATTTTCGACGTTCTCGAAACACTGTCGGTCGAGCGTGGCGAACTCCCGCTCACCGACGCCATACAATCGCTAATCGACGAAGACGACCACACCGTCAACGGCGTCCGCACCGACCACTTCTGGATGGATGCCACCCATCCATGGGATCTACTGTCACTCTCGCGGGAACTCCTGACTCGTGGCTGGGTCGACGCACCAACCGTCGACACCGACATCTACGTCGCCGAGTCGGCACACATCCATCCCGATGCAACGCTGGTCGGCCCGGTCGTCGTCGACAGTGATGTCGTTATCGAAGCTGGCGCAGTCGTCGGCCCCTACGCTGCCATCGGTTCGAGTGCGACTATCGGCTCGGGCACGGTGCTGAGTGATGTCGTTATCGACACCGACACCGCCATCGGCCCGAACACGACCGCAATCGAACTTGTTGCTGGACAGGGCTGTGAACTCGGTGCCGCACTCACCGTCGGCGGTGGCCCCGCGGATGTTGTGCTTGATGAGGAGGTCTACAGCGATGTCGATCTCGGTGGTGTGATCGCCGACCGCGTCGACGTCGGTGGCGGTGCGACCCTCGAACCAGGAGCCCTCATCGGTCCTGGATCAACCATCGCCTCCGGCGTAGTGGTTCGCGGCCACATCGATGCGGGCAGTGAGGTGGTCCGCTAATGTGTGGGATCGTCGGCTGCATCGGCCGTGGTGACGGGACTCTCGACGTACTGATGGCGGGGCTTCGAAGCCTCGAATACCGTGGCTACGATTCGGCAGGCATCGCTCTCGGCCCCTCAATGGGAGTCCTCCGCAAATCTGGAGAGCTCGACGCGCTCGCGGAGGTCGTGGCGGCCACCGAACCAACCGGAACCTACGGCATTGGCCACACTCGCTGGAGCACTCACGGCCCACCGAACGACCGCAACGCCCACCCACACACCGACGAGACCGGGCAGGTCGCCGTGGTCCACAACGGGATTATCGAGAACTATGCGGAACTGAAAGCCAAACTCCAGGAGACCGGCGTCACCTTCACCAGCGACACGGATACCGAGGTCGTCCCGCATCTCATCGCGCAGGCACTGGACGCCAGTGAGGATCCCGAAACCGCCTTCCACAATACGGTCGACCGACTGGAAGGGAGCTACGCCATCGCCGCGATCATCGACGGCAGCGAGACGATCTACGCCGCTCGCCAGGGATCACCGCTCGTCGTTGGCGTCGGCGACGACTGCACCTATCTGGCGAGCGACGTGCCAGCCTTCGTCGACCACACCCGCGATGTCGTCTTCCTCGAAGATGGCCATCGAGTGATCGCCACGAAAACCGGGTACACGGTTCTCGATGGGGATCGAGAGCCAGTCGACGTCGACGTCGAGACGGTCTCCTATACGGCCGAAGCCACGGGCAAGAGCGGCTACGACCACTACATGCTCAAGGAGATTCACGAACAGCCCACCGCGCTCCGGCAGTGTTTCTCCGGGCGAAGCGATGCACTCGCGGGAACGGTCACCCTCGAAGAGATCGACGAGATCCCACAGCCGAACGCGGTCCAGTTCGTCGCCTGTGGAACCTCCTACCACGCCGCCCTCTACGGCGCAGCCATCCTCAGAGAGATGGGAATCCCGGCCGAAGCCTATCTCGCAAGCGAGTACGCGCTGTCGCCACCGCCGCTCACGCTCGGAACGCTCGTGGTCGGTATTACCCAAAGCGGCGAGACTGCCGACACGCTCGCTGCGCTGCGGGACGCCAAAAGCCGCGGTGTCAGCACGCTCGCGCTCACCAACACAGTCAACTCGACGGCCGCCCGCGAGTGTGATCACGCGGTCTACATCCGTGCTGGACCCGAAATTGGGGTCGCCGCAACCAAGACCTTCTCCTCGCAGCTCGTGGGGTGTAACCTCCTTGCTGAGGAGTTGGTCGACGGGCCGCGAGATCTCCGGCCCCTCATCGAGTCACTTCGGAACCTGCCGGACGACGTGCAGTCGATTCTCGACTCCTCGGCCGCCAGAGAACTCGTTGAGGAGTACGGCGGTAGCGAGGCTTACTTTTTCATCGGTCGCGGGACAAACGTCGCGGTCGCTCTGGAGGGCGCGCTCAAATGCAAGGAGATCAGCTACGAACACGCTGAGGGGTTCCCAGCAGGCGAGCTCAAGCATGGCCCACTCGCACTTGTAACTCCTGACACACCGGTATTCGCGGTCGTGACTGGTGACGACGAACGGGCCCGGAAAACACTCGGAAACATCAAGGAGGTTCAGGCTCGTGGCGCACCAGTAATTGCGGTCACGGATGGGAAATCCAATGCCGCCGAGATCGCCGACGAGACGCTCATGATCCCTGAAACCGAGGAGCGCGCCGCCCCCGTGTTAGCGAACGTCCAGCTCCAGTTGTTCTCGTATCATCTCGCCGATGCACTGGGTCGACCGATCGACAAACCACGGAATCTCGCAAAAAGCGTCACTGTAGAATAGTTTTCGAATAGAGTCTAAATTGAAGCGTTATAGGGGTTTGAGATTAATATCGTCAGATCAACAATAACATAGTCTCCAGAAACAGAAAGGACAACCGCGAACTATTGCATAATGTAGAAGTCGACGCCGTTGAAAATTTCGACGTCTGTCGGCTCTCTCATTCCGAAAAATCAAACAAACTTCAATCTATTTTGTCGACGGAGGAGTTTGGATCTCCACACCCGATCCTGAGTGAGGAGTGAATTTCACAGAACTACAAGGCGGATGCCACGGGGCTTGACCCCGAGGCAGTTTACGTAGTCATTCATCAACCACTCAGAGGTTTTCCTCATCAACCTCAACAAGGGTGAGTAGTCACACACCACTGTGTCGAGTGTTCCAAGAAAAACACGAACACGCTGAGAACACTACCTCATTTGGTATGAGATGTCTCTATTCAAGACTACTGCTATTGTAGAGCTGTAGAGCAGCTGCAAGCACAATTTCGGAGGTAGAGACACACCCCACTGTGTCAAGTGTTTCACTTCACATCAGCAGATAGCACCGAACAGCCACACCCCACCGTGTCGAGTGTTCTCCACAAAACAGGATCAACTCTCACAGATGCTGCTCAATACGACGTGAAAGCGCGACACCATCGAGTGTGTCGACAACCTCACACACAAGTTTGAGCCCAACATTGAATTCGTACTCGTAGTACTGGCCACCAGCACGACCTTCATTTCGAGACTGCCGGTTGAGAATGCCAAGCATTGCAAGGTCTGCGAGATGGTCATGCATTCGTCGACGAACTAAGGGATCGATATCTGACTGTTCAGCAATGGTTCGATACCGTGGATAAATTTCTCTGACACGGGCTGGTGTTTCTTCCTCTAGTGCAAGCGTAAGTGTTGCCACCAGAGACAAATGACCATGCTGTGTCAGTTCACGCATCCCATGTTCGATCTGACTCTGTTCAAGTGCCTCACGAGCTTTATGAACATTGTCTTCGGTGATCTCTGATTCGTCGGCAGCTCGCGCTAGCTCACCTGCTTTGTAAAGCAGATTTAATGCCTGTCGTGCACTCCCTGTATCCTGAGCAGCAAGTGCAGCACAAAGCGATATCACACCGTGCTTAGCTGCATCATCGTATAGCGCCCCAGCTGCACGTCGATGAAGAATCGCTTCGAGTTCAGGACCATCATATGGTGGAAAGTGGATGTCTTCTTCACAGAGTGTATCTTTGACTTTCGGTGAGAGGTTATCACGGAATCCAAAGTCATTACTGATACCGATGACCCCCGGCTTTGCAGATTCAAGATATCCGTTTGAGCGAGCACGTGGCAGTTCATATAGGATTTCGTCATTACTACCAATATGATCAATCTCATCAAGAACGAGTAAAATCGTCCCACCAATTGCATCAAGTTCCTCATAGAGAATATCAAAGATGCGTTGTTGTGGGTAACCTGTCGTACTGATACGATTTTCTGCAGGTCGGATAGTGTTGACTAGGTTAACAGCAACCTGGTAGGAAGACGAGAGGTTCGTACAATTAAGCCAATAAACTGAGAGATCAATATCGTCATACTGTTTTGTGTCTCGTTTCAGTTGATCGAGAAGGTACCGTGAGACGGCTGTCTTTCCTACACCCGTCTTTCCGTACAAGAAGATGTTCCGTGGCTGAGCACCATTGACGACTGGCTGGAGTGCAGTCTTGTAGGCACTGAGTTCTTCTTCACGCGCAGTGATTGACTCCGGTTGGTAGTCTTCCCGGAGCATCCCTTCATCGCAGAAAATCTCCGTATCACGGGTAAAGGTGGTCATTGAGTATCTCTAATTGATGTCTATTGTCTAATAAAACCACCGTGTCGAATGCGTCAAGTGTTATTTGGAACAGATGATCACAAGAATAACACTCGACACAGTGGGGTAACACACAAATTAAAACTGGCTTATTTTAGTTCAAAATAGGGTTTAATCACCGAAAACACTCGACACGGTGGGGTGTCTCGATGCTGTCGACTACATGAGTAGATTACAAAATCATCATTAGCCGAGAATCCAATCGATATGATCGATAGAAAACATTCGACGCAGTGGGGTCTGAGAGAGGGGTATGTTAGGGACATCTCACTACTCGCGATAACACTCGACATGGTGGGGTGCCCGTGTAACACGTCTGAGCTATAGTCTTTTGAGTGTAAGTTCCGGTATTGTGGGTTAGAGTCTCAAAAATAGGTGTCTAAACTGAATTCAATCCTTCTCACCCTTAACGATCAACTCATCAAACAGCTCTATAGTAACTTGCGAATACGTCCTTATAGCCGTACAGCTAGGTGCAGTAAACGAATACCGTTCGAGTGGCGTCGTTGACTCTTAACCTCCGCAGGTCAAGCGAAATCCACGATTTAACTGAGGTCGACCCAACAAGTGCATCAACAACACGGTGATCCAGTTCACGGTTGGCAACCAAACTGCATCTGCAGGCTCACAGCCGACCATCGAATCGTAGTCAGCGGTACTCCATATGTGTGAGATCATGCGTCGACCACTCGACCAAACTGGGAGAAGCAAGAAGGCCCACTCCCAGCGAGGCCGTCAAGCCGAGCAGGATAGTAATTCATCATAGCCAATGGGCGCATAGATAAAATTGGGGAAGATTCTTATTTCTACCCACCATATCTTTGGGTATGTCCGATGTTACACTTGATGAACGAGGCCGTCTAACGCTCCCGAAGAAGGTGCGAGAGCAGTATGGAGACCGTTATCATATCGTCGAAATTCACGATGGGATTAAGTTAGTTCCACTCGCAGAAGATCCGCTTGATGCGCTCCGAGATGAGTTCGCAGACGTAGAGAAGACAGCTGAGGCCCTTCGTTCGGAAGCACGGGAGGCGGCATTGGACGAGGCAGGAAACTAAATGTATGCAGAAACTGATTTTCTTCTTGCACTGATTAAGGATGAAGATTGGCTTGGGGAGGCTGCTGAAACGGTATACCAAACCCACCGTGACAAACTGTGGACCTCCCAATTCACGCTCATCGAACTCTTGTTAGTCGCATATCGAGAAGACAAGGATACAGAACGAGTCATCACTAACGCCGCCAATCTCGTCGAAGTTCGTGGCGATGTTGATACAGTCGTTGCAGCGGCGACGTACGTAGAAGACCACGGATTCACCCCCTTCGACGCCCTGCACCTAGTTGAGTCAGGCGGAGACACCATCGTTTCCAGTGACGGCACATACGAGGGATTTGCTCCCCGTATCGACCTGAAGACAGTAATCGAAGATTGACCCCTCTCAGGCCTGAAACTGTGGGTCTGTGCTCGCACTAGGTATTATATCGGAGTCAAGTAGTTCAAAAGACTCTGATTATCTCCATCACTCCTCTGTGCGTTCAACAATCAATTGATCAAACAACTCAGGCGTAACCGCCGAGTAGGTCCGAATCGCCGTACACCCCGGTGCACTAAACGAATAGCGATCAAGTGGCGTCGACGAACTTTTGATTTCGGCAGGATCGAGCGGAATCCGTGCCTCGTGTTTCGACGAGCCGACAAGCGCCGTCACAACACGATGTCCGAGTGCACGGTTCGCTACCAACCAGACGGCCGCTGCAGGCGCACAGTCGGCCATCGCATCGTAGTCGGCGGGCACCCCGGTATTCAGATCGTTTGTGGGTCGTTCGACCTCAACAGTCACCACGGGCTTGTCGTCGACACCCAACCCAACGAGATCGAGCCGTGTCCGCTCATCCGGGGGACTCCAGTACCGCTCGACGCGATGAACAGGCGACGAGGGTCGCTGGGCGAGTTCGCCTAATGCCCGAGCTGCAATTTCGATGCCCTTGATGTGGGCGGCCGACTCGTTGGCATCCCCATACTTGGGCTCGGGTGGATCCGCACCATTACGGAGGTCTCGCAACAACCCTCGTCCGTCATCGGTCAGATGATAGTACTTCCCCCGTAATTCGTCTTGGAGACTAATTAGACCCATCTCTTTGAGTTCAGCTTCATCGGCACTCGTACAACCCACCTCATCGCGCAAGGGTCGCATTGTCTGGGTAACGATATCCCAGGCCCGTGAATCAATTGCTCGGCGTTGGGCCTTCTCAATCAGCCGCAAAAACATGAGCTGTCGAAGCGAGATGGGTGCAGTCTTGACGTCCCAAGGGTCGATCTGCAAACCGATCTCTGTGATGGGCAAGTCGACGTCCTCAAGCGAGGAGTCTCTGCGAACTGTACGAACTGCATCACAGACGCCTTCGAAGGTTGGAGCGAATGTTTCGTCCGTCGACGGACAGTGAACTGTATCGGTCTGGCTGTCGTACTCGATGCCGTCAGGCAACGATGCGGTCCAGAGTGTGTGTCTGAGTCCGCGGGCGATCTCCTGGTCGCTAAATTCGGTCGACGTCGTACTCTCGGAGGCGGTCACCACATCAGGTCGGCTACGAGAACGCTCGTAGACATCACGAATGGCTTCAGCACAACTCGCTTGTTCGGCGTCTGTGAGTTCGATCTCACTATCTGGATGGCCCTTCGGGAGTGGCAGTGCCCCGACAACGAACGGATCGAATGGCATATGACCTCTTGGAGCAGTCATACTCACTAGCCAGTCACCAACCGGTACTTCGCCGAGAATCCGCTTGGCATCGGTTTGGATATATTTATGATCGACGGCGGCTTGGGCTGCAAGTGCATCAGACGGGCCGCAAACGAAGGTGCCGATATTACCTGACAGGCTCTCAATTGAGCGATCACTGAATTGAGACAGAAGCTGACTCATTAAGTACAGCCCCACATTAAATTCACGCCCTTCTGCCATAATGTCAAGTAGTATTTGGCTATCTGAAAAAACGTGTGCCTCATCAAGAAACAAAGACGCAAGTGGGTGAGTATCGCGAGTCGACCGCTGGCGGAGTCGCCCAGCGACAAAGAACTGTGAAACCACGGCACGGCCAAGTTGCTCACGCCGCACACTACTGATCCCACTCATGTCAAATACAATTACAACATTATCATTCATTAAAGAATAGAAGTCAATTTGCTCCAACAACTCTGAAGCAGTTCCAAACGCATCCGCAGTGAGACTGCTTCGAAGCAACGGAGTGAGTCGACGAATCGCCCCGTTTGCGAGTGCTTTTCGTGTTTTCGCTGACTCATTGACGAGCGTGTTTATAACAGTTTGGTACCGACTATCAGAGACAGATACAGAATATGTTCCTTCCGATACACTATTCAATTCAGAAACTAGATCTTCAATATTAAAACTATTTAGACCAGAATTAAATAATGATGAGATTATTGTACGAAGTAAATCTAATGACTGAGATGCTTGATTAAAACCTTTTTTGTCGAAAGCCGTCGCTTCAAATACACCCATCGCGGCGTCGACAACAATTTCGATAAGCCGTTCTCTGCTAATATCGATTTCAGGATTATCAAGATAAGGTGTAAGTGTAAATAACGGAAGTCTCGGAAGTGCTTCTACTGCTTCGATAACAGTTATGTCCTCAAGATTTATGTCAGAATGGTAGCACATAGGGAGAAATTCTGTTGCAAACCCGCCCTTTGGATCAACAATAAATGTCAGGCCACTATTATTTTTGGCTGCGCTCAGAGCGGCTATCTGGCAAGTGGTTGTCTTTCCGGCCCCCGAGCGACTTATATGGGCAATATGTCGTCTCCGTTGTGAGGGAGGAATGACAAGCGGCTTCTCTGAGGGCTGAGTAGCCGATTCATACAACAGCCCAATCGGAATCCCACCGGAAGTATCGGTGGTAAGTACATGTTTTGGGGGATGATTCTGCCGCAGCGAACTAGCGTTAGGGAGTTCTGTGGAATTATACATCAGAATCAGAGTGCTTTCGCCGCTGTAGGATGTTATCCATATCTTGTTCAAGCAGATCCAATGTCCGCTTTTTGCCGTCGGTCCTGTAGAACAGATGCTTTGGCAGGTGACGTTTGATGTCTGTACTTGCGTAGGCTATTTTATCTGCGGCGAGTTCAGTCCCGACTTGTTCACATTTATATTTATGGTCAGATGTTGATAAATCGGTCAACCCGTCAATGAGTGGTTTAGATGGGCGGCTTTGTTGTTCTGAGTACGCAATAAGCTCGGTAGGTTCAACATAATACACGCGGTCTTCCTGATCGATATTCGCCTCACTCTTATCACGAAACCAGTTGGTGGCGTCATCGATCTTTTGCTCGATAATACTGTTGTCTTGTGCTTGCTCTTCGTCAGATTCACCGATAAGTTTTGGACGGATAGTCAACACAATCAGATGGTTGTATGGAGATGTACCGATTAGTTCGATGAGTTCATCAAGTACTGTCCGAGATGGTGTGTTGGGTAGACGATTAGTTTCTGTGAGAGTTCCGATTGGAGCTTTTGGGAGTTTACCACACAACGCATAACCGTCCATTTGCTTATCCACGTGAGCATTTAAAAAAGCACTCAGGGGATTCCAATCAGGAAGATAGATTGTATTAAGATCGGGGATATCATTGATTTCGAGATGCGGCTGGTCTGCATATCCAGATTGACCCGTGAATGCGATTATGGGACCGCTCTGAATATTTGTGAGAAATAGTTGCATTGACGCCCTCTTATTATATACATTCTGTAAGCAATGATGCGTAGAGTGAGTAAGCAAGTGGGTGAGCGCTGTAGAGTCAGTTCTAAATCCATCAACTGGAACAATGTACACTGATCTGTCTTTGAGCTGTCCATCCAGTTCTTCTAGGGGTTTTGTAATTGGTCTCATCGAAGTTCCTCCTCAATTTCATCAAACGTGCACTCTATCTCTGTGTATTCCTTGACTGTTGTCTGGGTGAATGGCACCCATCGCCACGCTCGTTCAAAAGCGGTCGAGAATTCAGTTCTAACATGTTTATCTTTTATGATTTTTAATAACTGTCGGAAGCCTGAAACAAACAATATAAACAATATCGTCACAACCACCATTGCTCCTATGAGGAATATAAGATCATACTGAAACAGCATAGCCATAAACCAAAGTAGTAAATCTACAACAATATCTGGTAGGCGTGGTCTCAGTGCCGACTCTATAAGTTCATCTGCCAGAAGCAAGTTAGTTTGATACACCATGTTGACTACCTAAGATGAGTTTCTTACATTGTTATAAATCTTTCTATCAAATCCATTTTATTTAATTTTGATTGGATTGCAGTTCATATGACTTTGACCGAAGGCTCCGAAGCATTGATGAATGCAGATAGGAGACTCAGTAACACGTTATGCATGATCTAAATGAAATCTCAGATCTACCAATGAGCACTACAATTATGAAACAGGCTATAAGTAGTGCCATAAGAAAAATAATCAAAACAGAAAGAGAGACATCTGTTGATTTTGATTCAAACGTAGATGTTTTTGTGGCCTCAAACGAAATTGAACCCTATTTAAATCCGCCAATAACGGTTAATGATGTTACAGGCAATAATGTAGATGAAATAGAACGTATCGAATTTCATCACTTAGCAAAACAACTCATAACAATTCAAAAGACACTAGTCTCAAATCTTCGGACAATTATTGGAGGTGCACGGTCTGGGTATCATACATCTGATGTAGAAGTTATCGCAGAGACGCCAGACCACTATATTTTGCATGACCGGCAAGAAGTAATCGCAGAGAGTTTACAAGAGGTATGCAAAGTAACACACACAACGCTCACCGCCCACGTCATTACTGTCAATAAAATTCTCGATTCGCTCCAAATTGATCATCCAGAGGGAACAGCACCATGCTGGATAATTATGAAGCCACCACACTGGTATGATGGGCAATGGGCCGTCGTACAGACAATCCAACATCTAATTCAGTCTGGCTTGTCACCGACAGAAACCCTTGACTATTGGATGTGTTCAATTATGGACGTACCAGTGCCATACTGGAGTCACATTCGAGACAAATCGGAATCATCTCAATACCGTCGCATTAGTACAGCAAAAGAAAAACTTGAGGGTCAACCTCCACAAGAAACCAGCCCCGAGTATGAATATTTCACACGGACATATGAGAGTAAAACAGTCGACGGTAAGGAATTTATTACGGTAGATAATGGATTCCTACATTCACAACGTAATGTTTCAAACCCATCATTGAGAGGCAACATGATCTCTGGTTATTCCGGTGCTGGCCCTAAGCAATTAGCAACTGCAATATTAGCCGACGCCTTTGATCGGGATACAGCTATCAAATTCAACCAAAAACTTAATGGCCAAGTCCACAAGATCGCCGATGAGAACGATGACGGCGGATGGACGCTCTCAGAAGATCAACTCTTGAGTTGGATATTAACAAACACTAATTGATTTGGCTCTATTAAAATCCATAGAAGAATACAGTTTCAGGCAGTAGTACGGCTGAATGCAGTCTCTCCCAAAGTCACAGTTACTCTGATTTGTCGAGAAGACAACTACTTAGTTCGGCGAGCAGTCGCACAATACTCCACGATGTTCTCAAAACTACCCCTAATAGATAATAATTTGATGTTAGTCAGAAGACTAGAAGAGTTCGTCAAGAGGCCGGTCTGCACCGTCTTCGGTCTCTGCGTCTTCATCCAGCTCAATAGGGGAGCATCGAAGAGTCGACTGCGACCATATGTTCGGGTTTGAACAACGGTGTCGTGTCTACATTCTTGAACTGAACCTAAAACGAGTCCGAGACAGTATTCAAGCGCAATATCCACCTCAGCCATCCAATCGGTCGGAACCGATCCTAGATTCAATCACGCATGGTCGACGGATATGTTTCAAATCTAGCTTCGAACGGCAACTAAGCCCTCCCGAAGGGCGCCCAATGCCTACGTCGTTTTCGAACAAGACACGGGCGCGAGCCCCGCTGTTCGGAACCTTGTGTGGGATCAAGTCCGACGAGCACGAGATCACCGCGATAGATGCCCATCGAGGAATCACCCTCATCGGAGACCTCACCGAATTGATCGACAACGAGCGTTCCTTTTTCATACCAGTAGTTGGTAATACGGTTTCTTTACTCACTCTGAGAGGTGGAAGCAGTGTTCTGACCCAAACGATTATACTCAATCCCACTCTAAGTGGGAATATGACCAAAGTGGATTCAAAAGGGCGAATCGTCCTCCCGAAGAAGGTGCGAGAAGGTCTCGGTATTACTCCCGGTACAGAAGTAGCGATCCACGAAGAAGACGGGAAAGCAGTCGTAAAACCTGAAGACAATCCCGAAAAAATTATCGAACGCATGAATCGACTCATCGCCGAAACGTCTTCCGAGCGAGAGGAGACGATGCCGATTGGCGAAGGGGCTGACCCCATTGCCCAGAAGCACAGAGACGCGGTTCGAAGAGGGGCAGAGGAAAACAGCGATGAGTGACGCTGATAGATCGTATCTTTTCGATGTCGGTGTGATAGCCCTCGCACACACAGCGGCTCCAGTCCGTGATTCTGCGCTCTCGTACATCCGAGATGCCATCACTGGCGACATAGATGCCGTTGTTCCGTATCCTGCGTTATTTGGAGCACACACCGTCCTGACGACGTACTACGGACATTCAAATGCAGACGCATCTCGGCTGCTCCAGAATTTCATGGATGCGAAACAAATTCATTGGTACGACGGGATGCCCGAGAACGTAGTTCGGAGCGGGTTTTCTCAAGCAAGTGAAGCAAACGTTGGTGGATGGGACGGGTACTATGCTCAGGTAGCGATAGACCAAGGGGTGGACACCGTATTGACGATTGACGACGATTTCGAACGATTTGATACGTTCGAGACCGAGGTCATTCTCTCAGCCGACGAATTTAGCGAACTGAACAGATTTCTTGGAAACTAATTCCGCACCTCACTCTGAATAAAGAAACCGTATTACCAACTACTGACAAACAAGATAGGCTCACATTGTACACTTGGCATCCTCCCGCACTTGAAGACGCGGGAATCCCGAGCGTTGAGATATTAGGGTTTGCAGTCTACCACTTGATCCCTCGGTGAGAATCCGTGGGACAAGTCATGAAGATAGACTCCGGGCTGTGCCAACCAGCCGGTACACCTATTTCCACCAAAACCAGGTGGAGACTCGGAGTTACTTTGATTCAAGTCGAGACGGATGTTTTCCGCCCCGTTCACATCAGCGTTGAACGCCGCATCACACGACTCACACACGTACAACCCGCGTTCCACACGCTGACTGTCGTCTTCTCTACCGCACACACAACACGTCTTGCTCGTGTCGCGCTCTGAGACTTCTACCACTTCGATACCCTCAACCTTCGCTTTGTACGTGAGAATCGATGTGAAGCGGTCGAACGCCCAGCCGTGCAAGTCAAGGTTGCCGTGACGACCCCAGTTCTTCGACTTACCGTTCTCATTCTCTCGAACACCCGCGAGTTCCCCGACGTTGATACGACCCACTTCACGTTCGATACACTTCTCAACGATGTGCTTCGCTAATGAGTGGAAAAAGTGTGTTCGACGTTCCGACCATTTGTGATGTAATCGAGTGGCCTCAGAACCTCCTGAGTCGTCGCACTTAGCGATCTCCTTCGGGAAGTAGTACCCGTCCTGTTTCAATCGGTTTCCGGGGTACAAGTCGGCTTCCTCGGTGCTGTATGCGACCGCTGCGAAGTTACAAATACCGAGGTCAACGCCTGCTGTCTCGTCACCGGGAGCGTCTGGAGTCTCAATTTCGTGCTTACACACGAGGTGGAGTTCCCATTGCCCCTTCGACTTATTGTAAACAGCTCTGACTTGTTGAACATTTTCAACCGTGACCTCGGGACGAGCCTCGTATTTAACGAGGATGTAGTCCCAGTCTCGCGGATGGTCTTTGTGATTCGCGCCTTTCGAGAGGCGGACACGGTTGTGTTTGGTGTCGTGACGGATGCCTTTCTGCTTCCACGTCACCGTGCTTCGAGGGTGTTCTTCGTGGACGCGGTTGCCGTCGTTGTCGTAGTAGTTTCGTTTGCGGTAGCCGGGCGGATTGGCACGAGAATCGTTCTTGCGTTTTCCGTACCACGAGTTGAAGGCTTCAGCAAGTTCTTCCAGAACGCGCTGACTGGACTGACTGTGCAGTCCCTTGTAGTTGTCATGACCTTTCAACTCACGTTTCAAGTCCGAATCGTCGGGGATCTAGCCCGTGTCCTCCCACACTTCTCGGGAGTGATAGTTTGCAACGTTCCACAGTTTCGATGCACTCCATCCATGCAGGTCGAGCATCCGCTCCACTTGTGAGTAGTTACGGATTTTCGCCCGATATGTTCGATGGATGTGCATTCGTGAAACGACTCCATAACCAGTTATGTAGCGTTCTGTAGCAAAAGTTTGGATTAGAACGTGGAATATCTAGCCGGGCAATCGGGAGGTAGTTGGTGTAGAGGATTGTCGGATTCATCCTGCGGCTAAAGCCGCAGGTATTCTTCTTGAATATCTATAATGAGTTCCGACAAGAAACGGGTCCAGTTCCGGGCCCCGAACCGGCTTATCAACCGAACTGATGCACTCGCAGCAGTGTTAGGTGAAGACCGAACAGACATTCTCGTGACTGCACTTCGTGAATATCTCCAGGACGCAGTTCACGATGATACACTCACCCAAGAAATTGCCGCAGCCTACTACGACGATGAAATTACCTATGAGCAACTCAAGTCACTGGTCGGCGCACAAGAGGCTGCCAACCTCCGTGTATTGAAACAGCAGCTGGACGACGGCTTCGTTGACGACATCGCCGAGATATAAATGACGAAACTGGTTGCAGATATCTCTGGGCTTGTTAGTCTCGGCATCACTGACGGTACCAACCCTGATCCACTCTCTCTGTGTCTAGCCGTCTACGATGTTTTTGTACCAACAGCAGTGATTGAGGAACTCCAAGAAATCGCCTCATACAATGACATCCATGGTCGGACCGCAACCGTAGTCTGTGATCGAACCGCTGAGTTGACGATACAGTCAGTCGATCTCGACGCCGAGTTCCCGCTTGACGATGGTGAGAACGCTGCAGTGACACTCGCTAACGAAATCGATGCTGAACTGTTTCTGTGTGACGAATTCAATAATGTTGGTTTAATTCATGCCTCACTCGCCAATATACGGCTTGTAACAACGCCAACGTACTCTCGGTGTTTGTCCGAACAGAACGGCTGACAGCTGGCCAAGCCCTCGCTCTCCTCGAAAAAATGAGCAGTGCTCGAAGTTGGAACGAAAATAGCTACGTCCAACGGGCTCGATCGCTACTTGATAGTTCGTAACAGCAATAGGGGTGTGGCCTTTCTTGATTTCTTCACCCACCAAAGACCTGTCACTCACCAATAAATCAAATCGGTGGAGTAAGCGAAACAAATTGATGACACAGTTCCGAATTCATCTTTCGATCGACATTCATCAGCCAAGTTCGCTCGAACAATCACTATCAAGCGCGGATCCGATACTTGGTGAGGAGTGACCACGTCGACTCGAGATGCTCGGCGAGGTCGTCGACAATGGTGCCTTTCGAATGGGAATCTTGCATATGGAACTTGGCCATTGCCGTACACAATCTTCCGTTTTGGTGGCCAACCATCGGTGATATTGACTCATCATCCAAAATCATAAACGGCCGTGACAGACGCTGTATCAGCTCCTGACACCTTTGTCAGCAAACCTGTCCAATAGAGATTCGCTCCGACAGTTTGTCTCGCCACTGCTCGCCGACCCACCATCTGTCGACACCACAGTGTGCCAGCGGCTACTAGGTGATGTCGCACGATGAGTTGTGTGCCACACCAACGACCTCGACACACTACACACATCTCTCGAGACGCACAGATACCCCACCAGTGCTGTCGACGACAGCAATCGAAACGTGATCAACACACTCGAGAGAACATATAGAATCCATAGAAGACTGCATTGTTCGCTGACAACCGTGCTTTGTGTCCGGTATAAGAAGAACAAGTGGGAGAGACAGAGAACCCCTCAAGGCCGTAAGGCCGACAAAAAGACAAGCTATGGAGACATCAAGGAGACCACGACAACACACCAACGGTCGTCGTGAGCGTCTTCCTACAGCGACACAAGCGTCGACAGATTGGGGCAGTCGACAGTAATGTCAAATCGTGTTCGGTACAGACTGATGGAGTCTCAGTAGGGAAACTGCAAACAGATAGGCCACCACAGAATGGACTCACTCAACAGAACATATCGAGAGTCGACGATAGCTGGTTGTTCCCTAGAACCGTCGACATAGCAGTTCGACCATGCGACATAGATTAGCCCAATAAATATCTAACATGCACTCAGAGAGGAACAGTCGACGACTAACTACACACAGACAAAGACCATAGATCACACCGATATCGTGTTCGTCGACAGATCTTGTGTCCACACGGTCTACCATCAGTCGACGTGATCCACACACATTGGTCTCCGACCTCACCCGTCGTCTGGGGGTGTCTATTCGCCCCGAAGGGGCTTTGCTTAACCGTATTTTCATCTCTATCTCCCTTATACCGGCCGGAGGCCGGGTCTGTCTGTATCTCTAGTCTACCACTCGCTAGCCTAGAAATGCTCTCGATCGCCTAGAACCGATAACAGTTCCTGTCAAAAGACACCTGCTGTTTGGCAGAAATACGTCCATGTATGCCATTTTTCTTCTGACATGGGTGCGATGTGTTCGCATCGCATAAATACACATGACAACAGAGACTGACACAGTTCTCGACGTAATAACTACGCCGGAACACGCACCCAAACGACGGTACCGGTACCACCGCCGCACTGACTCAGGGTATTGGCGCACCGAATACGAATGGACTGGCTGTCTGTGGCGAATGGTCGACCGCCAAGCACTCAGTAAGATCTCGATTCACCAGGAGGTCGACCTATGACAGCTGAGGATCGAACACCCGAGCGTGTCGACGACGTGTTCGTCCAGCTGAGTCATCCACGTCGACGAGCGCTTATGCTGCTCGTCGCGGCTGCAGGCGGCCGTGGTGTCGATCTCCGAACTGCGGCAACGACGATCTATGCACTCGAACATGAGGTGAGCCCGACAAACGCACCTACACGCGCAGTTACCAACCTCCGAACGAATCTCAAACGAAGCCACCTC